>Ga0187843_10000559_pt1 | contig 26006 bp, 11 predicted proteins | sample SpaLakP09_SKY_43_FD_134516 | JGI IMG/M metagenome (GOLD analysis project Ga0187843, IMG submission 134516) | Oligotrophic lake water microbial communities from Sparkling Lake, Wisconsin, USA - SP09_SKY_43 | ecosystem: Environmental > Aquatic > Freshwater > Lake | place: USA: Sparkling Lake...
GCGTGCTCTGCCTGCGACTTCAACTGAAACTTCCGTTCTCTTGAGGTCGTTGATGGCGTCGATTTCTTTCAGCAACGCCGCTTCTTCTGCGCTGACGTTCGCGGCTTTTACTGGCTTGGCTCTGCTTGTTGCTGCATATTGCTGCGGTACAGGTAAGGCAGCGGTATACCCTGCCTTGGGTGGGATATAAGGTGTCGCCTGACTATATTGCGACAACATGGTCTGCCCTCCCGGATAGGAGCCTTGCATGCTTGCGCCATTGCTATAGGTATCTTGCCGATCACGATTGGGATCGGGCGGAGCGCCCACCGCTTTAGGTAATGGTGGCTGCAAAATCCCTGTCGAACTCGCTGGCGTCTTGGCAGGTGGAGGTGTTGAGCTCGCCGGTGTACTGGCAGGTGCGCTGGCAGGTGCTACCTGCGTTTTTGGAACGACAGGCAAACTTGGCAAGCTGGGAATGGCCTTGGGCGCGACAACCGCAGGCGCTACATTATTGAGTGGAACTGCCGCTGTTGCAGATTGTGGCGACAATGGTTTGCCAACCGGGGCAAAAATACCGCCAGTATAGTTAACACTCGAGCTACCACTCTGGGTCTCTTTCAATGCCGGCCCCTGAGTTGCGTTTGGCGCTACCATTTTCAATTGCGGCTGCCCTGGCTGAGCAGCACCGACAGGCTTGCGGTCAGCAAAGGGATTGACCTTGAAGTCACTGACTGTGCTGGCCGGTGCTGCATCAACCAGGCGCAAGCCATTCGGGCCGGAGCCGACTACGGCTCTCTGCGCTTGTTCCATGGCGAGGGCTTTTTTGAAATAACTGAGGGCACGGCTATTATTGCCCTGCGCTCTGGCGACATTGCCTGCCAGAGACAGATACCGCGGATTATCCGGTTCCTGGATCAGCAAGACGCTCAGATATTTTTCAGCATTCGTTAAGTCCCTGGCTTCCATTGCTGCATATACCAGGCCTTGCAAGACTTCAGGATTTTCAGGGTCGCTCTGTAATACCTTGACATACAATTCCCTGGCCGATGCACTATCGCCAGAAGCGGTATAAATACGCGCCAGTGTCAACAACAACATATGATCATCAGGGTCTGCAATCAGCATGGGCTGGATATAGGCATAGGCATTAGCATAGTCCCCAGCTTCGCGGGCGCGCTCGGCATAGCGCATGGCAAGCACTCTTTGCAATTGCGTGAAAGCGGTAATCTCGGCCTCTTGCAAATTGGGCATGGCAGCGACTCTGCGCATGACAGCTTCCAACTCGCCTTCCTGATTCGCTTGCATCAGGGTACCGGCGTATTGCAATAGCAAACCCGCCGCTGGCTTGGGCGTATTTTGCACGGCCTGGCGCAACATGCCGTAACCACGTTCAGTATTCCCCAACTGTATATACAGATTGGCCATGGTGCCCGTGAATTCCAGGTCATTACCTGCAACTTGCTCTACATTCGCCAGGACCTCCTTGGCCATACTGGTGTTGCCACGCTTGGCCATAAGCGTGATTCTGTCTATCTGAACCCTGATCCACAGGCGTTTTTGCAGATCCACCATTTCTTTTTTTCGTGAAGCTGCTGGGACTCTTTCCAGCGTATTCAATGCCTCCCACCAAAATTGCTGCATTTCACTGAGCAAGGCGCTGACGTACAAAGCTTCTGGGTCGGGGGCTTCAACATTGGTCATGGCTTCGATCAAAGCTCTGGCCTGGCCGGACATATCGCGCTTCAGATATATCCTGGCGAGTGCCATGCGCAGCCAGGCATTGTCCGGCTTGATCATGATCGCGTCTTCCAGCATTTTCTGTGCAGTATTGATATCACCGGCAGCCTCAGCAGTCTTGGCTTTGCTCCATAAATCATCTGATTTCAAATTAGCGACAATGGCCAGATGACGCGGCAACATGATGCTTCCCAGCGCTTCCAGATCCGTGATGCGCTTTTGCAACACCAGCACACCGATAACGCCATCAAGTGCGCGGATATTGGTTTTATCTGCATCCAGAACACGGCGATAATTTTCTTCTGCACCCTTCAAGTCATTTTCGGCTTGCAATGCATCCGCCAATTGCAGGATACCGGCAGGTTCCTTTTCATTCAGGGCGATGGCCTTGCGCAAGAAGCCTATGCCTTTGACACTGTCACCGTCTTCAAAGGCATTTCTGGCTTCAGTGACAGTAGCCCAATAGCTGGCATCGTTAGAAGCTTGCTGCCATTGATCCTTGGCTTGTGCTGGCGAAAACTCGACCGCTTTGTGCAGGAAGCCACGAGCCTCGATAAATTCTTCCTGGCGCATCTTGACCAGACCCATGCCGCCATAACCTATGGGATTTCTCGGATGGTTTTTGATCAGTGCCTGAAACTCTGTTTCTGCAGCCTCGATCTCATTATCGTCCAGTGCTTTAAAGCCAGCTATGCGGCCTTTTTCTATAGGATTTTCTGCTACTGGCTTGGGTTTGGGCGCAGCTTTTTCAGGCTTCTCTGCTCGTTCGGATTTTTCTACTTTTTCAGGTTTTTCTACTTTTTCAGGTTTTTCTACTTTTTCAGCTTTCTCTACTTTCTCTATCGCCTTCACTTTAGGCGTGGCTGGAGATGCAACAATAGCTACAGGTGCCGCTGATGGTACGGCAACTTGTGCAGGTCTGGACAAACCAGCCAGCCTGTCCCTGATGAGCTGATCATCTGGATGTTTGTCGAGGTAGCGGCTAAAATATTTGGCGTTCTCCGGTTTCAGCCCCATCCAACTCAGTGACTGGCGCCAGGAATCTGTCGCCTGCTTGCCGACATCTGGCTTGCTACCCAGGTTTTCCAGCATAACCATGCCCTCTACCCTGCTCGGTTCACGATAGGTGAGCACCTGAGCATAAGCCAAAGCGTATTTATTATTGCCGGGATTTTCCTTGCTGAGTTTTTCCAGTCCCGTGCGGGCTTCGGCATAACCATTCTTGGTGCCAGCCAGCACCTGGAAATATTCAAAAGCGGCATCACCCTTGAGTTTGGAGGGGTCGCCTATCTGTTTATAGGCATCGGCGGCAGCTTCAGTATCGCCTTGCTTGGCGAGTTTGCGGGCATTCTCCAGTTGGCCAATGCCGCCATCACTGCCTTTACGCAAAGCCTGTTCGACATTGCGCACCTGGGCGCTAGTTGCCTGTGTACCACGCAGGCGGGCGAAATAGGTTTTGGCCTGCTCTGGATTGCCAGCCTTGGCTTCCAGTACGGACAAGGCCATCAGGGCATCGATATTATTGGCATCGACCTTCAACAACTTGCGCCAGGCATCTGCCGCATTGTCGTCGCGGCCACGTTGTTGCCAGAACTGTGCCTGCTCTTTTAATTGCTGCGTCAATGCTGATTGCGCGAACGCAGTTCCACTCTCAAAAAAAACCGTCAAAAGCGCCAATACCACCGCTTTTTTCTTCAAGACCATTTACATCCCCTGATGATCGCTTTTTTCTGTGAGCCCAGTTCTTGATCGCACCTCAGAAAATCAGCACTGTTATCCAGTTTTTACTTTAACAGAGCAAAACGGGCAGCGCTATCTTTCTGATTTCATCTTCAGATAGAACACTGCCCCCTGACCTGCGCTTAATAAAATGTATTATTTCTTTTTATCTTCCAGTGCCAGACGAGATGCCGCTTTTTTACGCAAGAAGCGGAACAACATGGTCGCCGCGATCAACGATGCCAGCATCAGGAAAATAATCATGACAAAAGGCTGGGTAGACAAATGCCATTTGATCCAGGTCCACACAGGCAAACTACCAGAGTAATAAGTATCACCGATTTGTGCGTTGGCAATACGCTCGCCTTTAATCAAGACCAGATCACCCTGGAACTTGCTACGCAAATCAGCCTTGTTCAAACCCATGGTCAGGTCGGCCAGGCTGGCGGAATCACCCGAAGTCATGACAATGACGCTATGTCCACTCGATAGGGGGGACTCAAACTGCATCATGGCACCAAAGGCATTACCAGTCTTGGCCAGCATTTCGCCAGCATGGCGTTCCATGCTGTCAAGATCACGACCGGCCCAGCGCGTTACCAGACGCAGGAAGCCAGTTGGCAATTGCAGGCGGTTACCATTTTCATCCATGCTCATGGGCATATATTTCGACCATTGCTTGAGCAAAGGCAAATTACCGCTCGTGCCTATCAACAGGAAATCCTTGTCGCTATGTTTTTCAACGTCTGCACTGCGAATCAGAGTGCTGTTCAGTACAGGGTAACCAGTAGATTCACCCATGCGGCCCATGACGTTGAGGAACAATTCCATTTCCTGGGTATTTGGCCTGTCTGGCATGACGATGGCTGTTTGTGCCAGATCGGCCATACGGGTGAACGGGAAACCGGCATTAGCCATATATGCCAGGTTAGGCATCGCTGCATAGTGCGGCATATTGGAAAAATCGATCGTCGAATCTGGGTCTATGGCAGAGCGTACATTGTCCAGATACACGTCTTTACATGCGCCCTGTTTTGGGTAGTCGTAAAAGAAATGGAACTGCAACTGGTTTTCAGCACCGATACGGAAAGTCGGCACCTGGATTTCATCCTGTGCATAACGCTGGCCATCCTTGAAGAACAGCATGACCGATTCCTTGATCTTGCCTTTATCTACCTGAGCGCCAGACAAAGGCAGTGAGCGTACGAATTCATCATTGATACCGATATTCAGGGTTGACTTGTCAACGGTAGGACGTGGCGTGAAACGATAACGCAGATCGATAGGCACGCCTTCTTTTTGCCAGGTAAACAAATCTGGTGCTACCCGCAAGTTGACCTTGATGATGTCTGGCGTCAGGCCATTCACTTTCAATGCCGGTGGTGCCGCTAGTTCACCAAATTTGACTGGTCTGTCAGTAGGCAGCCATTTCGGTGCATCGTAAGGTTTACGTGGGTCAATTTCTTTCAAATTTTTGATCAAGGCAGATTCGCCAGACATGGCCAACTGGCCCATGGTCAGTGCTTGCACTGCAATCTTCAGTTCAGCCACATCGCGTCCCAGCACCAGCAATAATTTTGCTTTGGGATTGGCCGGGTTAGCCATGATGGCCAGGGTAGGCCCGGCTATCGCTGGTAGCGTTATGCCAGCCGGTGCTTCATTGGCAGTGGCAAACAGAACGGCGTTACCACGTGGCAGGGTATTGGCTTCAATAGGAAAACGTGCGCCACGATAGGACGATAAATGACCAAACCAGGAAGCCACGATACCCGCATTGCGCAAGACTTCCAGCGACGGTGTGGCTGGCAATATGAAAGGCAATTCCAGTAATTTATTGTCACGCCTGTCAAAGAACGGCGCTGGCAACATGCCCAGATCGTTTGCCAGTGTCAGCGGGGATACCGTCAATTCCAGATTGGTTGTGTGACTGACTTTGGCCCACAAACTGGAGTGATAAGGGTCTTCACAATCGCGTGTGTAGTGACCAATCAACTTGAAACTGAGTTGATTGAAGTCAGCAAAAAAACGTGGATCGATGACATCTTCACGCACTATACCTTTGGAGGTTTCCCTGGGTAAGGGCACGACACTGACCAGTTCATTGTTGACCAAGACTTGTATGTGCGAAAGGTCGGGCAACAAGGCCGGAGAATAGGCGATGCCATACTTGACCTTGGCTGCCGTGATCACTTCATCACTGCGTACGGTAAAAGGGAAGGAACGTTCACCTTCCGTGCCGCGCAATTCCACGCTGGAGCCAACGCCGACCATATCTTTCAGGCTGATGTTATATGTCTTTTGCCCTCCCACTATCGAAGTTGGCTGCAAATCTTCTATCGCCAATTTTTCAGCGACTACCGGTTCCGCCGTTGCTGCAGCACTGGCACGCTTGGCTCTCGCCAGTACATCATCATGATGCCCGACGGCGGTCAAGCCACAAAGGATGGCCAAAGCTGTGCTACTGCCTTTGCGCGATAATTTGGCCCGTACACTTGTCACGATTGTTTTCACGATGGACGCCTCATTTGTTTTATTCATATGCCCTGTTCTTTCCACTACGTATTGCTTGATGCTGGTACCAAACCTGCCGAATCCGCGCATGCTGTGGTAAGCGATTTCTTTCAAACCATTCCAGGGATGGTCAATATCCCGGTCATTTGACCAACTCAGCCACACGTCGGCGCGGCCTATGGTGCAATTAATCAAGTCCATTTCTTGCTGCAAATCAAGTGGCAGGAATTGCACACTAAGCAGATTGTCTTTAAAGAACACAGTCTTGGCTGGAAAAACCGATTCTCCATTGGTGCCATACAGTGAAATCATCAGATCTTCATCCTTGTGCATCTGAAAACCTTCTGGCACCCGGAAAGACATACCCCCCATGGAGAAATCCTCGGTACGGCAAACGATGGAGTGACCGTTATTCAGACGCAGGGTGGCATTCAACACTGCCCGGACCCTATGAGTACGTCTGACCTGCTTGGATTCTGTTGCTACCGCCAGTGTGGCTCCCAGAATGACCAGGTTATAGATAGTCCACACCATGTTAAGAATCACGGTATCAAGCTCGTAAGTATTCCACCACAAGGCCCGCCCTATCCCAACAAAAAAACCAAGCACATTCATGCCCAGCATGATCAGATAGGGTTTAGAAATGGTCCAGTCGAAATGTTCATGCTCTACCAGACCACCTTTGGCAGTTACGTTGAATTTACCCAGTTTGGGATTGATCAGCGCCACCAGAGTAGGGCGGAAGATATACCAGGCCAGTGTTGCTTCATACACTTCAGCCCAGAATGAATGCCGGTGCGCGCCCTGTATGCGAGAGTTGGTCAGGTTGGCGTGTAGCAGATGGGGTAAGGAATATGCTGCAATCGACAAGGCCGTCGCCTTGATGATGTGGACTTCAAAGAACAGATACGACAAGGGGGCTAGCAAGAACACCATGCGTGGCAAGCCATAAAAGAAATGGAGCATGGCATTGCTATAACATAATCTCTGACCGAAAGTCAGACCCTTGCCCAGCAAGGGATTATCGGTGCGGAAAATTTGCGCCATGCCGCGCGCCCAGCGGATACGCTGACCAACGTGGGCGGACAGACTCTCAGTGGCCAAACCGGCCGCCTGAGGCAATGCCAGGTAAGCAGTGTTATAACCGCGGCGCTGCATTTTCAAGGCAGTATGCGCATCTTCCGTCACTGTTTCAACGGCGATGCCACCGACTTCTTCCAGGTAAGTACGGCGCAAAATAGCGCAGGAACCACAAAAGAAAGTCGCATTCCACAAATCATTGCCGTCCTGGATCAGACCGTAGAACAACTCGCCTTCGTTAGGCACATTGCGGAAAGTTTGCAAATTGCGTTCAAACGGATCTGGTGACAAGAAATGATGGGGTGTCTGTACCATGGCCAGCTTGGGATCGACCAGAAACCAGCCCATGGTGTATTGTAAAAATGAGCGCGTCGGCATGTGATCGCAATCGAAGATGGCGACGAAATCACCCGTAGTGCGCTTCAAGGCTGCATTGATATTGCCAGCTTTTGCATGATTGTTATCGGCACGAGTAAAGCACTGCACACCCACCGACTCCGCAAACTCAGCAAAGGCCGGACGACGTCCATCATCCAGGATGATGATATTGAGTTTATCCTTGGGCCAGTCTATGCCCATTGCTGCCAGCACGGTAGGTTTCACCACACTCAGGTCTTCGTTATAGCTGGGGATGAATAAATCAATGGTTGGCCAGGTCGAAGTATCGGCTGGCAGCATCACCGGCTTGCGCTTCAAGGGCCAGGCCGTCTGCAGATACCCCAGTAGCAGCACCAACCAGGCATACACTTCCGCCATGATCAACACCAACGCGAAGAACAAGTCGACCAGATTGTCAGTGCCTATGGTGTAAGTAATGCGCCAATAAATATAGCGGCTCGTGGCACTGATGGAAAACATCACCATCACCAGCGATATCAGGGTGCCAGTGTAGCGACGCAGATACAGAGCCGTGCCGAAAATGATAATTGAAAACAGGGTTTGCAGAGGCAAATCCAGCGGGATGCTAATACTTGTCCAGTACAAAAAGATTGCCACCATCAAGGCCAGAAAGCGTGGCGTCTTGCGCTCCCAGCCTGGCCAGTTGACCATGGCGCGCCCCAGGTCGTCTAAACGACCGTAGAGATATCGGGAGTTGAGTATCGAACGCATTTAGTCAACCAATCTGAAATTTGTTTGCAGCCAGGCTGTCAGCTCTTGCATGTCATGAGTGGCGGAGCAATGCCGAGAGTAATACGATACCGGTGTCTGGCAAGCCAGCGCTTCACTAACCGCTTCGTCCTTGTGTATCGTCACAGGTATGAAGCGCTTACCCAGACTGCTGCGCAACATGCCGAATACATCACGGCTCAGTTGCTTTGCAGCGTCCATTTGATTCAACAAATAGCAATATCCCAGGAACCCTTTACGGTCAGCACAATAATAATCAATGAGCGACTCTATGGATGGTATGGTTGAATACGAGGCGGCATCCGGCTTTAGCACAACCAGTGCATAATTCGCCACGTCCAATACCTGCTGCAAATAAATACTGGGGCCAGGCGGTGTATCAATCAGCACTACGCTAGTATCAGGCAAACCCAAGCTAGCAAGATGCTGTGCCAGCCATTTGGGATTGTTCTTGATTTCTTGTTCAAACACTGCGCGCTGCGCTTCGTCTACACTGCCATAGGGCAAAAAATCGACGCCATAGGCGCTTTCAAATAAAACATCTTTCCAACTGCCATCCATCGTGTCTTGCTGAGCAATGCCACTCGCATCATCATGCGCCATACCAAAATGCAATCTCAGTGCATTTTGTGGATCGAGATCAAGGATACTGATACGTGGGCCCAAACGAGCCAGAGATGCCGCCAGATTGGCAGTCACTGTCGTTTTACCGACTCCACCCTTGGGAGAAATGACAGCGACTACCTTCATGGTTTAAATAATTTTTTGAAAAATGAATTACTGCCAGTTTCCTCTGGTCTGGCTTCATCTTGCTTACCAGCCAGACGACCAAAGACAGCACTGACAGGCTGGTCCTTTGCGACAGACTTGCCAGCCACTTTTTGAGTGACAACTTCCTCTACACTGGCCTGCACTTGCTTTGCTGGTACGACATGCGCGGCAGGTATGTTGTGGATGAATGTCGCCGCAGTAGCTGGCGTTTGTGCGGGAGCCATGCTCACAGGTTTGCGTGTACTTGCCATCGTAGCAGGCACAGGTGTGGCAGGCACTGGCACTTCTGCTTCACGCTCAGCTTGCGTTCTGTTAAAGAACAAACCACTGCTGCCAGCTTCTTTACGACTTGCCACATTTTGCCTGGGTGCGGCTGGAAATATCCTGGACAAAAATGGTGGCGCCACTTCTACTTCGGTGTCTAGCTCCTCGACAGCCGCCTGCTGCATCAGCATTTGCTTTAAGGATAATTGCGCTGCTGGCTTACCATGAGTGTGAACCTCCGCCGCAGCTTGCAATGGGACTGTTTTTACTGCAGTAGCCCGGCTCGCTGCTGGCTTGCCTGCCGCCGGACGAAATGGAGTTTCATTATGCCGTGCTGGCTCTGCCAATTCCTCATCCCGGTGATGGGCCCGTGCAGGTGCGGGTCCGGCATGCAGATGGACATCGCGCAATAAAGGCCAACGCAGCTTGGCCTGCTCGCTATCTGCATCACGATTGATTTCGCGATAAGCTTCAGTCGACTGCCCAAACTTTTGAAAAAGATTTTTTACGTCATCATCCATAATATCCACCAGTTCCGGTTACTTGCAGCGTCATGATTACATTAACGACGTGTGAAATAAGACGGTTCTTCTGACTGCTTCTTCAAATCAAATACAAATAACTGTCCCTCTTCAAATATCCCTGCGCGCTGTACGAGGCGCAGAGACTTGTCCATGCCCAATCCATCAAACCATTGCGCATAGACCCCTTCCAGGAGGGCTGGCGACCAGTCCAGCGAATGTTCGCCGAATGCCACTTTCAAAGGAGATGCGTGATGGGCGACCACCAGGGCATCGGTTTCTTCTACCAGCTCGACCCAACCCCAGTTCATCTCTGACCAGACCTGATTCATGCAGGCCTCCAGTGCCTGCAGGCTACTGCCGTCAGCAACATGAAAACCCTTTGCCATGGTGCGCCCCAGTTGATGCATGAATGCGCGCAGATCGCTAAGCTCGCCCTTGGAAGCGAATTCCGCAGAAAATGCTCCCAGGAAAGATCTCCACTGGTTTGAGCACTGCTGCTCTTCGTAATAACGAATGGTATTTGTCGACATGCTGATTTGGCCTTTGCGTTGACTTTTTCTCTATGGCTACTATCGTGACACGCAAATCATAGAGAGTGTTGATTCGTTGCGACTTTACCACTCGCGATTAACGCTAGTCCAGCCAATGTGCATGGTGAAATGTCAACAATTAATAATAGGATCAAGGATTTATAGATATTTAATTATATTGAATACCATTTTTACAATTGCGTCGCTAAAACCGCTTAGTTTGCTGCTTATTCCTTCGATACTCCTTCGATATTTCATCGAAAAAAGTTGTACTGATGAAGATCAACGCATATTCAGATAAATCAATTCTGTCGGTCCAAGGCAGGCCACGGCCTCGCATTATGCTGGATAAAACTCAGCGCCCGCCCTTCAAACCAGTCAACAACCAGTCTATGATTTTTTGTATGCTTAGAGACGCAGGATTATCCGGCTTGTATTCGAGTACCGGACGCTCATAGGCGAGCGCCTCTTCGACTTGCGGACTTTCCTGGACAATAAAGGGGACCATGCGCTCACCGAGCCTGTCGGCAATCAGTGTGAGCACATCCTGCGCCAGTTGCCTTTGCGAACCTTGGTTGACGATGTATGCTGAACCAACATCAGCCTGAGTCCTGTGACCATAGGTGGAAATCAATTCTTCCATCTCCGGCAGGGTTGAATAAGAAGCCGCATCTGCCAGCACAACCACCAGCAAAAAATCTGCCGCATGAATTGCCTGCTTCAAATACACCGATGGGCCAGGCGGTGTGTCCAGCAAAACGATGGCGTTGGCCGGTAGTTTGGCTGCCTGCAATTTTTTCCGCAACCAGGGTTCCTGCCGATCCAGCAGATCTTCGAAGCGAATGCGCTGCTTTTCACCGCCATTGCCAAAGGGCACAAAATTGACACCAAATGGACTGGTATAACACGCATCCATAAGTTTGGCGCGCGCCGCTGTCAAAAGGCTGACACCATTGCTCTCATCTTGTTCCAACCCACCAAGATGCCATTGCATGGCATTTTGCGGATCAAGGTCAACAATGGTGACGGGAAACCCACGCTGCGCCATACCGACACCAAGATTGGCGGTAATCGTCGTCTTGCCGACGCCGCCTTTCGCGGAGACGATGGCGATCACTAACATGGGTGCAACTCCTGTTTGTCCTGCTTGTTAATACGCGCCTTGACACAAACCATCAGGCAGTTCCCCCGACTGTCAAACCTTCAATGCGCAGACTAGGCTGACCCACGCCAACTGGCAGGCTTTGCCCTTCCTTGCCACAGACACCAATACCTGAATCCAGACGCAAATCATTACCTATCATGCTGACATGATTCAGCACTTCCGGTCCGTTGCCAATCAGGGTGGCACCCTTCACTGGATAACTGATCTTGCCATTTTCTATCATGTAAGCTTCACTGGCTGAAAAAACGAACTTGCCATTCGTTATATCGACCTGACCACCGCCAAAGTTGACAGCGTAGAGACCATTTTTTACAGATGCGAGAATTTCTTCGGGATCTTTGTCGCCAGCCAGCATATAGGTATTGGTCATACGCGGCATCGGCAGATGGGCGAAGGACTCACGTCTGGCATTGCCGGTCACCGGCATTTTCATCAAACGGGCATTCATGGTGTCTTGCATATAGCCCTTCAGAATGCCATCTTCTATCAGCGTGGTGCACTGGGTTGAATTGCCTTCATCATCCATGTTCAGGGAACCGCGACGGTTCAGCATGGTGCCATCATCAACAACCGTTACCCCTTTGGCAGCAACGCGCTGGCCTATGCGACCAGAGAAGGTACTCGATCCCTTGCGGTTAAAATCACCTTCCAGCCCATGGCCTATCGCCTCATGCAATAGCACGCCTGGCCAGCCGGGGCCAAGTACCACTGTCATAGGGCCTGCCGGGGCAGGACGTGCTTCCAGATTCACCAAAGCGGATTTCACTGCTTCATCTGCGTATTGTTCAAGCAGTGCATCGGTGAAATAGGAATAATCATAACGACCACCACCGCCACTATTACCCATTTCGCGGCGACCATTTTGCTCTGCGATGACTGTCAGTGAGACCCTGACCAAAGGACGGATGTCGGCTGCCATGACACCATCACTGCGCGCCACCAGCACCACATCATATTCACCCGCCATGCTGGCCATGACCTGAACTATGCGCGGGTCTTTGGCCCTGGCGATTTTCTCCAGTCTTTCCAGCAACTGCACCTTTTGATTGGCATCCATGGAATGCAGGGGATCATCGCGCAAATACAGGGATCGGTTATCCAGCCCTTGCAAGCTGGACGCAACCTGGATTTTTCCTGCCCCCTGACGGCCTATGGTGCGGGTAGCCTTGGCAGCATCAAACAGAGCTTGCTCCGAGATTTCATCCGAATAAGAGAATGCCGTCTTGTCGCCAGATACGGCACGCACACCGACGCCCTGGTCGATGGAAAAGCTACCGGTCTTGACTATGCCCTCTTCCAGGCTCCACCCCTCATTGCGGGTAAACTGGAAATACAGGTCGGCATAGTCAACCTTGTGGGTAAACATTGTGCCCAGCACCTTGCTGAGTTTAGCCTCATCCAGACCAAAAGGGGTCAGCAAAATATCTCGTGCAATGGCGAGGTGGCTAATAGCGGGATCAAATGGAGTCATATAATTTATTTACACTGCGATTCAAATAAGCGCACTTTGGTCATTAGGGTAACCAGGCACTGGCGCACACACTTACATTGTAGAGCATCTGCGGGATTCACTGCGTTCGCATGCACACGATGCTGTCAGCTTATTTCTGGACATTTCTTATAATTTGCGATGGCGCAACGCCGGCAAACTTTCTCGTATGCTGATGATCAGGCTTTCATCAATGTCGCCACTGACAATACCCTCACCTTCTTCCAGTACATTCAAGACTTTACCCCAGGGATCAATCAGCATGCTATGCCCCCAGGTGCGGCGGCCATTAACATGTTTGCCACCCTGACCGCAAGCAAGTACATAACACTGGTTTTCTATGGCACGGGCGCGCAAGAGTATTTCCCAATGCGCCTGGCCTGTCGTATAGGTAAATGCTGCCGGCACGACTATTAATGAGCAAGTCCCAAGTGCACGGAACAGTTCAGGAAAGCGCAAGTCATAGCAAATCGACAGTGCTACCTTACCAAAACCAGCGTCGAAGCTACTGATCTGGTTGCCTGCGACGATAGTGCGCGCCTCTTCATAAGACTCTTCGCCCTTGCTGAATCCGAATAAGTGGATCTTGTCATAGCGGGCCACTTGCTGGCCTTGGGGATTGTAGACCAAGGTCGTATTCAAGACCTTGTCTGCATCTGCTGCCTGCAAAGGGATGGTACCGCCTATGAGCCAGACACCCAGGCTACTAGCCATCTCTGCCATAAAAGCTTGCAGCACCCCTCGGCCTGCTGCTTCGGCGATACCGACTTTATCGGTTTCCTGCAAGCCCATCAGTGGCCAATATTCAGGCAACAGTAACAGTTTCGCACCGGAGGCAGCCGCTTCCTGCATCAAACGCCTGGCAGTTGCCATGTTTTCTGACGGCACCGGTGACGATATCATTTGTAATGCTGCAATCTTCATATCTACCTCTTTTTTTAATGACTCTGTCTGGCATCACTCAAGACTCAGGGTTTGCTGGCCGCCTTGATCTTTGCCGACGAACTGTCGCGATGATCAACTTTAGTCACGGTCGGCTCCTTCCAGGAGCCGCTGACCTTGTATTCAAAAGTAAACGCCTTGCTCAAAGGTTCACGCAAAAATAGTTGCGCAAGAAAGGTGCCAAGGCCAATGACGGGGTTGACTGCCAGGCCATAGACGACTGATGCTGTCCCCACATTCACCACCGGGATCACTGTGACGTTCAAGTCTTGTGATTCATGGACGATATCCGCATTTCCTTGCAAAAGCACAGTGGCATTCACCCCCAGCATCTTCAGGTTATCTGTTTTTGCTACACCCTGCTGTATCTGGGCGATACCAGCTATCGAATCAAAAGCAAAGCCATCGGAAAACACGTCACGGAAATCCAGCGTCAAACGACGCGGCAGAGATTGCAGGCTCAGCACGCCCAGCAATTTCGCAGCGCCAGGGTCTACTTTTAAAAATTGCCCGCTGGAAAGCACCATCTTGATTTCCCCATTCATACTGGGTATGTCCATAGCAAAGGGCAAGCCGTTCCAGTTCACTTCACCTTCGAGTTTACCTTTGCCGCCACTCAACACATCGGCAAATCCCACTCGCTCCAGCAATTTCCCAGAGTTCACTACATCCAGCACATAGCTCAGATGAGTGCGCCCCTCACCGCCCTGGCTAGTCCATTTGCCACTGGCGTTAAAATCTGCATCGGGATTTTTCAATAGCAATTTATTGATCTGCCATTCACGTACTCCCGCCTGACTGCTGATATGGTTAACAGCCTGCAGTTCCAGATGTCCCAGTTTCTTGTTTAACAATTCAAAATTTTCAGCCACGATATCCAGACCAGGTATCTGTGCCGTGGTGTTTTTCCCCTCCAGCAGATCACTTACATCGGCAGCAGCAGACGGCGGGATGATGAGATTGCTCAGACGTGCTGTGACATTACCCACACCTTGACCATTGCTGCCCTCGCTCCAGGTCAGATAACCAGCAGCCTGATTCGAGTGTATATTCGCTTGCCAGATTTTGTTTTGTCGCGAAACGCCGACCACAACGTTTTCCAGCTTTTTGCCCATGATATGCAACTCAGGCGTTCTGGCAGCCATGGTAGTTGGCTCGATATAGGGTGAAAGGTCAACTTCGGCACTATCCCGTTCGGTAGCAGCGCCTGTTTGCACAGCTGTGACAACCGGCGACATCAAACGCCGCCACTCATCTATATTCAGCGACTTGAACTCAATATTGGCATTCAAACCACTGTCTGGTTCGGGTACGGGGGCATTCACACCTATGCCACCACGTACTACCTGCCAGGGCGAAGCCCCCTGTTTTTGCCGGGAATACCTTGCATTGATGGAGTTTCCCAGACTGAGCCGAATTTCATCACGCAAAGTTTGCGCATCAGGGCCTGCTTGCGGCATTAATTCAAAATGCAGGGGCATGAGTTCGGTGGCGCTCTTTTTCAAGGGTGCGGGGAAATTCAAGGCCATGCCTGCCAGGCTGGAGTCGATCACGATTTCTGGCTGACGTTTTTTCACATGTATGCTGGCACTGTATTTACTGCTGCCGCTAATGCGATCGGCCAGGCTGTCTGCCATGGAAGCTGGCATGATCTTGCGGATTCCTTCGGCAGTGACCGCACCGTCCAGCCTGACCTTGACGCTATTGTCCTTTTGCGAGCCTCCGGTAATTTGCACCGGACCACCAAGCACCACGCCTTTCAGCGATCCCAGATTGACCCCGGCCTCGTTGAACTCCAGCTTACCATTCAAACCCGTCACTTGAGGAATGCCAGGCTGCAACACCACGTCATTATTCGCAAATTGCAAAACACCGAGGACTTTTGATTCAATTATATGCATCAAAGGCAATTGCAGTTTCAGTTGCAAGCTGGCGGGTGCGGAAGTTTTTGCTTCCCTCAAAAAATGTCCAAGCCAGCCACTGACCGGACTGGCACTGACATAAGCCAGCATATTTTGAAGACTGCCACTGACAGCGCCATCGATATTCAATGTTGCGCCATGCACTGACAAATCCGGAATAATGGCTTTTACTTTCTTCAGATCGACGCCCAGGGTCCTGGCGGTCTCGCCTGTAATTTCCATTCTGGCTTTATCAAAGACAAAGCCACCCTTGATGTTATCAATGACGGGCCACAAGGGCTTACCCTCTTCATTCAATTCACCTGCGGTAAAGTCTAACTTTGCATCAGTCAGGGTGCCCTTGACTAAAAACTCGCCCTTGCGCGCTTTTTTTCCATCCGTAGAATTGAACGGGAAATGGGCAAGATCCCCCCTTATGCGCACGCTGACATCATCGGCTATGCCATCAAGTATGGAATTGAGCAGCCAATGGCGTAAGTGTTCTTCTGCCACGGCGGGTATATAGCGGTCCAGTTGTTTCAAATCAAAACCTGAAATGCTACCTGTCAAATCGACTTCACCAGGTTGGGCGTCAGCGCCTTGACGCATGGACATAATGTGCTTACCAGACAAAACAGCGCGCATGTTTTCTTGCTGCGCATCCATCTTGTGAATCTGGAAGATCAATTTATCCTGTTCAACGAACTGCCATTGCGCATGCATATTCAAGCGTTCGAAAGGCATCAGAGGATCAACAAAGTAACTAGGCAGGCGCAGGGACAGGTCCTTTGAATCCAGCACAAAACTCCCCCCCTTGTCATTCGCTTGTATGGTACCAGACAGGTTTTCGAATCCGGGTATGGCTGGCACGGCAGCTTTCGCCGGCGAAGTTGCCGTCTTGGCCCTGGCTAATTGCACCGGCTGTGCCGTCATGGACAAATCGATGAACTGCCCCTTCAGACTATAAGCCGAAACATCTGGATAAATACCTTGCCATTTGGCAGTAAAGTCCTTGAGTTGTCCTTTGGGTGCAAAATCAAGCAGCATCTGACGTTGATCGGCAGGTAGAGGCAAATGTTCGGCAAAATTTGCCAGCGTCTGTAAATCCAGAGTCTTGGCGTGCAGTTCTACCTTTTGAGCCTGGCCTTTATCACCCGGAGTAAATGTCTCCCTGATGGTGGTTGCAGGCAACTGCTGCCCATCGCGTGTTCGCATGGAGAAATTGATGAGCGATATACTATGCCCAGCCTCCCCCATCAAAGCCGCCAGGAACTTGTGTTTGGCTGTCGAGGGTTCACTGGCCACCAGACGGCCACTTACCAGCGCCACATCCAACTCAGGCAAATCAGCACGAAACTTACCCTTGACATCAGCCAGACTCAAATCGGCGGTCAAGTCGGCCAACCTGCCCTTGTCCAGATGTAGCCAGGCGCGAACTGAACCGTAGGCTTTTTTAACATCTGCCGGGTAATCCAGGTAGAGCTTCAGCGCCGCCAGGTCAGTGCGATGAAGGTCGGCATAGAGGTCACCAGTCCATAAAGAAAAGTCCGACACTTTTTTTGCAAACACCGGATGCTGAAAGTCACCACGAATATCAAGTGGTGCAGAAAGGCTGGCATCTGGTGTCGCCTTAAGTGCAAAGCGATGATGCCGCCACTGGTTTTGCAGCAGAAAATTCACATCAGGCAAATTAAGCTCGGCGGCATTGCGCACTTTATCTGTCCAACGCACTGAAGCCTTGCGTATCAAGACTTCATGCTGAGCTAGCACCCAATCCAGACCCTGGCCATTACCTTCTGCCGCAGGGTCGATATGAAAACCGCCTACATACAATTTGCCATCCACTTCCCGCTGTATGTCCAGCGTAGCCTGGTTGACGACGATACGCTCAAAGCGCAAGTCAGCTACCGCCAGAGTCCACCAGGACATGGTGGCAGAGACTTCAGGCAAAACAAGTGCCTGCCTGCCCTGCTTATCATACAGGACAACATTTTCCAGCAGCAATTGCGGATTCAGACCCTGCCATGATGCATGCAAATTAGCAATCTGGAGTTGCCGTCCCAAGGAAACGGAAATTGCCTGTTCAATATCAGGTTTGTACCTATCAACATTGGGCAATACCACATAGCGAAGCACTAGCACCAGAATGCAAAAAAGGAAATACAACGCCAGTATCAGCTTGAACGTAAAACGCAGGCTCTTGTTGCAGGTACGCCAGGTAAAACGACACAGCCGCCAGAAGTGGCCAGGTTTGTCGTCTTTGACTGAGGTATTAGCAATGTTGTCTTGATCTGCTTGTGTCATTGCCAAGATGTAATTTCTTTGTAAGTAAGACTTGCGCAAAAACCATGAGTTTTCAAATAAGCAATATTCATTACTCTTGCGTAAATCCTCACAATCTGTACAACAAAACAACAAGACCACGAAATTGTAAACATACTGCCTGCTCGATAAATTGTCTCTATTATTATTTCTATTATTACTTCTGTTATTTTCATCAATATTGTCAAGAAGCTACACTTCTTGCAGGCATTACTTTTGATACTCCCAAGGAGTATAAGTTTATTTCTGCTTGTATGCACGAGTGACCTGGCCTGCATAACCTGTCGCTGTCCTTATCGCTTAAAATCAAAGACAACTCTGACGACCCAGCGCCTATTATGACTGCAAGCACCGTAACCAATACCAATATTCTTCAAGCTTCTCGTTTTTTTACCCATTGCATACAGGCAGATGCCAGCAGAAATGAGCAGTTGCAACAAGTTTCTGAATTATCCTTGAGCCCAGACCTTTTTGCGCAGTTTTTACAAAAAGAAATATACCAGGGTGCCACTCTTAACAAAGCCATGCGCCGCTTGCGCAAACTGGTGGTATGCACGCTGATTAAACGTGACTTATGCGGGCAAGCCGATCTCAATGAAGTTGTGACGACTATCAGCCTGTTTGCCGACTTTGTCGTGCAACAACATTTGCAGGCACTGAATGCTGAAATGCACACTATGCACGGCATACCAACAGGTGAAGAGAGCGGCAAAGAGCAAACCATGATCGTGCTGGGCATGGGCAAGCTGGGCGGCTATGAATTGAATGTCTCCTCTGATATAGACTTAATTTTTTGCTATGCAGAAGATGGTGAAACACAGATCACGGACTCAACTCAGCGCAGCCTCTCCAATCATGAATTCTTTAGCCGCCTTGGCAAAAAACTCATCGCCGCGATTTCTGAAGTGACCGAGGATGGCTATAGCTTTCGCGTCGACATGGCATTGCGCCCCAATGGTGCATCTGGCCCACTGGTGGCCAGCTTCAATATGATAGAAGAGTATTTCCTGATACAGGGGCGTGAATGGGAGCGTTACGCCTGGGTTAAGGCCAGAGCGATGACCGGCGACGCCGATGATATCGCAACCCTGGAAAAAATCATCCGACCCTTTGTGTATCGCAGATATCTCGATTATGGTGCGATTGACTCCTTGCGTTCCATGCATGGCCAGATCAGGGCTGAAGTCGTGCGCCAGGAAAGCAAACATCCAGAGCGCAGCAATAATGTCAAACTGGGGCGCGGCGGTATCCGAGAAGTGGAATTTCTGGCGCAGGTCTTCCAGTTAATACGTGGTGGCCGCGATGCCAGCTTGCGCGACCGCTCTACTCGTCTGACTTTGCATACCCTGGCAGAAAAAGGGATCATGGAAGCCCCTGTTATAGAAAAACTGCTGGTTTCTTACACCTTTTTGCGTAATCTGGAACATCGCCTCCAGTATCTTGATGATGCTCAGACTCATACATTCCCAGCCAGAGAGGAAGACCAGCAAAGAATTGCGCAAATGATGGGCTGTGCCTGTGTGACAGAACTCTTGGAGCAGTTACGCCCGCATCGAGAATTCATCGCAGAACAATTTGATGCCATCTTCCGTGACAAGGCAGAAAACAATAGCGAGAATGAGCAAGGCATGCTGGCAGTCAGCCTTTCCAGCCCTGACAGTGATGAACTGATTTCCGCGCATCTGGCAAGTTTGGAATTTTCGGCACAGGATGCCATTGCATTTAGTCAACGGCTAGTGGCGACCTGGCAATCACCCAGAGTGCAATCACTGTCCGAAGCCAGCCGTATGAAACTGGTCGCCCTGGTCAATCATGCCCTCAACATCATTGCCAGACAAAGCGGCAACCAATTGCTGGCATGGAACCGCTTACTGGATTTCATGGAAGCGATTGCCCGCCGCGCCGCCTATCTTGCCCTGCTGACTGAGTACCCGCATGCACTGGCGCGCGTGATACGCATGATGGCGGCATCTGACTGGGCCGCCAAGTTCCTGACACGTCATCCTTTGTTGCTGGATGAATTGCTGGATGAATCTTCACTCCATCAACGCCCTGACTGGCCTGCATTCCGCCTGGATTTGCAAGAACATCTGGCACAACATGCAGGCGACACAGAAAGGCAGATGGAAACCCTGCGTGAAATGCACCATGCCATGCAATTTCGCTTACTGGCACAGGATCTGGAAGGCCAGCTTAGCGTGGAGCATCTGGCCGATGAACTGTCGCAATTGGCTGACATCATCGTGGCCGCTGTATTGCAGTCTGCCTGGCAAACCGTCGCCAGCAGGCATAAGGCCGAACCCAGTTTTGCGGTTATCGCCTATGGCAAGCAAGGTGGAAAGGAGCTGGGCTATGCCTCTGATCTTGATGTAATTTTCCTGTATGAAGATGAAGACCAGGACGCTCCAGCCAATTATGCCAAGCTGGCACAGCGCTTTATTACCTGGATGACCAGCCATACGCCAGCAGGCATCCTGTTTGATATCGATATCGCTCTACGCCCCGATGGTGCCAGTGGTTTGCTGGTTTCGTCGGTTTCGTCCTTTGCCCGTTACCAGGAAAAATCTGCCTGGCTGTGGGAACATCAGGCCCTGACCCGCGCCCGCTTTTGCGCGGGCGATGCCCACATCGGCGAGCAGTTTGAGCAAATACGCGAACAGGTTTTGCGCCAGCAAAGAGATGTTGAAAAGCTGCATGCAGAAGTCATCAGCATGCGCAAGAAAATGCGTGACGCCAATATCAATCGCAGTGACTTGTTTGATCTCAAGCATGATGCCGGTGGCATGATAGACATAGAATTCATTGTGCAGTATCTGGTCTTGAGATACGCCAGCCAGTACTCAGAACTGACTGCCAACAAGGGCAATATCGCCCTATTGAAACGATGTGGTGAACTAGGCCTGATAGATTTGCTGTTGGCGAATCAGGTATCTGATGCCTACCGCTTATTCCGAAAATTGCAACATGGCATACGCCTGCAAGGTGAAGATAGAGCCAGAGTGGCACCGGACAGAGTGAAGAAGGAAGCGCATGCAACTACAACTTTATGGAATAGTCTGCTTGGCGCTTTGCAATAACAAGAAGATGTCGTTCAGCTTTATCTCTGAACGACATTTTTTACAGATAAACAGGTAAAAAAGAGAGTGTAAGCACACCCTCACAGATCGCCGCTTTACTATTAACGACGTGAGCCAACCACCTCTACCGTGACGCGGCGATTTTTTGCTCGCCCCTCACTGGTCTTGTTGTCGGCGACAGGCTGTGTTTCTCCTTTACCTTCTGTGTAGACACGCAAGGAATCTATTCCTTTGCTGACCAGGTAAGCTTTGACGGCTTCTGCGCGACGGATGGACAATTTTTGATTGTAGTCATCGCTACCAATAGAATCAGTGTGACCAACCGTAATCATCACTTCCGTATTCATGCCCTGCAACTTGTTCAGCAAATCATCGAGTGCCAGCCTGCCCTCTGGTTTGACGACAGATTTATCAAAGTCAAACAGCGCTTCTGCACTAAAAGTGACTTTTTCAGACACTGGCTGCGGCCTTGGTGGTGGCGGTGGCGCACTCTGTACCATCACTGGCGGTGCCTGTTCCACTCTTGGCGTTGGTGGCGCGGTATAAGCTACCGGTCTGGCATAAGCGGGCTTGCCCAGTTTATAAACTAAACTAAAAGAATAAAAATCGACATCGCCACGATTGCGCACGGCATCGTTGACACGGTATCTTTCTGCTTCACCGCGCATGGCGAGTGCTTGCGTGAATTTGTATTCCAGACCTATCCCAATTTTAGGATTCAGTTTTTTCTCGCTAGGATTTGGATCTGTGATCCCAAACAGGCGGTTACCGCTGAAATGTGCATCTGCCCTGGTGTAATTGGCACCAATACGACCTAACAAAGAAAATCGTTCAGAAAGTGGCAACTGCCCGACCAAGTCCAGATTAAAACCGCGAAAGCCGACTTCACCATTGATGGTACCTGGTGGTGTCGTGCTGGCATTGAACCCAAACTTGCCCAAATCAAAGTATCCCGCTTCCAAAGCAAAATATTTATTCATTTGCTTGCCCATAAAAAGCTTGAAGGCTGTATCGCGCTCTGTGGATCCATACGTCACTGAACTAGCGCCATTATCCATCAGGCTGCGTATCAGTCTGTCTTTGTCAATACTGGTATTTGCCCGGCCCGCACCTGCTCCTACATACCAGGCCGAGTCAGCCCATTCAGGGTTGGTCCAGGGTTCATCTGCTTGCGCCATTTGGCTGACAAGAAGTGCGCAAACGAACAAGTTAAGTGTGGCTAATTTTTTTGGCAGCGCCATGTGTTTCTCCCGGTGGGTTTATCTGAGACTGCTGACAGGGGTCACCATGACTCCTGTCAGATATTCATGCATTATTCAACGTGCGATCACATTGTTTTTGAGAGTTACGGCACTACCTGTCAAGACACGGCCATTCTGCAAATTCGCTGCATCACCCATCGTGATGGCTGCTGATTGCCCCAGGATGCTTCCCTTGAATACACTATTGGCACCCAGCGTCGTCGCGGCAGCAGGTACCCAGAACACACTCGCCGCTGTTGCGCCACCATTTAAGGCAACAATAGAATTCGCCAAGGTGTTCAAAGTTGAACTGCTACGGAACAGATACAGACCTGGACCATTAAGGGTGAAAGTCCCGGTGATCGTGATTGCACCTGCATAGCAATACACGCCAGGCGTGAACGTCAAGCCACCAAGATCAATTCCGCCTGGTACATTGACGGTACAGGTACGACTGTTGGCATCGGCAATTGCAACTTGTAGGTCGGCCAATGCGGTGTTGAGGATCGCTCCTGATTTGTAGTTGCTGAATCCGGCAGTTTGCACCGGATCAACAGTTTGCGATGTTGATCCCACATCACCGGATACCAGTGTCGTCCCACCTGAATTATTGGTGATGGATGTGCCAGCAAGAACGGCAAAACTAGCTGCACTGCCCAAATTGATACTGGCAACTGGGGCCGCGGTGACGGTAAAGCTGGTGGTGACAGTCTGTGCACCCTGCGTCGCAGAAATGTTGGTGACACCGGCAGCGATAGCCATCACTTGCCCACTGGATGAAACAGTGGCGACACTGTTGGCACTTGAGACCCAGCTTACGGTATTACTGATATTGCTGGTCGATGCATTTGAATACGTGCCGGTTGCCGTGAGCTGCTGCAATGATCCTGCTGGTGCAGTCGCACTACCAGGTGCGAGGCTGATACTTGTCAGCGTCAATGCGGGCGCAACAACCAGGCTGGCGCTACCCAGTTTGCCAGAAAAACTGGCAGTAATGGCAGCCGTACCGCCAGACAGGCCACTAGCTATGCCGCCGGACGACACAGTGGCGACAGCAGCATTGGCAGTTGCCCAAGTCACGGAATTACTGATATTGACACTGCTGCCATCAGAGAAATTCCCGGTAGCGACAAAACTTTGTGCACCGTTAATGGCAATGGTGGGTGCGGCAGGCGTTACCGTGATGGTATTTAAAGTGGCAGCCGGTAAGACATTCAGCATGGCAGAGCCGGACTTGCTACCAGATATGGCAACCACAGGTGTGCTGCCTGCCGAGACCCCACTCACCAGGCCACTGGTATTGACCGTGGCAATCGCATTTACACCAGAACTCCAGGTCACAGAATTCGTGATATTGGCACTACTGCCGTCTGAATAAGTCCCGGTTGCAAGCAGCCCCTGGGTGGTGCCGACAGCAATGCTGGCAGTTGCAGGTGTGACGGCAATTGAGGTCAATGCAGCTGTCGATAAGACTGTTAGTGTTGCTGATGCCGATTTCGTACCCGAAGTGACCGTGATGACTGATGTACCCGGGGACACGCCCGTCGCAATTCCTGTTGACATGATGGTTGCCACAGCAGTGTTAGCAGAACTCCAGCTTGCCGAACTCGTGAGATTGACATTACTGCCATCAGAATAAGTACCGATAGCTGAAAATGCCTGCGTTGAACCCATCGCTACATTTGCAGTCAAGGGCGTGATGGCAATTGAACTCAAGTTAACAGCGGGAATGACATTGAGTGAAGCTGATCCTGTCTTGCCGCCCAATGTTGCAGTCACCAGCGCAGTGCCAGTTCCTACACCAGTGGCAAGGCCATTCTGCAAGATTGTCGCAACCAATGGAGTACTGCTGGTCCATGTCACACCATTGCTGATATTTGCTGTAGTGCCATCAGAATAATTGCCACTGGCAATCAATTGCTGGGTGCTTCCAACTGCAAGATTGACGTTGACTGGCGTCACGGTAATCGTGAAGAGAATAGCTGAACTGACATTCACATTCGTCGTCGTACTCATGCCATTAAACGTCGCGGTTACCACGGAAGTCCCGGTAGCGAGGGCAGTCACCATACCATTGGTGGCCACAGCTGACGAAACCGTCGCAATAGTGGGTGTCGCAGAAGTAAAACTGCTGGTGCTGATGACGTTGACGCTACTGCCATCAGTGTATTTTGCAGTTACCGTCAATTGTTGCGTCGTGCCTATTTGCATGGGCGGATTCGCCGGTGTCAAGGCAATGGACAGCAAACTTGCAGGCGTTATGGTCACGAGGGTTGTCCCCGTCTTCGTGCCAGACATAGCACTGATCACCGATGAACCTGCAGCCACACCTGTCGCCAGCCCTGTACTACTGATAGTAGCCGCAGCAGGTGTAGCTGAAGTAAAACTGGAAATGGCAGTGATGTCGCTGGTGGTGCCATCAGAATAGGTTCCCATTGCTGAAAACTGTTGCTTGCCACCTACCGCCAGGGAGGTATTGGCAGGAAGTAGCGCAATTGACAGCAACGCTGCGGGCGACACGGTAAGCGTAGCAGAGTTTGATTTGCCGCCAAAACTGGCAGAAATGACTGCTGTGCCGCTTACCACACCTTTGGCAACGCCAGAAGTGCTATCCACAGTAGCCACTTTGGGGCTGGCAGACGACCAAGTTGAAGTCGTCGTGACATCACGGGAGGCTCCATCGGCAAATGTTGCCGTTGCTACAAATTGCTGCATGCCTCCACTCGCTACCGTTGCCGTGGCAGGACTGACCGTCAGTGTGGTCAGTGTGGTAGAACTTAAACCCAAAATTGGGTCCCGGCCTTGATCACCACCACCGCAACCGCTAATGAATGAGGTGATGAGCATTGCAGACACGCATGCAAGCGGCCGCAAGTAACGCTGTAGGATATTCATTTTTACCTTTTTTTCAAGTGAGTCCGGTGCCGAGTAATTTCGGTTTGGCCGCAATGCAATACTTTTGCTTCTTTGCCTTGTTCCCGATCGCAACCTGAAGCGAAATAACTCATCTGAGCCGGTATCACTTATTGGAGGCAGTCTGTATTCATGAATGCTTTGACAAGTTGACCAAGGGTTTCTATTTGAAAAACGTATCAACTATTCCTTATCTCTTTTTTCACAGGTATTCATCTGTGCGATAGCGCACTAAAAGCCAATCGAAATTATTTAAACAACACATTCATGAGATTTGCGGAAATGCAGAGGAGAAAGAGAACAACTGCCATTGGAGGAAATAACCGGATACCCGACTGAGGACATGACTATTGGCACCGCTTGTTGGGACACGCAATACAGGGAGAAACTACATGGGTAAATGCGATGAAAAAGACAAAACCGAATCTCATTCGCAAAAAAAAACCGCCTGCAGTTTTACTGCAAGCGGTTTTTCTCCATCGGCTTAATGATCAAGCCATAAACCGCGCCAGATACTCAGGTGAATTAATAAACTGCCCGATCAGCGTCACCGTATCAGTACCTGACTGCGCCAGCAGTTGATCAAACACCACCTGATCTGGTGCATGACCCAAGAGGCCGATGTAATCCAGCGTCAGCGATACTTTGGATTGAGAATTCGCCTTGAACTCCGTCGATTCCGTAAAACCCGCCAGCATATCGCCCCTGGA
>Ga0187843_10000560_pt1 | contig 26002 bp, 22 predicted proteins | sample SpaLakP09_SKY_43_FD_134516 | JGI IMG/M metagenome (GOLD analysis project Ga0187843, IMG submission 134516) | Oligotrophic lake water microbial communities from Sparkling Lake, Wisconsin, USA - SP09_SKY_43 | ecosystem: Environmental > Aquatic > Freshwater > Lake | place: USA: Sparkling Lake...
ACCAACCCGATGCTCATCACCTAACCGCTTCACCCTTCCTCCCAAGGAGACTGACATGACCACGCTGACCATCAAGGACCTGTCCTCGACCGAAACCCTCGACGCCACGACGCTGAAGTCCGTACGCGGCGGCCTGGCGGTGTTTGCGCCGCGCACCTCGATCTTCACGCCGGTGAGCCTGTCGTTCGACTCGCACAAGACGATCACGCAATCGAACCAGCAAATGCAGCAAGTGGAAAACTACTTCGCCAACGGCTCGGCGTTCCAGGATCACATGACCAACAACGTGTACACCAACCAGAGCGCGCGGAACAACGCCTACTGAACACAGAGCGCGGCAACGGCGTCCGTCGCTATCGCATCACGCGCGACGCCGTATGCCGCTCGGGGAGCTTGTCGCCGGGGACACCTCCGCCCCGGCATTTTTTTGTCCGCGATTTCGGTTGCGCGCGCGTGCCGGGCTTGGCGTCCACGCGGCGCCGCACCACAATACAGATCGAATGCCAGGACGTGCTGCCACGGTCCGCTGGCGTTTCGCGCAGGAAGCCATCGTGACTGATTCCGCCCTCACTTCGCGCCGTATGCCGCCGTGGCTTGGCGCTGTCATCTGCGTGTCGATGCTGGCCGGTTGCGCCGATTTTCGGCCACCCGAATACAAGCGTCCCGATACCCCGGCAAAGGCGGCGTGGACGCGCAACGAGTCGGTGAGCGTGTCGCCCGGCGAAACCATCGTGCCCAACTGGTGGCAAGGCTTTGGCGATCCGTATCTGGACCAACTGGTCGCCAAGGCGATGAGCGGCAATTACGACATCAAGGTGCTTGCCGCGCGCATTCGCGTGGCCAACGCACAGATCGCCGAGGTGCGCGCGGGCGCGCTGCCGGTGTTCGATGTCGGCGCGGGGCTCGATGTGTCCAAGACCACGGGGCAGGCGGTTTCTCGCACCTATAACCTCGGCGCCACGGTCAACTGGGACATCGACATCTGGGGCAAGGTCGAAAAGGGCGTGCAGGCGCAGACCGCCGAATTCCGCGCCACCGAAGCCGACTGGCGCGCCGGCTACCTGTCGCTGGCGTCCGACGTATCGATCACGTACTTCACGATCCTGCTGCTCGACGAACAGATCGACCAGCAGCGCCATACGCTGGCGCGCAACAACGACATCCTGACCACCTACAAGGCGATGCTGGCCAACGGCCTGCTGCCGCAGATCCGCGTGATGCAGCAGCAGGCGGAAATCAATCGCCTGACCAAGGACCTGATCGAACTGCGCAGATCGCGCGATGTGGCGGAAAACGCGCTGGCTACGCTAGTCGGCGTGCCGGCTGGCGAACTTAAGGTGCCGCCGGGACGCCTGCAGCAGCGCGTGAAGTTGCCGGTGGTGCCGGCAGGCCTGCCGTCGCAACTGTTGGCGCGCCGGCCCGATATCGTCGCGGCCGAATACCGCGTGCTGGCGGCCTATGACCTCGTCGGCCAGGCGCGTCTGGCGCAGCTGCCCAGCATCAGCCTCACCGCGCGCGGCGGCACCGCCAGTTTCGCGTTGTCGGACCTGATGAAATCGTTCACGTTCGGCTTCATGCCGAGCATCAACCTGCCGATGCTCGATCCCAGCGTACGGGCGCGTGTGAAGACCACGGAAGCCAACGTCGGCGTGGTCGAGAACGAATACGGGCGCACCGTGATGACGGCCTTCGAGGAAGTGGAGAGCGCGTTGGTCAATGTCGATGCGCACAAGAAGCAGCGCATCGAGTTGCAGCAGCAGGTCGATCAGTTGCGCGTGGTGGGCGCGCAGATCGAGGCGCAGGCGCGCGAAGGCATTGCGTCGCAACTGGAAGTGTTCGAATCCGAACGCTCGCTGCTGACCGCGCAACAGGCGTTGTTGGCCGTGCACCAACAAATCCTGACCGATACCGTCACGCTCTACAAGGCGCTGGGCGGTGGATGGTCCGAGGTCGATGTCCGTCACGGCGCGCCAGACGCGATGGCCGACACCGCCATGCCCGCTGCCGATGCAACGCGCTCGGGCAATCCGGAGCCGCGCAAGGCGGCGCGTTAGCCGCAACGGCGCGCAAAACGTTTCAACGTTGAAACCCGCCTGCGCCGTACGCACGCAGCAACGCTGCGGCGCAGCGCATTGACTCCCCTTACGCGTGGCCTACTATGTTTCTACCCGTGACCTGCCGCCCCTTGCCCGTCTTCGCGCTGCGCCCTCGCGCACGCAACACTGGCGATGCGCGGTTGCGCGCCACAGGCCCCACTGTTGGTTCTGGTGAAACATGACGCGCGACGATGCCCCCTTCATGGATATGCCGGTCATGGCGCAGCCAGCGGGCCAGTTGTTCGATGTCCTGCTGATGCCAGTGTCGCGCCCCGAGCTTGGCGAAATTCGCATCGGCGACGACCTGTTCGCGATAGGACGCGGCGAGGCGCCGTTCGCTGCCTATCCATCGGAAGCGGTGTCGGTGCTGTCGCGTCGTCACGCGCGGATCTTCTCCGAGGACGGTTCGGTCTATGTTGCCGATCTGGGCAGCAAGAACGGCACGCGCGTGAATGGCGACACCGTGGCGCAGCAGCCGGCGTTGTTGCGCGATGGCGACGAGCTCAACTTTGGCGCGGGGCTGTCGTACCGCGTCAGGCTCTATCCGCGCCCGCCCGCGCCGGAGCCGCCGCGCGTCGCGGTCACTCTGACGCCGGTGCGCGACGATCTCGGCCTGCAGCCGGTCGTCATCGCGCGTTTTCCGTTCATGGTCAACAAGACCGACGAGACCTTCGCGCGCTATCGCAGCGACTTTCCGCACCAGGTGAACTATCTGTCGCGCCGCCACGCGCATGTCTACCTCAAGCATGGCGTGCCGTGGGTCGAGGATCTGGGCAGTACCAATGGCACGTTCGTCAATGGCGTACGGCTGCGCGACCAATCGATCCGGCTGGAATCGGGCGACGTGGTGGCGTTTGGCGGCAGCCACTTTGTCTATCGCGTGAGCGTGGAGCACGAGGCGGATGCCGACGCCACGGCCACGCGCACGTCGTTCCTGGCGCCTGCCGAGCCGGCGCGGGGCGACGGCGCGGCCGGGGTGCCGCCCGATGTCGATCCGGACAAGACCACGTTCGTTGGCGCGCCCGATTCGTTTCTCGATATTTTCTGTGTGGACTATCGCGCTGCGCAGGAAGACGAAGTCAATCCCGAGGCGCTGCCCGATGTCGGCGATCACGCGGCGCATGCGCAGCCGAAGCGCGGGCGGGTAGCCATGATGATCGTCGAGGCGTTGCGCCGCTTCGGCATCCGTGACCGCCATCAGCTGGAACGCGCCGCGCGCATTGCGGTCCTGGCCATCTCGGTGATCGTGGTCGGTGGCACGTACATCTGGTGGCGTGGCGCGCCGGACCGCACGCTCCACGCCTTGGTCGAAAGCGGCGAATACGCGCGGGCCGCCGAGGCGACGGACAAGGTGCTGGCCGTGCATCCCGACAACGCGCAATACCAGGCGCTGGGCGCCGAGGCGCTGATGCGCGGCTTCGTACCGGCGTGGTCCGCCCGGTTGCAGGCCAACGACTTCGCTGGCGCCGACGCCGTGCTCGGCCAGATGCGTGCGCGCAGCCAGCATAACCGCGAGGGGCAGGCATTGATCCGGCAACTGGCCTGGGTGGGCGACCTCGAGCGTTTCGTGGTGGGCCGCGGCGGGATCGATGCGCCGATCCGGCTGTACACGGACGAGGCGAAGATTCGCGACCTGCTACGGCAGTGGGGCGACGATACCGCCGCGCATCAGCGCCTGCTCGGACGCATCGCCACCGATGTGCCGCCGTTCCGCGACACGTACGCGCGTGCATTGAGCGACCTGCGCCGCCTGCAGAACGACGATTCGGTCTATCTGGCCGCGATCGACCGGCTCAACACCGCCATCGCGACAGAGCTGGCGCGCGATCAGCCCGAAGCGCTGCAGGCGATGCTGGCCGAATACCAGGACAAATATCCGCGTCTGGCCGGGCTCGATCGGGTTTCGGCCGACCTGAAGCAATACACGGCGATCATGCAGGCGCTGCGTGAGCGCGCGCCCGCCGCGCTGGTGGCGCACATGCGCACGGCAAACATGTCGACGCCGCCGTTCCAGGCCGCCTATCAGGCGCTGCGGCCGCGTCTGCCCGGCGACGATGTGCTGGCGCAATACGCAAAGGCCGAAAAGGCGTGGGAGCAGGGTGACAGCACGACAGCCGTCGCGGCGCTCAGGTCGATCAAAACCGGCCCGTGGGCCGCCGATATCGCCAGGGACGCGGCGCGTCGCGAACAGGTGGCCCGGCAGTTCGCCGCCGTGTCGAACGCGCGCGGCAGCGCGGGGTACGACGAGCAGTTGCTTGCGCTCTACGCATCGCTCGATCCTCACGCCGACGCGTTCTTCACCCGAGCGGTCGAGGCCAATGTCGAGACCATTCGCGAAGGCGCCCTGCGGCACGCCAACACGCTGCTCAACCGCGCCGCGACGAACTGGCGGCAGTATCGCAACAACGGTCTGATCTCAAGCGAGCAGCGGCTGGAAGCGGCGATTTCGCCGAAGTTCCGCGCCCAGGCAAAGCTGCTGGCCGATGCGCAGGACGATGCGCGGCAGGGGCTACGCATCTACACGCAACTAAAGATTGACGACACGGAGCAGTGGACGCGGATTCGCGACGATATCCAGGCCGAAATCGACGCCCAGCGCCGCGCGCTCAACGAGCTGCGCATGGTGCTGGATCCGGCGGTATTGAAAGCGAAGCTCGTGCTGCTGGGCGAGGGCAGCAACCAGGCGACGGCTGCCACAACCGGCGCAGCGGGCGCGGGCGGTCCGGCGAGTGGCGCCACGGCGAACGTCCCCGCGGGGAGCGGGCCATGAAGGACGACCTGCGCGAACCGGGCGGGTCGCGGCTGCGTCCGCTGACCGAGGCGCTCGAGGATCACAGCGCCGAAGGCATTGCGCTGCTGAGCGCCGAGCCGCGCAAGCTGACCCTGCTGACCGTGGTGGTGACGGCGGCGCTGATGCTCTGCGGTCTGGTCTGGTCCTTCTTTGGGCACGCCGACGTGATCGTCGCCGCGCAGGGCACGCTGGTGCCGGAATCGGAGGTGCGGCGCTTCTATGCGCCCGTCGATGGCGAACTGGTCGATCTCTACGTGGCCGAAGGGCAGCCGGTTTCCAAGGACGACGTGGTGGCGCGGCTCAATGCACGCGGCGCGATCGAGGCGGCGGCCAACGCACTGCAGGCGCAGCTCAAGCTCGAGGACGCGGAACGCGAATGGAAGCAGTTTCCGGAGCGCAAGGCACTGCTGGAACGCAAGGCGCTGGCACTCAGGCAGCAGATCGAACTGGGCACGCGCCTGCACGAGAACCGCATGGCCGAGGGCACCACGCGGCTGGCCGAACAACAGCGCGCGCAGTTGACCGAGGCGCGCAGCAATCTCGAAAACGCCCGCCGTGCGCGCGAGTTCGCGCGCCAGGAACAGGATCGCTACGCACGCCTGTTTGCGCTGCCGGCTGGCGGCGGCGTGTCGCAATCGCAGGTCGAAGCCAAGCGTGCGGCCACGCAGGAGGCCGAAAACAATCTGCGCGTGGCGCAATCGCGGCTGGCTGAACTCGACGCGCGGCTGGCGCAGGAGTACACGCAGGCCAGCGCGCAACTGGAAGGCAGCGGCCAGGAACTGGCGAATCTGCGCATCCAGTACGACGCCGCGATGCGCGAGATCACCAGCACCGAGGACAAGCTGCGTCTGCAGGTGCAGACTGCGCGGCTGGTGGCCGACGCCGCCGCGCGCATCAAGTTCGAAAACATCGACAAGGACAATTTCCTGCTGATCCTCGCGCCGGTGTCGGGCGTGGTCACCGATGTCACGTCGACGCAGCGCGGCGACAAAGTGCAGGCGAACACACCGCTGGGCGGCATCGCGCCGAAGGATGCACGGCCGATGCTGCGCATCGAGATCGCCGAGCGCGACCGGGCCTTCCTGCGCGAGGGCCTGCCGGTCAAGCTCAAGTTCAGCGCGTTTCCGTTCCAGCGCTACGGGCTAATCGCCGGCACGCTCGAATACATCTCCCCGGCCACCAAGCCGTCGGGGCCGGATAAGCAACCAGTCTACGAAGGCCGGGTGCGGCTGGCGCAGGACTACTACAGCGTGGCCAGCAACAAATATCCGCTGCGTTACGGCATGACGGCCACGGCGGAGATCGTGGTGCGCGAAAGACGCCTGATCGACCTGGGGCTCGACCCTTTCAGGCAGGTCGCCGGTTGAACGGGCAAGCGGTCAAACTAGAGGAGAGGGCGATGACAGCCATCGTGCGTATCGACGACGAGACGATCGACGTCGACGATTTCGTAAGGGTGCTCAAGCTGACCGGGCAGTTCGAAGGGCTGGTGGAGCAACTGGTGCGCGACAAGCTGACCGTGCATGCAGCGCGGCGGCACGGCATTGCGCTTTCGCCAGCGGACGTGCAAGAGCGCGCCGACCAGTTCCGGCGCGCGCATGGCCTGCATCGCGCGGCCGACATGAACCACTATCTCGATGCGCTGCACATCACGCTCGACGAATTCGAGACGTTTATCACCGACAGCCTCTATCAGGAACGAATGATGGAACGCGTCTGCACCGAGGCGGCGGTCGAGGAGTATTTCCAGCTCAATTCGCCGCGCTTCGACAGCATCGAGGTCAGCCACATCGTGGTGGATACCGAGGGCAAGGCGCGGGAGCTGGTGTCGTATTTGCAGGACGATCCCGATGCGTTCGCCGAAATGGCGCGCGAACACTCGATCGCCGATACGCGGGAACAGGGCGGCGACATCGGCAAGGTATTGCGCGGATCGCTCAAGAGCGATATCGAGGCCAAGGTGTTCAACGCGGAACCCGGTGACCTGCTTGGGCCATTTCCAGCGCCGGACCGCGCGTTCTTCGAAGTATTTCTGGTGCGGGCAAAACACCCGGCCAGGCTCGACGCCGATGTCGCCGTGGAGATCCGGCGGCTGCTGCGCGAAGATTGGCTGATGGCGCGGGCGCAGGAACATGTCATCGAAGCCCGCTAGCGATGCCGCGGTGACGGCTGCCGCCGCGGACCCGGCCACGCCGGGGCCGCAGTCGCTGGCCGATTTCCTCGCAGGCGTGGAGATCCTCTCGCCGCTGTCGCGCGCGGAGATCGAGCGGCTGGCGGAAAGCGCGCGCACGCTCAACTTTGGCTTCGGCGACACCGTCTGCAACGCCGGCGAAGCCGCCGACGGCATTTTTATTGTGCGCAGTGGGTCCGTGCGCGTGTTCAACGAGGAACACGGCAAGGAAATCAGCATGGGCGTGCGCAAGGCCGGAGAAGTGTTTGCCGATATCGCGTTGCTGCGCGAGTATCGCCACGAGTCGTCGGTACGCGCGTCGGGCAAGACCGAACTGATCACGATTGCGCGTGCGGTGTCGGAGCCCGTGGTGAGCGGCAATCCTGCCGCGCTCGCGTTTATCACCAGCTATGTGGCGATCAGCTCCGCCGGGGGCTTCGTGGCGCGGCTGTTCGATCTGCGCGGCAAGCTGGACAAGGCCGAGCTCGAGGACGCCGTGCGCAGTGTGGGCGTCAAGCGCGTGGCGGCGGGCAAGACGATTCTCCAGCAGGATGGCCGCGACGACCGGCGCCTGTATGTGGTGCGGCAAGGCACGGTGCGGATCGAGCGGGAGGAAGACGGCGACATCTTCCCGTTGGCCACGCTGCGTCAGGGTGACATTTTCGGCGAGCGCGCGTGCGTGATGCGGCAGGAGCAGATGGCCTCGGCCATCGCCGAAACCGACACGCGCTTGCTGGTGATCCCCGAGAAAACCGTGCAGTTGATCCTTGAGCGAAACGGGCGGCTGCGCGAGGTGCTCGAAGAAAGGATCCGCGCGGTCGACCGCGAACTGCATCGGCAAAAGAAGCTGGCCGAGCGTCGCAAGCGGCCGGTACTGCTCGATCTGCAGTCGAAGCCCGAGCTGGGCGAGCGTGTGATCCGCCGCTTTGCGCTGGTGGAACAGGCCGAGGAAATGGATTGCGGCGCGGCGTGCCTGGCGATGATCTGCCGCCATCATGGCATTCCGATGACGCTGGGCAAGCTGCGCGAACTGGCCAACGTGACTACCGCCGGCGCGACGCTGGACAGTCTGGCGCGCGCCGGCGAATCGCTCGGGTTCACCACGCGCGGCGTGCAATGCACGCGCGATGCGCTGCTCGGCTTCGAGCTGCCGTTCATCATCCACTGGGAGGGCTACCACTATGTAGTGGTCTACGGCGTGTCGTCGCGACACGTCTGGGTGGCAGACCCCGCGATCGGTTTCCGCAAGATGAACACCGAGGAATTCGAGCGCGGTTGGAGCGGCACGTGCCTGCTGTTCTCGCCGGGCGAGCAGATGAGCGAGCTGGCGGTGTCGCGTTCGCCGTGGCTGCGCTTTATCGGCTATCTCGCGCCGTACAAGACCATCCTTGCGCATCTGTTCCTGGCGACATTCGTGATCCAGCTGCTGGGCGTGGTGCCGCCGCTGATCATCCAGAACATCCTCGATGGCGTGGTCGTGCACCAGAACATCGGCCTGCTGCATCTGCTGATCGTGGGCCTGGTGATCTCGAACGTCTTCACGCAACTGATGGTGACGATCCGTGCGTACCTGGCCAACTTCATGGTGCGCAACATGGATTTCGCGATGATGTCGCACTTCTTCAAGCACACGCTGTCGTTGCCGCTGTCGTTCTTTGCCAAGCGCAAGACGGGCGACATCTTTGCGCGCTTCCAGGAGAACCAGACCATCCGCGCCTTCCTGACCGAATCGACCGTCACCACCGCACTGAACCTGCTGATGGTATTCATCTACTTCAGCATCATGTTTCTCTACAACGTCAAGCTGACACTGCTGCTGATTGCGTTCGTGATCCCGATCGCAGCGTTGACGGTGATCGTCACGCCGAAGGTCAAGACTTATGCGCGCGAAGTGTTCGCGGCATCGACCGATGCCAAGGCATACCTGATGGAGACGCTCGGCGGCGCCGAGACGGTCAAGGGCATGGGTATCGAGCGTCCGGTGCGGCTGCGTTGGGAGCGCAAGTACGCCAAGGCGCTGGACAGGCAGTATCACGCGCAGGCGTTCCATATTCTTGTGGGCCTGGCGAGCCAGGTGCTGAACGCGGCCACGACCATCACGATCCTGTGGGTGGGGGCCACGCTGGTGCTGGAACGTGAACTGACGATCGGCCAACTGATCGCCTTCAACGCGTTCATGGGCAGCGTGCTGGCGCCACTGATGGGGCTGGTGGCGCTATGGGGCCAGTTGAACGACGCCGGCGTGGCAATGGAGCGGCTGGGCGACGTGCTCGATCTGGAGCCCGAGCAGAGGCCGCAGGACGTGCTGTCGCGCGTGATGCTGCCCGACCTGCAAGGCGAGATCGATTTCGACGGCGTCTATTTCCGCTACGGCGGCGAGGACACGCCCTATGTGCTCGAGAACATCAGCTTTCATATGCGCCCTGGTGAAATGGTTGCCATCGTCGGCCGCAGCGGATCGGGCAAGACTACGCTGGCCAAGCTGCTGGTCGGCTTCTACAAGCCCAGCGAAGGCTCGATGAAGGTCGACGGCTACGACATGAACGTGATCGATACGGAATTCTTCCGTGCGCAGGTGGGCTACGTGATGCAGACCAATCTGCTGTTCTCGGGCACGGTGGCCGAGAACATCGCATGCGGCGACGAAAGTCCCGACCGGCGTCGCATCGAGGAAGTGGCGCGGATGGCTGACGCGCATCCGTTCATTTCCAAGCTGCCGCTCGGCTACGAGCAGGTGGTGGGCGAACGCGGCATCGGGCTGTCCGGCGGTCAGATCCAGCGGCTGTGCATCGCCCGCGCGCTCTATCACGACCCGCGTCTGCTGGTGTTCGATGAAGCGACATCGGCGCTCGACACGCAATCGGAGAGCAACATCCTGGCCAACATGCAGGACATCCTGCGCGGGCGCACCGCGGTGATCATCGCGCACCGGCTCAGCACGATCATGCAGGCCGACAAGATCCTGGTGCTGTACGAGGGCGGCATCGTCGAGCAGGGCAGACACGAGGAACTGCTGGAGCGGCGCGGCATGTACTACCAACTGGTCCAGAAGCAACTGAGCGCGGCATGAAGCTATACAACCCCACACCCGCCACGTCCGCGGTGTCGTTCGCGGGCCTGATCGAGAAGATCGAGATCCTGCGCTCGACGCTGCGCTGGTCGTCGCGGCTGGAGCGCGCGGAAATCGAGAAACTGCTCAAGCAGGCTACCGCGTTGCGCGACGAAGTGATGGGCCTGTCGCACAAGGAACGCTTTGTCGCCGCGGCGGCTGCCGCCGGCGAGCCGGATGCGCCGGCCGTCGAGCCTGTGGAGATGTCGTCGCGTGAACGGCGGCAGGCGCTGATGGAGCGCAGCTTCATTTTCGAAGGCACGTTCGGCGACAACCCGAAACTGCTAGAGGCGCTGGAAATTGCCGAAAAAGCCGCGCCGACCGACCTGCCGGTGCTGATCGATGGCGAAAGCGGCACAGGGAAGGAACTGATGGCCAAGGTTATCCACGCCAACGGGGCGCGCACTGACAAGCCGTTTATTTCCGTCAACTGCGGCGCGATTCCTGACAGCCTGCTGGAGTCCGAACTGTTCGGGCACAAGAAGGGCGCGTTCACTGGCGCGGCCACCGATCGGCGCGGCAAGTTCGAGAGCGCGCATACCGGCACGATCTTTCTCGACGAGATCGGCGAGCTGCCGCTGACCGGACAGGTTAAGCTGCTGCGCGTGCTCGAGGCGCACGAGATCCAGCGCGTCGGGTCCGATGAAGTCATTTCCGTCGACACCCGCATCGTCGCGGCCACCAACAAGGATCTGCGCAGCATGAGCGCGGCCGGCACGTTTCGCGAGGATCTGTTCTACCGCCTGAGCGTGATCCACGTCACGCTGCCCGCCTTGCGCGAGCGCCGCGACGAGATCCCGCTGCTGGTTTCCTATTTCGGCGACGAAGCCGCAGGCCAGTTAAAACGCCGCCCGATCCGGCTCACGCCGCGCCTGCGGGATTTTCTGCTGCACTACGACTACCCCGGCAATATCCGCGAGCTGCGCAACCTGATGTATCGGCTGTCGTGCCTGGCCGGCGATACGGCTGACTTTGCGCATCTGCCGCAAGACATCCGCCCCAAGCCGACCGCGCTGGCGGCGGTGCCGATCGATGGCACCACATCGCGCGTGACCGATCCCGGCATCGCCACGTCGCTCTCCGAAGCCAAACGCGCGGCCAGCGATGAGGCCGAGCGCGCGTTCCTGGAACGCGGACTGCAGGAAGTGGGCGGCACCGTGGCCGAACTGGCGCGCCGCTGCGACATGAACCGCTCGCATCTGCAGATGCTGCTCAAGAAGCACGGCATCCATTCCAAGGATTTCCGCACCCAGCGCCCGGCCGGCGCCAAGTAGGCGCGCCGGTTTGGTCGGATACGGCGGCGCGCGTTCTATGGCGCACGCAATGGCGCGTCAGACTTCCGGATTAAGCAGCGTCATGTCCGATCCACCGGCAATGTCCTCGGCGCGGATCACGACCACCGACACGTTGTCGCGGCCGCCGTTGCCCAGCGCCAGTGCGAGCAGCGCCTGGGCGGCCTGGGCCGGATCGGTCACGGCCGCGAGCGTGTCGGCGATCTGCGCGTCCTCGACTTCGTTGCTGAGTCCGTCGCTGCACAGCAAGAAAACATCGCCATCGCCGATCTCAAGCGTGAGCTGTTCCAGGTCGAGCGTTGCCGCCGCGCCGACCGCGCGCGTGATCGTGTTGTGTGCCGGATGGTGCCTGGCTTCCTCTGCGGTGATCAGCCCGCGCGCCTTGAGGCGTTCCACCTGGCTGTGATCGCGCGACAACTGTTTCAGGTGCCCGCCGCGGAACAGGTACAGCCGGCTGTCGCCGGCCCACAGACAGGCGCAGCGACGTTCGCACGCCAGCAGCATGACGACCGTGCTGCCGATCACTCGCACATTCATGCGCAGCGCCTGCTCGATCAGCAAATGGTTGACGGACTGGATGGCCTGGCGCGCATTCGCCACCGCTTCGTCGAAGCTGGCCGGTGCGGGCAGCGTGGCCAGCGCATCGACGATGGCGCGGCTGGCAAAGTCGCCCACCGCGTGGCCGCCCATGCCATCGGCCACCGCCCAGATGCCTCGCTCGGGCAAGTCCAGGCAGGCGTCCTCATTGCGCTCGCGCACGCGGCCAACGTCGGTGCCCGCGGCGGAGGTCCAGCGGAATTGCGATACGCAGGTCACGACATGCTCCCGCGCGAGCCCGTGACCGATGTCACGCCGCGCGAACTGGCGCCCCCAGCGCCGACTGGATCGGGGTTGCCGCATTTGCTGCCCGGACTGCGGGCAGCATCGGATCAACCGCCGCTACACCAACCGTCCCTTGTTGCGGGCGTCCATATTCGCATCGACCGCAATGGTCGAGTTCGGCGCGTTGTTGTGGACGTCGATGCTCTGGAACTGGTTGTTCATCTGATCAGCATAGAAGCTGTAATTGATCTCGTAAAAGTTCACGACCGGCGACGCGCTGGGCCGCGCTGCCACATACGGCTGGATCCAGCCAAAAACCCACGGCGCGCCGCCGCCCCGGATGGCGGACATGGCGCGGACATCGAGTTCGTGGCGCGTATCGAGATCGCGGATGGTGAGCTTGGCCATGATCGTCTCCTGAAGGCGGGCATCGGTGGTTGCGACGCCGTTGTATCCGCAAGGCCCATGCCATGCGCGCCACAGGGCGACCAAGGCGCTCGCCGGGCTCGTCTGCGGCCGTTTATGGTGGGTTTCCGGCTGTTTGTGGCGCATTCGCGGCAGCGCACGGCGCCGCGAGCGGGGCATGTGTAACGAAGGGCGCTTTCAGAGGTTGGGGCCGCGCCAACATGCGCCGCAAACAGTGGGGCGGAAACCGTCACCGGGCAAGCATGCGGCTGCGCCTTGCACGGCTCGGACGGCGACGCCGCCCCCGGACCGCGCGGTGCGAATGGCGCTCGCCACCCAACACAACGCGCGGATTCGTGTCGGCATCGCACCAACCATCGCCCCGCGCCGCAGGGGCATGGTCGCCCGCAAACCGTTATGCAATGGTCCTTGCCCCGGATTGGCACGCTTGATGCGGTTGGGTTGGCAACGATGCAGCACTGGCTGCCAGACACCGACACCGCACCGAGACCTGCCATGAAACACGAAGACCAACAACAAGCCGACCTGCCGGACGACGTCTATGTGCCGGGCGCCCACCTCGTGACGCAACGCCATGGCTACGCGCACCACGGCATCTACGCCGGCAACGGCCGCGTGATCCACTATGCCGGCTTCTGTCACGCGCTCCATGCGGGACCGGTGGAAGAGACCTCGCTCGAACAATTCGCACAAGGCCATCGCGTCACCATCAAGGCCGAGCCGTGCGCGTGCTACCTCGGCGCCGAAGCAGTGCGTCGCGCCCGCAGCCGCCTGGGCGAAAACGACTACCACTTGCTGACCAACAACTGCGAGCACTTCTGCACCTGGTGCCTGCTAGGCCAGGCGCGCAGCGAGCAGGTGGAGACATGCCTGCGTCATCCGCAAGCCGCCATCGTCACCGTGCTGCAACTGGTACGCGCACTGCTGTCTCCGACCAACGGCCACTCCGGCCTCAACGCCGCCTGAACCAACCAACACCTTCGCAGTGGGAGCCCGCCATGTCCGCACTGATCGATTGGGAACGCTGCAGCAGCCATCTCGGCCGCGCCAGCCATCGGCGCCGCGACCCTGGCCGCGCGACCAAGCGCCCCCGCACCACCACCGCCCGCGCAACTCGTCGCGGCGATCCACATGCGCCCGAGTTTGCTATACTCCGCTCCGTCTTTCGGCCCGCCCGTCCTACTGCGGCGGCGCCATGCAGACGGTCCGCTCGCCGTAGTTCAATGGATAGAACGAGCGCCTCCTAAGCGCTAGATACAGGTTCGATTCCTGTCGGCGGGACCATAATCAAGTCCGCAGCAGTTCACCAAAGTTCTCCCTCCCGCCATAAATCACCGCCTGCCGGGCTTTCGACGTTCACCAAAGTTCGCCGTGAACCGTTGGCATCCATCACTTTTTGGGGCATTCTTTGGGGCATCCTCTAATGCCCCAATTATCGGTGCCCCTACGCGATGCCCCGTACGGTCGAACCTCTCACCGACACCAAAATCCGCAACGCCAAACCGCGCGAGCGCGCCTATAAGTTGTTCGACGGTGGTGGCCTCTATTTGGAGGTCATGACTGATGGACGAAAGCTCTGGCGTTTCAAATATGTCCGGCCCTCCGGTGCCGAGAATCGGCTCGGCTTTGGCACCTACCCAGATGTGACGCTGGTCCAGGCGCGCGCGCAGCGCGAGACGGCCCGATCGCACGTTGCCGACGGAAAGGACCCGGGCGCGGTCAAGCAGGACCAGCGCCGTGCGGCCAAGATCGCCGCCGGCAATTCTTTCGAGGCGGTCGCCCGCGACTGGCATGCCACCCAGAAGGAGAGCTGGAACGAGGTCTACGCCGGCAAGGTGCTGGCCTCGCTCGAGAACGACGTATTTCCCGTCCTGGGCACCACCCCAATTGCCGACATTCGCGCGCCGGCCATCCTGTCCTTGCTAAAGACGATCGAGTCCCGCGGTGTTCGCGACACGACGAAGCGGGTGCTGCAGCGTATGCGCGCGGTGTTCCAGTACGGCATTGTCTATGGCCTGTGCGATCGCAACCCCGCCACCGACATCGACAGCGAGGTCGTGCTCAAGCAGGCCCCGGTCCAGCACCAGGCCCGCGTGCCGCTGGCCGAGCTGCCGAAGTTGCTGCGCGACATCGATGGATATGAGGGCGACAAGGTGACGCGCCTGGCGCTGCAGTTCATGACGCTGACGTTCGTGCGGACCACGGAGATGATCCAGGCGCAGTGGGACGAGATCGACGAAAAGAAGGCCGAGTGGCTGGTGCCGGCCGCGCGGATGAAGATGCGCGACCCGCATGTGGTGCCGCTATCCAAGCAGGCGCTGGCCGTGCTGAAGGAACTGCGCGAGATCACCGGCCATCGCACCTTCCTGTTCTACAGCCCGCGCGGCAAGAGCGGTCACATCAGCAACAACACGATGCTGTACGCGCTCTACCGCCTGGGCTATCACTCACGGATGACGGGCCACGGCTTCCGGGGCCTCGCGTCGACCGCGCTGAACGAAATGGGCTTCCGGCCCGACGTCATCGAGCGCCAGCTCGCGCACGTCGAGCGCAACAAGGTGCGCGCGGCGTACAACCACGCGCAGTACTTGCCCGAGCGCCGGCAGATGATGCAGGCGTGGGCAGACCATTTGGCAGTTCTCTCCAAGCAGAAAAAACCCTGACATGAACAAGCCGACCACTCTCTTTCACATCACTCATCTGCCACTTCGATCTGGGTCAATTATCGAGGCTGGAAATTTCGGGCGAATCATCAACGCATATCGCACAGACAAGGGCGATCCTTGGGCGATGTCGCGTGAGTTGGTGTTTGAGATGGTAAGGAAAGAGAATGCGCCGCACTTGCCAAGCAGACTGAACTGCTCGTTTCTTTTTACCAAGATCGAGGATGCTCATGTAGGCATGCAAGCGTTCTCCGGCGGCTTTGTTTTGGGCCACCGGATCTACAGCGCCGAACTTGTGGAACCGGATGCGCCTTCCCATATTGCTGACTTCAACCTGATTGGATTGCCGCAGGGAACTGAATTTTTGCAGCCGATGATCTTGCGCGCACGCCGCTATTGGGCTGGCCAAGACATTCAGGTTCCAGAGTTCCTGACGACCTCGGCCATTCGAATTCTCGACGTTATCGAGGGTGACCCGTCTGGGTTTATGCCGCTGCCGACGCCGGCGGTCTGAAGCGCATCAGTGGACTGAACATGTTTCAGCCAGGGCCGGCGCCCGATGGTTCCACGCCGCAGCTGCGCCGCCCTCGCTCTGATGCGTGAGCGCAATCTGGTGGCCGCAGCAGGCGACGTCGGTGCAGCTGGCGGCCGACCAGGCCTGCGATGTCTTCATCTGGCCGGGAAGCCCGCAGAAGGGGCAGGGCAGTAGCGCGATGGTCTTCATCTCAATGTCCTTTAATTATTGGTTCTGAATAATTTGGGATAAAACGTCCGCCGGCACGTCGAAGAAGCCCAGGCGGCCGGCCAGTGGAGTGAAGGGCAGCGGCTGGGCGGCGCGCAGGGCAAAGCCGTGGCAGCCCTCCATGTGCCAGCGCGACGTCCGGCGCTCGGGCGGCACGCAGGCGGCTACCTCGGCCAGGCCGACAATGCCGCCGCGCGCCAGCTCATCGATCGCGGGCACCTTGACGTAGCCGACGCTGATCTCGGCCATGTAGTCCTGCACGGCGCGGTGCTCAGCGACGGTCATGCCCTTGGCGGCGTGAATCAGCACGGGGCCGCGGAAGCGCGTAGCCCACGTCCGGTTCTCAATGTCCTTGTGGCCGTTGACGACCAGCCAGGCCCACGGCTGGCGGATGGACAGAGCTTTCGTGGGGAGAGGGCGGGTCAAGGTAGTCATGCTACGATTCCGCGATAATCGATTGGGAGGCGTCCATCATGGCTGAGCACCTTTTCCTGGAAATTGGCGATTTCTTTGCGTACTGCGAAGCCTTCGAGCCGCACCCGGGAGTGTGGGAGGCATCGGTCCTGTTCGAGCGAAAGGCAGACCACGTCAACTCCTTGGTCCCTGGATTGCGCCACAAGATCGAAGTCGAGTATCCCAGCCGCGACTCCGCAATGAGCGCGGCTAGCGGTTTCGCGCATGATTGCGTCGCCAAGGGGAAAACGGGGTTGTAGGCTCATGCCGAGGTCTCCAGCACGAGTCCAGGCTGTCGCGTCCGTTCGCCCTGAAGGGCGATGTACTCGGGATTCAGCTCTGCGCCCAGCCACCTGCGACCGAGCCGCTGCGCAACGCTGGCCACCGTGCCGGAACCCATGAACGGGTCGAACACGATGTCACCCGGCCGGCTGCCGGCAAGCACGCAGGGTTCGACCAGCGCCTCCGGAAACGTGGCGAAATGCGCGCCGCTGTATGACTGCGTCGGGATGGGCCAAACGCTGCGCTTGTTTCGCATGTCGGTGATCGCGCGGAAAGCCTCGCGCCCCGGCAGGTCGTTCGTTTTCCCATCGAAGTCGCCACGCTTCACGCTCTCGCGCACCTTCTGGGCATAGGCCTGGAGCCCCGCCTTCGTGCGGTGGCGATCGTCGCCTGCCTCGTAGGCAGCTTGGCCCTTGGCCGGATTCACATTCCCCGGAATTCGCGGGTAGCGCCCAGTCTGCGATCGATGCCCCCCTGGCCCGGTATCCCAGCCTGAGGGCGTGCGCACGCGCTCCTTCGGCTCTGCGTCGAATCCGTGGCCAAAGCCAACGCCCGTGGGCGTCGGACCGTACGTGGCCGGCGCTTTGATCGCATCCGCATCAAAGAAATAGCGCTCCGACTTCGTAAGCAGGAACAGGTATTCGTGCGCCTTCGTGCAGCGGTCGCGCACGCTTTCCGGCATCGGGTTCGGCTTGTGCCAGATGATGTCCTGCCGCAGCCACCAGCCAGCGTCCTGCAGCGCGAAGGCCAGGCGCCATGGCTGGCCGACCAGATCCTTCGGTTTCAGACCCTCTACGCGCACGTCGCTGCGCGGGATCGGTGCGTCGTCGCGGCGGCGGCTCGCGGTCATGGTCTTGATCTTGGGTCCACCGCCTCGGTGGCCATTGCCCACCAACGTGGAGGACTCCGACGGCGCGCCAGCACCTCGAGATCCGGCGTAGCTGTCACCCATGTTCAGCCACAGCGTGCCGTCGTCGGCCAGCAGTTCGCGACACAGGTCGAATACCTCGACCATGTTCGCGACGAACTCACGCAGCGTCGGCTCCATGCCAAGCTGGCCGTCCACGCCGTAGTCGCGCAGGCCCCAGTACGGCGGGCTGGTGACGATGCACTGCACGCGCACGCCAGCGGCGATCAGCGATCGCATGACGTCGCGGCAGTCGCCTTGGTAGCAGTGGTCGGTCAGCATGCTAGGATGCCCAAAAGATTAGGAGAACGGCCATGCCAGCCCAAGTCGCGGAATACAAGGGACGCAGGATCAGTGTTTCGGTCTACGGTCCACATGGCGGCGGGGCCTATACCGGTAGCTTTGTCATCACTGAGACAAAGCGCGACGAGGATGTCGACTACCTGTACACCCCGATTTGGGATGCCCCGGCACACTCCGAGGGCGACGCTTTTGGGGTGCTTCTGAAGGTGGCGCGTGCTGTCATCGATGGCACGAGCGACGGTACAAGAACCGGAAATGGCTAGCATCACGCTGCCTCCGACTGCTGCGCCACCGTGAGCGCGATAGCCACCGGCCGCACCCACACCGGCGTCGACGACAGCATGAACGTCTCGCCCGTCTCAGCAAGCATCAGCGTGGTTCCCATCACCTCGGCGATCGCCACGGCCGCGTCCGGCGGCACGGCATTGCCGATGCGCTCGCGCCAGGCCTGATCGCTCAGGCCATCCAGTTCGAGGTATTCCTCCGGCTCGATCAACGACTGCAGCGCAGCCAGTTCCAGCGTGGTGAAAGGGCGGTGCCACGTGCCGTCCAGCGCGCGGATGATCGCGACCACCTTCTCGTTGGCGGCCGGCAGGCGCGGGTCTGCCACCGACCACCGGCCGTTGTCGTGGCCGGCAGCTGCCGACACGGCGCCGCTGGGCTGATCCCAACCGACCACGCCGTAGTGGCCACCCGTCAGGTAGTTGTCGCCGCGCTCGCGCCGCATGCCCGGCCGGGGATCGGCTACAGCGAATGCACCTTGGCCGGTGGTGCTGCCCGCGATCACCGTGCCGGTCGCTTCGTTCCAGGGCGTCACTGCGTACTTGCCAAACGTCGGACCGTCGCGGCGCGGATCAGCCACGCACTGGCCGGTGCCGTGCGCGCTGGTGACGGCGCCGGCGGCGTCCGACCAAGGCACGATCCGGTATTCGTTGTTGTGCTTGGCTGGGCCGGCGTGACGCGGGTCAGCTACGCTGAATGACCCCTGGCCCGGCGACTTCACGCCGATGATCGCGCCAGACGGCTCGCCCCACCGCAGCACACCGTACTGCTGGTATTGCGCCGCGCCGGCGGCATGCCGCGGGTCGGCCACGGAGAATGCGCCGTTCGTAGGCAGCGACTCGCCGGCCACTGTGCCCGCGGGCTCATGCCAGTCAAGCACGCCCAGATGGCCGCCGCGGCGCTCGGGCAGGATCAGATAGTCCCGCAGGTAGCCGTCCTGCACCGCCAGCTTGTTCAGGCTGCGCCAGTCGCGGCCGGCCTCGACAAAGGCCAGACGCACCCACGTTTTCCATTGCAGCGCAGGCACGCGGTGCATCGGGCCGCCAGTTGCGGCGCCAGGCAGCGGCATGCGGCCAAGCACGGTGCCGACACCCTGCAGGCGGCGCACGGGCGGCTCGTAAAGGAACGCTGGCACCTTGGCGGTGTGGCGCGCCACGAGCAGAAAGCGCTTCCGGCTTTGGGCCAGGCCGCCGATCACGCCGCAGTCGTGCGTGGTCTCGTTCACAGCGTAGCCGTAGTGCCGCAAGATCTGGCCGATCTGGTCGAGCAGGTGCCGGCCGCGCGTGGCCAGCCGCGGCACGTTCTCGAACACGATAAGTTCGACGGGATCATCCTTCCACGCCTCGCACATCAGCCAGACGCAGCGCAGCGTCAGCTCGTTCAGCGCCTGGTACTTCGGCGTGCGGCTCAGCGTCTCCGATAGCAGGCCTGACGCGCCCTTGCACGGACTGGAGATGAACACGCAATGCGGGTGCTGGTGGCCAGCCGCGCGCACGATGTCGTTCGGCGTGACCTCGCGCCAACCCGCCGGCGGTTCGACGCCGTGAAAAGCGGTGTACTGCTCGCGGGTGAACAGGTCCATCACCGTGCAGGGCACACCCACCAGCGTCTCGAAGTCGCGCGCGGCGGCCGGATCGTTGTCGATGCCGCCGATGCAACGCCACGTGCCGATCATGTTGCCGACGCGGGAGACGGCTTTCTTGAAGCCCTTGGCGCCGCCGCCAAGGCCGCAGCAAAAGCCGAAGCTGTTGTACTCGCGGCGGATCATGCGCGCACCTCGCCCTGTTGCCGCTCGCGCTGGATGGCGGCGTCGATGGCCTTATCCAAGGCGCTGTCGAACAGCACGTCCTCCCCGCCTGCCGTCCCAACGACGATCTCGCCGTCGATTTCCTCGGGCAGCCGGTCGGAGTCGCGTAGCCACCGATACCGCGTCGCATCCCTCTTGTCCGCCTCGCTCGCCGCGTCTGCCGGGGTGGCGCTGGGTGTCGCCTCGAACTTGCGCACCTTCTGGCACAGACCGCACGGGCATGTTGCCTTGGGCAACCCGCTGCCGATGTGAATGCCGTTGGCATCGTATTGGCGCAGCACATCGGCAAGGTACGATGCCGCCTGCACAGGCGCTGCCGGGGTGGCGGATTGCTGGCGGGCGGCAAGCAATGCGGTACGGATAGCACGTAAGGCCGCGCCTATCGCACTCGCTGAATCCCCGTTAGCCAGGGTCAGCAAGGTGGAGACCCCCTCGATGTGCTCATCGACGTGCTCGGCCGGTCTGACAAGGCTTCGGGAATCCTGGCTGACTACGCCGACCAGCTCAAAGTAGCCGGGCTGGCCTGCGAAAGGTCCTACGATGCCTTAGCTCCCGATTGGCGATAGCAATGCCACGCGGCCATGGAGCACTACCGCCTCCCTATGGCGCACGCATTACTGATGGGGGGCGGCCGTTGGAGCGACGGCGGGACCACCTCCGAGCACAAGGTGGTCCCAGTCGATCTGCCCCTTCATGAAAATCACCGTCTTGATCATGGAAGCGCACAGTCTAAGACCATCTGCGATGAGTACTGTCGCTTTGTCCAGCTGCGCCTGTTTCGTCGGAAGCTTACCTTCATGGGCTGCTTTAGATCTAAAGTCGTATAGTTTCTTCAGCGTTTCTTGAATTTTTTTTCTATCTTCCACGTCTGCTCCCATCAACCATGCGCCGCGTAACCTCAGCTGATATGAAAGCTGTGCAGAATTCGACAAGTTGTGAAGTAGTAACGTTTCTAACGCGATTCCCAAGTCCAAGGCCTTGTCGATAAGATTTTTGTGCCGGACCGCTTCGTTGAGACGGTGTAAGGGAACATCGACAATTGCCCACAACGCTTCGCCGGTCTGTAGATATTTTTCAACGAACGGGCGCAGGTCGGCTAACTCCGCCTTCGAAAGCGTCGTCACCGTGTCAACTCGAGTTTCCTCATATGTGGCTGCCCAGCCGTGACCGACGTGACCCTTCAGGATGCAATCGTCATCGAGTTCGCGATATTGTCGCCTCATGATGGGGGACGAGGGGCCAGCTAACGTCAATAGCTGTGTAATCCTCGAAAGAAGGGCTAAATCGTTCCACTCTTCGGCAGTGGGTTTCTCGATATTTTTAGGATCGCAGATTTTTGGACGAATTAGCATTTCTCTGTACAGAGCGGCTTGTGGAACACGCAAGTCCTCCCGAATATCTACGCTCGCGAACGGCGAGAACATACGTTCCAACTGTGGATGCTGCGGCAATTGGGCTATAAAATTTTGCAGCGTGGTCGACGGTACCTGCGAGATGGGAGCGATGAAGACGCCAGGGAATATTTCGAACGAGTCTTCCACATGGACTCCCCCTAGCAATGCCACTTCGCAGCAGGGGTTATGGTCTAGCTCAAGATATTTCATGAGCCTAGCTACAGCCTGTTCCGCTCCTTGTTCTACGCAGGCAGCCATAAGCGAACGCGCAAAGGTGCCGATCTGGATCGTCCCTCGAGAGTTTCCGAGATTTAAGAGGCGGCCGACGTGATCCCGGACGAGTGGAATGGCTAGTAGCTCCTCACTTAACCATTGGGGATCGTAGTACTCAATGCGATCCCCTACCTCGAAACGATAAAAGTCTTCATGTCCTATTACCTCTGCCTTTAATCGCTCGACAAGTTTCGAATGGTCCATAGGAACGGAATGGCGAAGGATGAAAATTCCCCATTCTACGAAAGAATGCGTGCATCGCGTCGCAGGTGGGAGCGGGACTAGCGATTGAACTGGCCCAGTGGCGCTAACGGGATGCGTCCGGCACGGGTGGCGCGGCTGAGAGAACTTCTCGAAACGCCGCCGCCCATACCGCCTCGGCCAACCCTCGCCAACCGAAGCTGCTCGCAGCGCGCTGAACGGCTTCCGAAAGCCATACACGTTCGAACGCCTCAGGATCGAAGTCAGCGCCAGTGACCAGCTTGGTCTGAGCTGGCGTGGCAGCCAGCAAGATCTGCAACTCGTGACGCACTTCCTCTAGCGTGTCGCCCGCGGGCTCGCCCAGCCCATTCTCCCATCCGTAGAAGCTATTCGACTCAGTGCCAACGTGGAGTCGATCCATCGCTTCAAGGAGGCGCGCTGCCACCTGGCGAACTGTGGGCACTGAGGATTTGGGAATCCCCGGGTATTGATCCGAGTCTGCCCATGACAGACGGTATGGCGCACGACCAGCGAGCCGCACAGCGGCCGATTGCGAATGCATCGGTATTCAAAAAGAACGACACCTATCTGGAGGTATGCGGGCAGTTCGAGGCACAACGTGGGATGTTGGGCTTTGCGGTGTGCTTGATTCCGGTGGGGGTGATCGGCTTTTTTTGCGAAGCCGTCTATATCGTGACGCTAAGCCTCGTTAGAGGTGTTAGCGAATCAGGAATCCCTATCGGGAATCGTGGAGAAGCAATCTTTGCTCTTGTAGTCCTGCTACTGATGCTATGGGGTGTTGCGTGGCTCTTCAGGAAACTCGCATTGCCGCTAGTCCGCAAAGACTACTTCACCACCCGCCGCACATTGATTCGCTTCAATCGAGTAACGCGCAAGGTCTATGTGCACCACCCGCCCGGCGCGGGCGGCATCACCGTCCATGACTGGGACGACGCCCGGGCCACGTTGGACAATTCAGCCGCATTTTCGCCCGAGCCAGTGAGTGAGAAAGAGGCCAATGAAGGAGATGGCCGCTTGATCCTGTGCTGGGTGGACATGGAAGCAGCGCAAATGCGCGGCCTGATCTTTGTTGGCCGCGCCGCAGGCAATGCGGCGCGAGGCCGCGCCTGGTGGGAATACATCCGCCGCTACATGGAAGAAGGGCCGGATAGCGTGCCGCAACCATTCGTGCGCCTATGGAAAGGAGCCTGGCCGCACATGTCGATTTGGAACGTGTTCTATCTCTATCCGGAACGGCTGCTGCACGGCGGACCGCTCTGGTGGATCTTGCTGCCGTGCCTGGCTCCTGTCGATCTGATGCGCGCGGCATTGCATTGGCTGGCCATGCTGCTGAGCGTGGAGCCCAGGTTTCCCCCGGAGATCGAACATGCGGGACAGGACGTGCTCGCTGGTGTGAGCACGCAAGACATGTAAACCATTAAGCACGAGTTTTCAGAAGGCGCAACAAACACGGGACAATGGCATGCATAAATCAGGATCGCCAGAGGTGATGAGAGATGTCGAGCACGGGGTGCTAACAGCAGTGCAGGTTAATGCGCTCGACGACCCAATGCGGCTAAATTGCTTGTACCCCTTTCCAATCGAGCAATGCTCTCCGCCAATAATTCCATTGGGTTAGGTAATGCTTTGGGTCGATAGCCATCGATGAGGTGAAAGATCGGCAAGCCGTCTTTTGATAATGACTATTATTATGAAAAGATTGTTTATGAAAAATCAGGAGAATAAAAGCCCATGCCAAATTTTGTTCGAATCAGCGATGCCAACGACCACGGTGGCAAAGTCCTGACGGGTTCGACCACGATGAAGCTTGAGGGCCGCGGTGTCGCCCGTGTTGGCGACCGTGTGTCATGCCCCAAGCATGGCGCGAATGTCATCGTTGAAGGCTCGGGGATTTTCCGCGATGGTGGCATTCCTGTCGCTCTGGATGGGCACCGATGCGCCTGCGGCTGTCGGCTGATCGCATCGTTCGCCAACGGGCGCGTTGGGTAACGCATGCCAGTACGCTTGGAGGCCGTACCGGCCGGTGTGTCGATGCCAACCCCACCTCGCTGGATGGTGTGGCTACTGCTGTTCTTCATGCTGACGACGTTCGGTGTCGTACTGACGCTAATGCTGTGGCCCAAAGGCATGCCGACTTATGGCGCACGCTTCTGGCTCATCCTTGGGATCTCGCCGTTGGTATGGGCGCTCTTGTTTGGCTTTCGCTTGCATGCTTACGACGAGCAAATCAACTACGCGAACCTGCGCAATCAGCTTCGGGAAGAACGGCTTGCGTCCGAGACCCGGCGGGGTCAGCGTGCCATTCGCGTGATCGCCAGCGCCTACGAAACAGCGTTGGGCAACGCCGACATGGATGTGCTACTCCTCAACGGTGGCGATGGATTTCGGCAGATGGTTCCATTGGGCGGGACAGATATGGTGCGGTGTTCGACGTTGCCTGAAGGTTTGCGCGGTCCGGACTCCACATCTCCACCTGCGGCTGCACTAATCGAACACCTGTTGCGACGACTGGGTGACGATCTACAAGCCGTCCCGAAGAATGTTCCTGTGCATGTGCGGCTACAGGTCGATGCGGGAATCGATAACGCAGCACTGGTGGCCGCGTGGCACGAGGCGTCGAAGGACTGGCTACCCAAGGTGGCTAGCCTTCGATTGATAGAGCCTACCGTGGGTTTGTTGGTACTCGATCAATGGCTGGATGCTGCCGCTTCGGAGTTAGAGCGGGCCGTTCTGCTCGCAGTCGCACTCCAACTACGGCCAACACCAGCAGATCAGGAAGGGGAGGCGGCGGCCGCTGTCCTGTGCCATCTGGGGCCGGAATACGACGCCTCCCTTGTCGACATCCATCGCCCGGTCGCATTTGATCCGGGCAACCTCAAACAGCAATGCGCTGAAGCGCTTCTTTGGGGCACACGGGATGCGCAATCGTTCGATGCCTGGTGGACGTCGGGATTCGAGCCTGAATTTTTGAACAGCATGAAATCCGTAATTGACGCTAGCCAATTTGGCGAAGCCCGATCCGAAGGGCATCAGCAATTCACCCTCGATGTCGCCCTAGGTCAAACCGGTGCGGCTTCAGGTTGGCTTGGTGTGGCGACGGCCATCGAGCGATGCCGCAAAGAGATTGCCCCCCAACTGGTTGTTACCAACGAGCAAGGTCATCACCGCATGCTGGTGATTTCTCCGTTGCAAGCTTGAGGACCACGTCATGTTCAAAAAGCTAGGCTTGCAGCCGAAGCGCCGTGGATCTGCTCTGATGATTATTGCTCTACTGATCGCCGCGAGCATGTTTATCTGGGTTGAAGGCCAAAGCCTGGCACTGGCCCAGCCTGCGCAACGATGGAAAGCGCAGTCCCTTGTGCTGAGTCTGGTCTTACTACTGATCCTGGTGCGCGGGGTGGTCGATGCGGTCACATCGCGACTCGTCAAGCGTGAATTTGACAGGGAGCACCAACTGGCGGCACCGGAGGCGTGTGCGTCTGCCGATGCGGTTGCTGAGCGCGATGAGTTTGCTGATTTGCGCGATGAACTCCGCGCTACATACGGCTATCGCTGGCGCTACCGCCAGCCATGGCTGCTGCTCACCGGTGATAGCGCGGCCATCCAACGCCTGCTTCCCGCCATCGCTGGGCGCGGATGGGTGCGAACCGACAATGCCATCCTTTTGTGGAGGGGTTCCAGCGAGAACGGCCAACCCGACGCCGCGTGGCTCAAGCACGTATGCAAACTACGTCGCCGTCGACCAATTGACGCGATCGTGCTCGTGACGGATGGCGATAAGGACCTGCCGACACAGCGCCGGGGCACCGACGCACCTGGCATTCGCCTGGCGCGCATCGCCGAGATCTTGCGCTGGTCCGCCCCCATTTATGCGCTGGAAGTTGGACCGACCAGCGCGTCATCCATCGGAGACGCCCCTGTAGTCTTTTGCGGTATGCCGGGGCATGCCAACGCCAGGTCTGTCGAGG
>Ga0187843_10000561_pt1 | contig 25984 bp, 37 predicted proteins | sample SpaLakP09_SKY_43_FD_134516 | JGI IMG/M metagenome (GOLD analysis project Ga0187843, IMG submission 134516) | Oligotrophic lake water microbial communities from Sparkling Lake, Wisconsin, USA - SP09_SKY_43 | ecosystem: Environmental > Aquatic > Freshwater > Lake | place: USA: Sparkling Lake...
ATTTCATTTGCCTCATAAGTACCACCGGTGGTACTTATGAGGCAAATGAAATTGTATTGAATGTATTTCTTGGAAATATAGATTCAGTTTATGATCCTGAAGCCCTAAAGAAAAAAAATATTAAAAATATTGTTTCTGTTATAAATGGATTTGAAGCCCCATATCCTTCTGATTTTAATTATCTAGTGCTCGATTCACTAGATACTATAAATACTGAATTACAAGATAAATTTGAGTTAACCTATAATTTTATTGAGGAAGCATTAGACCGAAACGAAAAAGTTTTAATACATTGCATGTACGGGAGATCCAGAAGCGCGACCATTATGATCGCTTATCTGATAAGAAAGTTTGGATATAACGTACAAGACTCTTTGAATTATGTAAAGATGTGCAGAGAGGACATCGAACCAAACGAATACTTTGTAAAGCAGTTGGAAAACTATTATAATAAACTATATAAACACTACCTTATAAATTAATTTTATAATTATTAAAAATTACAAAATTAATCACTACTATATACCGACTCATTATCAGTATCTACATCATAATCCATATCTGAATTGAGATCCTCATCATCAATAAAATTTTCAATCGTGCCAAAACTTAACCTATCATACGTCTTGCACATCTTTGTTTCATTTCCATCCTTCTTTGAAAACTCTAAATCAATCTTTTGAAGGACACCGTCGAATTTTCTGTGATATGAATAATGATTGAGATCGACCTTGCACATCTCAATTGCTGTTTGTGCTGAAACAGGATGCTCTAAATCAAGATCAAATGTGCTTAACTCATCTAATATAACCCAATCAACCTGTTCTAATTGCTTGTTTAGATGCTTCAAATTTTCTTCATTTCCATTAAGACGAATAAAATAGTACCAAGACTCGCATTCTTCTCCATTCGTTTCCATAAGAATAACATATTTTCCATCCTTCTTGCGACTTGGAGGGGGCTTAGGAGGCGCAGTATTTTCAACTTTAATATCTTTTTTCTTCGATGCCATTTTTATTTTATTTTTCATTTTTTTAGATTTATATTTCGGTATAATATTTCACTCGAAGGTTCATAAGAGTCTTTGCATATAGCAAATTGTATTTTTTATCAACCTTAGAATGAAATACCAATGGTCTTAAACCTGTACATAATAGATTTTCTTTTAATTCAGGATGCTGTTCAAACAGGTCAATAAAAAGTTGCTTAAGTATTTGTCCATTTTTATTATCACAGTCCGTTTTCATGCTTCTAAACGCATCTTCTATATTAGAAAAGAGTCGCACATCATCATTATGAATCGTCATAAAACTATATTTGAGATAGTCAAAAAATCCATATTTACTATTTTTATAGTGGGTTATATTTAAGTAGTCGAAAAAATTATATATAAACCTCTTTTGAGTATAAGTTTGTGGTGCGCCTATCTTGCGCCATTTATCCCTCATTATATTTCTCTTACTGTGACAATAAGAAGTGTATTCTAGAGACTCTTTTGGAGACAGAGAAAATAAATAACAAATTAAGCCTGCAACCAGGGTACCAGATCGGCCGTGCCCCCCCCTGCAGTTTATATACATTTTCTCAGTCTTACCTGTTCCCAGGTTGATTTTTAGATCTTTGATCTTTTGACCTGTATCTAGTATGAATTTTGCGAAACTCTTCCAATCAGTTGGAATGTACCTGTCTTTAATCTCGTACCGTATGTACGTCTTGGTTGTAGTATAAGGAATAACTTTACCCTGTTCTTCCTCTTCTTTGTTGGTTAAATCTATAAAATATATAACGCCTTCGTTTTCTAGCTCATTCACAGCTTCCTGTGTGGGATAAGAACCAAATAACGCCTTATTTTTTATAAAAAAAGATGCTCTATCCATTTTAATTTATATCCCGAATTTTTAAATTATATATCAATTTTTTATTTTTAATCTCCTATAATAAAAAATGGTACGCCCTAGTTTCATTGCATGTTCCATTTCCGGTACAATCATACTTATCGCAACCTTGATCGCAATTGCAAATATATCTTCACTTTCAAAAGATAGTTTTAAACTTATCAGCATTCTTTTATTGATAGGTATCGGTTTTGGAATTCACGCTAACAACCACTACTACGAAGAAATATATTTCAACTTCAATCCCCTTGTTGGAAAATGGACACCAAATGATGAACCAACTAAAAATATTTAATTTTTTAGACTTACAAGTAGTTTAAAAAATTATGATAATCTTTCAGTATTTGAATAAGTTGCAAATTTACTTAATTTTGCTATTTGCGGAACAATAATATAAGATCTTGTAAAAACAGTTGGTAAAGTAATATCAATCGGGTTTCTTATTGGGAACAAACTGTTTATTTTATCCTGTGTAATATTTTTTCCATTTATTACATATGCTTGTGTACCGTATACTAAACTGATATTTTCATATTCATATGTTTCCTTATAATTATAACTTAAAAATAATAATTCAAAATCTTTTGGCGCTTTGTATAACACTTCATTAACGTTTTTATAAAAATCTTCAGTAATATCAATATCATCTTCCAACACAATCAATAAATCTTTACTATCCATTGCTTTCTGTAACATATGAACATGACTTAAATAACAACCTATTGCTCCTTTTTTTATTTTAGAATCTTTTAAAATTTTCCCTTCTTTTTCAAGCTGTATTAAGTCTAATTTAAATCCATCAACTGCGTAAATATGATCAACATTTATTTTTGATAATACATAATCACGCCTTTCTTTATCTTTATCAAGCGATACCAAAGCAGTTTTAAAACGCTCAGAGGAAAATGCATAAATATAAATAAGTATAAAAATAAAAATAACTATAACAACAGTTAATAAAATTAACATTTATTATATAAAATATTTAAAATTGTTTAATAATAATTTTTTGCCCATGGCATATGCTTTTCAAGTTCTTTTCGTACATTTTTTGTAACCTCTCTCTCATAAGCCTTGGCTAATTTCTTATCGTTGATTATAATTATTTTATCATTCTTTGTATAGATCGGTACATCCATATTCATTAAATCTTTTACTGTTAATTTTTTTTTCGGACTCCTTGGCATTTTTATTTAAAGAAAGAAAAAAATTGATTTTTTTTTGGTATTTCCAGAATATATTCGGAGTGCATGTAGATGTCGTTTGATCGCGAATAACGTATCTTTGTGTAGTGGTTCAAATAATTTATTTTATTTAGTTCTGTGCACGGTCTTACTCCGAGACTTGAAAAAATGGTTATAAAATTATCTCCATGCCGCCCGCAAGTCATCCCACTCGTGATTTGCTGTTCCAAAGAGTGGTGCCGCTTGTATTCGACATCAGCTACAATGCAAGTCAAGAAATAATACTACTATCGCTGGTTATTGTTTTTATATTATACTACGACATCAGTATACGAGACAATAGTACACCTAAATTTTAGAAGTCGTTAGTTTACGTATTTGCGGCATGTATCGTAGACGAATTCAAAAAAAATACCGTAGATGGATAAAACCATCTTGAAAAAAATACTAAATACAATGTATTTAGTATTTATATCCACTTTAAAAATTATTTTCTACTCTTCTTTCGTCTTGATTTCTTAACTTTGCTCTTCTTTCGTCTTGATTTCTTAACTTTGCTCTTCTTTCGTCTTGATTTCTTAGACTTGAACTTTAATCTTTGTCTTTTAGGGCGTCTTTCTTCTTTAGCTTGGCGTTCTCTCTCCGGAAAATCAAAATCTTTATAAAGCCTTTTAACAGGTACATATCTTACATCTTCTTTTTTAACTTTAAGAAATTCTGATAGGTCTTTTTTGAATTTTTCAAGAGTTTCATCGCTAGGTCTAAAATGGTGGTTTAGCCAATCTTCTAATTCTTCTAATTCTTTATCAGTCGGTTCATAACCTTCTTTTTCAAGAGCATCAAGTATTTCTTTCTTTTTTATTTAAAGAAATTATATTTTTTCTTTCTTTTTTATTTTTCTAACTATCTTTGCACGCACGCATACATTTCTAATTTTATTTATAAAGTAATCTGCCCATAAGCATGATTTTGAATGTTTCATTTCAACTTCCATACCATCTTGAATATTACTTTTTTTAAAATTTTCAAAATCTAAACTGCATTGAGTACAAACAGGTATAAAAGAGTCAATGTAGGGGTTGAACCATTGATCATATGGCGCGTATTCATTATATTTTGCAATAAGATAATTTTTTTGTTCTGATGTGTTCATTTTATATTTAAAAATACATTTTTAAATATAGTTTTAATTTAGGTTTAAAAATAAATATTTAATGAATCAAATGAAAGAATTATTCTATGATGATTTATTATTCGGATATAAAATTGGTTTAGAATGCAATTATTATTTCCCTTCCCATCATCAAAGGTATGAACAACAATGGAAACATTTAAATAAGGGACTAGATGTGTCTAATATAAAACCAAATTGTATTATATACGCAGATTTAACATGGATATACGTTTTTGCTTTCTTTAGTAAACTTAATGTCCCATTTATTCTCGTTACATCAGAAAGTGATGTTAGCGTACCTTATATAAATACTAATGAACCCAATAATTTGTGCCTACCGATATTAGATAACCCTAATCTAATTCATTGGTTTTCGGTAAATGTAGATTTTGATCACCCGAAACTTTCTTGTATACCTATTGGTTTACCTAAACATATTCCTATGTTAATAGATAATAGTTTTATGGGTTGGTCTGTTGTTACAAATACAAATAGTCTTGAATATTATACTTACAGTTTTAAAAAATTGTTACCTTTCAATTCAGTCTCCGATAATATTTTAAATAATAATAAAGAGTTATTATATTGTAAAATGACAGTTATAAATTCTGAACTATGCAACCATCCCTTTCAAAATATAAGACAAAATGCTATTGATATATTAAAAAAATATGACGAATTTTCAAAATGTATGGAGGAATCATCAAATTTATTACAATGGCCAGACTATATTAAAGACTTATTAAAATATAAATTCTGTTTATCTTTATTTGGTAAAGGTTATGATTGTTATAGAACTTGGGAAGCTCTTTGTTGCGGTGTTATTCCGGTTGTAGTCTCTTCACCTTTAGATGTTTTATATGAAGGGCTACCTGTTGTCATAGTAACAAATTTAGAGGACATCACACCTGCCTTTTTAGAAAAACAATATGAACTGATTTGCGAGAATATCGATACCTATAAATGGGAAAGATTATCATCAAGTTACTGGATAAACATAATTAAAGATAAATTAAAACCTTACCAGGTGCCATTTGAAGGGCAAAAATATAGAACAAGTGAAAATTGGTTAAATTATGTAGAACTAAAAGATGACCCTATACGCTATTTAGAAATTGGAACTTTTTACGGTGCAAATTTATTATCGGTGGGTGATACATATGGAAAGCATGACGAGTCTGAATTATACTGTATTGATCCTTGGATAGATTACGATGAATACCCAGAATATAAATCAGAACAGCCAAAAATATATGAAACATTTCAAAGAAATGTAAATAATTCAGTACATAAAAATAAAATAAAAGTACATAGAGGATTTTCTAACGATGTCATTCCTACTTTTAGTGATAATTTCTTTGATATAATATATATAGATGGAAATCATGAACCAGAATATGTCTTGGAAGATGCGGTTTTATCTTTTAGAAAACTGAAAAAAGGGGGGTATTTGATTTTTGATGATTACGGATGGGGTGGTCCAGATTTAACACAAAGAGGAATTGATGGGTTTATGTCCGGGTATCACAAAAAAATAAAAGTACTAGGGCAACATAATACTCAAATGTTTGTTAAAAAATTATAAACACAAATATTTTTTTAAAACATTACGTGTTTAGAAGATATTTATTTTAATAATTTTTTGGTTCCGATATATAAATATACTGGATCGCAATGGCACATTTTAAATACCTAATTTATTTAGGTCAAATTTCATACCAACTAAAATTTGAAAAAAAAATTGATTTTTTTCTGAAGTTATTATATATGAATTCGGGTAGTAGAAGAAGAGACGCTCCCATGTGGTGTAGTGGTAATCATATCAGCTTTTCACGCTGAGGACCTGGGTTCAATTCCCGGCATGGGAAAAAAAGCTTAATTATAAGCCGTAATCAAAATGATTATGGCTTACGTAGCTCAGTGGTAGAGCGCACGGCTTTTAACCGTGTGGTCGTGGGTTCAATCCCCACCGTAGGCTTAAAGCTTAATTATAAGCCATAATCAGTTTGATTATGGCTTGCGTAGCTCAGTGGTAGAGCACACGGCTGTTAACCGTGTGGTCGTAGGATCGATCCCTACCGTAAGCGAAAAAGTTCATTTTATGAGCCGTAATCAAAATGATTACGGCTCTCGTGGCGAAATTGGTATCGCGTCGGTCTTATGAGCCGAAGATTCCCGGTTCAAGCCCGGGCGGGAGCAGATATATATTTTTAAAACATTAACGTGTTTTAAAAATCTTATTACATGTATTTCTTTACCGGTAGGTGAAAATCTTTTAGATGTATAATTAAATTTTAAAATTGAATTTTTAAAAATCATCCTAAATTATAATTAGGATGGAATCTTTTAATATTGGCGATTACATTGAATATACATACTACTCGACTAGTATTTACTGCGGATGTATTATTTCTAGAAAAAACAATTCCTTTGATGTGATAAAGCAATCTGGTGGTCAAATATGGTGTTTGGTTACGCCTATTAGAAAAATAACAGAGGAACAGTTTTTATCCAAATTCTACATATATGAAGAGCATCAAAGCGCTCTTTTGCAAAAATTGGGAGACCTTCCAGAGCATCTACAAACTATAATAAAAAACGCAGTCGAAAAGAAAAAACTCGCGGTTATCGACGCAATGGAACTGTATTGTACAACGAATAAAAACAATTACCCAACAACATCTCAAATAAAAATAGATAATGAAGTGTGGGCTATTAAATGGTACATTTTGAATGTTTTGCGAAATTACGAGCCCTATAAAATCAAACAAACGCTGAATTTTTGTTATGGTGCTTCGGATCTAGTACAAAAGTTTATGACAGACAATATCAATTTTATGGTTAACATGCAGTTTCAATCGCCACATTTGTCGGATACAATGCTTGTGCTGATACAAGAAAAATGGTTGGAGTTCTTGTACAAACAAGAATTAATAAGTGAAGGTGAATATTCGAGTAGACAATTTCCGATCGTTATTAAAAAACTAGAAGCGTTATTGGTTCTAAAACAGCCTGTAGTCGATGATATTAAATTGGAAATATATTTTTTTAAAGATAAACGTAATTATAAGATGGATATAACTTTATTAAACCTAATTAATACTAAATTCGCATTCGGGAACTCATATAACAAATATTTATCAAATAAGAAATCAGACTGTTCCAACAGCATAAATGTCAACTTGGATTGGGAAATGACATCACATGATTGTTGTAAGATAGAAAAATGGGGGAAAATACCAGGTGAGATTTCGAAGATAGATTGCCCAAGATTTATAAAAAAAATAGATGATTGTTCATCTTTTTACTTGAACAGTCAAAAGAATATATTGATTCAAAAATGTAAATACTCAAATGACCGGATCGAAATAAAACATTTTAATCTATATTGCGTCAAGACTGAGAAATTGTTGGGATCTTTTGAATTTAACACAGACGAAGAAGATTTATGTTTTTTAGATTTAGAAGATATTTGTCACGCTTCCTAATAGCCTCGTGAATCTGGTTTACTAGATCTTTATGACACCCGCTGCAATAACAATTACGGCAATAACCACACATTATATGGTTTTGAGAGTGGTATTCACGGTATTTTTTACAAGAAGCACAATTGACATAGATATGGTCTTGGGAAATATTTGTTTCTTGATATTTTAATAATTTTTTGGTTCCGGTACATAAATATAGTTGTTCACAGGTACACATTTATAATTTATAAAATTTATTTTTAAATGCAAATACATTTAAAAAAGAATTGTTTTCAATTTAAAGATCAGATCCCTTAATTTAAAAATGTCATCGGATACTATATTATACTCTACTATTTTAAGCGGAATAAGTGCTGGATGTGCTATTGTATCCGCGTACTGTAATTACAAAGTGTATGAGACTATATCAGTAGAGAAGAAGAAACCGATTGCTCTCGAAGTTGGTTCGTATTTAGATAAACCTTCTCCTTCGCGTCATTACCGATGGTAGATAAAGTTTAAAATTGAATTTATAAATATATTATTAATATATTTATAAAATGCCTTGTCCTTGTCAAAGTAATTCAGTATTTCATGAAACGAAGAATGGATTTTTATGTTTTGCTTGCACAGCTTGTAAAAGAGTTGTACCTCAGCAAAATTTAAAAAATATAATGAAATGTAGTTGCGGGGAGTTAGATTACGAAAAATGGAAATTTGATTTTGATAAAGAATATATTGTATGTGGAGACTGTAATCAAGTTTTAATTTTATAACTTATTTAGATAAAAATGCTTATAATGATTAATTGGAGTAAACGTGCTAATCTCTAATCCCCCGTACATGTAGCCAGAATCTTCATTTTCTATTTTTAATACTTGCATATAAGCTGGAAGCATGTTTAAACGTTTTAAAACTTTGTTATATTCTTCTTTATAAGTAGGGTCAAACTCAAATATGAGTTGAATAATTTCTCTTGGTAAATGGAACATTTTATAACTATATACAAGTTATAAAATAAATAATTCAATTTCTTTTTTCTACCATATATTTGAGACGATACTATTTATAATCTTCACCTTTCTAGCATCTTTGCATTCTTCATAATCATTATAACATTTCATCAAATCTTGATAATATTTTTTACAGTGTGGTGGCATGTTTTTAGATGATTCATATTTTAAAAAACAATATTGAATATTGAGAACAAGGTGATTCCATTGGCAATCTTTTTTGCATTCAAGCTGCTCCATTTTATATAAACTATCATTTTTTTAAATTGTATCTTGTTGAAAAATACTTAATTGGAGGGTAGTCATGTGGCATCGGATAATGGGGAAAATTAAATACATATAAATATGTTTCACCTTCTAATGCAGGCAAATACTTATAATAAGCTGGAAGATTGTTTAAAATCCGTAAAACTTTGTTATATTCTTGTCTGTAAGTAGGGTCGAACTCAAATATTAGTTGAATAATCTCTCTCGGTAAATGGAACATTTTGTAAACTATGATAAATTTTCTAAAGACAATTTCAATTTTAATTTAATACGATGCATGTACTTTAAATCCTTAAGGATGCTATTATATTTAACTCTGGATGCCGCGTAAATAGAAATCATTTTCCTGTTTCTTAAAATTTTAAAATAATACTCATTTGGTAGGTCAAGAGAAGTAACATATGTTACTCTTGATGAACCAAGAAAATATGTATGAAACCAATATATATCATCTGGAAAAATATGCGTATTTATATATTCATTGTAAGGAGGAAGATCATCTAATATTTTCAGACTCTTGCTATATTCTTCTCTGTAAGTAGGATCAAACTCAAATATGAGTTGTATAATCTCTCTTGGTAGATGAAACATTTTATAACTATATACAAGTTATAAAAGTTAATTTTAAAATCAATTTCTAAAAAATTCTCCCAATATCGTCTTCAATTTCCTGTTGAACTGATCTTTTCAAATCATCATAAAATGGATACCATAAATATATAATCTCAAATAAAAGTTGAGAATACGCTTCTGATGGTAAACATTCAGAAAGGTCGCTTTCAGTGAAATAATTAACCTCATGTAACTTAGAAACTTCGGTTACATAGTTAGTTATTGTTTGGTTTGTCTCCTCGAATAGCAAATTCCAATTGATCACTTTTTCATAAAGTAACTTCTTTTGAATGCTGTATAACTTTAATTTTTCTAAACAGGATGTGTACTCTAATTCTTTGACAGACCAATATAATTCTTCAATAGCTTTTAACTTTGGTTCTGGGCATGTATATGGATACTGATAGCCTTCTTCAAGTAGCAATCTGAAAAATATATATTGATAAGGTAAAAACGATTTTTGACCTCCGTACTTATCTGTAAATCGATCAGAAAAATCGTCGAATTTTGTAAAAATGGGTTCTTTTACATCTTCAGGTAGGCTCATTTGTGTAATAATACTATCACTATTCAATCTGTCTCTAAAAATTCTTTTTCGAGAAAAGAAATTAGTATGCAACTCGGTCGCCTCTCTGTACTCTTTAACGGAATCAAGATCACTGTCTTCGTCTTCTCCGCTACTATCCAAAGCTTGAATTCTATTTACAGTATATGTTTCAAGTGACTCGACTTCATCCATTACGAGAACTGGTTTGAGTCTGTGTGTTTCTACTAAATACTCGCGTCGATATATTCCAATATCAACACTGTCACCGCGCTCTTCGACTACCACTTTAATATTATCTTCATAAAATAAGTATGGAAGATATGTAAAATTTGAACCATACACTGTGCGAAATCTCTTATCAACAGTATAAATAGCACCTTCTAAAAATGAAAGTAAAAATTTTACACCATCAAGTTCGATTTTTAATTCATCCGGAACTGAAGTATCGTATGCATTATTTTTTAAATATTTATAAATTACAGTGTCTATATCTGTTTTGATTTTTGTAAAGATTTGTTGAGCATATTCATCGTCCGAATTACTCAAAGTATTATAGAAATCATCTATAAATTCTTGATCTGGTTGGAATCTTAAATGAGACACCATATGAACAGGATCCCATCCTAAAACATCGTTAAAAATATTCTCTTTTCCGGGAAATAACATATTCAATACACGCACGGTTTCGGTTTCTTCAAAGTCGGACATAGTTTAAATATTATGTTAAATATTTAAAATTAAAATTCAATTTTTTTACTAATCATCATATAATTCCTCCAGGTACTCATCTAGTGTATCTTCTTTGACAGCTAAGGCTCGTTTGTACCTAAATTTCAAATCAATTATTAAACTTTTATCCTCGTATTCATAATACTCAAGCTCCCGGAATCTCTCCGTAGCTCTTTCTATTTGGTAGTAGTGGCTACATCTTCCATTTTCTTTAAATTGACATTCATAACAGATGAAATCTTTAGTACATTTATACTCTCCATTGCATACATCCAAATGCTTTTGTAATTTTTCAGAGCATCGTTCACCGCACAAGTTTTTTTGTTCTCTTATCAAGTCGGAAAGTTCTGCATAAAGAGGAAAAACGTCTTTTTGATAGTCTCTCAGAGACTTTGTTTTATTTTCTATTTCAATGATATAATATAGCGGATGGGGATCCCTGCATAAGGATGTCCATTTTCCATCTTTCAATTTGTTGTACGGGGCTACATCTTCGAAGTCTTCGTAGTCTGTGGGATCTTTTGGAATCTCGAGGGCTTTAAATCGGTTAATTCTTATCATTCTAAACTTAATATTAAGAAGAAAACTTTTTAAAAAATCAATTTTTTCGATCTGCAGATAATCTTTATATACGTGCAACTCTTTGATAACACGCGTCAAAAAAAAATTGAATTTATAAAACAGTTATTTATAAATTTTTCAAACACAATGTCATTTGAAGAAATCAGAAATTATATTAACGATGCAAGAACTTTTTATCTTGCCAGCCCAAGCCTCAAGGATGTCGCACCTGAAGATATTGAAGATCGTCTTCGTTTATTGATTACTCAAGATATCAAGGACTCTTTCACAATTGGAACGGGTTATGCCAAGATGTTCTATAATCATGTTTTACATCCAAAAAACGTATATTTTGTCAAGAAAAAGGTCTTAGTTAATTCTGATAAGTGCCAAATTTACAAAGACGCACATTCAGGCAACCTACTTGATAGTAGGTATAGTCATCGCAAGTTAAAGGAATGTTACCCGTCCGAGAAAGATTGTATGGAGTGTTGGAAATATTGGTCGGGTTGTTGTTCAACTGGAACTAATTCCATGTACGGAGAATGCTATGACAGTAGTTGTATGGGATATATGGAAAAGAAAATACCTGAACTCGTAGAGGGTATGAATGATGAGAATAAGATAGAAATTCTTCTTACAGTAAGAAGACTTAGACTTACAGACGAACAAGCAAGAGATTTCGAGTTAGAAGATGGTGAACAATTAATAAGAGAATAATTTTTAAAATATAATAAAAAATCTTTCCACTATTTATCAATTTTATATTCTTCATCGTGCATTTTATAACTTTTGTATAAATTATAAAATGTAATTTATCTATCTCTGACACCATTTAACCAGCCATTATTATAAGAATTCATATTACCTGTACCCGCGCAATAACCCATGCTTCCAACTACAGATCCGAATTCTCCAGATCTGAAGCTATTCATACCGCTGGTTGTAGAACTACCATTCATGTACCCTTGAGAATAGCATAGCCCAGAAGAACTATTTCCATAATTATTATTTCCAACTGAACTATAAATAGTTTTACCAGAGTTTACAAAATCAATTTTTTCAGAGAGTGACATACCGAACATTTTTATTATTATTTTTTAAACTTTAAATCATTTTATCTCTGCTTATCCATAAATTTTTCATCAAATTTCCGACGCTGATAAGTTGGCTTATCGACGCCTTCTCCCCCTAAACAATCTTTGTTATACCATTTAATATTCGCACATTGATATCCACAACCTGAGCAAACTATTCCACTTGAGAGAGGAGTTGTTCTCATATTGTGACAACAATCATTCGGTCTACAATCTTGACTACCACAATAACTACAAGGCATCTTCTAAAATTTATTTATAAACACAAAATAAAAATCAATTTTTTTTTTATTTGAGCTTTGACATTTCTGTTATTAGTTCATTTATTACTTTTGTAGTTCTTTCAATACTAAACTTTTCGATTAAGTCCAATAATTCAGCGAGTATTTCTTGAATATCAGTTTTTGTATTGTTATCTTTATTACAGTAAATGAACCACAGGCTCAAGGCATCGCAATTACCAGGTCCTTCCACTGTATTTATATTGGTATGCATGTATTCAAACGCCTTACAATTTAATTTTTCAGCAAGTCCTTCAATTATTCCTCGAATATTATTATCTACTTTCCCAGATCCTAACTTACCATTGGGATCAAATAAGCCAACTGTATACTGCCCGTGATTTTTTGTCACAGCTACCGCCATTGCATGTTTACTAGCTTCATTTCCACTATAATTAATATTTAAAAGTATAAAAAATGGGAACTTGTCAGACACTATAATTTTGTCATACATGCCATTTACATACCCCGCGATGTTTCTAGCCCCTGAACCGTATTTTATATACGGCGACAAATATATATTAACCTTCTCCCGCTTGATTAATTCTCTTGAAATAAAATTTGCACTAATTGTATCTGATATCGGCTTCATTCTTTATATATTACAAAATATTTTTAAAATAATTTTCAATTTTATCATTTATAATCATGGATATCACATACTCTTTAATAGTTGAAGTTAGGATCTTGTTCAATTACCGGTAGAATCTACAAATGCATTAATAAGATCAGTCATTTTGTTATCATTTACAATAACCCTACGTCCAGAATATTCAATAACAACATTTTCAACTGATATTTGAGGTAGTCCTGGCGTATATATGCTTACACCTCCTCCGCCATAAAAAATCTGATATTTTATATCGCCTATAAAAAATGTATCACTCCCAACGCCAACGTCATAAAATGAATCGCCAAATTTTTGGTGTAACATTTTTTTGATTCCTTCAATAAGTTCCGTCTTATTTTCATATTCAGCACCATTGTCAATAATTTTACGACGTGACACCCTCTTGCGTGACTTCTTTACCGACTTGACAACCCTCTTGCGGGATTTCTTTACTGACTTGACAACCCTCTTGCGGGATTTCTTTACTGACTTGACAACCCTCTTGCGGGATTTCTTTACCGACTTGACAACCCTCTTGCGGGATTTCTTTCGGGGATTCATTCTTTATATATTAAAAATAAAATAATTTTTATCATTTATAATCATGGATATCTATTCCGCGACTCACATACTCTTTAATAGTTGAAGTCAGGATCTTGTTCAATGTATAATAATCTAATTTGGATATCTTCTGTCTTCCAGTTCCGCTATTATTCAAGTACGAATTCATTACACAACTTACTATTAAAAATTAAATTAAAAGTCTTATTTATAATTATTAAATTTTTTGTAAAACAAAAGTATGAATCGGGGTCAAAACGCGAGATACATAAATAAATTTTGGGGAAGAACCGCACCGAACGTGTATATCAGGGTCTGTAGTAAATAAGTATTCTATAGCCTTTGTGTCTGCTTCGTAGGTCAAAATATAGTCATCACTGCTGCCTCTGTGTGAAATCGTCATATCATCTAGATCAACAAGGTAAGTATATTTTTCAATCGACACTACTAATCGATCTTCTTGTGTTCCAAGACGCTTTCTCAAGATTTCATTCATCTTGAACTTTATATGATTGAAAGTTCTCTGGAAATTATGGTATTTTTGAAGGTCTTTACTGTCTTCACTTTTTAACATATTCGAGATAAACTCTCCCGCCTTATTGAAAAAATTACATAGTTCGACGTCGTTTAACTCGAAATATAACAAGTTGGCAGCTATGTCGCAGTCTTCATCGGACGAGATACTTCCGATAAGGCCGCAAATATCATACTCTTCAGAGTCAGCGATCATCATATTCATAATTCTTTCTTTCTGCGTGTTCATCTTGGGTGTTTGTACAAATAACTTAAAAAGTTTTTTAAAAAATCAATTTTTTTATAACTTATATACAAGTTATAAAATGTAATTAATTATATAATTCAAACCATTCTCTACATGTTAACTGTAGACCTTTTCTTACGTGTAATTCTTGGTCAATGTGCAATAATTCTCTTAAAACGTGACCAATTTTAGGTGTATACATCCCCCCTATTTCTTCTTCAAACACTCTCTTGAAATAAATTAAAAAATCCTTCCACAGTATCTTCTCGTGTTCTTCAATAATTCTTTCCGATACCTTTATATTCTTGAAAAAAATATCTCTATTGTTTATAATTAACCGTCTAAATAGGTCTAACTCGTGTTTAGTGTACTTGTTCATCTCAAGCTGACTCTGTTTATCGACAAATTCTTGGTTCATAGTTCCTCTAGATATTTTACAAAAGTAATTTTTAAAATTCAATTTTAATTTTCTATAATTACCAGTTTCCTCAATTGAAGAATTATATTTAGTTCAGGATTCTTATATAAAAATGCTTCGTCGTCAGTGCATTTATCAAAAATACTTAAATCAAAGTCAATATAATCTTTAAATTCAGTTATTAAATACCTTTTTGCATCTTTAAAATATCTAAAAATTCTTGGAAATGCGTAATCTACATCATTCTGTATAATTACTAAATATACAAATTGTCTTGGTCCAGATGTTTTACGTACATGAAGATGACCTTCTTTAATACTTCTTTGAACCATATCAAGAGTATGAGGTTTTAAAATCTGTTGCATTTTTCGTGAGCATGATTTAAGTATATCAGCATGATGTTCAAGGCATAATTCTGATATCTGAGAAAATGCTTCATCATATGTAACACTTTCAGCTGTTACTGAAAATTCAAGACGCATATTTTCCGAAATATCGAGTATTCCATGATATAATTCAGGCTGGTTAGTAGTTGACATTTTAATATTAATTTGTAAATTATTTTTCAATAATCAATTTTATATTTCTTCATCCGAATCTCCAAAATCAAAAGCTAACACAGCATCCAGTCTTGAAAAATCTAAATTCCATGTGTCGATCTTGTCAGAGTACCCCGTTTGCTTCTTTAATATATCCGGCATATTTACCTGTATGTACTTAAACTTGTCCATAAGTACTCTTCGTCGAAGAATATAATCGTCACTGCTTATGAAGTATTCAAACGTATCATAAAATTCAGAGATCGTTTTCAACTCCTTTTTGTATAAATCCGCGGCTACAGAATCTATTATCTTATTATCCCATGCAGCAAAACAACCGAAATCTATAGCTTGAATATCGTCTAAAATTCCGTTGATAGAAAAGGTAGGGCATCTACCTTCAATACATCTTATATTCTTTTCATCACACGTACAATAATTTGTTGACATTCTAGCTAATATTAGGCTAGAAATATGTTTAAAAAATCAATTTTATATTTAAAGACACCAATGGTCCTACTACCATATAAATAATATAAATAATATTTTTTTTCTTATTTATATAATAAATGAGTAAACTTATAAATACAATACGGAATAATGCTACGAAAACAGTAGAAAAATTATAAAATATATTTTTAAAGTTCAATTTCAATTAAATTAAAATATTCAGATCTTCAATAGTTTCAAACTTCGTATTTGATTCTTCGTAACCATCATAGAATAGATGCTTGATTCTTATTGAAGGCTGATCAGGCTCTTCTTTGAGAGTTAGACAATGTGTTACCCATTTAGATAGGGTATCTAGACGCTTTTGCATATTTACTTTTTGAAGCTTACCTCCAACTCTAAAATTATCTGGATTAAATCGAATAAAGATTACAGGCATCATCCCATTGCTTAGCGCTTCATGTATTTGAACCATCCTGCGTAACTCTTGAGTTTTTACATCGAATGTGCATCCATTTGAATAGGATTTATGCTGGTTTTCATCTACTTCTAATATTAAAAAATACGACCCACAATCATACACCCTGTCCGGACGCCGTTTTACACATGATGTATCAATGACTCTATCGTCGATTGGATTTAGATCTGTTTTTATATTTTTATCAAGGTAAGACAGAACTAATGCTTCTTTTTTCTTTATAATTTTTTTGGCTGTTACAGAAAGTTCGGTGGGTCGACAGTATGTAAGACATATTTGTTCCTTGTTGCAAAGTTCATTTTCTCGATTGCAATTTTTGCATGCTTGTCCAAGAAGGCATAGTTCATTTTCTTTTTGATGAAGATAACAATGGGTTGGTTCTTCAACTCCGTATTCTGAAATTTCTTTGCAATTTTCTTCTTGACATTCAATTTTTCTTCTTCTGAACATAAGAGGTAATTTATGTCTAGCACAGTGAGTTACTGGTTGATTTATATAACCAAAGGTTGCAAGTGTTTGACATCCTTCATGTTCACATGTTTTATCTTTAACATTGACCATTCCAACTAATTTGTGTTCAAGACAAAAACGTCCTTTTGATTCACCTTCATTATTATAAACAGGTTGTTTTCTACATCCTTCAAGTTCACATTTTTTATCTCTGACATTAACCATTCCAACTAATTTGTGTTCAGCACAAAAACGACCTTTTGATTCGCCTTCATAATTATAAACAGGTATTTTTCTACATCCTTCATGTTCACATGTTTTATGTTTGACATTAATCATTCCATTTAGTTTGTGTTCAGCACAAAAACGACCTTTTGATTCACCTTCATAATTAAAAATAGGACGAGTTTTACATCCTTCATGTTCACATGTTTTATCTTTGACATTAACCATTCCAAATAGTTTGTGTTCAACACAAAAACGACCTTTTGATTCACCTTCATAATTAAAATTAGGTATTTTTCTACATCCTTCATGTTCACATGTTTTATTTTTAATATCAATCATTCCATCTAATTTGTGTTCAGCACAAAAACGACCTTTTGATTCACCTTCATAATTAAAATTAGGTTGTTTTCTACATCCTTCATGTTCGCATGTTTTATTTTTAACATCGACCATTCCGACTAGTTTGTGTTCAAGACAAAAACGAGCTTTTGATTCACATTCATAATTAAAATTAGGACGAGTTTTACATCCTTCATGTTCACATGTTTTATCTTTAACATTTACCATTCCGACTAGTTTATGTTCAGAACAAAAACGACGTTTTGATTCACCTTCATTATTATAAGTAGGTTGTTTTCTACATCCTTCATGTTCACAGGTTTTATGTTTAATATCGACCATTCCAACTAGTTTATGTTCAACACATCTTATTCCAAATTTTATACCTTCATAATTATACGATGCTCCTATTCCACATTCTTCACAATAATTTTTTTTTATTTTTTGACTCCTTTGGGTTCTGCAAATATTACAGGTTTTATATTTTTTATTTTCAAGTGTAAATTCAATCTTATCAAGATTTTTTTTACATGATTTGCAAAAGTTTTGTTCGGACATTTACTTTTTATTAAAGTTCCGAAATCGTTAAATTGATTTTAAAATATATTTTACTTTAAAATTAAAACTTTGAAATAGTTCCAAAATAGTTTAATACTTGTTTATTTTGTTCAATATTCTGTCCCTGGACGTTGTAATACCAAATGAACTCTCCTCCAGACTTACACCATGTACTTAAAGCGGGTGTTTCAAAAGCCTGTTTTACCATATTTGTTAAATCAGGTAAAGGGATGTAACCATTTGAACTATTACTTTCACCTGCTATTGTTTTTCCTACAACCAAATAGCTTGGGTCATATCCTCTGTTAATTAATTCAAGAACACTGGTATTTGGTGCTACATTTGTATATGATTTAATAAAAATTTGTTCAAATGTGCCACAAGGACCATTATTATAATATTGAGTATTAAACCAGTCAAAATACTGTTTGTAATTTTTATAAATCAAATCATAAACATAACCAAAATTTTGACACCAGTAAGGAGGCTGGGGTGCATGACTGATTTCACACCTTGGATTCAATCTCTTTAATTCTTTACAAACTTCCCCCAAAAATGTTGCTGTTTCTGTAAATTTGTCATTAATTCCTTCAATATCAAGATCAAAATAATTCTCTAAACCTGCTTCCTTAACAAGATTATAATAGTCTTGAGCATATTTTTGAGGATTATTATAATAATAACAATTTGGTTTACAAAAAGTAAGACTGTATGGAACTGGAACATTAATCGCGCCCCCTAGACTGACCCCCACCTTGAAATTCTTTCTTAGTAAATCTTGATTAGCAGGTGTCAATGCCTTAAATGCATCTAACATATAATTTGTTCCACTTATAGGCTTAGTTATGTCTGCTTGTACAATGAAAGTAAGAAGAACGTGCGTTATATTTGCATTTTTTAAATCGTTAACAATCTTTTGAATGTCTTGATCTCTTAACCAATAACCAATATATACAACTCTTCTCTGAGAATTTACACCACCTGTGGAACCAGTTGTCCCTGTAGGATTTACAGGTCCTGTGGCTCCTGTTCTACCAGTAGTCCCGGTTGTACCTGTTTTCCCTCCTGTACTACCCGTTGTACCAGTTCTACCAGTCGCGCCTGTAGGACCCGTTACTCCTGTGCTACCAGTTGCACCAGTAGCTCCAGTTCTACCAGTCGCGCCTGTAGGACCCGTTACTCCTGTGCTCCCAGTAGCGCCTGTTGGACCGCTTGGATCGACAAATTGAAAAATAGTAGGTATGAGACCTCCTCCTCCAAAATTACTCTTTATGGTTGCATTGCCACTAAGAAGTGGTGTATAAGATTTAGGTGACAAAATAATTTGAGTTGTCGATAAAACAGTAATTGATAAATTATCACACCAAGTAATAGTTGCGCCAGGTGACATAGTACATAGTATCTTCCAATTAGAAGCGTAGTTAACTCCACTATTATTTTTAATGGTCAAAGTACCGTTATAACCGGTACGCCATACAGTTGTAGGAACAGAAGATATCAATACCATTTTTTATTTTAATAAATAAAAAAATTATAAAGTTTAAAAAAATACAAATAGATTATAAAAATGAAAATACTTGTAAAAGAAAATAAGGTCATTGAATCTTTAGAAGCATGCGTCGCAGAAAAACAATATTATTTAGGAATGGTACTAGCTTCTGTTTTCCAAGAAAAAAATGATACTGGATACAATTTAGAAACTTTTAAAAATTTAGTAAGCACTTTAAAAAATTTAATCACGGAAAGTGAATTACAAGAATCAATTATAGAGGAAGAGGAACAAAAACTAAATCCTATTGAGGCTAACGTAGTTGATCGTATAGTCGAAGGTAAAATAAGGATCCTAATGCTTTGTAACTGGTGTTCTTCCCAGCAATTGTGTGATACATGGAATAAGATGAGTAAGGGTGATTATACTTGGGATAATATTCAAATTGTGTGGTCTGAGCCATGTGACTATTATTGTGTTATCAATAATACGAATGAACCTTTTGTGGCTGAGAAAACAATTTATTTTAGGATGGAACCAAATATGCAAAACCATCCCCATATGTGGGGAGATTGGGCGGATGTCAATAAATTAAAAGAGAAATACAATTTTAAGTACATCGGAGATCATAGGACAGAATATAATAATAATGAATGGCATCTTTCACAAACTTATAATCAACTGATGACAGAATCCATTTCTAAAGATGAAAATTTATCTCTAATTGTATCTTCAGTTTTGTCAGATAAGTATAGTGACCCTGGACACATAAGACGTATTGATTTTATGAAATTTGTAGAGGGTAAGGGAGATATAAAGCTTGACATCTATGGCGGTGACAAGTTTTTGTGGAAGAATTACAAAGGCGCGCTTCCATATCATCAAAAAGATAAGGCTCTTTTCGCTTATAAATATACTTTTAACTGTGAGAATTTTTCAATAAAGAACTACTACACGGAGAAGATTATCGACGCGATACTTTCGGAGTGTTTAATTTTCTATTCGGGGTGTTATAATGCGAGGGAATTTATAGATGATAAAGCATTTGTCTACCTTGAACTTTCGAACTTCGAACAGGATTATCAGACAATTAAGAGAGCAATTGCGGAGGATTGGTGGTCTCAGCGAATAGGATATATAAGAGAAGCAAAGAAGAAGATACTTAATGAGTTGCAGTTCTTCCCAAGGCTTCAAAAATTATTAAATTAAAAATTTAAATTGTATAATAAAATGTTTTTAGCTATAATAATTGACATGTTAAGAAAAAATGAAGAACAAGAATATTGTAAAAAACTAAAAAAGGAAATCAAAAAAATTGAAATTCCAAGTAAAACACTTTTAGATGATTATAATTTCTATTGTAAAAACAATTTTTAAACTATATATAGTTTAAAAATATTATCTCGTTGATCTCTTTTTAGATCTTCTTTTTCTTGTCGATCTCTTTTTAGATCTTCTTTTTCTTACGGATCTCTTTTTTTGTCCTCCGCTATCAACTAATTTTTTAACCATTTCACGCATTTCTTTATCAGAAGAATAGTGTGGATTGTTTGCTAGTTCATTTAATAATTGTTTAAACTCTCTCTGAATTTTTTCTTTGCGTTCAGATCCGATAGGTTTAACATATCGTTGTTCGAATCCTGGAGGAGGGGCTAATCCCGGTGGATATTTAGGTGGCATTTATTATAATAAATATAAAAATAAAAAAAAATTAATTTACTCCAGGTACCTTTGGTTGATTTATTGCGCAGTCCGGTCCGGTTTTTAGTGCGCCCATCAATGAGAATGCACCAAACATTTCAATTGATTTGTAGTTATTGAAGTAGCTCACATATTTTTTTTCAACTACTAAGTTATTACTTAACCAATGCTCATCAAAACTGTTTCCACTACTAAAGAATTTCTTAGCATCTACAAAATCTGGTTTTATCAAGACGGCCTTAGTTGAAAATATAGCCTTATTCGGATCCTTATTTGATTCTTTTATAAGGAAGCTAATAAAATCTTTGCCATAAACTGTATCTGAACTTAAAATTATGATAATTGTATTTTTATCATATGCACGTAATAAAGTTGGAATGCAGTTTGTACACGATTTGTAATCTTTTTCGGTCTTAAGTATTCTTACTATATCGTTGTATTCTTTAGGAATTTCGTTGCCAAAATCGCTAGGGATATTTAGGTTAATTTGGCTCACTCGTACGGTTTGGTCGAGTATGCTCTTGAGAAAAGGTTTAATTTTTTGTATATGTTCGGGGTCTACAGAGAAAGATATTATTACTTTATGTTTGTCATCAGCAGCGTCAAGATTTTTATAATTTTCTAAATAAGAGTTGTAGTTTGTGCAGTGTATTGTAAAATATCTCATTATTTCAAACTGGTATAAGATCAAAAATAAAGCGGTAAAGATTATAGATATTAATAACATATTTGAGGTATCCATTTTTATTTAATAATATTTTTTTTCTTTCTTTAAATTAAAAATGGATGAAAAGAAATCAGTATTACTTGATAGAGCGCGTAAAGCTGCAGTAAAATTTAATGCCAGAACTGGATATGACATAAAGGTGCCAGATCGTTATACTAAAGTTCAACTTGTTGAACTTATAAAATTTTTGGATCCTGATTCAAAAGAGGATATAGAAGAATTGGGAAAACGTATGGATCCGCATAAAGATAGTGGTTCAAGGCGAAGTCGTAAGAGTCGTGTTAAGAAATCTCGTAAGAGTCGTGTTCGTAAGAGTCGTGTTCGCAAGAGTCGGGTTCGTAAGAGTAGATCTCGTAAGAGTCGTGTTCACCGTATTGATAATGGAGAAGATGAAGGAATTGAAATGACTGATTTAAATATTAATTTAAGTATTAATTATAAACTAAAAAAACTATTAAATACTTATCAAGAAATAAAAGATAAAGATGATAAGAAAAATAAAGAATTTACTAAAAGAATAAAAGCTAGAATTGAAAGATTAGAAATGGCTTTAAGATCTGAAAAATTAGAAAGTAAAGAAAGAAATTTAAAAGATGCTGATGATGAATTATTTAGATTATCTAAATTATATTTATCATTCAAGAGCAAAAAGCGAAGAAATGGTTGTGGTTGCAGTAAAAAATTATATTAATTTTTATTTATTTTGTTAAATAAAAAATGAAATTGACAATACAATTCTTAAAATGTCAAACTATAAAAGATTTAAAATCTTTTATTAGACTTAGTGGATACAGTGGATACTCAAGAATGAACAAAACGCAATTAATAAATTTTATTTTAAAGAATGTAGTAATAGATGGAATGGACGAACCATCACAACCTGCAAGTATTGCCAGGCCAGCATATCCATATACTGAATATATTTTACCTGGAGGAGAGGTTCGATTTATAATGCAAAAAATTGAAAATATGTATAGTTGTCTACCTGGTCGATCTTTTAAAGAAGATAAAGATAAATGGTTAAAAATCATAGAAAATACTGACTTTAATGAAGATTATGATTGTGAATATTTTCGAAAATCATATATTAGTTCTATGAAATATGAACTTATTTTATTCTTTCAAATAACCGGAAGGATTGATGAAATTTTCGAAAAAAAACAAATTGATGAAGTATTATCAAAGGGTGAATTGTATTTATAAAACTTGGCTCTTATTAATATCTTTAGTAGAGTTTTTGTGTTCTTTAATAAGTACATTTAGTAACTCAATAGCGTTTTTTTAAAACCTTTGCAAATATCCAATGACTTATTGTCTTGGTTCTGGTTCGAATAACATACCACGTTCAAAAAAATGTGTGCGGTATATATTTGCAAAGATCTCGGTGATGACATGATGGTCTTCTTCTGGTTCAACATCGTTGTCATTATCTTGTGCTGGATTTTCATCTTCAAACATGAGTTCAGGCATTGCGTCATCAGGCATTTCATCATCTGTTAATTCAGGCATGTCATCATCTGTTAATTCAGGCATCTCCGGATCGATTATAGCATCGTCTTCAAATAATTCATATATCGGATTAGGGTAGATGATCTGACACATTCTGTAATTTTATAATATATATCGTATTATAAAATCAATTCTTTTTTTTAATCAACTTCCTCGATCTTTACCTCTGGTTGCGTTTGTTGTGGTGGAGGCGGTGATTGTTGTTGTGTAAACATGCTTGGATCAATACCTGCACTAGCACCTGGTGACCCTCCTTGTTGCTCGTACATGCTCACAAAAATTGGCCTAATCACATCCTCAACCTCCTTCATCTTTGCATCATAAACCTCCTTACTCTCGTTTTGATTTTCACTTAACCATTTCAAAGTTTCATCTACCAAATCATTGACCTTTGACTTATCTGCATCTGACAACTTAGTCTTTTCATCCTTTACCGTGTTTCGCGACTGATATAAATAATTTTCGAGTTGATTCTTACTCTCAATCTTATCCTTCATTTCAGTATCTTGTTTCTTAAATTCCTCTGCCTCCTTTACCATCTTTTCAATCTGTTCAGCCGATAATCTTCCCTTATCATTTGAAATAGTAATCTTATTTGTCTTACCAGTTGATTTCTCTGCGGCGGTTACATTAAGAATACCATTGGCGTCAACATCATAAGTAATTTCAATTTGAGGAACCCCCCTTGGCATTGGTGGGATACCCTCAAGATGGAAATTACCAAGAAGATTACAATCCTTTACCATACTTCTTTCACCCTCGTAAACTTGAATGTGTACTCCAGGCTGATTATCAGAATATGTTGAAAAGGTTTGAGACTTCTTTGTTGGGATTGTTGTATTTCTTGGAATGATAGGAGTCATGATACCACCTGCAGTCTCAATTCCAAGCGACAAAGGAATAACATCTAGCAAAATCATTTCATCAAGTACCTTGTTCTTAACACCCGAAAGAATTGCAGCTTGAACAGTTGCGCCAAAAGCAACAGCCTCATCAGGATTTACTTCCTTATTTAGCGTCTTTCCGTTAAAGAATTCAGAAAGGAGTTGTTGAATCTTTGGAATACGGGTGGAACCACCTACCAAAACAATTTCGTGAACTTGAGCCTTTGACATCTTTGCATCTCGTAAAACTTGTTCTACAGGTTCCATCGCCTTTCTAAATAAATCAGCATTAATATTTTCAAAAGTTGCTCTAGACATAGAACTATTGAAATCAATACCATCAAAGAATCCATCAATTTCAATATATGCAATAGTCGAAGAAGACAATTGCCTCTTAGCCCTTTCACAAGATGTTCTTAAACGACGGATAGCTCTTTTGTTTTCTATAGGGTCTTTCTTGAATTTCTTTTTGAACTCTTCTACAAAATGATCAACCATTCTGCTGTCAAAATCCTCACCTCCTAACCTTGTACACCCTCCTGTAGCCTTAACTTCAAATATTCCGTCATCGATTGAAATCAAGCTGATATCGTGGGTACCGCCTCCGCAATCAAAAACCAAGATGTTTTGTTCTCCATTTCCTTTCTTATCCAAACCGTAAGCGATAGAAGCTGCCGTCGGTTCATTAATAATTCTCAAAACTTTCAAACCGGCAATCATGCCTGCGTCTTTGGTTGCTTCACGTTGTTCATTTCCGAAATATGCAGGTACTGTAATTACTGCATCAGTAACTGTTTCTCCCAAATAATTCTCAGCTACCTCCTTCATCTTTGTCAAAACCATTGCGGAGATCTCTTCGGGTGAGAACTTCTTCGTCTCTCCGTTATACACAACTTCAAATAAAGGCTTGTCGCCATCCCCGCGAACAACGTTAAAAGGCCAGTGCTTCATATCATTTTGAATACATTGATCACTAAACTTGCGACCAATCAATCTCTTAGCGTCAAAAATTGTATTTTCAGGATTCATTGCAACTTGATTCTTTGCAGCGTCTCCAATTAATCTAGACTCATTAGTAAATGCAACATACGAAGGTGTTGTTCTCTGACCCATGTCATTCGCGATAATCTCAACTCTATCATTCTGCCATACTCCTACACAGCTATAAGTAGTTCCTAAGTCAATTCCGATTACAGTCATTTCGTTTTTGTTATTTTAAAAAAAATAAATTTTTAAATCAAATTTATTTTTTAAAAATTTATTTAAAAGTTATCCATGGTTAATAAAATATGCGAATATATGTCATTTACGATGATTTCGATCCGATAACGATTGATAACTTCACTTTTATAAAGAACTCGAGGCTGATAAGTACAAAATATAATAAATTATTCATAATAGTAAAACAAGGTTCTAGACAAGCTGACATAGTAGATATACTTAGTGAGTTCCGTTG
>Ga0187843_10000563_pt1 | contig 25974 bp, 31 predicted proteins | sample SpaLakP09_SKY_43_FD_134516 | JGI IMG/M metagenome (GOLD analysis project Ga0187843, IMG submission 134516) | Oligotrophic lake water microbial communities from Sparkling Lake, Wisconsin, USA - SP09_SKY_43 | ecosystem: Environmental > Aquatic > Freshwater > Lake | place: USA: Sparkling Lake...
GAAATATTCATATACTATACATTCATAATACATATACATATACAAGCAGATTTTATGTTTTTTGGTTTTTTAGGTTTTCAGGTTTTACATTTATTCATTTCCACAAAGTTCAAACGTATTTCGAAGTCTTTCAGAGCTGCCGATACTCGAAAAGCTCGTCAAGCTGTCGCGATCATTACTGATATCATCGACCAATTCAGGCATACTGGAATGCGTTGACAAATCTTCGTCATCGTCGCTGTCGGTGTCACTGATACTCTCATCTAGTGACATCACTTCGTCGTATAAATTTCCGGTGGTTCGGAAATATTCGTCTTCTTGGTCTTCTCGGGTTTGGTCTTCTCGGGTTTGGTCGTAATGAACAACACCTAATGCTCTCTCGAGAAACTGAATCCTGGCTTCATTTTGGTCTCCTTGGCGTGTTGTAGGCCAGATATTCCATTTGCTTTTAAGTTCAGGGTCTGTTTCCATGTCATGATGTTTTCCTGGATATATTCCTGGATATAACACCTTCATATGATCATTTATAATATGAGCCTGTGTGTGTTGATTATACACGCCACCGAGCAATTGATAGATGACATCTTGGACGCCTTCTAAATTCTTTGTTAGCGCTTCAATTTTGGCTGCTTGGTCTTCGATTTTGGCTGCTTGGTCTTCGATTTTGGCTGCTTGGTCTGCTACCTGCTTCTCCAAAAGCCGGCAATTTTCTACAATCTGTGAAGTATTCATTCTTGTTTGTTGTATGGGTTGCTTGTTTGGCAAAAGTAGCCAAAACTTGTAATTATTAAACGGATAGTGTTTATAGGGCTTACCTTGTTCCTTACAATACCTTATATCTTGCATCATTGCTGTAGACTCCACCGATTGTTCAAAATGAACGAATGCCGATACATAATCTTCAACAGTCTCGTCAAACAATGACGATGACTTGATTGGCGTAAAGTCAATTCGTGTAATATAATGCTCTAAACTGCCGAGACAATTCGCAAGAATATCTCCAGTTACTTCAGAACCGACGAGTGGGATGTAAATGGAAGACATATTCGATTAATAATTGGTTGATTTTAAAAGCTTAAAGCAGGTTGGTTTATTTTAATCTATCTTTTACGGTTATTTATAAAAGTATTTCAATTTTTTTTCAATACAGCAAATTATAGTTTTACTAAAAATGTATAAAAAAATAAAAATAAAACAAAACAAAACAGAAATAAAAAAGATATTGACCAAATGGTCTCACTTTTTAATTTATTTACATAAACAACATGTTAAAGTATATTTTTCTTTTTATATTTTTTATGTCTTGAACTGTTTTATAATCTACAAACATTGATTTAAATTAGCAATTAATAAACAATTATATTAATTTATTGACTTACCTTTTGTATTATACTTTACAGTGTTGGTTTTGTTTCATACTTAAATATGAGTCATTTGTCGGCGTACTGTCACGTTCGGATGAATTTTTGGCTGGGCACTGTCATCTACTTCAGCAACAGTCGTTACCGGTTCAACTAGTGGAAGAGGAGTTACAACAGGAGTATCTTCTGCTACAGGCTGGTAGTTTGTAATAATGATACGTAATTTGCCAAAGATTTCGTCATCAATATGAACAAACTCTTCCTCTTCGATATCATACTCGTCGTGGTCCTTGAGAAGTGCCTTAACAAGTTGCTCCATGGTGACGCCTTGTTGGATGAGCTTTTGAGTAATAAATTCAGGAGTAGGTCTAGGTTCTTCCTCTTCCTCTTCCTCCTCCTCAACTTCTTCTACAGCATCTTCCTCCTCGACATCCTCAGGGTCATGTTCAACGCCTTCAATGTTATCCGTAAAGAAGCGGAGACCACGAAGCGCATCATCACCATAAATCTCATCATCGCTAACCGCACTCCATTCAGAGTCCTCATCCTCAACCTCTTCGGCCATTGCTGTCCGGCAATAGGGGCAACCAAAGCCATTGTGAGCAACGTTCGTCATCAAGCAGCTCGCATGAAAGCAGTGACCACATTCCGTTTTAATAAAATTATTGATGTTAAAGTTAATATCATCCATGCAAATTGCGCATTCAATCATATTTTGCGTTTGGGACATTTTTCGTAGTTAAAATTCAGTTCAAGACAGGTTAATAGTGTTTTTAATTACCTTTCTTTTATATTCATTAAAGTATTTCATTTTTTTTTAGTTTAAAGGTATTTACTACAAAACTAAAAATATATAAAATTTTATAAAATAAAAAAGAAACCAAATGGAAAACCAAAGGATAACCAAAAGAAGTGGACCACTTTTACACCTTTTCTCATTTAAAACGCACAGTATTTTATAATAAAATTGAAATTAAAAACTTAAAATTCATATTATGTTAAATAATATAAAATGTCATCAATTGCGAAACAATTACTTATTAACAAATTAAATCTTCCAATGGAAGTTATTGATATTTTAAAGGATTATATATTTCATAAAATAAAAAAATTACTAGAAAATGATGAGAGATACCCAATTTTACAAACAATTCCATTTAAAGAATATGACCCAACTGATGACACAATTTATGTTTATTTGAATATATCAGAAGAAAAAGACTATTTCTTAGTTTATAAAAATTTTCAAATACAATTGCTAACATTAAGATATGGTCATGATGATGTAGTATATTGTGTAAATGGTTCAATATTTGCAATAGAATAAATGAGAATTTTAAATGAGAAAAGGTGTAAAAATAATTAATTAAATACAAATACAAATACAAATACAAATACAAATACAAGTTATTCTACTTCCTCGCCCTCCTCTAATTCATAGACTCCTTTCTCAACAAGTTTTTTACGCTCTGCTAATACAGCAGCTAAGGTTTCTGCGTCAACCTTCTTCTTTTCCTCTGCTTTCTGCCTTTCCTCCTCTTCCTCCTCCTCCTCTAAAAGATATGATATTTCAACCCAAGACTTCATGCCTTTAAGGTGTTCTAATCCTTTAAAGCGTGCTAAATAATCACCGCAAGTGAGTGTTGGTGCTGACTTAAGCGATAAATCGCGACCAAATTCATCGATAGTTTGTTTGTTTGAAGACATTTTGAATGTGTTTTGAGTATTAGTAAGTGTGTTTCTTATATTATTTAAAAAGCATTTCATTTTTTTTATTTACAACTCATTTTAAAATTAACTTAAAATTTAAAATATTTTTTTATTTATTTAGACCTTATAACATTTCAAATGCCGATTTTTAAAAAACTCACCAATAATAAAATATAATGACTAAGAAAAAAAGAATAATATTTTAAATTTATAATATTTTAAATTTTTAATTTTAAGCAATTCTAATATCAGATACAGTCATAGTTTTTTAACTCCACTCAACTATAAACTCATAATAATATACTTCTTCCTCAGGAGTAACTTCACTTCTCATAAAATATTGTTCTTCTTCTTCAATTGACTTAAAATTATAAGTTTTTCCCTTGCAAATTTTATAGCCCTTAATAAGTTGTTGCTTATAATCGTCATCAATATCAATTAAGTTTCTTTTGCATTTATCTGCCAAGTTTTTAACTAATGTCCAAATATGTTCATCTTCTATATTCATTTTTGATTAGTAATTAGTAATTGAGGTTGTATTTAATATGAATTTATATAAAGTTTAAAAAGCATTTCATTTTTTTTTAAAAACGGCGTTTGAAATGTTATAAGGTGTAAAAAAAAATATTTTAACTTAAAATCTAAAACATTTTTACTTTTATTTTAAAAAAAAATTGAAATGCTTTTTAAAATAAAAGTAAAAAGCAGTTTAAACATTACAACTATCGTTAAAACGAACACTTTATCAAAACTTTTATTACAATGAGCAAATTTATTATTGAAACCTTCAAATCAGATGAAAGCAAGTATTTTAATTATTATAAAAATCCTGTAGAATTGTTAGCAAACAATTCGATTCACATCGACAACCAAAACCAAGAGACCTTGCCGTTTCTAATTATGGAAAATATGCGCCATGAAACTATTGCGGCGTTAAAAGTATGGTGTGAAGATGAAAGCGAAGACATTAAAGTCCCAACCGGCGAAGAATACCAAGAACTATACAATGATGAGCAGATGAAGTATGCTGAATACTTACATTTCAAGTATGGTCCCAACTGGTTATACGAGGTAATAGATACAAGGGATGACCGCCGCTTTCTAAGCAGGGCGCGTCATTATATTCAATATGAGTATGAAAACAATACTTACCAAGAGCAAGACCAAGAAGACCAAGACCAAGAAGAAAGAAACAACCTTTGGCAAAGAGGGTTAATCAGACAAAACGCAGTGACTCCTGAATGGTGGAGTGATTCGGATAATCTCGGCGACCCCACTCAGGAGGAAATTGACGCCTATAACAAAGAAAATACCTACGATTGTGAGGAAAAAGATTAAATATATTATATTGTTTGACTTGTAAATTAAATTAAATTAAAAGTATTGTTAACATTTGTTACTGTATTTTTTAATTTATTTTTTATATGTTTTTATAGGTTTTTAGTAAACTATTTTTCTTGTATTTAAAAAAAAAATTGAAATACTTTTTAAATAAATAAATAAAGGTAGATTAAATATTACCCACCAAGCTACAAAGCATTTCAAAACTATCAAAACTATCAAAATGTCTACTACATTCACTAATATCAGTCTATATATCCCTCACATCTTCGCTAATTATACGAAGGAAGATGTTACAACCGTCTTTGAAAACCTATTAGGTAAGGTTAAAAATATTGATTTTGTTTTAAAACTAGGCAAAGATTTCAAGGAATACAATGCGGCCTATGTGCATTTCGAATACTGGTATGATACCATTGCTGCGCGCAATTTCCAAACACGAGTTCTCGACCCCAATTTGGAGGCACGTCTTGTCTACGATGAGCCTTGGTTCTGGATTGTCTTGGAAAACAAGGCACAAAAATACACACCAGGACAGCGAAAGCCTCGTATTGAGCTTGACACGCCTATTGTCAAAGTTCAGAATGCCTCTATACTTCCAATTGCGCCTACTCTATCAGCATGGTCTACACCAGCGCCAAGAAGAATCGAATGCCCTGGAGCACCAGTAAAAGCCGACTATGGCATTGCTGAATTATTATTTGATGAGACACCAGTTGAGTCAAATGATTTTGTGGATTGGACACTTGACACTGACTATATGGAACCAGTTAATCTTGGCGACCATTTCGAAGAAGCCAGTTGGGTAGATGAGTTCCTACAAAATAATCTACCAAATGAACAAGAACAAGCCTTTCTCGATGAGCAAATTGATAAAGAAGAAGCGATTTTGGAAGAAATCGAAGCCGGCATGGAAGAAGATGAAGCCAATATGGAAGAAGAAGACCAACATTTAGTCAGCATTGACAGCCGTTACATCCAGGCTTTGGAAGCTGAAAACCTTGAGCTCAACAACAGATTATTACAATTCATGAATCAAAGCTGGAATTTTGAGTCTGCCTACAATACCGAAGTCATCAAGACTCAAGCGCTAACCGAAGTAATCCAAATGCTAAAAAAATGAGCAAATTGTATATTATATTCTTGTTATTAAAATTCATTTGTTGTAATTTATTCATTGTTTAATTTAATTTTAAAATAAGGTTTTAACACCTTTTTTTATTTTTTTTTACACCTTTAGACATTTAAAACGCAAATTTTATATAAAAAATACTTAAAACAAACATGCTAGTTATATATTATGAAATTCATAACAAATATCATAAAAAAGTTAAGTCCAAAAGATATATCAAAACCTCTTGGTAGATGGAGATTAGAAAATTGCAATACGCAAATGAATAACAAAATAGATTTATCAAACGAAGACCATTGTGGACCTTGTGGTCAATATGCGTTAGAAAAAGTAAAATATAAACATGATGTAAATACAGATATTCGTTTGGATAAACCAAAATAATAAATATATATTATTTTATATAATGGATATTAAAAAGTTCGCAATGCTTATTAGATATTTTTTGAAAAAAAAATAAAAAAGTATTTAAAAAATAGTGGTTATTTATTATTGCTTCAAAATAAAAAAATGCACCCAAAATGGATACAAGATTTATTTAATATTTAATATTTAATATTTAATTAATTGACAAATAAAATACACAACAAATACATTTATTCATCATACATACAAGTTTTAAAATCAGCAAGGCACATTTTATACTTTGGGTTAAATGCCTCTCTCATGGCACGTGGTAATCTTGATAGCTCGTAATGCGTGATGGGATTTTCATCATCATACGCCTCATGTTCCAAATCATCTTCAAAATCTTCGCGTTCGTATTCTTCCTCTTCGTATTCTTCCTCTTCGTATTCTTTCAAAGGGGGGACGTCATCTACTACTTTAGGCGAATTTGACCAAAAGACAGGTCGGCCCCATTCTTTCGCCCATTCTTCCGGCCATTCTTGAGACGCAGGATTTTCAAAAGCGAAATAGTGCTCCCAATAGCGCGAACTTGCAGTCTGTGTTAATTCCATTTGTTGAGCCGTTTCTGCTACTTGCTCTACCTCCACTTTTGGTTCGCGAATTTGTGAAAGAGAAATACCTACCATATAGGGAGCTTGTTGCCACAGTTCCTCGTCAGTCTTTATCTCTTCAGTAGAAAGGTAACCAGAAGCTAATCCACTTCTTTTTGGTCCAGGAAGTGTGTCGTATATGTAATCCTTACAATTGGCACAGTAGAGCACAAATACACCATTGATGGAACCATACTCCCGACAATTTTCACACTCCTTGGGACCAGAACCACAATCTTTATATTCATGATGCCATTTGTGGTCAATGGCCCATTCGTAAGGAAACGTACTTATATATTTGCATCCATCCACCTCATAATAATCACATTGAAATTCTTGTTTAATAATAAAAGCAGACATTGTAAATATTTGAAATTTGAAAATAAATCGTTCAACGAGTTTGGTAATAGTTTAATATACCTTACATAATTATTTTAAAAGCATTTCAATTTTTTTTACAATAAGAAAAACTATTTTTACTAAAAATCATAAAATACTAAAGGTACTCATGGTGTATAGTCTTTTATGCTATTAATCCATGCATTTTTGTATCCTTTTTTAAACTCTTTGTTAAATGGTTGTGAATTTTTTTTTGAAAAAAAAGTAATTATATAATTATACATTTTTATAATAATTATATATTTTTATCTTTAAGTTTCTATTAAATTATAAAGAAAGAATTTTTAATTTATTTAGTTAACATTATTGCTATTCTTTTTATTTTCTTCTATTAATTCTTTAAATTTTTTCTCACCATTCTTGGCAATAAATTGCATTTGTCGCATTGTCCAAGCAAACGAAAATCCTGAATGTCCGTTGTAACCCAGGTTTTCAATTGTATTATATATATTTAACACTCTTGGGTCGTCACCAAACATAAAATTATCTGCTGGTTGTTTCATAAACTCCCAATTTTCCGTCAAAGTTATAGCGCGATAAGCCGTCTGAAGCATATCTCTACTATGTTCTTCGATATATTTAAATTCTCCTGGTATTAATAAAACGGGAAAAGTTTCCTCAAGAGAAGGAGTAGGAGGAGGAAATACAATATTATTTTCTAACTGATTTGACATGGTTTTTATTATTCAATTATCTTATTTTATTTTATATTCATATGAATCAATTTTTTTTATATAAAATATAAAATATAAAATATAAACTATAAAATAAAAAATTGATTCTATATTACCTGAAAATATAGGGACAAATAAAATACATTTAAAGATAACTCAAGTTAATAAAATATTAAAACAATGAATTCGTCTCGGTTGAATGAAAAATTGATTGAGCTAATGGAAACACTTTCAGATATTATGTTAAAACAAGGTGAGCCATTTCGCGCTCGCGCTTATCAAAAAGCCCAAGAAACAATTATGGCATATCCAAGTGATATTTTAACTGCTGCTAATTTAAAAGGTAAGCCTGGAATTGGCGAAACGATTATGGAAAAATTAAATGAATACGTTCAAACCGGAACCCTAGGTATTTTAGAAAGAGAGAAAACAAATCCAGTTAATATTTTGGCAGAGGTATATGGAATTGGTCCCAAAAAGGCAAAAGAATTAGTTTCAAACGGTATTACAACAATTTCCGTTCTTCGTGAGAATCAACAAATGCTCAATGATATTCAAAAAGTAGGTCTTACATACTATGAAGATATTTTAAAGCGAATTCCTAGAAGAGAGATTCAACAATTCGAAACTCTTTTCGCTAACAATTTCAAAAAGGTAGCTACACCCGGCTCAAATTTTGAGATTGTTGGTAGTTATAGACGTGGTGCACAGACTTCCGGAGATATTGATGTTATTATCACATCTAATTCACATATCGTTTTTATAAATTTTGTTGATATGTTGATTAACCAAAAAATAATTCTAGAGGTTCTCTCTAGAGGACCCACCAAATGTCTTGTAATCGCGAAATTTCCCTCTTCTGATTCAGCAAGACGCGTTGATTTCTTATATACTAGTCACGAAGAATTCCCTTTTGCTGTTTTATATTTTACAGGTAGTAAAATCTTTAATACTGTAATGCGTCATCAGGCTCTTACGATGGGTTTATCAATGAATGAGCACGGGCTTTATACACTAGAACAAGGGGGGAAAAAGAAAGGGGAAAAGGTTTCACATCTCTTCACAAATGAAAAGGATATTTTTGATTATTTACATATGGAATATAAAAATCCAGAGGAACGAATAGATGGTCGCGCTGTAATAATTAAAACAAGTGTAAAAAAAAAGCCACCATTAATAATTGAAAGTGACAGTGAGAGCGAAAACGAAGAAGAAGAGAAATGCGTAATTAATGAAAATATTATAAAGTTTGCAAATTCATTCAGGAAAAATGGTATAACTATTCTTCATAAATTAAATGAAAAACAATTAACAGTATTGCTACGCGAAGCGAATCGAGCTTATTACAATAAACAGTCGTTTTTATCTGATAATGAATTTGATATTATCAAAGATTTTGTTGAAAAAAAATATCCTTGCAATATTGCTATTACGGAAATTGGTGCATCTGTAAAAAGAAACAAGGTAACATTACCATATCCTATGGGTTCGATGGATAAAATAAAACCAGATACAAATGCGTTATTAAACTGGTCCGGGAAATATCGTGGTTGCTATGTGATTTCGTGTAAATTAGATGGAGTAAGTGGTCTTTATACAACAGAAGGCAAAGTACCAAAGTTGTATACACGAGGTGATGGTAAAATAGGTCAAGATATTAGTCATCTTATACCACATTTGCGACTACCAAAAACAAATGGTCTAGTTATTCGAGGTGAATTCATTATCCAAAGGCTGTATTTGATAAAAAATATAAAACAAATTTTGCAAATCCACGAAATATGGTTGCTGGAATTGTAAATCACAAAACAATCAATGAATCAGTAAAAGATTTACAATTTGTGGCTTATGAATTAATAAAACCTATTATGAAACCTTCAGAACAAATGGATATTCTTTCGAAACTGGATATAGATAGAGTTTTATATAAACTTGAAAAAATCTTATCCAACGAGCTTTTGTCGAAGGTTCTTATAGAATGGAGACAAAATTATATGTATGAAATTGATGGTATAATAGTTTCAAATGATGGAATATATGAGAGAAAGTCTGGAAACCCTGAACACTCTTTTGCTTTTAAGATGGTGTTGTCGGATCAAGTTGCAGAAGCAAAAGTAGTAGACGTAATCTGGAATCCGAGCAAAGACGGTTATTTAAAACCACGTGTTCAAATTGAACCGATAAATTTGGGAGGCGTGTGTATTGAATACGCAACAGGATTTAATGGTTCTTTTATTCATGATAATAAAGTTGGGGTTGGTTCTATTATAGAACTTATTCGTAGTGGAGATGTGATTCCGCATATTCGAAAAGTTATTCTTCCTGCTACAGAAGCAAAAATGCCTTCTATTCCGTATAAATGGAATAATACACACATTGACGTAATGCTGGAAGACATAAATGCAGATGAAACGGTCAAAGAAAAGAATATTACTGGTTTCTTTCGTGGTATTGGCGTGGAAGGCTTAAGTTCAGGAAATATTGCACGCATTATAGAAGCTGGATTTGAAACTGTTCCGGAGATTATAAATATGTCTATAGATGATTTTCTTATAGTAAATGGATTCAAGGACAAAACAGCAACAAAATTATACAATGGGATTAGAGAGAAAATGAAACAGGCTTCACTCGTAAGTATTATGTCTGCCACAAATATTTTTGGAAGAGGATTTAGTGAGAAAAAGCTGGAATTGATCATGGACTCTTATCCACACGTATTGTTGTCAAAAGAGACGAATTCTAAAAAGGTTACAAACATTGTTACTATTAAAGGTATGGCAGAAAAAACTGCTGAATCGTTTGTAGAAAGAATACCCAATTTTATTCAATTTATGCAAGAAGCAGGACTTGTTGATAAATTATCACAGAATACTTCGCAAGAACACGTTAATACTTCACATCCACTATTTGGAAAAACGGTTGTTTTAACTGGATTTAGAGATGTTTTATTACAAAATGAATTAAAAAAAGTAGGAGTAAAAATAGGCGCATCCGTTTCAAAAAATACTTTTGCGGTATTGGTAAAAGATATTTTAGAAGATACAGGTAAAGCCGGTGATGCAAAAAAATTAGGCATACCTCTTATCACACATGAAGACTTCAAAAATAAGTATTTATAAAGTTATTATATGTGTAATCTATTATATTCTAAAATTATTATTTTGAATTATGTAAATCAATAACAATTATTATTTTGAATTATGTAAATGAATAATAATTATTTTTTTTGTAAAAAAAAAAGTATTAGAATAATGTATAAATGCCAGCGCCATCCGTTTTTACTACTCTTACCAACGGCAACTGCCGTGGTTTTACAGCAGATGCAACACATATTTATGTTTCTGATTCTGGTAATAATCTTAATAAAATTGATAAAGCCACTGGTGTCTCAAGTGTTTTTTTAGAAGCAGGGATTAATAGCTATTCGGTCTTGGCATATGATGATACATATGTATATGTACTATCAAGTACCGATTTCATAACGCGTGTATCAAAACTAAATGGTACTATTGATGCGTCATTTAATATAAGTATTTCAGGATATTATATGGTGGCAGTTGGTAGCAAACTATATGTAGCTTCTGCTCAAAATAACGGTATTCATGTAGTCGATATTCCAACCAAAGCAGTTACTTTAAATTGGGTAACAGAAGTTCATGGTCAAGGTATAGCCTATCATAATAATACTCTTTACGTTGCCACTTCAAGTTCAATCGTAAAAATTACTATAAATCCTGATGGATCTGGAACAGTTGTTCCTAATTTTTGTAATATAAATTTAGGCGGTGACCGCCTTGGTATGTATACTGATAACAACTATATATATGTGTTAAATCGTTCTACTCCCAACCGAATTAGTAAAGTTCAAATGTCTAATGGTGATATTATTGATATCGCAGTTGCAACTCTTCCTGCTGGTGTTAGTGGACGTTCTTTATGTGTTTTAGATGATTATCTTTATTATAGTGGTGATGAAACATCTAATGTATATCGAGTACAACTAATACTTCCAAATACCCCCATATATTTAGGAAATGCTCTTGTATCAACAACAGGCGATTTTAATTTGGCTGACACAGTTTTGTCTACTTCTCGTTTCCCTCAAGGACAAAATGAATTGGTTCCTCGTGCATATGTTGACGCATATATTGCCTCTATTAAAACCTATTATGATCATATTATAGATCCAAATGGAGAATTGCAAGGTGTTTTAGATCGTTTGTCATATACTGAAGCACAATTACAACGTGTTTACAAAGCCTTATGGAATGTGGATAGAAATGTGGAAGCAATAAATACACCTCAACTCGGATCTATAACTGCTAATTATGCAGTTGCCGAGACCCCCAATCCTGTCTTAATTGCCAACCCTCCTCAACCTCCCGCTTCTTTAACTGGATTCAATTAAATAATTGCTGCACTATGTAGTATAATATTGACTATATTTACTGTAATTTAATTTAGTTTTATTAAAATTAAATTAAATGTAAAAATATGTTGTATAGTCTAGATGTTATATAGTATATTTTATCAGTAATTCCACCACTTTTCTATAAATGCAATACAATAGTTAACTGTTTATATTATTAAAATTAAACCCCTCATATAACACTTCAAGTTCCAATGTTAAACTATAATCCATATTATTTAAATCTATTATATCGCCAAAATTATCTAAAATTTTAATATATAAATTGCGTATATTTACGGGACCATTATATTTCCTTGTTTTAGTAAGAGTACATGTGTTATCATCAATTATCATAGAAAGTTTCCCATTTATCATAGGTATTTTAGCAATAATATTTTTTTCCATAATACTCTGGTCAAAGCAAACCACATTTAATGAATTTGTGTTGTATTGATAATCCTCTATGGAAACATAAATATATCTATCACCTCCGCCGTCAAATAAACCCTCTGATGTAATACTATCCTGTATATTTTGATATTTTGCCAAACGAAATCCGATTATCCAACCAAACGTACACATGAAATTTTCACTACTAATAGTGCTATCGTAAAATATTATACTAAAATCAAAATTGGAAGGAGCATTAGAAACTAACGAAAACGAACATTTAAAACTATGTGGTTCAATAGAAAAATGAATATTATTTAAATCTGTTATTGTAGTTGATTCACAGAAATATGTAGTATTTAGATATTTTTCTAACATATTATTATCGTAATTACCATCTGGTATTATAATAGTATAAGAAGAAGTTTTGCCATTATAATTTATTTGAATAATAAAAATATTATTTTTTTTTATAGATGAAAACAAATACCATGAATTCGGTATTTCAATAGAGGCTAATCGTAGCGAAACAACGTTTTTTATTTCAGTAGGAATATTATATTGAAAATCGCATGGGTTACTAGCATAATAATTTTTGCGAAAACAAGTATTTAAATTTAAGTTTATAAAATAAGTTAGTCTTTTAATTGAATTTAATGAACCGGGAGCAATAACATTTGTAAACGTATCAATAACAAAATTAGATTTAATTTGTTCTTGTATAGTTGGTTTTGTAATATCTATCATTTCATTACTTCGTTTCAAATAATGTAAATCTAATTTACCAATAATATTTTCTAAACTATATGTTTCAAATGACTTTATTTGTCTAATTTTATTAACAATAGTAGTAATTTCTTGAACATTATTACTTATAGTTTTATTTAAAAAATAAATGCAAGATATAATTTTATAAGCTTTATTAAAAAAAGTATAAAAATCAGGAACATCTTGTTTAATTTTTTGTAATTTTCTCTCCATTATATTTAAATTTGAATCGTCAAAACTATCACTTAATGAAAACAAATTTAATAATTCGTTATAATTATAATTATTAATATCTAAATCTATATCTGTCATACTAAATAATAAGATTTATATTTATATTTATAAACAAATATTACTTAAGGTTTAAGAAAAATTAAAAAATAAATCGTGCGTTTGAAATGAGAAAAGGTGTAAATAAGAGGAGTAAATGTTCTTTTCTGTCAGATGTAATATATTATATAAGTTTTATTTTGAATAAATAACTCCTATTCTGCATATTATTTCCAGCACTAATAACGTTTTGTCTCTCAAAGTAAGAAGGTGTAATAGTAATAGTAAAAATGAGAATATCACCTGGGAAAAGAAAATGTGAATACCAGTTATTACCTAAACTATGACCTGAATTATCTCCAGAAAACCTATTCGGCTGTAAAGCTTGAATGATAGTATACATTTCTTGAGAGGTATGTGTAGTGTTATTGTTATTCATATTTGACAATAAATTAGTTAATTGTAAGTCAACAAAGTTTTGTAGACTGTTAATATATTCATCTGTTTTAATAAACCGAATAAAATCATGATTTGTATTAAATAGTTTATTAGATAAATAAGACAAATATTCGTAACCTAGAGTGCGTTTGGATGATTTTGAAGAAAGAAACCCACAAGAAGAAGGATCTGTAGTAATAATAAAACTGGATGTTTTGGGCAATATAGTATCATAATTTGAATTTAATTGTGGTTTTACACCAAAAAGTAAATGATTGATTTGCATTAATTGTATGTCATTCATATTATTAGCGTAAATTTGGAAGACATTGTTGAGAACATTTGCTGAATAGGTGCATTCCATAACAACATCTGTAATATTGATAAAACAAGGTATAGCAGAATTAGCCGTTACATTTACGCTAAGACCTGAAATATAAAATTCAATAGGTATCATTATAATTTAAATTATATAAATAAATTAAATTATATTGTAAAAGAAATAATATTTATAAACACAAAATTATATCTATAGTAAATTAAACACAAAATTATATTGTCTGGCAGGAACAATTTGTTCAATGGCTGCCCAAGTAACAGAGGTACTAGGAGCAACAGGAGCTTCTACTGGGGAGTAGAATTGGTTAGGTCTTTGGCTTACCTTTACAACAAATGAAAGCCTATCGCCAGGATGCATTAGAGCAGGATAGAGAGTATCTGGTAGACATGGATTGACATAGCCAATGTTGGCAGGTAGTGAAATACCATCTCTAGGTTCCATAGTACTAATTCTAGTATCAGCATACGTATTAATCATTCTCATAATTTCGAGTGATGGATTAACTGCTATATTATCACCAGTTTCAGTGTTACCATTACTATCTACTGGTATGTCATCCCATGCAAATTTACTAGTATATGTATATAATTTTTCAGCTATTTTTATATCAGTATTTGAATTTAATGCGGTATAATAAGTTTGTGCATTATAAATTCCTGTACTTGGTTCATTTGGTAAAATTCCAACACTTGAACTATTAGGGTATAATGGGTATTGTGTTCCAGCTTGTGGGCCCAATTTACCTGTAAGTGTCGTGAAATATACATATTGTAAGACTCCCTCTGCAAATGGTAAAAATCCGCCGGTTGGAACATAAACACTTCCACCGGATGGGTCAATAGAAATGCTTTTAATAATACCAGTTGAAGCGGATGAAAATATACCATTACAACTTATATCAGAACCCATAGGAACAACAGTGTATGCCAATGTACTTATGTCAGTGATTATACCACTTGCGTCACTAGAAGAATACGCGAAAACATTGTTCAAAAAACTAGCCGAAGCGTCAAAATAAACATTTACTTCACCTGTTGCGTTTGGCTTAACATAATTATCCAACGAAGCAATAACAGTTGAGTCTACTTCAACGTTCAAAGAAGGTAAAACGAAGTTTAAACTAGTGTCGTACGGCATTATAAAATAAACTAATATTATTTTTTTTACAAAAAAAGTAATCCTAACTGAAATATTAAGTTATTATTATTCCTAAACAATTATCACTATCTACAGCATCGTAATCATAATTATCACTCATTATCGCAATCTACAGCATCGTAATCATCACTATCACTCATTATCGCAATCTACAGCATCGTAATCATCACTATCACTACTACTACTACTACTATCACAACTACTACTACTACTACTATCACAACTACTACTACTATTACTAATACCATTATTACCATTTATTATTTGTAATAACAAATCAGGATCATACTCACCATTTTTAGGATATCCATATAATTCGTTATATTTCAAATATTCTGGTCTAATAATCATAAGTGGTGCTTCTACATTTATATCAAATAACTTAGCATTATAATTTAGTTCTTGAATATATTTTTTTAGCAAGTTAATATTGTTTAATATAGTTGAATCTTTGGCCCATCGTTTACTTATAGTTGTTAGGTCATTATAATTTTGTTTCTCTCTAAATGCGTAATATATACAACGCAGTATATTTGTATAATTTTCAATAATGCTATGTATATAAGATTCAACAGTTGTATCTTTACAAGTAGTACTAATATGTAATAATTTTGTTAATTCCATATTCAAATCATTAAAATCATCAAGAGTCATTATTGTTTTGTCTAAAAGTTTGTCTCCTAAAGAAATATATTCTAATAATAATAAGTTAATTTTTACAATTATATCACTATTCATCACTTCATAATGATAATAAAGTATAGTAGATTTTAAAGCACAAGTAGAACAACTAGTAGAATTAGTAGTAGTTGTATTAGTACCTGTAGAACAAGTAGTAGTAGTTGTATTAGTACCTGTAGAACAAGTAGAAGTACTTGTATTAGTACCTGTAGAACAAGTAGTAGTAGCTTTTTTACAACAAGTAGAACAAGTAGCAGTAGCTGTTTTATAACAAGTTGTAGAAAGTGCATTAGTACAAGTTTTTTTAACCTTTTTGACATTATTTAAAATATTAATTAATACCAAATTGTTTGGTTTATTGTCACATAAGTATAGTCCGTATGGATATAATATGTTCTGTACATTGCAGTCATTGTTTTTTGTATTATTGTTATAAATATAACTTGTTTTTGCCTGTTCAATATTTATGGGTGAATTATTACAAATATTATTTAATTCGCAAGATATTACGCTTTGTTTTAAACCGTTTATATAAGAATTATAAGGTGTTGAAATATTATTTTTTTGATGTACCGATTTTTTGAATTCAGTATATTTTTTTTTATTAATTATATCAGAACAAGAATTAGAATGTTCTTTGGAAAAAACACGAGAAGGCATTAATATAAATAATATTATATTTATTTTCATTACAAAATAAATATTAAAAACTATATACAATTAAAAACTTACTAATATATAATATAATAAAATGTCCTATGTATATTTATTAGTTTCAACAAGTGGTAATACGTATGTGGGCGCCACAGTAAATTTAGAGAGGCGTCTTAGGCAGCACAACAAAGAAATAAAAGGAGGTGCTCATGCTACAGGAATAAAAGTGAGTCAAGGTGAAATGTGGGTAAGAGCCGCACATGTATCAGGATTTCCAGACTGGCAAGCGGCGCTCCAATTTGAATGGCGTTGGAAACAACTATCACGCAAATTGCCTATAAATATGATACCATTAGAGAGAAGAGTAAAGGCATTAAAAAGTTTGCTAGCACTCGAAAGACCAACAAGTAAGGCGACTCCTTATAAAGAATGGCCAACCGCTCCTGAAGTGCATTTAGAAACAGATGAATCTAAAAATGTATATAACAATAACAATTTATCAAATTAATTTTATTTTCGTTTAAGTTCTCTCATCGTTCTAATTTCGTCATTTTGTGTTTGAATGATGTTTTTAGCTAACTTTGCAATATTATAATCATTCGTCTTCTTCAATATTTCTTCACTAGTTAAAAGTGCCATCGAATGATGTTCTATCATACCCTCTACATATTGCTTGTCATTGATAGCAATTTGGTTTCTATACAAATATACAAATAGTGCCAACCCAGCAGCTATAAAAGCATACAAATTTAAACTCAATACTTTATACTGATAATCGTGCATCATAACTTCCAAAAACAACATAAAAATACCCATAATAGATGCTATATATGCTTTCCCTAAATTATTCGTAATGTATAACCTATTATTAACCATTATAGGTGGCATTAAAAAATATTGAATTAAAAAACTTCCAACAAACATAACAAACATTGTGTGCGTTATTTTCATTTATATTATAACTACTTATAAAAACAATTTATAAAACAATTTAAGGTTTTACTATTAGAGTAAAATAATAAATAAAATATGGATAGTGTAGATTCAATTAAAACCGTATATAGAAATAGTAGTGATAGCACTATAATAACCTATAATAAAAATGATAATGATACGAAAAACGACACTGAAAGAACAGACGATATAAGTACAATAACAAACGCATTATTAAGAGAACACGAAATTAAAAAGAAAACTATTTTTAATTATTATGTTTTCTTTATATTATTGCTAGTTATAGTAACAATTCTAGTAATTGTAATTGTATTATTTTATACATAAGATAGTAAATAATAATTAGTAATAAAAATATATAAAATAACAGTGTAATAATAATATAACTAGAAAATGTCATATAATGAATTTTACGAAATACTGTGTGATTTTATTATATCATTGAAAATGTCAGGACTAATAGAAGAAGACGAAGAGGAAGACTAAGATATTCAATTTATTTTTCAATTAAAAAAAAATTGAATACTTTTAAATAGACATAATTAAATCATATTAAGTCTATTAACACTAACAACAATGTTCGGAATAACAATCATTGAATTTATTTCAGCCATCACTACTATTATGTGTGCATGTATGGTGATATTATTTCTTCATCGTACTTTTGAAAATATTGAATCTGATATTACAAATTTAGAGGTAACAAATAAAAAATTAAATGCGACAATTGAAGAATACAAGGCGACAATTGAAAACATGCTGTTAAAAAATAGCGAAACAGATGAAATAGAAGGTACCTCATATGGATTAATTCCAGATAAAACAAAACTAGAAATTCTGATCAAAGAAAATAAAAAATTACACGTGAAATGTGATATGCTTGTAGAGGAGCTTCGAAAGATACGCGAATTTCCTGCAAACCCATCTTATCATGAGTGTATTTAATTTGCTTATAAAAAAGTAGAAAATTACCAGCATCTAATGTGTATAAATTGAATTTACAAACAATAAAATTAATAATTTTTTTTTGTAAAATTAGATTTACGAGAGATATTTCGTCGCGTCTTTTTTATACCACGTTTCCCCATAACCTGACGTTTCCCCATGAAATTTTGGATGCTTTCTTTTTGGTTAAGAATCATATCTACGATATTCTGAAAATAAGAGCGAAATTGAGGGCGCATTGTTTTTAAATCGTCAATGCAAACCCATCGAATTTCGGCTTTTTCAAATATTTTAGAATTTTTAATTACATTAGGGTCTAAACGTTTTTGAAGAAATCGTTGATTATTGTTATAATAAAAAGGCAATAATTCATCATATTTAAAAGGAAAAATATGAATACGATATGTTTTATGACCATCTGTTTTATGATCAATATTATAAGTTCCATATTTACGCAATAATTTTCTGATATCATTATCATTACCTAAAAATCCAGTTAATTCTTCCCCTGCTTCTCTTATAGCTGTTTCCAAAAACGACTCACTGTTATCTGTACCACCTCCAAAATCAGAAAACCCTGGTGCTGAATCTTCGTATTGGTTTTCTTTACCGAATAAAAAATAAAGTTTGTTATTATGAATAGTTGTTGGTAATATTCCTGCACCCATTATAATAAATAAACATATTATTTATTTATGCATTAATGCCTTCCAAAGTCGTCTTCGTAACGCACAATGTCATCTTCTTCTAAATATTCACCAATTTGTGTTTCAATAAATTCAACATTATTATCACCTACATTTTCGATTCGATGTAAACACTCTTTAGGTATATAACCAGATTGGTTTTTATGTAATAATAATTCATCTTTACCTACTTGGACCTTAGTATTACCATTTACAATTACTCAATGTTCGCTTCGTTTATAATGTAGTTGTAAAGACAAGCGTTTTTGCGGATATACGCAAATATGCTTTATTTTGAATTGATTCGGCGTTTCTTTAATGTTTATATACCATCCCCAGGGGCGTTCAACTTTTTCCATTAATATTTATTAGTAAATATTAAATAAGTCAAAAATAATCCAAAAAAGTTTTTAGAAAATAAATCCAAAATATTATAACAGATGTTTTTCATTTTATAAGGTAAAACAGCAACTATACCATACAAAGACCAAAAAATAAAAAAGTAAAAATATATTTTAAAACCATCATTAGTTAAGAGAGCATATTTTTTATAAATAATGTAATAATAAATTAAAAATGGAATAAAGCCTAATGAAACTCCTAATAGTAAGGGAATAGCAGAAGTTTCACCTAAATAACCAAATAAAAGCATTGCCCAATTAAGTAATAAAACCGTAATAATAGTATTAAATTCTTTCTTAAATAATGTAAAAAAATGAAGTTTATCACTTGTATTATTGTTTTTATATTGTAAAAAAATTAAATAAAAAATTAAATTTATTAACATAGTTGGTGTTGTAATTACCCAATCAAAATATCTTTTTGGAGTAATATTTAAAATATTTTTAAAATTATACAACCAATATAAATAGAATGACCCTTCTATGAACTGCACAAATATTTCCAAAAACATCATTTGTTTTAAAAACGAAAACTTAATTGGTACTTTAATAAATAGAGAAATAATTTCAATAATTCCTGTTATTACTTGTATTATAACAGATGTAATTAGGGATGTATAAACATTTAAATTTATCATATACTATTATATAATTATATAATTATATAATTATATAATTACATAATAAAGAGCGTTTGAAATCTTCAAAATTGTTATACACAAGGGTTAGATGTTTGATTAAATATACAATGACTCATTTGATACATATTTATTTTTTCATTTTCTTCTAATTTTTCAGTTATATCGTTACAACTATTACAAGCTGAAAGTGTCCAACCATCATATCCAGTTGGATATCCACCGCAATATTTTGCCAATTTATAAAGATCAATATCACAAATATATTTCCATTTATATTTTTTAGCATAATTCAATACTTTTTTGCAACCAGATACAGATATATAAAAAGCATGATTATTACCACCACCATGTGATATATTATAATTTATATTTTTAATATCACAGTATTCATTTTTACCAATATAAGGTCGTATTAATTCAGCATTTTCAGGAATGTTATACAAATTAGTTAAATCTTGATTTACATCAAGATTTATAGGTCTTACATCGTCTTCAAAAAAAAGTAACCATTCGTTAACAGCACTATTATTGACAAAATTATCAAATATTTCCAACATTCCTAATGTGAAATGATTTCTTTCGTTTTTATTAAACATAAACTGATAAAATTTTGAAGTGTGACTTGTTTCTCTTGTGTGTCCATAATGAACATGAATGGGTGGAAGTTTATACTTATTTAAAATTTGTAATGTTTCATTTCTTATATTATTATATTTTGGTATATCAACCGAAAGAATTACACATTTACTTATATTAATGCACGGAATAGTTGGACCATTATATATTGGAAACAATTGGTTCATAATAGTATGACTATCTTCTCCGGATAAAATATATCTAAATAATCCATTATCATTAATTAGGTGTTTATTTAATAACAAAGGATGTATTTCTATTTTATTATATTTCCAATCTCCATTTATTGTTTTTAATTCAGCTTCAAGAATATTATTATTGAATCTAACATTTTTAGAAGTTTGAATCCACGAATTTGTATTTTTTCTAAATACATTCATTTTATAATTAAAATATTATAATAAAAATATTATATTTTAAACAAAAATAAAAAATGCATTTAAACCTCATGTAAAGATATACTTCCCACATTTTTATATAATTTCATAGGTTATTATATTTGAATAATTCAAATTTCCAGAATAGGTGTATTTAACAGGTGGACTAAAATTGCCATTATATATGTTAACAACCGTAACATTATAAGTTCCAATAGCTGCATTTAAGGGTACAACAAAAGATATATTATTTGAACTATAATAAGTGATAGGAATATTTGTATAAGAACCAAAATTTACATATGTTGTTCCACTAAGAAAAAAATTAACTCCAGAAATATATACTAAAGAATATTCACCAGAAATAGATGATGTTGTGGAAAGCATCGTTATTTCAGGAGTGAAACTAGGATAGAAGCCATTATATTTACGGCAAATAACTTGTTTTGTAGAAATAACAGGTTTCAAATTACTATAAAATTTATATATATTCATATTCATATTCATATTTATTACAAATAAAAAATAAAAAATAAAAAATTTATATCTAAATATATCTAACAAATTATATGGGCGCGAAATCATCGTGTTTCTCTCTAATTTTCCCTTTGAGTTTTTGTTGTGCAAGATAAAAATCATAATAACCGAATAAACCGCCAACAATACTACCAACTATCACCTGTAAAATAGTATGATAATTATATACTACACGTTGAATCATAGAAATAAAAGAAATTGCCAAATAAAAATACAAAATGCTCGTTTTTTGTAAAGAGAGATAAACAAAAACAGTGGAAAAGAATACAGATTGCACATGTCCCGAAGGCATACCGAAAATATCAAATGGCACATAATCTTTAAAAATAAATCGTTTGCCGTGTGTAAGTGCTAAATAAAATAATTTTGAGTCTTCTGTTGGTCTCGGTTGTTGTATTAACCCTTTAATAATAATATTTAAAATAGCATTACAAAATACTCCTACCGTATAATAAAAAAATAGATTAGGTTTATTCCACAACAAAAAAAAGGAAACAAATAAAAGTATTAATGGGGCGAAATTACCCAACAAATTAAAAAGAGTATCTAACATAAAATAAATATATATTTTAATATTGATATAAGCATTCACAGACCAACGTAACACACCAATCGTTACCATTCAGATTTAAAACATTACCTTTATCATCTAACAATTTGATAGCCATTCTATCTATATTAACAGGTCCAAAATATGTCCTTATGTTGTCTTGTAATGAACCGCTAAATTCAACTAATAAAGAACCCGTTGGAACACCTGTAGAGGTTTTAACAGGTATAACCCCAAGAATATCGGAAGAAGTAGGAGCTTTGGATAAATAATTCGTAATATTATTACCGTTGCGATTAATCTGGTTGATAGTATATATTTGCGCCTGTGTCAATGTTCTCGGTGCACTTGGTAAAAATTGTTGAGTATTTGTGTAATCTTCATGATATTTTCCTGCGATTAGAAGTCCATTTAATGGATTAGGAGACTGTGAATCAAAAAGCGACTGGGTAGTCACCTGTGATACTATTTGATTTAAACTACTTTCTTGTTGTTCTAAAATAGTTTGTTGTTGTGCTGGAGTAATACATGTGTAAGGTAAGTCGGGTGAATAATAAGAAGGTGTTTTTAAAACATTATTGAATTGTGATATAGAAACGAGACTATTATTAACGTGATTTTGATTATAATCATCAATAACTAATATTAAATACTTGGGTCCGTTTAAATCTAAAATAGCCCCACCAGAATTTCCACTGGGATACACATATACATAAGGGATGCGAAATCCCATAACCCATCCTAAACTGCTATTAAAGTAATGATTCGAAACATTATAACAAGTATTATTGCATTGATAAGCCCCTGTAAAATCGTAAAACAATAACATAGTTGTTTCTGTTACAGTAAACGTATTATTGCTTGGATCAGTTGGGTCATTCCATTTTTGTCCATAAAAAAGTAAGGTGAGAATACCGCTATTAGCATTATAATTGACCATCGATGTTCCATTTGAAAAGCCTGCTATTTGTAAAGAAATACCTAATTGTGTTTGAAATCCAGTCTGTGAATAATTACCAGATGGTATAGAAACGGCAACACTATTATTACTATTTACATCAATAACCCAAAAACACGTATTATTATAAGCGGGGTCAATGGTATACCAACTAAAAGGTATTTGATAGGAAAAAAGTCTCAAACTCAAAGCATTTTTAAGTGTATCTGATAAGTCCAATGTATAGTCAGTAGATGTAGAGTTTGCACCACCGGTGTATTGCCTAAATTGACTATCCAAGTTAACAAAACGTGAAATAGTATTTTTTAAGTTTGGATTTAAAGAATCTTGTTTAACTGGTAATTGAAAAGTATCTGTTGTTGCAATTTGTTCTCTATTCATAGGGACATGTTCATTCCCAAAAATTCCGATTTTTTGTTTTCTATTGGTTATTTTATTAACTTGGTTTGTGTCACTTTGAGTAAGATTTTCGTTATTATACCAATCCGAAATTTGTTTTTCCCCGACAGGATATATTGCATCATTTGTTATAGAGGAAAACCCCTCTACAACAATTTTACCGTTTACATCTTCTTCTTTAACTAGTAACCCTTGACTATATTGTAGTAATTGTCCTTGAACTTCTTTGAAAAAAACAGCAATAACTGGGTTAGAATTTTTAAATTGAGAAATTATTTTATTAGTTTTTTCAACGACTTCATGAGGATCAACCGTTTCTGGGTCTTGTATATCTACAATAGCAAGTAATTCAGAAAGAGTGTAATTTGAAATATTAGTATCAATAGTTGTCATATGATTAATACAGATTATGTTTTTAATTATTAATAATTAAAAATGTAAAATAAAGTTTACTTTTCGTTTTCGTCTTCTTTTTTATCTATTTTGTTTTTCTCTCTAAAATTAAAGACAAATAAATCTTTTATATTTTTTTTTACATCTATTCCATCACATACAGGTAATTTCAAAACTTTTTCTGGTAGTAGTAATAACCCTGCGCCGCGTTTTGAATGTGTCTTTCCTTTAAATAAAATTTCTTCTAATACATAAACAAGAAAAGGATTTAACGTTTCGATTAACGTTCTCTCCATAAAATATTTACCGATGTAAGTATAACGATTCGTGTTTCCGTCTGTATGAACTTTGTAATATTTTTTTAATTCAGGTTTGTTTTTAATTAACCCTATACCTTGAATTTTATTCGTGGAATTGTTCATTTCTAGAACAAATACAGGTGTATTAAGAGAAATTTTGGAAGACAACTCTAGAGGAACGCAATACATACATTCGAACCCATGTTTTGCTCTATATGTATAATTCGCATCACGTGTTTCATTATTAAATCTGCTTGTAACGACTGTGAACATTTATTTTGCCATTTTAAAGATATATGTTTTAATTATTCAATTTTAAAATGAATATATATAAAAATGAATTGCTGTATTTGTGGACCTGTAAAAAATTGTGGACCTTATTTAAAGAAAGTTTTACAGAATATCGAGCAAATATCTTCTCTCTTTGATGATTATAAAATATTACTATATTACGATAATTCAACCGATAATACACTAGAAATATTAAAGGAATATCAAAAAAGAAACCCAAAGATGCAATTTTACGTAAATAAAAACCCTATATCAAAATTTAGGACACATAATATAGCTATAGCTCGAAATTTTTGTTTGAATTTTATTAAAAACAACAAAGAAAAATTTCCTTTTTTTATTATGATGGATTTTGATGATGTAAATTGTAAAGAAGTAAATATAGAGCTACTTAGAAAAAACCTCAAGAGAGAAGATTGGGACGCATTGTCTTTTAACACTACTCCAGAATACTATGATATTTGGGGGCTTTCCATTTATCCATATTGTTTCAGTTATAATCACTTTGAGAACAACGTGCAATATTATACAATAATCCAAAACTATGTTACAACCCTTTTGAATAAATTGCCACCGGGTAAGCTGTTACCATGTATATCAGCATTTAATGGTTTTTCCATATATAAAACACATAAATTTTTAAATACATATTATGACGGTAGAATAAGAAAAGATATAATACCGTTGCGAAATATAGTAGCACATATGAAAGCAACAAATTCTCAATTAGTATATAAAAAATATGTTACAGTGGATGGCCGTTACGAAGATTGCGAACATCGTGCATTTCATATTCAGGCGAGACAAAATTCAAGTGCTAGAATAATGATTAGCCCAGAGGTTTTGTTTAGTTAAAATAAGCGTTTAATTTTAGTTTTTTTGTTTTATTATTTATATGAATAATAAAACAATACCAAATAATATATTTCAAACACATAAGTCAATTAGTTATTTAATAAAAAAACCAAAAATTTTAAATGCTATGAAATCATGGTTCATACATAAAAATAATTTTAAATATTATTTTTTTTCAAATTTAAATTGTGATAATTTTATTAAAAATAATTTCGATAAAAAAATAAATGAAGCATATTTTTCGCTTCCTTTAGGGGTAATGAAAGCGGATTTATGGCGTTATTGTGCAATATATAAATATTTAGGTATATATGCTGATGCTGATAC
>Ga0187843_10000567_pt1 | contig 25884 bp, 13 predicted proteins | sample SpaLakP09_SKY_43_FD_134516 | JGI IMG/M metagenome (GOLD analysis project Ga0187843, IMG submission 134516) | Oligotrophic lake water microbial communities from Sparkling Lake, Wisconsin, USA - SP09_SKY_43 | ecosystem: Environmental > Aquatic > Freshwater > Lake | place: USA: Sparkling Lake...
TCACGAGAAGCGTCTGGCGGACCCTGAAGCCTCGGACAAGTTCAACGCGTCGACCGACTACCTGATTCTTCCCGAGGCCTGGAAACGGGACGTGTGCAAGGGCCTGGACGCCACGGCCGTGGCCGAGCTGATGCGCAAGCGCGGGCACCTGGTGCATGAGGCGGACCGGCTGATGCGCAGCTACCGCGTGCCAGGCCTGGGCAAAGTGAAGCTTTACCACCTCAAGGCGTCGGTCCTGGCCGATGAGCTGTGAGCCGCAGCAGCGGGCACGGTAAGGCAACTGCGGCACCGCCGAGGACACAGACTCTACAAAATGAGTCTCACGCGTTTGAGCTGGCTAGCTGCCCGGTCCGCGCTTGTGTTCGGTCTGCTGCGCATGCTGCGATGATTCAGGCCCGAAAAATCTAACGGATGTAGACGGTTCGCCGGTTTTCTCTCTTGGCTGTCCCCGCCTGTTTTTCGGCGGGGACAACAGGAGGGGACAACATTTCCTTTTCACATCAATGACTTACAAGCGTTGTCCCCGTGTCCCCGCTGTCCCCGCCACTTTTGCAGCGGACGGGCATGCGTCCTGAAAACGGCCATGCCTCACCTGTGGATAACTTGCGCCGAAAATCTACATTGTGCGAAACAACGACGGGGTTAGATGTGCTGCATTATTGAGCATCGACCGCGATGCTAATAGGCATGCGGGTTGTGGGCCGGCGTGGGTGTGGATAACACCTCTGCGCGAATGTCGACAACCGGCGTTATGTTAAATGTATGTAGATCAATTTGATGTTTGATCTACTTTTAGTGATGCGCTACGCTGCCGGCAGCGTAGCGGTCGAAGCCCCAAGCGGGCAGGAAGGAAGCGATGACACCAGAGCAGTTCGACACCGGCCTAGAAGAGCTTGGCTGGAAGGCGGTTGACTTCACCCGCCGCACGGGTCTTGTCCCCAACACGGCCTGGCGCTGGCGCAAGGGGCTGACGCCCATCCCTGAGTGGGTGCCGCAGTACCTCGCCGCGCTGCTTGAGCTGAAGTTGCTGCGGGCGACGCTGGACCTGGAGCGGCTTCACGGCGTGCTCGCAGCGGTGGCGCGGCCGATGGGGGCTGAGCCGGCGCCGACTGGGGACGCGGACGCCTGATTTCGAGTCAGGTGCACGCGGCATGCGCGGGAGTCGCTTGGCAGAGTTACCCGGTTTCCAGCGCGCCAAGTTACCCGGTTTGGGCCAGTTACCCGGAAAGTTACCCGGTTGACCGCATGCCAGTGGGCGGCCCGCTCGATGCCCAGGAATCACAATCCTGGCACGCCTGAAGTGCCCTGCTGCGAGGTCACGCGGCGCACTGACCGGGTAACTTTCCGGGTAACTCGTCAAGGCCATCAAGCGAAAACCCAATAGCCATGCGGGTTTCCGGTCAGTGTTCAAGTGACCCCGGCTCCACCATCAAAACAAAAGGCCCGTGTCGCTGACACGGGCCTTTTTCATATCGGTTGAGCCGGGGTCAATTGAACCCTTGCCCCCGGATCAGGCCGACGGCCAGGCCTTCGATGCTGAAGTGTTCACTCTCGTTGACGAGGATGGGCTGGAAATCTGGGTTCTCAGCCAGCAGCTGGATGCCGTCCGGCCCGCGCTTGAAGCGCTTGACGGTGACTTCTTCGCCGACCCGGGCGACCACGATCTGGCCGTTGCGAGCTTCCTTGGCCGACTGCACGGCAAGCAGGTCGCCGTCGAGGATGCCGATGTCCCGCATGCTCATGCCCTTGACCTTGAGCAGGTAGTCGGGCTTTCTGGCAAACAGGCTGGGTTCCACGGTGTAGGTCTGCTCGACGTGTTCCTGCGCCAGGATGGGCGCGCCGGCGGCGACGCGGCCGATCAAGGGCAGCGTGAGCTGCGCGAATGCAGGGATGGGCAGGCTGAACTGCTGGCGGGCACGGTTGACGGCGTTCAGCGTGTCAGACTTGAGCCGGATGCCCCGGGACGTGCCGCCGACGAGTTCCAGCACGCCCTTGCGTGCCAGGGCCTGCAGGTGCTCCTCGGCGGCGTTGGCAGATTTGAAACCGAGCTCGGCGGCGATTTCGGCGCGGGTTGGCGGCGAGCCGGTGCTTTCGATCGCGTTGCGCACCAGGTCGAAGATCTGCTGTTGGCGGGCGGTAAGCTTGGGTTGGTCTTGCACGGGCGGCCTTTTTCGAGGTGGCTGGAAATTTGTCCAGCAACTGTATTTTTGTCCAGGAAACCAGCAAATTGCAAACCCCAGCGAAATTGATTGTCATTCTGGGTACCGGCGGCACGATTGCCGGGACTGCGGCGAGGGCCAGCGACGGCGTGGGTTACACGGCCGCGCAGCTGCGCGTGGAGGACTTGCTTGCCGCCGTGCCGGCGCTCGCGGGGCGCCCGCTGGAGGCGAATCAGGTCGCGCAGCTGGACAGCAAGGACATGGATTTCGCGACCTGGCAGCACCTCGCGCATGCCGTGCAGACGCATTTGGCGCGGCCGGAGGTCGGGGGCGTCGTCATCACCCATGGCACGGATACGCTGGAGGAGACTGCCTACTTTCTGCACCGCGTGTTGGCACCGACCAAGCCGGTGGTGCTGACGGCGGCGATGCGGCCGGCGACTGCACTGGCGCCGGACGGGCCGCAGAACTTGCATGACGCCGTTCAAGTGGCGAGCACACCTGACGCTGCCGGCGTGGTCTTGGCCTTCGCCGGTCGCGTGCATGACGCGGTGCAGGTGCGCAAGACTCACAGTTACCGCGTCGATGCGTTCGAATCGGTGGACGGCGCGCTCGTGGCGCGGGTCGAGGAGGGCGCAGTCCGGCTGGTCGGCCGCTGGCCCTTGGGCGAGGCGTTAGGTTTGACCCGCGTCGCGAGGCCGGCAGAGAGCTGGCCGCGAGTCGATATCGTGCTGAATCACGCAGGGGCCGATGGTCGCATCGTGCGGGCGCTGCTATCGGCGGGTGTGGACGGCATTGTGGCGGCAGGCACCGGCAATGGCACGCTGAGCGCGGCGCTGGAGGCCGCGCTGCGTGAGGCCGAAGCGCGTGGCGTGCGTGTGCTGCGCAGCACGCGCTGCGATGCTGGCCCGGTGATGGACCTGCCCGGCCTGCTGCCGAGCGCCGGGGCGCTGAGCCCGGTCAAGGCCAGGATCGAGTTGATCCTGGCCTTGCTGGCCGGCTGATCAGACGCGGCGCTGGCGGCGCGCGAAGGCCAGGACGCTCAAGCCAGCCAGCAGCATCGCGTAGGTCTCGGGCTCAGGCACCGGCGCGGTGTAGCCGGCGATGTCGGCCGTGTAGCTGTGCAGCACGCCGGGCAGCAACTGGTAGTCGCCGGTCAGTGAGGCGCCGGCCGCGGTAGCGGTCGAGAAGCAGCCGCTGGTCAGACCCACAGGGCATTGGATGGACGTGGCGAACGGGTCCGTGTCGGTGACGCGCAGGTAGACGTCGAACTGTGTGCCAGTGCCGTTCTGGGTCACGCTGTAGTCGTTGTCGGTGCCGGCCAGGATGACGTACTTGCCATTGGCGAGCTGCGGGCCGATGGCCAGGCCTTCCCACTTCTCGGGCGACTTGTTGCCCAAGGCGGCGAGGGTGTTGGCGTCGAGGTCGATGACCTTGCTGCCCTTGGCGGCGGCAATGACGCCGGTCGGCAGGGCGCCGCTCGCCGGCAGGTCGATGCCGGACACGTCGGTCGCGGTGCTGAGGTCGACCTCGAAGACGTTTTTGTCCGGGCTGGCAATCGTGGCACCGATGCCGATGCCACGGTTGTTGCGCTCCAGCACGAGGAATTTGTTGGCGTCCACGGCCACCAGGGCCGAGATGCCACGGCCCTGTGACGAGTTGGCCAATTGGTAGGCGTACTGGCCCACGGCCTCGCCGGTGGCGGTGTCGTACTTGACGATGCGGGTGTACTGGCCGCGCGTGCCGCTGCCGCTGGGGTTGTAGCCGTCGGTGATGGTGCCGTTCTGCAGCATGGCGAACGCATAGCGGCCATCGGGCGTGATGGCCAGAGCTTCCAGGCCGCGGTTGCCTTCGCGGCCGGCGGTCAGTTGCGGCGTGCTGCCGTTGGGCGCCAGCGCGTTGTAGTTGACGTTGCTGCCGGCCTTGGGCACGAGGTTGGACGGTGTCGTGTACTGACGCACGAGTTGGCCGTTGCGGTCGAACTCGTAGACCGAGGGGCCGTATTCGTCACTGACCAGCAGGTGGCCGTTGACCGGGTTGACGACGATGCCTTCCGGGTCGAAGGACTTGCCGAGCAGGCTGGGCGTCGCCGGCGCCAGGCCGTTGAGGGCCATGCCGCCGCTCGTGAACTTGATCGTCTGCTGAATCTGGAAGTTCGAGATCGCACCCGTCGTCGCGTTGATGTCCAGCGTGAAACGCTGGACGCGGGTGTCGTAGCTCAGCGTGCCGCCGCCAGGGCCGCGGTCGGACAGGCCCCACCATTCATTGCGGCTGCGGTCGTAGTAGATGTCGGAGAAGAAGCCGACGCGGCGGTCGAAGTCGCTGCCGCTGGACAGGTCCAGGCTGTTGCCGGCGATGGTGATGCCGTTGATGAAGCTGACGTTGGTGACCGAGGTGGCGGCAGCGGCAGAGGCGCTGGCGATGACGGTCAGGGTGAGCAGAGAAGCTCTGAGAAACATGGTGCCTCCAGACGTTGGCTTGTTGGACAAATCAACGCCGAGGCTAGGGAGCGGGCATGAAAGCCGCGTGACGAGCGCCCGAGCGCCCCCGCACTTGCGTGTGCGAGGAAACCCGGGCCAGACCTGACAGGGTGGTCAGACGATGGTCAGCGTCACGTCGACGTTGCCGCGAGTGGCGTTGGAGTAGGGGCAGACCTCGTGGGCGGTGGCCACCAGGGCTTCCAGTGCGGCGCGGTCCATGCCCGGCACGGTGATCCTCATGTCGACCTGGATGCCGAAGGCACCCGGCTTGTTGGCGTGCGGGCCGATGGCGACATCGCTCGTGATGGAGACCTCAGCAGGCAGGCTGATCTTCTGCTTGCCGGCAACGGCCTTCATCGCGCCGATGAAGCAGGCGGAATAGCCGGCGGCGAACAGCTGCTCGGGGTTGGTGCCGGTGGCGCCATTGCCGCCGAGTTCCTTGGGCGTGGTCAGCGCCAGGTCCAGCACGCCATCAGACGACTTGGCGGTGCCGGCGCGGCCACCGGTAGCGGTGGCGGTGGCGGTGTAGAGGGCTTTTTCGATGGCCATGGTGGCTCCTTTGGGGTGGTGGTGGGGGGGGGAGAAATCAGTCGCCGGTCGCCTTGGCGAACTGGGCGCGCAGCTCGTGCAGGCGCTGGGTCAGCGTCACGAGTTCATCGAGCTCGCAGGCGCTGGCGCAGGCGAGCTGTTCGGGAATGTCCAGGGCCAGGGCACGCAGCTTGCGGCCGGTGGGTGTCAGGAAGAGGTCGACGCGACGCTCGTCGTCCGTGGCCCGGCGGCGCTCGATGTGGCCCAGCAATTCCAGGCGCTTGAGCAGCGGCGTCAGCGTGCCGGAGTCAAGTGACAGGCGTTGGCCGAGCGCCGACACGCTGAGCCCGTCGGCCTCCCACAGCACCAGCATGACGAGGTATTGCGGGTAGGTCAGGCCCAGCGGCGCGAGCAGGGGCTTGTAGAGCTTGGTCATGGCCAGCGAGCTGCTGTAGAGCGCAAAGCACAGCTGGCGGTCCAGCTGCAGCCACTGCGCGCGAGAGTTGTCGCGGGTGTCGCCGGTGCTGGATGCCTTGCTGCGTGCCATGGTCAGAAATGTAGTTGGCAATCTAATTGCACACAATTCAAATGGTCTTTGGCGACGGTCTTTTGGGCGACAGGGAACGTTAGGTCAATCTGCGAGGATGCGCCACCCCCAATCAATGACAAGGAGAGAGACGATGCAGATGGTCGCGATCGTGCTGGCGGCGCTGGTGGCGCTGCTGCACGTGTATATCCTGGTGCTGGAAATGTTCCTGTGGACCAAGCCGCTGGGCCGCAAGGCCTTCGGGCTGAAGGCCGACTTTGCCGAGCAGAGCAAGGCGCTTGCGGCAAACCAGGGGCTCTACAACGGCTTCCTGGCCGCTGGCCTGACCTGGGGCTTGATGCAAGGCGCTGCGGGCGCTGGCAAGCCCTGGCTGGTGTTCTTCCTGGGCTGCGTCATCGTGGCTGGCGTGTTCGGCGCGGCCACGGCCTCGAAGAAGATCCTGTTCGTGCAGGCGCTGCCGGGCGCATTGGCCTTGGCAGCGGTGCTGCTCAGCTGATCCTCAACTCAGCGCCTCGATCTGCTCGCCAAGTTCCAGCCAACGGGCCTCGTCGGCTTCGAGCTGGTCCGAGATCGCCTTCAGGCGCTTGCCCATCTCGGCAATGGCCGAGGCGGCGGCGCCCTCGGCGAGCTGGCCTTCGATCTCGGCTCGCTCGGTGGCCAGAGCGTGCATGCGCTTGTCGATCTGCTCCATCTCCTTGCGCAGCGGCCGGGTCTGGTCGGCGAGCTTGGCGCGCGCCTGGCCTGAGACCTTGCGGTCCTCGCGCGGTGCAGGGGCTGGCGCGGGCGCTGCGGCAACCACCGGGGCTGGGGCGGCGGCGGCTTGCTTCTTGGCCGCACGGGCCGCTTCCTTGCTCTGGTCGAGCAACCAGCGCTGGTAGTCGTCCAGGTCGCCATCGAAGGGCTTGACGACGCCGTCGGCCACCAGCCAGAACTCGTCACAGACCTCACGCAGCAGCGCACGGTCGTGGCTGACCAGCATGACCGTGCCTTCAAACTCATTGAGCGCCATGGACAGCGCCTCGCGCGTGTTCAGGTCCAGGTGGTTGGTGGGTTCGTCCAGCAGCAGCAGGTTGGGGCGCTGCCACACCAGCATGGCCAGCACCAAGCGCGCCTTCTCGCCGCCGGACAGGCTGCCGACCTGCTGGTTGACCATGTCGCCGGTGAAGCGGAACTGGCCGAGAAAGTCGCGCAGTTCCTGCTCGCGGCCAGCGGGGCCGACCTCGCGGGCCAGGCGCACCATGTGCTCAAGCGGGCCTTCGTCCAGGCGCAGCACGTCCAGTTCCTGCTGGGCGAAGTAGCCGATGGACAGGCCCTTGCCTTGCGTCAGTTTGCCGGCGAGCGCGGGCTGTGTGCCGGCGATGGTCTTGACCAGCGTCGACTTGCCCTGGCCGTTGGCGCCGAGGGTGCCGATGCGCTGACCGGCCAGCACGGAGCGGTCGATGTTGCGCACGATGGTGGTGGTGCCGTAGCCGGCCGACATTTCGTCGAACATCAGCATCGGATTGGGCAGGTTCAGCGGCTCGCGGAACTCGAAATTGAAGTCGGCCGATGCGAGCACCGGCGCCAGGCGCTCCATGCGCTCCAGCGCCTTCACGCGGCTCTGCGCCTGCTTGGCCTTGCTGGCCTTGGCCTTGAAGCGGTCGATGAACTTCTGCAGGTGAGCCACGCGCTCCTGCTGCTTGGAGAACGCGGCCTGCTGCAAGACCATGCGCTCGGCGCGCTGCGTCTCGAAGCTGGTGTAGTTGCCGCCGTAGCGCACCAGCTTGCCTTCGTCCAGATGCAGCGTGACCTTGGTGATCGCATCGAGGAATTCGCGGTCGTGGCTGATGATGATCAGCGTGCCGTCGTAGCGCGCCAGCCAGGCCTCCAGCCAGACCAGGGCGTCCAGGTCCAAGTGGTTGGTGGGCTCGTCCAGCAGCATCAGCTCGGCCGGGCACATCAGCGCACGGGCCAGTTGCAGGCGCATGCGCCAGCCGCCGGAGAAGCTGTTGACGGGGGCGTCGAGCTGTTCGTTCTTGAAGCCCAGGCCCATCAGCAGCGCCTGGGCGCGCGAGCGGGCGTCGAAGGCACCGACGTCGGCGAGCAGCGCGTGCGCGTCGGCCATCGCATGGCCGTCGTTGGCGGCCTCGGCGGCTTCGAGCGCGGCGCGCGCGGCCACCAGCGGCAGGTCGCCTTCCAGCACGTAGTCGGTCGCGCCGTCGTCCGTCTCGGGCATGTTCTGGGCGACTTCGGAGCGGCGCCAGTGCTTGGGCACCTCGACCTCGCCCTTGTCGTTGCCCAGGCGGTTCGTCAGCAATGCAAAAAGGCTGGACTTGCCGGCGCCGTTGCGGCCGACGAGGCCGATCTTTTCGCCGGGCTGCAGCGTGGCGGACGCGTTGTCGAGGACGACCTTGACGCCGCGGCGCAAGGTGATGTCGCGGAGGGTAATCACAGCAGGTTTTCTTTCGTCACCAGCAGCACCTGGTCGGCACCTGATGAGGTTTCCATCCACACGACTTCCAGGGTCGGGAATGCGGCTTCAAAGTGTTCGCGCTCATTGCCGATCTCCAGCACGAGCACGCCGTCGTCGGTCAGCGCAGCAGGCGCGGCGCGCAGCAGCTCGCGGATGAAGTCCATGCCGTCCGACCCGCCGGCCAGCGCCAGTTCGGGTTCGGCGCGGTATTCGGCGGGCAGGGCGGCCATGCTGGTGCTGTTCACGTAGGGCGGGTTGCAGAGAATCAAGTCGTAGGGTCCTTGGGCCGCTGCGAGGCCGTCGCCCTGCAGCAGGCGGATGCGAAGCGCCAGATCGTGGCGCTCAACATTGAGCTTTGCGACGGCAAGCGCATTGGCGTCGATGTCCAGTGCATCGACTTCAACCTCGGGCCAAGCCATCGCCGCCAGCACCGCCAGACTGCCGTTGCCGGTGCACAGGTCCAGCACACGGCGGCTGTCGGGGTGCAGCCAGGGGTCGATGCTGGCGTCGGCGATCAGCTCGGCAATGAAGCTGCGGGGCACGATGGCGCGTTCGTCGATGGTGAAGGGCACGCCTTGCAGCCAGGCCTCGCCGGTCAGGTAGGCGGCGGGCTTGCGGGTCGTGATGCGCTCGTCGACCAGCGCCGCGATGGCGGCCTGTTCGCTGTCGGTCAGTTCGCGCTGCTCATGCTCGTCCAGCGCGTCCACGGGCAGGCCCAGGCGCCACAGCGCCAGCCACGCTGCCTCGTCGAAGGCGTTCGTCGTGCCGTGGCCAAAAAACAAACCCGCCTGGTCGAGGCGGGCAGCTTGGGTTTGTATGCAGGTGATCAGGTTCAAGAGCCGCGGACGTCCAGGGTGATTTCGGTGAAGCTGGCTTCATCGCCAGCCTTCTCTTCCTTGCGCGGCGTGGTGGACAGACGGGCGCCGGGCGCCTCGTTCTGCAGACGCCAGAGCAGGTTGGTGGGCGAGTCGGCGAAGGCCAGGCCTTCCTCGCGGGTGATGGTGCCGTCGGTGATGAGCTTGGCGAAGTGCTCTTCGTAGGTCTGCGAGCCCTCGGCGATGGACTTCTCCATCGCCTCCTTCACGCCGGCGAAGTCGCCGTTCTCGATGAGTTCCGCCACCAGCTTGGTGTTCAACAGGATCTCGATGACCGGCACGCGGCCACCCGCCGTGGCGCGCACCAGGCGCTGAGAGACGACCGCCTTGAGGCCGGCCGCCAGGTCGTTCAGCAGCGCGGGGCGGGACTCCGGCGTGTAGAAGGACAGGATGCGGTTCAGCGCGTGATAGGTGTTGTTGCCGTGAAGCGTGGCAAGCACCAGGTGGCCCGACAGCGCGTAGCTGATGGCCGCCGTCATCGTCTCGCGGTCGCGGATTTCGCCGATCAGGATGCAGTCCGGCGCCTGGCGCAGTGCGTTCTTCAGCGCGATCTGCAGCGACGTCGTGTCGCGGCCGATCTCGCGCTGGTTGACCACCGAGCGCTTGTTGCTGAACAGGTACTCGATCGGGTCCTCGATGGTGAGGATGTGCCCGGTCATCGTCTGGTTGCGCAGCTCCAGCATGGAGGCCAGCGTGGTGCTCTTGCCGGTGCCCGTGGCGCCCACCATCAGGATGAGGCCGCGCTTCTCCTTGATCATGCCGCCCAGCACGGTCGGCAGCTGCAGGCTCTCCAGCGTCGGGATGTCGTGCGGGATGTGGCGGAACACGCCGGCGATGGAGCCGCGCTGGCGAAAGCCCGAGAGGCGGAAGCTGCCAACGCCGCGCACGGACACGGCCATGTTCAGCTCGCCGGAGTTGTCCAGCTCGGCCATGCTGCCGGGGTCGACGACCTCGGCGATCAACAGGCGCGGCTGGGGCGGCGTCAGCAGCTGGTCGGACAGCTGCACGGTCTGGCCGTTGATGCGGATCAGCACCGGCATGTTGGCGGACAGATAGCAGTCCGACGCACCCTTGTCGGCCATCAGCCGCAGGATGCGCTCCATGTTGCCGGCGCTGGGGCTGCTCATGATCAGGCGCGCAGCAGTTCGTTGATGCTCGTCTTCGACCGCGTCTGAGCGTCGACCCGCTTGACGATGATGGCGGCATACAGCGAGTAGCGGCCGCCATCCTTGGGCAGCGAGCCCGAGATGACGACAGAGCCGGCCGGGATGCGGCCGTAGCTGACGGTGTCGGTCGCGCGGTCGTAGATGGGCGTGCTCTGGCCGATGTAGACGCCCATGGAGATGACCGAGTTCTCTTCGACGATGACGCCTTCGACGACCTCGGAGCGGGCGCCGATGAAGCAGTTGTCTTCGATGATGGTCGGGTTGGCCTGCAGCGGCTCCAGCACGCCGCCGATGCCGACGCCGCCGCTCAGGTGCACGTTCTTGCCAATCTGCGCGCAAGAGCCGACGGTGGCCCAGGTGTCGACCATGGCGCCTTCATCGACGTAGGCGCCGATGTTCACGTAGGACGGCATCAGCACGACGTTCTTGGCCTGGAAGCTGCCACGGCGCGCAACGGCCGGGGGCACGACGCGCACGCCGCTGGCGCGCAGTTGCTCGGTGCTCCAGCCTGCGTACTTGGTGGGCACCTTGTCGAAGAAGGTCAGGTCCTTTTCGCCCATGATGCGGTTGTCGTTCAGGCGGAAGGACAGCAGCACGGCCTTCTTGACCCACTGGTGCACGGTCCACTGGCCCACGCTCTCGCGGGTGGCGACGCGCAGGCGGCCGGCGTCCAGCTCGGCGATGACGTGCTCCACGGCCTGGCGCAGCTCGGGCGCGTTGGTGGGGTCGAGTGATGCGCGGTTGTCCCAGGCGAGGTCGATCAGGCTTTGCAGGTCAGCGGTGTTCATCAGCAGGATTTCGTGAAAGAGACGATGCGGTGGGCGGCTTCAAGGCATTCGGCCTCGTCGGCCACCAGGGCCAGGCGGACGCGCCCGGCGCCGGGGTTGTTGCCGTGGGCTTCTCGCGCCAGCAGGCTGCCCGGCAGGACGACGAGATTGTATTGAGCGAGCAGGCCCTGGGCGAAGGCGATGTCGTCCCCGCCGGGAACGCCTGCCCAGAGGTAGAAGCCGGCGTCGGGCAGCGCCACGTCCAGCACGTCGGCCAGCAGCGGTGTGACCTGGGAGAACTTTTGCCGGTAGCGCGCGCGGTTCTCGATGACGTGCGCCTCGTCGCCCCAGGCGGCAATGCTGGCCGCCTGCACGATGGGGCTCATCGCGCTGCCGTGATAGGTGCGGTAGAGCAGAAATCTCTTCAGCAGCGCCGCGTCGCCGGCCACGAAGCCGGAGCGCAGGCCCGGCACGTTGGAGCGCTTGGACAGCGACGTGAAGGCGATCAGGTTCTTGAAGTCGTGGCGGCCCAGCTTGGCCGCCGCCTCCAGCCCGCCCAGCGGCGCTTCGTCGCGGAAGTAGATTTCCGAATAGCACTCGTCCGACGCAATCACAAAGCCGTGGCGGTCGCTCAGCTCGAAGAGGGCCTTCCACTCGGACAGCGGCATGACCGCGCCGCTCGGGTTGCCTGGCGAGCAGACGTAGAGCAGCTGCGTCTTGGCCCAGGTGGCGTCATCGATCTGGCTCCAGTCGACGGCAAAGTTGCGCGCCGGGTCGGAGTTGGCGAAGACGACTTCGGCGCCGGCGAGCAGCGCTGCGCCTTCGTAGATTTGATAGAACGGGTTGGGGCAGACGACCGTGGCGCCGGGCCGCCTGGCATCGATGATGGTTTGCGCAATGGCGAACAGCGCCTCGCGCGAGCCGTTGACGGGCAGGACTTGCGTCGCCGGGTCCAGCTTCAGGCCGTAGCGACGCGAGATCCACGCGCTGATGGCCTCGCGCAGCAGGGGCGTGCCGCCCGTGGCGGGGTAGGCGGCCAGGCTCTTCATCGCGCCGTTGATGGCCTCGTGGATAAGGCTGGGCGCCGCGTGGCGGGGCTCGCCAATGCCCAGCGAGATCGGCGCCAGGTCAGGGTTGGGCGTGATGCCCGCCGTCAGCTCGCGCAGGCGCTCGAACGGGTAGGGATTGAGCCTCTCCAGCAACGGGTTCATGTCTGCCCCTCGTTCGATGAGTACATCGCCCGATGCCCCGAGGGGATGCGTGCCGGCTTGGGGGCGGCCCGGCGCTCGTCACGCTTCATCAGCCCAACATCCCCGACTCAAAGCCATGCGACGGCAGGTCCACGCGCGGGGCGGGCGTCCAGCCAGCCTTGCGGTGCTCCACCACCACGTTGGTGTAGATGCCGCCGCGCACGTACCACTTGGCGGTGATGCGGATGAAGCGCGGGTCGGTCACCTTGACGATGTCGTCGAGGATGGTGTTCGTGACCTTCTCGTGGAAGGAGCCCTCGTTGCGGTAGCTCCAGAAGTACATCTTCAGGCTCTTGAGCTCCACGCAGAGCTCGTCGGCAATCATGTCGATGGTGAAGTGCGCGAAGTCGGGCTGGCCGGTCAGCGGGCAGTGGCAGGTGAACTCGGGCACCTGGAACTGGATGACGTAATCGCGCTCGGGGTTCGGGTTCGGAAAGACCAGGATGTCCTTGCTGGGCTTGCTCGGCGGATTCGGGGGCACCTCACGCATCTTGGGCTTGTTCTTCTTGGCGGCGGGAGCGGCGGACTTCTTGGTGGCCATGGTTCAAAGGCTTTCTGCGAGGGGCCGAATGCTATCATCCAGCCCCATCGAAGCGCCCGTCCAAGGCGCTTTTCTTTAGCCAAATCAAGGGCTTACGAACCTTCCTCCATGCGGCTGAATTCGATCAAGCTCGCCGGCTTCAAGTCCTTTGCCGAACCCACGACCTTTCAGCTGCCCGGGCAGCTGAAAGGTCGTGGGTTCGGCAAAGGACTTGAAGCCGGCGAGCTTGATCGAATTCAGCCGCATGGAGGAAGGTTCGTAAGCCCTTGATTTGGCTAAAGAAAAGCGCCTTGGACGGGCGCTTCGATGGGGCTGGATGATAGCATTCGGCCCCTCGCAGAAAGCCTTTGAACCATGGCCACCAAGAAGTCCGCCGCTCCCGCCGCCAAGAAGAACAAGCCCAAGATGCGTGAGGTGCCCCCGAATCCGCCGAGCAAGCCCAGCAAGGACATCCTGGTCTTTCCGAACCCGAACCCCGAGCGCGATTACGTCATCCAGTTCCAGGTGCCCGAGTTCACCTGCCACTGCCCGCTGACCGGCCAGCCCGACTTCGCGCACTTCACCATCGACATGATTGCCGACGAGCTCTGCGTGGAGCTCAAGAGCCTGAAGATGTACTTCTGGAGCTACCGCAACGAGGGCTCCTTCCACGAGAAGGTCACGAACACCATCCTCGACGACATCGTCAAGGTGACCGACCCGCGCTTCATCCGCATCACCGCCAAGTGGTACGTGCGCGGCGGCATCTACACCAACGTGGTGGTGGAGCACCGCAAGGCTGGCTGGACGCCCGCCCCGCGCGTGGACCTGCCGTCGCATGGCTTTGAGTCGGGGATGTTGGGCTGATGAAGCGTGACGAGCGCCGGGCCGCCCCCAAGCCGGCACGCATCCCCTCGGGGCATCGGGCGATGTACTCATCGAACGAGGGGCAGACATGAACCCGTTGCTGGAGAGGCTCAATCCCTACCCGTTCGAGCGCCTGCGCGAGCTGACGGCGGGCATCACGCCCAACCCTGACCTGGCGCCGATCTCGCTGGGCATTGGCGAGCCCCGCCACGCGGCGCCCAGCCTTATCCACGAGGCCATCAACGGCGCGATGAAGAGCCTGGCCGCCTACCCCGCCACGGGCGGCACGCCCCTGCTGCGCGAGGCCATCAGCGCGTGGATCTCGCGTCGCTACGGCCTGAAGCTGGACCCGGCGACGCAAGTCCTGCCCGTCAACGGCTCGCGCGAGGCGCTGTTCGCCATTGCGCAAACCATCATCGATGCCAGGCGGCCCGGCGCCACGGTCGTCTGCCCCAACCCGTTCTATCAAATCTACGAAGGCGCAGCGCTGCTCGCCGGCGCCGAAGTCGTCTTCGCCAACTCCGACCCGGCGCGCAACTTTGCCGTCGACTGGAGCCAGATCGATGACGCCACCTGGGCCAAGACGCAGCTGCTCTACGTCTGCTCGCCAGGCAACCCGAGCGGCGCGGTCATGCCGCTGTCCGAGTGGAAGGCCCTCTTCGAGCTGAGCGACCGCCACGGCTTTGTGATTGCGTCGGACGAGTGCTATTCGGAAATCTACTTCCGCGACGAAGCGCCGCTGGGCGGGCTGGAGGCGGCGGCCAAGCTGGGCCGCCACGACTTCAAGAACCTGATCGCCTTCACGTCGCTGTCCAAGCGCTCCAACGTGCCGGGCCTGCGCTCCGGCTTCGTGGCCGGCGACGCGGCGCTGCTGAAGAGATTTCTGCTCTACCGCACCTATCACGGCAGCGCGATGAGCCCCATCGTGCAGGCGGCCAGCATTGCCGCCTGGGGCGACGAGGCGCACGTCATCGAGAACCGCGCGCGCTACCGGCAAAAGTTCTCCCAGGTCACACCGCTGCTGGCCGACGTGCTGGACGTGGCGCTGCCCGACGCCGGCTTCTACCTCTGGGCAGGCGTTCCCGGCGGGGACGACATCGCCTTCGCCCAGGGCCTGCTCGCTCAATACAATCTCGTCGTCCTGCCGGGCAGCCTGCTGGCGCGAGAAGCCCACGGCAACAACCCCGGCGCCGGGCGCGTCCGCCTGGCCCTGGTGGCCGACGAGGCCGAATGCCTTGAAGCCGCCCACCGCATCGTCTCTTTCACGAAATCCTGCTGATGAACACCGCTGACCTGCAAAGCCTGATCGACCTCGCCTGGGACAACCGCGCATCACTCGACCCCACCAACGCGCCCGAGCTGCGCCAGGCCGTGGAGCACGTCATCGCCGAGCTGGACGCCGGCCGCCTGCGCGTCGCCACCCGCGAGAGCGTGGGCCAGTGGACCGTGCACCAGTGGGTCAAGAAGGCCGTGCTGCTGTCCTTCCGCCTGAACGACAACCGCATCATGGGCGAAAAGGACCTGACCTTCTTCGACAAGGTGCCCACCAAGTACGCAGGCTGGAGCACCGAGCAACTGCGCGCCAGCGGCGTGCGCGTCGTGCCCCCGGCCGTTGCGCGCCGTGGCAGCTTCCAGGCCAAGAACGTCGTGCTGATGCCGTCCTACGTGAACATCGGCGCCTACGTCGATGAAGGCGCCATGGTCGACACCTGGGCCACCGTCGGCTCTTGCGCGCAGATTGGCAAGAACGTGCACCTGAGCGGCGGCGTCGGCATCGGCGGCGTGCTGGAGCCGCTGCAGGCCAACCCGACCATCATCGAAGACAACTGCTTCATCGGCGCCCGCTCCGAGGTCGTCGAAGGCGTCATCGTCGAAGAGAACTCGGTCATCTCCATGGGCGTCTACATCGGCCAGAGCACGCCCATCTACGACCGCGCGACCGACACCGTCAGCTACGGCCGCATCCCGGCCGGCTCTGTCGTCATCTCGGGCTCGCTGCCCAAGGATGGCGGCCGCTACTCGCTGTATGCCGCCATCATCGTCAAGCGGGTCGACGCTCAGACGCGGTCGAAGACGAGCATCAACGAACTGCTGCGCGCCTGATCATGAGCAGCCCCAGCGCCGGCAACATGGAGCGCATCCTGCGGCTGATGGCCGACAAGGGTGCGTCGGACTGCTATCTGTCCGCCAACATGCCGGTGCTGATCCGCATCAACGGCCAGACCGTGCAGCTGTCCGACCAGCTGCTGACGCCGCCCCAGCCGCGCCTGTTGATCGCCGAGGTCGTCGACCCCGGCAGCATGGCCGAGCTGGACAACTCCGGCGAGCTGAACATGGCCGTGTCCGTGCGCGGCGTTGGCAGCTTCCGCCTCTCGGGCTTTCGCCAGCGCGGCTCCATCGCCGGCGTGTTCCGCCACATCCCGCACGACATCCCGACGCTGGAGAGCCTGCAGCTGCCGACCGTGCTGGGCGGCATGATCAAGGAGAAGCGCGGCCTCATCCTGATGGTGGGCGCCACGGGCACCGGCAAGAGCACCACGCTGGCCTCCATGCTGGAGCTGCGCAACCAGACGATGACCGGGCACATCCTCACCATCGAGGACCCGATCGAGTACCTGTTCAGCAACAAGCGCTCGGTGGTCAACCAGCGCGAGATCGGCCGCGACACGACGTCGCTGCAGATCGCGCTGAAGAACGCACTGCGCCAGGCGCCGGACTGCATCCTGATCGGCGAAATCCGCGACCGCGAGACGATGACGGCGGCCATCAGCTACGCGCTGTCGGGCCACCTGGTGCTTGCCACGCTTCACGGCAACAACACCTATCACGCGCTGAACCGCATCCTGTCCTTCTACACGCCGGAGTCCCGCCCCGCGCTGCTGAACGACCTGGCGGCCGGCCTCAAGGCGGTCGTCTCTCAGCGCCTGGTGCGCGCCACGGCGGGTGGCCGCGTGCCGGTCATCGAGATCCTGTTGAACACCAAGCTGGTGGCGGAACTCATCGAGAACGGCGACTTCGCCGGCGTGAAGGAGGCGATGGAGAAGTCCATCGCCGAGGGCTCGCAGACCTACGAAGAGCACTTCGCCAAGCTCATCACCGACGGCACCATCACCCGCGAGGAAGGCCTGGCCTTCGCCGACTCGCCCACCAACCTGCTCTGGCGTCTGCAGAACGAGGCGCCCGGCGCCCGTCTGTCCACCACGCCGCGCAAGGAAGAGAAGGCTGGCGATGAAGCCAGCTTCACCGAAATCACCCTGGACGTCCGCGGCTCTTGAACCTGATCACCTGCATACAAACCCAAGCTGCCCGCCTCGACCAGGCGGGTTTGTTTTTTGGCCACGGCACGACGAACGCCTTCGACGAGGCAGCGTGGCTGGCGCTGTGGCGCCTGGGCCTGCCCGTGGACGCGCTGGACGAGCATGAGCAGCGCGAACTGACCGACAGCGAACAGGCCGCCATCGCGGCGCTGGTCGACGAGCGCATCACGACCCGCAAGCCCGCCGCCTACCTGACCGGCGAGGCCTGGCTGCAAGGCGTGCCCTTCACCATCGACGAACGCGCCATCGTGCCCCGCAGCTTCATTGCCGAGCTGATCGCCGACGCCAGCATCGACCCCTGGCTGCACCCCGACAGCCGCCGTGTGCTGGACCTGTGCACCGGCAACGGCAGTCTGGCGGTGCTGGCGGCGATGGCTTGGCCCGAGGTTGAAGTCGATGCACTGGACATCGACGCCAATGCGCTTGCCGTCGCAAAGCTCAATGTTGAGCGCCACGATCTGGCGCTTCGCATCCGCCTGCTGCAGGGCGACGGCCTCGCAGCGGCCCAAGGACCCTACGACTTGATTCTCTGCAACCCGCCCTACGTGAACAGCACCAGCATGGCCGCCCTGCCCGCCGAATACCGCGCCGAACCCGAACTGGCGCTGGCCGGCGGGTCGGACGGCATGGACTTCATCCGCGAGCTGCTGCGCGCCGCGCCTGCTGCGCTGACCGACGACGGCGTGCTCGTGCTGGAGATCGGCAATGAGCGCGAACACTTTGAAGCCGCATTCCCGACCCTGGAAGTCGTGTGGATGGAAACCTCATCAGGTGCCGACCAGGTGCTGCTGGTGACGAAAGAAAACCTGCTGTGATTACCCTCCGCGACATCACCTTGCGCCGCGGCGTCAAGGTCGTCCTCGACAACGCGTCCGCCACGCTGCAGCCCGGCGAAAAGATCGGCCTCGTCGGCCGCAACGGCGCCGGCAAGTCCAGCCTTTTTGCATTGCTGACGAACCGCCTGGGCAACGACAAGGGCGAGGTCGAGGTGCCCAAGCACTGGCGCCGCTCCGAAGTCGCCCAGAACATGCCCGAGACGGACGACGGCGCGACCGACTACGTGCTGGAAGGCGACCTGCCGCTGGTGGCCGCGCGCGCCGCGCTCGAAGCCGCCGAGGCCGCCAACGACGGCCATGCGATGGCCGACGCGCACGCGCTGCTCGCCGACGTCGGTGCCTTCGACGCCCGCTCGCGCGCCCAGGCGCTGCTGATGGGCCTGGGCTTCAAGAACGAACAGCTCGACGCCCCCGTCAACAGCTTCTCCGGCGGCTGGCGCATGCGCCTGCAACTGGCCCGTGCGCTGATGTGCCCGGCCGAGCTGATGCTGCTGGACGAGCCCACCAACCACTTGGACCTGGACGCCCTGGTCTGGCTGGAGGCCTGGCTGGCGCGCTACGACGGCACGCTGATCATCATCAGCCACGACCGCGAATTCCTCGATGCGATCACCAAGGTCACGCTGCATCTGGACGAAGGCAAGCTGGTGCGCTACGGCGGCAACTACACCAGCTTCGAGACGCAGCGCGCCGAGCGCATGGTCTTGCAGCAGGCCGCGTTCTCCAAGCAGCAGGAGCGCGTGGCTCACCTGCAGAAGTTCATCGACCGCTTCAAGGCCAAGGCCAGCAAGGCCAAGCAGGCGCAGAGCCGCGTGAAGGCGCTGGAGCGCATGGAGCGCCTGGCGCCGGTGCTCGCATCGGCCGACTTCAATTTCGAGTTCCGCGAGCCGCTGAACCTGCCCAATCCGATGCTGATGTTCGACGAAATGTCGGCCGGCTACGGCACCACCACCATCGTGCGCAACATCGACCGCTCCGTGCTGGCCGGTCAGCGCATCGGCACCCTCGGCGCCAACGGCCAGGGCAAGTCGACGCTGGTCAAGACCATCGCCGGCACACAGCCCGCGCTCGCCGGCAAACTGACGCAAGGCAAGGGCCTGTCCATCGGCTACTTCGCCCAGCAGGAACTGGACGTGCTGCGCCTGGACGAAGGCCCGCTTGAGCACATGGTGCGCCTGGCCCGCGAGGTCGGCCCCGCTGGCCGCGAGCAGGAACTGCGCGACTTTCTCGGCCAGTTCCGCTTCACCGGCGACATGGTCAACCAGCAGGTCGGCAGCCTGTCCGGCGGCGAGAAGGCGCGCTTGGTGCTGGCCATGCTGGTGTGGCAGCGCCCCAACCTGCTGCTGCTGGACGAACCCACCAACCACCTGGACCTGAACACGCGCGAGGCGCTGTCCATGGCGCTCAATGAGTTTGAAGGCACGGTCATGCTGGTCAGCCACGACCGTGCGCTGCTGCGTGAGGTCTGTGACGAGTTCTGGCTGGTGGCCGACGGCGTCGTCAAGCCCTTCGATGGCGACCTGGACGACTACCAGCGCTGGTTGCTCGACCAGAGCAAGGAAGCGGCCCGTGCGGCCAAGAAGCAAGCCGCCGCCGCCCCAGCCCCGGTGGTTGCCGCAGCGCCCGCGCCAGCCCCTGCACCGCGCGAGGACCGCAAGGTCTCAGGCCAGGCGCGCGCCAAGCTCGCCGACCAGACCCGGCCGCTGCGCAAGGAGATGGAGCAGATCGACAAGCGCATGCACGCTCTGGCCACCGAGCGAGCCGAGATCGAAGGCCAGCTCGCCGAGGGCGCCGCCGCCTCGGCCATTGCCGAGATGGGCAAGCGCCTGAAGGCGATCTCGGACCAGCTCGAAGCCGACGAGGCCCGTTGGCTGGAACTTGGCGAGCAGATCGAGGCGCTGAGTTGAGGATCAGCTGAGCAGCACCGCTGCCAAGGCCAATGCGCCCGGCAGCGCCTGCACGAACAGGATCTTCTTCGAGGCCGTGGCCGCGCCGAACACGCCAGCCACGATGACGCAGCCCAGGAAGAACACCAGCCAGGGCTTGCCAGCGCCCGCAGCGCCTTGCATCAAGCCCCAGGTCAGGCCAGCGGCCAGGAAGCCGTTGTAGAGCCCCTGGTTTGCCGCAAGCGCCTTGCTCTGCTCGGCAAAGTCGGCCTTCAGCCCGAAGGCCTTGCGGCCCAGCGGCTTGGTCCACAGGAACATTTCCAGCACCAGGATATACACGTGCAGCAGCGCCACCAGCGCCGCCAGCACGATCGCGACCATCTGCATCGTCTCTCTCCTTGTCATTGATTGGGGGTGGCGCATCCTCGCAGATTGACCTAACGTTCCCTGTCGCCCAAAAGACCGTCGCCAAAGACCATTTGAATTGTGTGCAATTAGATTGCCAACTACATTTCTGACCATGGCACGCAGCAAGGCATCCAGCACCGGCGACACCCGCGACAACTCTCGCGCGCAGTGGCTGCAGCTGGACCGCCAGCTGTGCTTTGCGCTCTACAGCAGCTCGCTGGCCATGACCAAGCTCTACAAGCCCCTGCTCGCGCCGCTGGGCCTGACCTACCCGCAATACCTCGTCATGCTGGTGCTGTGGGAGGCCGACGGGCTCAGCGTGTCGGCGCTCGGCCAACGCCTGTCACTTGACTCCGGCACGCTGACGCCGCTGCTCAAGCGCCTGGAATTGCTGGGCCACATCGAGCGCCGCCGGGCCACGGACGACGAGCGTCGCGTCGACCTCTTCCTGACACCCACCGGCCGCAAGCTGCGTGCCCTGGCCCTGGACATTCCCGAACAGCTCGCCTGCGCCAGCGCCTGCGAGCTCGATGAACTCGTGACGCTGACCCAGCGCCTGCACGAGCTGCGCGCCCAGTTCGCCAAGGCGACCGGCGACTGATTTCTCCCCCCCCCACCACCACCCCAAAGGAGCCACCATGGCCATCGAAAAAGCCCTCTACACCGCCACCGCCACCGCTACCGGTGGCCGCGCCGGCACCGCCAAGTCGTCTGATGGCGTGCTGGACCTGGCGCTGACCACGCCCAAGGAACTCGGCGGCAATGGCGCCACCGGCACCAACCCCGAGCAGCTGTTCGCCGCCGGCTATTCCGCCTGCTTCATCGGCGCGATGAAGGCCGTTGCCGGCAAGCAGAAGATCAGCCTGCCTGCTGAGGTCTCCATCACGAGCGATGTCGCCATCGGCCCGCACGCCAACAAGCCGGGTGCCTTCGGCATCCAGGTCGACATGAGGATCACCGTGCCGGGCATGGACCGCGCCGCACTGGAAGCCCTGGTGGCCACCGCCCACGAGGTCTGCCCCTACTCCAACGCCACTCGCGGCAACGTCGACGTGACGCTGACCATCGTCTGACCACCCTGTCAGGTCTGGCCCGGGTTTCCTCGCACACGCAAGTGCGGGGGCGCTCGGGCGCTCGTCACGCGGCTTTCATGCCCGCTCCCTAGCCTCGGCGTTGATTTGTCCAACAAGCCAACGTCTGGAGGCACCATGTTTCTCAGAGCTTCTCTGCTCACCCTGACCGTCATCGCCAGCGCCTCTGCCGCTGCCGCCACCTCGGTCACCAACGTCAGCTTCATCAACGGCATCACCATCGCCGGCAACAGCCTGGACCTGTCCAGCGGCAGCGACTTCGACCGCCGCGTCGGCTTCTTCTCCGACATCTACTACGACCGCAGCCGCAATGAATGGTGGGGCCTGTCCGACCGCGGCCCTGGCGGCGGCACGCTGAGCTACGACACCCGCGTCCAGCGTTTCACGCTGGACATCAACGCGACGACGGGTGCGATCTCGAACTTCCAGATTCAGCAGACGATCAAGTTCACGAGCGGCGGCATGGCCCTCAACGGCCTGGCGCCGGCGACGCCCAGCCTGCTCGGCAAGTCCTTCGACCCGGAAGGCATCGTCGTCAACCCGGTCAACGGCCACCTGCTGGTCAGTGACGAATACGGCCCCTCGGTCTACGAGTTCGACCGCAACGGCCAACTCGTGCGTCAGTACACGACACCGTCCAACCTCGTGCCCAAGGCCGGCAGCAACGTCAACTACAACGCGCTGGCGCCCAACGGCAGCACGCCGCAACTGACCGCCGGCCGCGAAGGCAACCGCGGCCTGGAAGCTCTGGCCATCACGCCCGATGGCCGCTATGCGTTCGCCATGCTGCAGAACGGCACCATCACCGACGGCTACAACCCCAGCGGCAGCGGCACGCGCGGCCAGTACACCCGCATCGTCAAGTACGACACCGCCACCGGCGAGGCCGTGGGCCAGTACGCCTACCAATTGGCCAACTCGTCACAGGGCCGTGGCATCTCGGCCCTGGTGGCCGTGGACGCCAACAAATTCCTCGTGCTGGAGCGCAACAACCGTGGCATCGGCATCGGTGCCACGATTGCCAGCCCGGACAAAAACGTCTTCGAGGTCGACCTCAGCACCGCGACCGACGTGTCCGGCATCGACCTGCCGGCGAGCGGCGCCCTGCCGACCGGCGTCATTGCCGCCGCCAAGGGCAGCAAGGTCATCGACCTCGACGCCAACACCCTCGCCGCCTTGGGCAACAAGTCGCCCGAGAAGTGGGAAGGCCTGGCCATCGGCCCGCAGCTCGCCAATGGCAAGTACGTCATCCTGGCCGGCACCGACAACGACTACAGCGTGACCCAGAACGGCACTGGCACACAGTTCGACGTCTACCTGCGCGTCACCGACACGGACCCGTTCGCCACGTCCATCCAATGCCCTGTGGGTCTGACCAGCGGCTGCTTCTCGACCGCTACCGCGGCCGGCGCCTCACTGACCGGCGACTACCAGTTGCTGCCCGGCGTGCTGCACAGCTACACGGCCGACATCGCCGGCTACACCGCGCCGGTGCCTGAGCCCGAGACCTACGCGATGCTGCTGGCTGGCTTGAGCGTCCTGGCCTTCGCGCGCCGCCAGCGCCGCGTCTGATCAGCCGGCCAGCAAGGCCAGGATCAACTCGATCCTGGCCTTGACCGGGCTCAGCGCCCCGGCGCTCGGCAGCAGGCCGGGCAGGTCCATCACCGGGCCAGCATCGCAGCGCGTGCTGCGCAGCACACGCACGCCACGCGCTTCGGCCTCACGCAGCGCGGCCTCCAGCGCCGCGCTCAGCGTGCCATTGCCGGTGCCTGCCGCCACAATGCCGTCCACACCCGCCGATAGCAGCGCCCGCACGATGCGACCATCGGCCCCTGCGTGATTCAGCACGATATCGACTCGCGGCCAGCTCTCTGCCGGCCTCGCGACGCGGGTCAAACCTAACGCCTCGCCCAAGGGCCAGCGGCCGACCAGCCGGACTGCGCCCTCCTCGACCCGCGCCACGAGCGCGCCGTCCACCGATTCGAACGCATCGACGCGGTAACTGTGAGTCTTGCGCACCTGCACCGCGTCATGCACGCGACCGGCGAAGGCCAAGACCACGCCGGCAGCGTCAGGTGTGCTCGCCACTTGAACGGCGTCATGCAAGTTCTGCGGCCCGTCCGGCGCCAGTGCAGTCGCCGGCCGCATCGCCGCCGTCAGCACCACCGGCTTGGTCGGTGCCAACACGCGGTGCAGAAAGTAGGCAGTCTCCTCCAGCGTATCCGTGCCATGGGTGATGACGACGCCCCCGACCTCCGGCCGCGCCAAATGCGTCTGCACGGCATGCGCGAGGTGCTGCCAGGTCGCGAAATCCATGTCCTTGCTGTCCAGCTGCGCGACCTGATTCGCCTCCAGCGGGCGCCCCGCGAGCGCCGGCACGGCGGCAAGCAAGTCCTCCACGCGCAGCTGCGCGGCCGTGTAACCCACGCCGTCGCTGGCCCTCGCCGCAGTCCCGGCAATCGTGCCGCCGGTACCCAGAATGACAATCAATTTCGCTGGGGTTTGCAATTTGCTGGTTTCCTGGACAAAAATACAGTTGCTGGACAAATTTCCAGCCACCTCGAAAAAGGCCGCCCGTGCAAGACCAACCCAAGCTTACCGCCCGCCAACAGCAGATCTTCGACCTGGTGCGCAACGCGATCGAAAGCACCGGCTCGCCGCCAACCCGCGCCGAAATCGCCGCCGAGCTCGGTTTCAAATCTGCCAACGCCGCCGAGGAGCACCTGCAGGCCCTGGCACGCAAGGGCGTGCTGGAACTCGTCGGCGGCACGTCCCGGGGCATCCGGCTCAAGTCTGACACGCTGAACGCCGTCAACCGTGCCCGCCAGCAGTTCAGCCTGCCCATCCCTGCATTCGCGCAGCTCACGCTGCCCTTGATCGGCCGCGTCGCCGCCGGCGCGCCCATCCTGGCGCAGGAACACGTCGAGCAGACCTACACCGTGGAACCCAGCCTGTTTGCCAGAAAGCCCGACTACCTGCTCAAGGTCAAGGGCATGAGCATGCGGGACATCGGCATCCTCGACGGCGACCTGCTTGCCGTGCAGTCGGCCAAGGAAGCTCGCAACGGCCAGATCGTGGTCGCCCGGGTCGGCGAAGAAGTCACCGTCAAGCGCTTCAAGCGCGGGCCGGACGGCATCCAGCTGCTGGCTGAGAACCCAGATTTCCAGCCCATCCTCGTCAACGAGAGTGAACACTTCAGCATCGAAGGCCTGGCCGTCGGCCTGATCCGGGGGCAAGGGTTCAATTGACCCCGGCTCAACCGATATGAAAAAGGCCCGTGTCAGCGACACGGGCCTTTTGTTTTGATGGTGGAGCCGGGGTCACTTGAACACTGACCGGAAACCCGCATGGCTATTGGGTTTTCGCTTGATGGCCTTGACGAGTTACCCGGAAAGTTACCCGGTCAGTGCGCCGCGTGACCTCGCAGCAGGGCACTTCAGGCGTGCCAGGATTGTGATTCCTGGGCATCGAGCGGGCCGCCCACTGGCATGCGGTCAACCGGGTAACTTTCCGGGTAACTGGCCCAAACCGGGTAACTTGGCGCGCTGGAAACCGGGTAACTCTGCCAAGCGACTCCCGCGCATGCCGCGTGCACCTGACTCGAAATCAGGCGTCCGCGTCCCCAGTCGGCGCCGGCTCAGCCCCCATCGGCCGCGCCACCGCTGCGAGCACGCCGTGAAGCCGCTCCAGGTCCAGCGTCGCCCGCAGCAACTTCAGCTCAAGCAGCGCGGCGAGGTACTGCGGCACCCACTCAGGGATGGGCGTCAGCCCCTTGCGCCAGCGCCAGGCCGTGTTGGGGACAAGACCCGTGCGGCGGGTGAAGTCAACCGCCTTCCAGCCAAGCTCTTCTAGGCCGGTGTCGAACTGCTCTGGTGTCATCGCTTCCTTCCTGCCCGCTTGGGGCTTCGACCGCTACGCTGCCGGCAGCGTAGCGCATCACTAAAAGTAGATCAAACATCAAATTGATCTACATACATTTAACATAACGCCGGTTGTCGACATTCGCGCAGAGGTGTTATCCACACCCACGCCGGCCCACAACCCGCATGCCTATTAGCATCGCGGTCGATGCTCAATAATGCAGCACATCTAACCCCGTCGTTGTTTCGCACAATGTAGATTTTCGGCGCAAGTTATCCACAGGTGAGGCATGGCCGTTTTCAGGACGCATGCCCGTCCGCTGCAAAAGTGGCGGGGACAGCGGGGACACGGGGACAACGCTTGTAAGTCATTGATGTGAAAAGGAAATGTTGTCCCCTCCTGTTGTCCCCGCCGAAAAACAGGCGGGGACAGCCAAGAGAGAAAACCGGCGAACCGTCTACATCCGTTAGATTTTTCGGGCCTGAATCATCGCAGCATGCGCAGCAGACCGAACACAAGCGCGGACCGGGCAGCTAGCCAGCTCAAACGCGTGAGACTCATTTTGTAGAGTCTGTGTCCTCGGCGGTGCCGCAGTTGCCTTACCGTGCCCGCTGCTGCGGCTCACAGCTCATCGGCCAGGACCGACGCCTTGAGGTGGTAAAGCTTCACTTTGCCCAGGCCTGGCACGCGGTAGCTGCGCATCAGCCGGTCCGCCTCATGCACCAGGTGCCCGCGCTTGCGCATCAGCTCGGCCACGGCCGTGGCGTCCAGGCCCTTGCACACGTCCCGTTTCCAGGCCTCGGGAAGAATCAGGTAGTCGGTCGACGCGTTGAACTTGTCCGAGGCTTCAGGGTCCGCCAGACGCTTCTCGTGA
>Ga0187843_10000568_pt1 | contig 25821 bp, 20 predicted proteins | sample SpaLakP09_SKY_43_FD_134516 | JGI IMG/M metagenome (GOLD analysis project Ga0187843, IMG submission 134516) | Oligotrophic lake water microbial communities from Sparkling Lake, Wisconsin, USA - SP09_SKY_43 | ecosystem: Environmental > Aquatic > Freshwater > Lake | place: USA: Sparkling Lake...
GCCGACTTCCTCTACAAGACCACCGGCTACTACGCACCCCAGTCCGAAGGCTGCGTGCGCTGGGACGATCCGACGATCGGCATCGTCTGGCCTGAGTTGGGCATGTCGCCCTTGCTGGCCGACAAAGACGCCAAGGCGCCCTTGCTGTCGGACGCCAAGCACTTCGATTGAGGCCATAGCCCGCATGCAATGCGGGGCTCACATGTCGAAAACTTTACTCGGCCAAGTCTCAGGCAGGTGATGGAACAACCGAAATGACAGGCATGCAGGGCATCGCGCCCCGCCACTGTCACCAGGGAGCCTCACCACCATGATCGCCACACTCAACAACGCCAGTACCTCTGGCACCGTCAGCACCCGCCCGGCCACGCGGCCCAGTGCCGAAGAGGCCTTCAAGCAGCTTGACGCTGACAACAAGGGTTATCTAACGCAAGACGACCTGGTGAAGATCTCGCCGCAAGGGGCGCAGGCGGCGGATTCGACAAAGGCCGCGGAGGCCTTCGTCAAGATGGACGCCGATGGCGATGGCAAGGTCAACCAGGCCGAGTTCAAGGCCGCCGAGCCCATGGACACCCCTCAGGGTGCGGCACCGGCCGCCGGCAAGGGCGGCCCGCCACCGGCGGCGGCATCGGCTTCAGCGGCAGCGTCTGGCACCAGTGCGACCCAGTACGAAGCCGCCGACGCCAACGAGGACGGCAAGGTCACCCAGCCGGAGCAACTGGCCTACGACGCCGAGCAGGCCCTCAAGACCTACAAAGCCGTGGCGCAGGCCGAGTAATCAGGCAGGTCAGTTCGTATCCAGCGCCGGCAGGCGCTTGACCAGATCGTCAACGGCCTTGACCTGCTCCAGGAAGGCTTCCAGCTGCGACAGGCGCAGCGCGCTGGGGCCGTCGCAGCGGGCTTTTTCCGGGTCGGGATGCGATTCCAGGAACAGGCCGGCCAGGCCCAGCGCCATGCCGGCACGGGCCAGCTCGGTCACCTGGCCACGGCGCCCACCCGAGGCGGCGGCGCCGGACTCGCGCTGCTGCAGCGCGTGCGTGACGTCGAAGATCACTGGCTTGTTGCCGCTCACCTGCTTCATCACACCAAAGCCCAGCATGTCCACCACCAGGTTGTCGTAGCCGAACTGCGCGCCGCGGTCGCAGAGCATCAGGTTAGGGTTGCCGGCCTCCTCGAACTTCTCGACGATGTTCTTCATCTGCGGCGGGCTGACGAACTGCGGCTTCTTGATATTGATCACACGGCCGGTCTTGGCCAGGGCCACCACCAGGTCGGTCTGGCGCGCCAGGAAGGCCGGCAGCTGCAGCACATCAGCCACCGCCGCCACCTCGGCCGCCTGGTAGGGCTCGTGAACATCGGTCAGCACCGCCACGCCATGCACCTTCTTGACCGCCTCGAAGATCTTCAGCCCAGCCTCCAAGCCGGGGCCGCGGTAGCTGTGGATGGACGAGCGGTTGGCCTTGTCAAACGAGGCCTTGAACACATAGGGGATGCCGAGCTTGCGCGTCACGCGCAGGTATTCACCGCACACATCCACGGCGAACTGCTCGGACTCCAGCACATTGATGCCGCCAAACAGCACGAAGGGCTGGGCGTTGTCCACGACGATGTTATTGATCTTGACCATGATGAATGTCGGCTTTCAGTGAGGCCCGCAGTATCCCATCACGGCAGGATCAGGCCCGAGCGTCACCCCAGCGCAGCTGTGTCTCCTCGTCGCCCACATAGCTGGTGTGGCCGCTACGGTCCACACAGTACTGCGGCGAGATGATCATGTCCAGCACCGTCATGCCTTCGCCGATGCGGGTGTGTTCGATCAGCACCGAACGCTCCACCACGCTGCCGGCGCGCAGATGCGAGCCGTGGCCGATCCAGGTCGGGCCCACCACCTTGGCGCCGGCCTCGATGCGCACATTGGAGCCGATGTACACCGGCCCCTCGATCTGCACCTTGTCCCAGTCCACCGAGGTGTTCAGCCCCACCCAGACCTGTGGGCGCACCTCGCGGCCGGGCACCTGCATCTGCGCCACCTCGCCGGCGAGCACCCGCTGCGTCACGGACCAGTAGTCGGCCACCCGGCCGATGTCGATCCACTCGAACGGTCGGTTCTGCGCAAAGAAAGGCAGGCCCTTCTCCACCAGCAGCGGGAACAGATCACTGCCGATGTCGAATTCCTGGCCGGGCGGGATCAGGTCCAGCACGGCGGGCTCGAAGATGTAGATGCCTGTGGAGGCCAGGGTGCTCTTGGCGTCCTCGGGCTTGGGCTTCTCCTGAAAGGAGGTCACGCGGCCGTCCGCGTCGGCCACCACGATGCCGTAGCTCTTGGTATCTTCGCGCGGCACGTTCAGCGTCACGACACTAGCGATCGCGCCCTTTGCCTTGTGCTCGGCCAGGGCCGCTTCGATGTCCAAATCGATGATGGCGTCGCCGCACAGCACGATGAAGGTCTCGTCAAAGAAGCCGCCGAAGTCCTGGATTTTGCGCATGCCGCCGGCCGAGCCGACCGGCTTGCACACCACCTCGCCCTGCTCGCGCACGCCTTCGTAGCTGTAGCCAAGCTCCACGCCCCAGCGATCGCCGTCACCGAAGTAATTCTCGATCTTCCAGTGCATGAAGGCCACATTGACCATGATCTGCTTGACGTCGTAGCGCGCCAGATGCTCGATCAGGTAGGCCATCACCGGCTTGCCCAGGATGGGCACCATCGGCTTGGGGGTGTGCTTGGTCAGCGGCCGTACGCGCGTGCCTTGGCCGGCGGCCAGGATCATTGCTTTTGCCATCGTCTAGCTCCCTGCGATGAGTTCAAGAAAATAGGCGGCGAACGTCACGCGGCGACAGTGCCGCGTCCGATGCCGTAATGTTCGATCCCCAGCGTCTTCATCAGCGCCGGGTCATACAGGTTGCGACCGTCAAAGATCACCGGCTGCGCCAGCTCGCTCTTGATGCGCTCAAAGTCAGGCGTGCGGAACTCCTTCCACTCGGTCACCAGGACCAGCGCCTCAGATCCCTGCAGCGCATGCTCGGCCCGCTCGCAAAAGCTCACGCCCTGCTTGCCTTCCAGCAAGTGGCTGGCCTCAGTCATCGCCACCGGGTCATAGACCGCCACCGCAGCGCCGCGCTTGACCAACTCGTCAATGATGACCAGTGACGGCGCCTCTCGCATGTCGTCGGTGTTCGGCTTGAACGCCAGGCCCCACATTGCAAAGCGCTTGCCCGTCAGGTCTTCACCAAACCGAGCCACCACCTTGTCCACCAGCACCAGCTTCTGCCGGTCATTGGCTGTTTCCACAGCGTTAAGCACATGCAGGTCCTGCGCATGCTCGCGGCCGATGCGGATCAGCGCCTTCACATCCTTGGGGAAGCAGGAGCCGCCGTAGCCCGCGCCGGCATACAGGAACTGGAAGCCGATGCGCGGGTCGGAGCCGATGCCGCGGCGCACCCACTCGATGTCCGCGCCCACCTTCTCGGCCAGCAGGGCCAGCTCGTTCATGAAGCTGATGCGCGTGGCCAGCATCGCATTGGCCGCGTACTTGGTGAATTCGGCGCTGCGCACGTCCATCACCATCATGCGGTCCTGCGTGCGGTTAAACGGCGCGTAAAGCGCACGCATCATCAGCGTGGCCTGCTCGTCGTCCGAGCCCACGATGATGCGGTCCGGCTTCATGAAGTCATCCACCGCCGCGCCCTCTTTGAGGAACTCGGGGTTGGACACCACCGCAAACGCCACCTCGGCACCGCGCTTGGCCAGTTCCTCCGCAATCGCCGCCTTGACCTTGTCGGCCGTGCCCACCGGCACCGTGCTCTTGTCGACGATCACCTTGTAGTCCGTCATGCGCGCGCCGATCGAGCGCGCAGCGGCCAGCACGTACTGCAAGTCGGCCGAGCCATCCTCCCCGGGGGGCGTGCCCACGCCGATGAACAGAATGGTGCCGTGGTTCACGGCCAGGTCCACATCGGTGGTGAACTGCAGGCGCCCGGCTGCCACATTGCGGCGCACCACCTCCAGGAGCCCCGGCTCGTGGATCGGGATCTCGCCCGCGTTCAGCACGCGGATCTTTTCGGGGTTCACATCCAGGCAGACCACATGGTTGCCCATCTCGGCCAGGCAGGCGCCGGTGACCAGGCCGACATAACCGGTGCCGATTGCGGTGACTTTCATTGACAGCGTCCTTTGGGTTCCAAATTCATTTTTGTTTGGGCTGCAGTGTCGCAGCCACGCATTGCAGGCGGGTTACGGTCATGCGTCTTGAGACAGCGCCCGCACCAGAGCTTGCAACTCCGGCAGATCAGCATGGACCGTCTTCCAGACAATCTTGGATTCGATCAATGGCGGCGTCGATATGCCCCAGGTAATCAGGCAAACATTGTGGATGACGGCTCATACCTGCCGAGACTCCGCCAGCACAGCGTCTCGAAACTCGGCGGGGAGCGCGTGAGGCGTCACCACGTCCACAGGCACGCCCAACAAGCGGCGCAACTCAAGGCGCATGGCGCCAATGTCGAACATCGTTGTTTCCTGAGTTGGATCAACCAGGATGTCCAGATCGCTGCCATCCATATCAAGCCCATGCGCCACCGATCCAAACACCCGGGCGTTGCACGCGTGATGGGCTTCAACCACGCGGCGAATCTCCGCGCGGTGCGATTGAAAAGCATCAGAAGGTTTCATCGGCCCCTCACTCTAACTTGGTGCCCTGGAAGCAATTCCCAGGCCTGCGGATCATCAGGCCTTGTAATAGTCCCGATACCAAGCGACAAAGCGCCCGACACCCTCGGGCACCGGCATCGCGGGGCGAAAGCCCGTCCACTCAGCCAGTTCCTCCACATCGGCATGTGTGGCCGGCACGTCACCGTCCTGCAGCGGCATTAAATTCTTCACCGCCTCGCGGCCTACAGCCTGCTCGATCGCCTCGATGAAGCCCATCAGCTGGATCGGCGCATGGTTGCCGATGTTGAAGATACGGTAGGGCGCGCTGGACCGGGCTGGGTCGCTCTGGATCGGATCAAACGCAGGGTCGGCCGTGGCCGGGCGGTCCAGCACACGCACCACGCCCTCGGCGATGTCGTCGATGTAGGTGAAGTCGCGCACCATCTTGCCGTGGTTGAACACGTTGATGGCCCGGTTCTCCAGGATCGCCTTGGTGAAAAGGAACAGCGCCATGTCCGGCCGGCCCCAGGGACCGTAGACGGTGAAGAAACGCAGCCCCGTCGTCGGCAGGCCGAACAGATGGCTGTAGGTGTGCGCCATCAGCTCGTTGGCCTTCTTGGTGGCCGCGTACAGGCTCACCGGATGGTCCACGCTGTGATGCTCCGAGAACGGCATCAGCGTGTTGCCGCCATACACGCTGGAGCTCGACGCATAGGCCAGGTGCTGCACGCCGTTGTGGCGGCAGCCTTCAAGGATGTTGGTGAAGCCGACAATATTGCTATCGATGTAAGCGTGCGGGTTCTCGATCGAATAGCGTACGCCGGCCTGAGCCGCCAGATGTACCACGCGGTCGAACTTGCCTTCGGCAAACAACTTGGCCATCCCCTCGCGGTCAGCCACGTCGAGCTTCACGAACTCGAAGCCCGGCTTGCCCGTCAGGCGAGCCAGCCGGTCGTGCTTGAGCTGCACGTCGTAGTAGTTGTTCAGATTGTCCAGACCGACCACCTGGTCGCCCCGGGCCAGCAGAAGCTGGCTGACATGCATGCCGATGAAGCCGGCGGCGCCGGTGACGAGAACTTTCACGCAATCTCCGATGAGAACAGGTCCATGCCGGACCAGCAGCTGACGGTGCCGCCTATGCCGGGCATTCTCACCTACGCGCGCGCATCTGCGACGAGCAAAGCCCTTGAATCAGGGGCGGAGCGCTGTTGTGTCGTGACGACGTACACGGCGAAGCGACGGCAGCGACGCTGGTCCGGCGTGCAACCATGCGCGCCTAGAATCGCCAGCGACCCAAGGGCCATCCTCCGGACCCGTTCGCCACGCAACCAGTCCCCACCGCAAACCACGGAAATCAGCACATGCTTGTTGTTGGCAAACCCTCGGCGCTCTCAGAAACCCGCTTGTTCGGCATCCGCCTGTCCGTCGGCAGCATGTCAACCGCCGTCGACGTGATCACCGATAAGGCTTCGCAGGCAGCCGGCGGCCTCGTGTGCGTTGCCAATGTCGACATGCTGACCCGAGCCAAGCGTACGCCCCGGCTAGCTCAGCTGATGCAAAACGCCACCGCCGTCGTCACCGATGGTATGCCGCTGGTCTGGGCGCTGCGCAAGCTGCACGGGCGCCAGGACGCCGAGCGCGTCTACGGGCCGGGCCTGGTGCTTGATCTGTGCGAGCGTGCGGCGCGCGAGGGCATCAGCGTGTTCTTCTACGGCGGCACGCCCGACGAACTGGCCCTGCTGCAGCAAAACCTCCGGGAACGCTTCGCGGCTTTGCGCATCGCAGGCGCCGTATCTCCACCGATGCTCGCCGCAGAACCCCCGCTCGATATCTCTATTGCCCAACAGATCAACGAGTCCGGCGCCGGCCTCGTGTTCGTGGGCCTCGGTTGCCCGAAACAAGAGTTCTGGATGGACACCCATCAACATGCGCTCAAACCCATCGCTATCGGTGTCGGCCTTGCGTTCGCCCTTATCGCCGGCACCAAACAGCAGGCCCCTGAATGGATGCGCAATGCGGGTCTCGAATGGCTGTTCCGCCTCGGTCAAGAGCCAGGTCGGCTATGGAAGCGCTATTTGATCGGCAACTCGATGTTCATTTGGTATGCATTACTCGAGTGCATCCGACCTGGCCGTCCCGGCTAAGGTCGCCTCAGCGCAGCGTTTGGGCCGGTGTCGATGCTTACGTTTTGTTGGCCGTGTTCACCGCTTTGATGGACGAGATGCAGGCGTTCGACACCCCAGTGATAGCTGACGAGAATCCAAGCGTATTCAGACGCTTCCAAGTGCTGCTCTTGAAGGCGAGGCCGTTAAGGACCGTTTTTTTGCCCTCAGCGGAAGTCACTTCCAAGCTCCATTTGCCGTTGTCAGCACCGAGGGATGTGATCATGCGGAACTGGGTCCACGCACCTGCAGAGATAGGTGCAAGTACCTTGCCAGCTATCTTCACGCCTGCAGCGGTGATGAGCATTGCCGGGCCGGTGAGAAAGGGCTTGGAATTGTCACGCAACTCCACAGATATGGTGGCGGCAGCGTCGATCTTCAGCTCGAAGTCGACCACGGTGCTTCCCTTGGTGTGGCTGAGTTCAGCAAATGCATAGGGCTCCCAAGAGTTAACCAGACTGGGGCCGTCATTAAAGGCCAAGCACTTCCCATTAGGGGCATTGGCTTGGGCCTCCATTTGCATCGCGCTCAGATTGCCGTAGGGGGCATATCGTAGATTGATTGGGCGCGCACCGGGAGCCGTGCCTGCAAAATCTACTAGCAGATCCGCCGCAGGGGCGATGAGCGCCTCGGCTGATTCAGCCACCGCAGCCAGGCTGCGGACACGGATGGCATCGCTGGCTGCATTGTTGTCACTATTGGCGTTACCTATGCCGCCCTCACCGAGCCAGATTGCCACGGCAGTGTTAATCACACCCATCCAAGCCGCATTTGAGGTGCGGATGTCAGTAGGTACTGCGCCTGCCTGCAACGTTGAGTTGCCCAGCACGCAGCCGCCACCGCACTTTTCAAGCGCCGGGGCTTTACCGCTCGCGGCGGAACTCACTTCATTTCCCAGAAACTTGATGCCGGGATCAGGTGAGAACTGATTGAACGGCTGCAAGCCTTTGGGAGCAATCAGATTGCCCTGCAGGGTCAGGTTTGGGTCGCTGCCGGGGTTGGAGATATTGATCTCGGGCGAGTCGCCGCCGGCAAAAATGTTGCCCCTGACCGTGTTGTCTTTCCCCAAACTAAGGTTGTAGCCGCCGGAATCGGTGTCGAGCACCACATTGCCTTCCAAGAGAATGCCACTGCTGCCGTTATCGTTATAAATGCCCCAGGCCCCCGCGCCGTAGCGCGGGTAGCCGCGCACGTTGCGGATGATGTTGTTGGCGATAACGGTCCCGGGTGAGCGGCCAAGCGTGTAGATGCCGCCGAGATCAGCTTGCTGCCGCAAGCCGATGTTGTAGAGCAGATTGCCTTTGATCAAATTACGGCCCGAGGTGGCTGCCGCATAGCCCCAACTCCACCCGACCGAAATGCCGGTGTAGGTAGTGTCGTGGACGGTGTTGCGCAGCAGTTGGTTGTCCCACGACTGACCCACCCAAATGCCCACCGCACCAGGAAAGATCTTGCCCGTTTCAGAAACGGTGTTTCCGACAATCTGGTTAGCCCCGGTGGCGTGGATGTCAGTTGGGACTTGAGCTCCCAGGCCAACCTTGATGCCGCCCGCTCCCAGGTCAGAGAATTTGGAGCCCGTCACCTTTGCCCCGCGCACTGCCTCGCGCAGCCATAGGCCCCAGCCGCCGGTATGCTGCACGCTACTGTTGCTGAAGATAAACCCGGTAGCTCGGTTGACTTCGATGGCGGCCGGCACTTCAGTGACGGCTTGATGATCCACCATGCCGGCATCACGCATAAGGTAGCGCGTGTGGGCAAACGTGAGCCCGATGAACTGCAGGCCCACCACCGGCTTGCCCGGGTCGCCCTGCACCAGAACAAGTTTTTCGAGTAGAGGCAGAGTGGCTTGCAACGGCTTCCCGGCTTCGTCCCTTCGGCTTATGTAACGCACAGCATCGCTGTCGTAAATCCATTCACCGGGTGCATCCAGCGCGCTGGCCACGTTTTCAATGAAATAGCGCTGTGAGGTGCCACCTTGACCTAAAAACGGCCAAATCGCTCGGGGCGTGAGGCGCACGCTGCCAACCGGCCCAGGCTGACCCGAAAGCCGGTGTTTGCTTGTAGTCCAGGAGTGGTAAACATCCACGATGGCACGTTTTTTGTCAGTCGCACTCAGGTCGGCAATCCACCTCAAATTGACGGGCAAGGCGGTAAATGCCTCAGTGCCTTGTTTGCCCGGCGCCTCACCGGGAGTGCTAAATGCATCCTGCACAAACCAAGCCTCATCGGCATTGGGCTGTCGCGCCAGCGTAGCCCGCCGGCCGTTCACAAACAGTTGCGAGCCACCGCTGATGGCAGCAGCATCGGGTGGCGCCGGGTAGCTGACGGTGGCCGCGGGCAAGGCCGCTGTTTTGCTGCCCAAATTGATGCCACCGCTGATCAGCACGGTACCTGCCTGCCGAGCTTCGTAGCTGACCGGCGCAGCAGCTGTGCCAGAGTCACCCGGAGTGAAGGTCAGCGTGGCGTTGAGGGTGTAGTCGCCTGGGCCGATCAGCACACGCACCGGGCCGCGAGGCGTGGTGCCTGCAGCCATGGCGGCGATCTTGACCCGTGCAAGCGCCTGAGCCCGATGGATTGTTTTGACCGGGCCGGTGACAGCGTCACCGTTGCCAGCGTCTGAACCGGAAGCTTCGACAGCGATCACGGCCGCCAAGCCGGTATCAGCGCTGGCGGAGATGGCAGCCCCCGAGCCAAACAGCGCGTGCATCAGTGCGGCCAGTGCCACGTGCCGAGCACGCACAGGCAAGGGCGAGCGCGTGGATAAAACGCAAGGGTTGAATATGAGCATGAAGTTCCTCAAGGGCTGGCCGAAGGCAAGCGCTTTGGCTGCTCGCTGGCACCGCCAATGCGATAGCTAGGGTAATGCGTCCGGTGCACGCTAGGGCCACCTGTTGTGTGTAAAAAATTCTTTGAGGCGCTCGATACAAGGGCTTAAGTGGCGCTTTCCCACCGGCCACATTGCGAGCTTGCGGGGCTGGTAACGAAATGAACAAGCGGGAAGTAATGCGCGAACGTTTCGATGGGTTACGAAAAGTGCTCTGGAAACCCGACAGATTGCACGTTGAGAATTCGCATAGGCAAAGAAAATATGAACTGTGAGCAGCGCTTCTGCCCGCCACCTCTACAAAGCCCCCACTATGCAGTACCGTTCAATCGTACCTACGCCTTCGCAAGTCAAATTGTTGGCCAGCACCCTCATTTCAGGAGTGCTTCTCACTGCGTGCGGCGGCGGCGGCGGAGACGCGGAAGGACCGAATAGTACGCTCAGTGTCGCCTCGCAGCAGCCCGAGCCTGCGCCGTTGACGCCGGCCGCGACAACCACCGAAGTAACCGATGTCCCCATGCCGAACGCATCGCGAACTTTGGACAACGGGGTTGATCTAGCCATCATCGATGCCACACCCAGTGCCGCAGCCAGCCCAACTCTGTTGGGCCTGGCGCCGACGCCGAATGACGCAGATACCACCGCCACCAGCGACAGGAACGATGAGTTTGCGCTCAGCGCTTACGCTGCCACCGCAAAAATCGCAGCGGCAAACGCTAGCTTGTCAGACACCGCAGCGCAAACGGTTGAAGTACGTGTATACGTGGACATTGCGGGAAACGACAGCGCCTCAGGGGTGGCAAAAGATGTGGGCGCTGTCGATGGGCCGGTCAAAACTCTGGGGCGCGCGCAACAACTCGTGCGCGCCAAGCTCGCTGCCATGTCCAACGGCAGCCTTACAAGGCTGCCGGTTCGAGTGCTCATAGGTCCCGGCACCTATGCTCTGAATGCCACTCAAGTCTTCGGATCCGCCGACTCAGGTACTTACAACGCGCCAGTGAGTTTTGAAGCAGTCACGCCGGGTACAGTCGTCATTAGTGGCGGAATGGCACTCGGCACCGTCACCGCACCCGCGGCCGCCACCTCAATCAATTTCCCCGCCCCCTCAAACACCGCTCTGGTTTCTGGTGCCTCCCAGCTTTACGTCAACGGCCGGCGTGCCACTCTGGCGCGTCAGCCTAACGCGGGCGCAGCCTGGTTCGTCCAACGACCCGTCGTGTTGCCGACCGACGTTGCGGGCAGTGAAGGCAAAGCGGCCTTTGCGCCCGGTGGGGCCGACATGGCGTGGATCGCAGGGCTTAGCGCGTCTGACAAAGCGCGGGCTGTTGTGGATGTGATGCATTCCTGGACGAATAGCCGCCACCATTTGGCGGCGGTTGGCACGCCTGCTGGGGCCGTGCAGCTTGCCCCAACAGTGATCTGGCCGTTTTTGAGCTACGGTCCCTCGCAGCGTTACTTCATCGAAAACGTCGTTGCCGCGCTCGATGCCCCTGGTGAATGGATTTATGAGGCAGGCGTTGTGCGGTATATCCGCCAAGCCGATGAGTCTTCCCAACCAGTTGCCGCCACACTGCCATTGCTCGAAAAGCTGATCGTGGTGCAAGGCGAATCGAGAACAAAGCTCGCACAAAACATCCGGTTCGTCGGCTTGGCATTCGCTCATACCCGATACCTGACCACCGCCGCAGGCTTCATCGACCATCAGTCGGCAAATCAAATCGGCGCCGCCGTCGAGGTCAACAACGCGATCGGCGTGGTGTTCGACAACTGCCGCTTCTCCCAAACTGCCGGCTGGGGCGTGTGGCTACGCGACAGTGTGCGTCTTTCGCGCATCACCAACTCCACATTCACCGACACTGGCGCGGGAGGCATAAGAGTCGGACTGACAGCCCAAGCCGCAGGTGATGCAAATGCGAGTGGCAACAACGTGGTGAACGGCAATACGGTGACGGAGACAGGAAAACTGTTTCCTGGCGCTGCCGCCATCTGGCTCGGGCAGACCTGGGACAACCAAGTGCAATGGAATACTGTCTCGAAAACAACGTACTCAGGTATTTCAGTCGGTTGGACTTGGGACTACGCAGAGGCAGGCTCGGGCCGCAACTTCATCAATGGCAACCTGCTGTACAACATCGGCCAGCGCCAGCTCGCCGACTTGGGCGCCATCTATACCCTGGGCAAATCACCCGGCACAAGAATCACCAACAATGTGATTCGGGAGGTCCGCAGCTACAACGGCTACGGTGGCAGTGCCTTTGGCATATTCAACGATGCAAGCAGCAGCGGCATCGTTGTCTCAACAAACGTCGTCGTTGGGACTGATGGCGGCGGCTATTTTCTGCAATTCGGGCACGACAATACCCTGCATAACAACGTTTTCGCGGCAGGCGACGCCGGCGAAATCACTATCGGCCGCGTAGACGGGTCGAGCAACTTGATCTTCAAAAGCAACCTGCTGGTTTCTAAGAATGTTCAACCCTTCAGCTTGCTCGCTCAGTCACCTGATGTGACCTATGTAGGCAATGAAGTGTCTGACACTCTAAGTGGAGCCAGCACCACAATTGCGCGGTGCGGGACCGGTTGCGTGCTCGGCAAGACCAATATCACTGCTCTGGCCAGCCCTCTCGCGATCAGCAGCAGTTCGGCCACCTGGACACCTGTCGTCAACACCGCCGTCACTGCCATGCGCAGCACAGCGGCTAAAACCTTGGCGCTGACGTTGCAGCCTGCCGTGACTACGCCACTTCCCCCGGTCATTGGGCTTGAACTCCTGCCGCCAGCCCCCGTAGCAACAGGGCTGGAAATGGCCATCGATGTGGCGGGCACTGCCACCGGCGGTAAGCCGCTTGGCCTGGTCTATGAGTTGGCAGCTGTCAACGATGCAATGAAGGTGATCAGTCGTGCCGACGCGCCAAGTGGGAAATGCCTGGCCATGTTCGACGGTCCTTCATTTCCACACGCCTACCAGCCGATGGCCTTCGCCAAGCTCAACCACACCACGGGCATCACCACGGTCGAGTTCTCTTTGCTGATCGATGCCAACACCTTCTTCTGGCACGAGTGGCGTGACGATTCCAGCCCCTACCATGGGGGCCCTACCTTCTTCATCACAGCCAAAGGTGTGGAGGTCAACCGCAAGATAGTGGCCACAGCAGACGTCGGACAATGGAGCAAGTTCAAGATCACCGCACCGATGAACCAGCCGACCGCAGGTTGGAAGCTTGAAATGACCCGGTCGAACGGCCAAAAAATAGTTGTAGACAACTTGCCGATGAAACACACCAATTTCACCCGATTGAACTGGCTGGGATTCATCTCTAACGGTTCGCAGGTGTCTACGCCATGCATGACTGGGATCAAAGCCAGTAATGTTGGATGACGGGGCCCCGCGCTACAAAGCAGACCCTTCTGCAATCGCTACTGCGGTGTGCTTGAACCGAATCGCGAACGCAAGCCGCTTTTGCCGATAAGTCTCAAGTGCTTGCATTTCCTCGAGAGCGCGGGTTTGGGCCTCACCCAATTCGCGCCATGCAGTAGCAATACATTCAACTACCGACTCGGCGCGGCCTGCATCGAAATATTGTGCGAGCGCGCCTGCCTGCTCTCTGTGCAGCGCAATGTCGGAAAGCAACAGCGGTACACCCAACCCTTTCGCTTCCTCGACCGTCGTGCTCCACCCCTCAAACAACGAGGGATTGATAAGCGCAAGCGCAGCACGCGCAAGAGGCATCACATGCTCATAGGGTACAAGCCCCAAAAAGCGAAACTCGTTTTCCAAGCCATATTGCTTGACCAAAGCCAAAACCCGTGCGGGGTGTTCCGGGTTGCGCGAGTCAGCGGCCTTGCCGGTGCACACCACAACGACGCTTTCCCCTCGCTGTTTGAGTAGCCGCAACGCCTCGATGACGATCAGATGATTCTTGTGCCGCCACAACTGGTTGGGCATGTAGAAAAAGCGCTCTGGCAAATCGTGCTGGCGCCTGACTTCCTGCGGGTCCAACTGCCGCGCTGGGTCGGGCGGCGTGACGCAGAACGGTAATACGGACACGCGCCCAACTGAAGCCGGAAAAAACCGTTCGCAGTCCCGTCGTGCATCCTCGCTGCTGACCATCAAGCCCGTCGCACAGCGGCTCAGGGCGGCATACCCAAAATCGCGCTTCAAGCGGTTCGCCGTGGAAAACATCTGCGGTAACTGACGATGCTGGAAGTCTGCAATCCAGGCCAGTGTCGGGACCGGGAACCAGTAGCCGTACCAGGCCGCATGTTGGAACACCACGTCGATGCCCTGGGCACGAAAAGCCTGCAACGAAACAAAGTCACGTTGAAGCACGGCACTACCCAGTAGTCGCAACACGCGGCTGCCAATGCCAGCACCCCAGCCTGGCACCACCACCGGTGGCTGCGCAAGGAAGGGCACCAACACTGCGACGCTCTCAGCCGCGGTTTCGGGGGCCACGAACAGCACTGCTTCGACCGGCCGCCCGGGCAAGTCAGCCAACGCAGACATCAGGTTGCGCAAGTAGTTGATGCCCCCCGTCCAGCCATCGCCGCCGAACACCGTGAACGCCACACGAGTAGTCATCGTTCGTCCTCGGCACCTTGCTGCTCACGCGCCAGTTCCGTACGGAACCAAGTCACATAGTTGTCGATACCCTCCCCCCAGGCCCGAGTCGGCGCAAAGCCGGCGGCTTGCACGCGCGACACATCGGCCACCAGGCGCACCGGGTCGCCCGGCCGTGCGCTGCCCGAGAAGGCCACCTCGCAGCCACTGCCCCAGGCCGAGCACAGTCTATGTGCGATGGCCCGCACCGGCGTGGCCACACCAGTGCCACCATTAATCACCTCGGCTTCGCTGCTGGCGCGCCCGGCCGCCCAGTACATTAGGCGCGCAACGTCGTCGACATGCAGCCAGTCGCGCAACTCGTCGCCACTGCCGCCGAGTTGCAGGACGGCGGCACCCTTCGCCAGGCGCGTACAGGCATCCCACAGCAATTGCTTGCGCAGACCCGGCCCGTAAACCGAGAACAGGCGAACGATGGCGACCTTTAGGCCGAAGTTGCGGGCATAGGATTCGAGTGCCAACTCGGCCATGCGTTTGTGGAAGCCATAAGGGCTGTATGGCGTGCAATGTGCCTCGTCGGCGATTGGCATGTCGTGCCCGGCGCCGTAGACGGCAGCGCTGGACGCCATTACCAGCTGCGCCGCCGGCGCACGCAGCCGCATCCATTCGGCCAGTTCACTGGCTGCTACCACGGAGCGATAGAAGTCCTCGGCCGGTTGCGCAAATGACGGCCCCACGGCGCTGCCACCAGCCAGATGGATGACCACGTCCGGCGCGCCGACCACCGCTGACAAAGCATCCAAATTGGCATGCGAGATCTCGCCGTTTCGCCACTCGGCCACACCCCATTGCCGACGAGGCGATTCAAGCCAAGCACCGTGGCCAAGACCCGCCACGACATGACCGTTGTCGGAAAAGAACCGCGCTACGTGACGGCCGATGAAACCGCGTGCGCCGGTGATCAGGACTGTCATCCCTGTTTCCCTTCGTTGAAGAATTGGGCTTCAATGGCCGATCTAAGGAATGTCAAAACGCCCTCCTGCTGCCGCAGCCAAAGGCAGTGCAAACCAGTGCCGATCTTTGCGCAGAAGTCGAATGAGTTCTTCCTCTGCTGGCCCCTCAACATAGTCTAGAGTTGGCCAACGAACCCATTCCTTGCGAACAAAGTCAAACCGTTTGACAACTTGCGCCGGCCGACCGACCAAGAGCGAATAAGGCGGTGCGTCCTGCCGAACTTCAGCACCGGCGCCGATCACGCAGCCGTGGCCGATACGGACATTCCCGAGCACGGTTGCGCCATACCCAAAAAAGCAATTAGGCCCGACAACAATATCAATATCCTCTGTAGTCCCTGTCAGCAAATAAGGAACGGTCGGATCTGTATAAACATGCGCACTGCCCAGAAACGCACAACCTCGCGCTGTCAGGCAAAAGTCACCGATACGAATACTGCGACCTACGGTCAGGAACGTATCCTGACCAAGAAAACAGTTCTCTCCAATCACTAGAGCGTCCTTGGCCAAGCCGCGCTCGTTCACATTCAGCCAACTCCGCGCTCCAATTGCCGAATTTCTCCCGATACGAATCCTCGAAACGCCAATCAGCTTTACGGCCGGACCGAAATACACCGAAGGAAACGCGAACAATCTCCGCCTGATCGCTACCAGAGCGTCAACCCACATTTTGAAGCGAGAAACCAGCATGGCTGTCCGAGGCCCATAGCTGGCTATGCGCTTGACTTGCTCTCTTACGCCAGAATTTCGATTCATCGATGTCATCCACACACACGGAAAATCGTGTCCTTGAAATATCGACCCCACAGCCGATCGCGAATCAAGAATTTACGGACAGCTGCCTTACCGTCTGCCGATTCAGATATATCGTCAGGAAAAAGGCGAACCAGATCCGACGCCACACCATCGGCCTGTTGCTGAAAATTTCGACCATGGGTGCCCGAACCATCGAAACCATCGTTCTGCACCAGCGAACTTTTCGGGAACAATGTCAAACCCTTGGAGTCATAGACGTTTAGATACCACCAGACCGCCCATGAATCATTCTTTCCTCTAATCTGATCCTTCAACATTCTTGAGAATGGGAATGAGCCATCAAAATCGAATGAATATCGAGAGCGCATGGACAACGTGGCTCGCGTTGCCGCCTCGATATCCTCGGATCGCCTTGCCCAAGCCCTGCTCCAAGTCGCCCACCCCCAAGAGGTCGTCAGCCGAAGTAAGACCGCGTCGTGCGAATCCGATATCTTGACAGGAAAGTTATGCCCTGATATCTGCATGACCTCGGGATGCTGTTCGTAGCGCACGAGCGCATCGTTCATGTAACGCAAAAATACTGACGACAAGATCAGGTCATCCTCAACCACGATCACACGACCATAGCGTTCGCACAGGGCAGTAACACCAGCGCGAATCGACTTTGACAGGCCCTGATTCTGCGAAGCGAACACGATGTGTTTATCGGGATGAGACCATTGTTCGACCAGCGACCGAACTTCATCGACCTCGCCCTTCTCGCCCGGCCGCCGCGCCCCATCACAAAAAACGTGAAGCGGGCTGCCCTCGAACTCCGGATTACCTGCCAATGTTTCGAGCGTGCGCCTTGTATGCGCCGGCCGCTTGAACGTGAACAGCGCAATGGGCGCTAACTCAGACATGAACTGCTCCTCTCAATACCTGTGCTTCGAGCAAGGACTGGCCCTCGGACAGGCTGCGATCCCAGGACAGTTCGCGCGCTCGGGCCAGCGCGGCCTGGCCCATGCCAAGCCGCAGTGCCTCGTCATGGTCGAGGGCGACGACCGCATCCGCCAACCGCCGTACGACGGTCAGCTGGTCGGCGCCTGCCGTGCGAACAACAATGCCGCACTCAGGTGTCACTGTGATCGCTGGCCCGCCGAGATCGAGGCAGATCGTCGGCAGTCCGCAGGACATCGCCTCCAGAACCGCCATTCCGCCAGAATCGTGCAGGCTTGGAAACAGCAGCGTGTCGGAGGACGCGAGCCTTCCTAGTACCTCGCCCTGAGGCAAATGGCCGGTGAACGACAGATTCGCCGTGACATCCAGTCGCTCCGCGAGTGCGACGAGCCAGCCGCGCAGACGGCCATCGCCGACGATCTCTAGTCTCAAATCAACGCCGCGACGCTGGCATTCAGCCAGCGTCTGTATAGCTAGGTGCACTCCCTTCCAGCCCAGCAGGCGACTCACCATGATCAGACGCAGCGGTTCGCCAGGCTGGCGCCCGCGGCTAACGCCGTTGTCGGGCGAATCGCTGCCGATGTCCAGGAAGATGCGCGCCTTGTCCATGATGCCGGCGGGCAGGGCCGCGCTGGTCTGCGCCGAGCGTGTCATCACCAACGCTGCCTTGCGCTGCGACAACCACAACATCGGATCGAACTTGGCCGAGACAATCAGCACCGTGCGCAACGCTTCGAAAGCGCGCTCGAACAGCGGCAGGCCAGCAAGCAAGGCGCGCGGCGCCGACTCGCCGCCTCCGACCGGGCCGATCACGAATGGCGCGCCGAGATAGCCCATCCAGGTCGGATAGCGGAAGGTGCACATCGTAATATGGACGGCAAGATCAAACTCGAACTCACGCATCAAGCGGCGCGCCAAAGGCATGACAGAGAACTGCCAGACGAAATACTTGGGTATTGCGGTCGCACCATTGAATGGCACTGAGCCTGCAATGGGAGTATCGTGATATCGAAATTGTGGATACAGAGTATCTGCATGCGCCCTTACATAGGCTTCAATTGCGGAACGAAAGCGCTCATGAGTAATAACGACAACCTCGTGTGTGCGCGCCAAATGCAATGCCCACCGCCACCCCACACCCGGTTCAGAACCCACTCCAGGCATGCAAGCATAGGCCGATAAAAGTATCTTCATGCCTTAAGCGATCCAACCACGCCACTTGGCTGCCAACGCGCCAACAACGGCACTGGCGTACGGCTTCGCGAACTCAATCGGCCAGGTATGCCCATAGTTTCGTCTTACGTAGGTGTACCAAGCGCGTGGGGGGACTTGCTTTGGGCCGCAAACATACCGCAGGCGAGCACGAATGCTACGGGCAGTCTCCACTGGCATGCTGTTCGGTTGATTACGTTCGCAAGTACCAACGAAACCCGGTGCCATCCAAACACCGAAACCGGCAGCAGAGGCGCGAAGCCCGTAATCCCAGTCGCCAATGGCATGAACGAAACGTTCATCCAAATTGCCCAATTTTTGAACCACGGCGGCCGGGATGAGCACGCAGTTCCCATTGAGAGTTTTGCAACGCTGCGGCTCCAATCCAACTGCCATCGTTACGAGATGATTTGGGGAGTCAGCGTCTCGGGGCACTAAGCCGCCATAACTAAGTTGGCCAGTAGACGGGTCGAGCGTCGCGCCTACAATAATGCTCGCTGGTGTATCGGAGGAAAATAACAATACCTCCCTGCAGGCATACAACTGCTCTAAGGCAGTTATATGAAGAATCGTATCATCGTTGAGCCATAGATAATCATCATATCCTTGGGCGATCGCTTTAGAGAACGCCCGGCGCATGCCACCGTTCCAATACAGCGAGCCGTCGCCGCCTATCAATTGCACTTGCGGAAAATGAGCCCGCACCGCATCCGAGGTACCGTCCCTACTGCCGTCGTCGACGAGAACAACGCTCAAGTGCACTCCGGTCGGGAGGACGCACCGAAAGAGGGCCTCAAGGCAGGCTAGAGTTTTCTCACGCCGGTTGAAACAGGTGATCAGTGCGCAAATTGCACTCATGGCTTTGCCTTTTGAAGACCTTGGCTGATGACTGTCAAGAAAGTTGAGACGCGTTGGCTGAGCCGCCAGGCACACCATGCCATGGCGATGCAGACCGGCCAAAACACCAGCATGCCCCAAGGCCAGCCCAGTTGCATCAGCAACGAATTGTCTGCCAGGAAACGCTGGACCAGATAAACCTCGAAGGAGATGGAACTCATGAACAAAGTGAAGGGCATCAGCTTTCGCAGCAGCGGACCATTGACGTTTTGACGAATGAGATAGAACGCAGAAACTCCAAACCCTGCACTCGAGAGATGAAGTACAAACTGCCAGTGCTGTAAATGAAGGCTGGACACCGTCAGTTTGAAAGCGACCCAGGTCACCAAAGAAACCACGACCCAAAGACCAGCCCAAGAAAGCCTGAAGGCACTCTCTCGTGCAAGCCAACCGCTTGCGAGCATGACCGCCAGATAGAAGATCCAGGCGAAATAGCCGCCGCTGTCTATCGACTTGTTATCCAGATCAAACTGCGTCGCGTAAAAAAACACATAGGCGACCAGTAAGGCAGCGAGGGCGATGAGACGTCCCAATGAGTTGGCGGTGCTCCAGAACCAGAAGTAGACCGGATAGAAAAGGACGATGGCGCTGACAAACCAGTAGGGTGTCGGCCAGATGAAATAACCGAACGCATCAAGATTTGGTCGCGAATAAGCCACTGGGAACAGCAGCAGACCGACGGCACCTACCAGCATCACTGGCACGTAGATCCTCATCAAGCGGCGTCGCAGCCAGGGCCATAGCGCGGTCTGCCGGTTCAGCCCAAGCGCGAGGCCATAGCCAGACGCGATGAAGAACAGCACATTGCCCAGCAGGCCGCCGGCCGACAAGCGGGCGTCAGGATACAGCAGGTCCAGATGGGAATTTGTGATTAGCACAATTGCCAATGCCTTGACGACATCGATTACCGGCTCATCGTGTCGGGGGGGCTTGTTCCTACTGGGTTCACCTCTTCTCATTGCATGGGCTCATGGGGTAAGCCCGCGCCGCTGGGCGGTCTGATAACGCTGTACCAGCCGCCGGCGCTGCTTCGTAACGTAAGTCGTATTCGGCTGAACGGATGCCGCCGGAGCAGCGACGGCACTGCCAAACAGCGGGTATTACTCCGATCTTCCAAAGCAAAAAACATTTGTGGCGTCCAGAAATTAAGCTGTATCCAATAAAACAAAAAAAACAAAAGAACAGTACTTTGCAAAACGGCTTGGCATGCCTTAGCCTGAAACTATCCCTTCGGAGCGCAACTAGTAAAACACGGCGCTACTTACCTACTACATGGCCGCTCATCGAATTAAAAGGACTCTGCCGCCGTCGAATCGCCGTAACCGATGATGCTGCAAAGGTAAACGCCAAGAGATGAACGAATGCATCCATTCCACTCAAAGCACCGAGTCGCATTGGACTTTCAGAGAAGCATCGAATCAACAATCCGAGAAACACAATAGCAGCCAAGCCAGATGTTACTTCCCAAGATTTCAGGCAGCTCCTCCCCATGAGATATAGATACCAGAGCAATGATACCAACCCAAAGAGTCCTGCTTGGCCCAAAGTTTGGAAAACCTGATTATGCGCCTGTCCCGCCGCCATAATATTGTGCTCGTATCGATACTTGAGATCCCAGATCGCAGAGCCATATCCGAAAATTGGATTGGACAAAAATTCATTCCAAGTTATCTCCCAAATCCTCGTTCGACCCGTGAAGGTGATAGCCTCCGGAATATCCAAAATCCTTTCCAATCGCCCATTGTTGACCAGCACCAAAAATACAAGAAGACCCATCGCCGTAACCAACATCGATGCGACCATCACAACAGACGAAAAGTTCCCCACATTTCTTGCACCAAACCTGCTGCGTATATCTTCAAAGCGCACAAAAACTATACCTACCACCGCAACCACATAGGATGTCTTTGATTGAGTTAGTATGAGCGCAAATGCCGCAATTGCGAAATACAAGGGGTTCATCCTTTTTCTCACAAAAGGGCTGAGTTCCATTATCACAGCAATAGCCGCGACAATACCCAATGAGTTCGCATGCTCAGCCAGCCCATAGAGTCGAATGCTAAATCCTGGCAACCAAGAACTGTATCCGCGTTGAATGGTCATATCAGGCACAAAAATGGCACCCAGCAAACTCAGACCAAGAACGGTTAAAATGACATATTCAATCTTGACAATCGCATTTTTATAACCTGTAGGAGCCATAAGTGCCAACGCCGTAAATACAATGGGTGCATATAACCAAGACACTTGTACTTCCTGCGAGTTTGCGAACACCAAGCCAACCCAATACGACGCTATGTAGAAGGCCAACAAAGCCCACCAGAGCTGCTTGGCAGCGGGCGTCATGACACGCTTTCCAGTAGCCCAGCGAAAAATTTCCCCGATTGAAACAAATAAAATAATTCCAGAAGTAAGCCTACCTGCCCAAGCAGCGCGGCCTTGCTGCACATCCAACCCAAGTTGAGAATTCAATATCAACTCTTGCTCGCTGTAGAGCACTCGGCCTGTCAACACAACACTCGCAGCATTGCCTATAACCAATGCGCCTAGTATTACAGCAATCTTCGATGAATCCGTCCATTTCTCAGCCAACACACTTGCGATAGCAGCAAGAACGGGAATCAACAGGCCAATGGCAATAGCCATAATAAACGGTAGGCCTTGAAAAATAACTGCCAGGAAATCTTGAATCATTGTATTTCCGCCAAGTATTTTTTCTTGATTAAACCGAAAAATTATTTCTCATATTTGCAGTATAAATCATCGCACAATTAATGACATCGATCAGTTGGAAATGTTTATAACCTCATCTGACACTGAGATATCAAAGATGCCTTTTAAGTTGGCCCGCAAGCAGCCAAAGAACGGATGATTCGCGCCGGGACTCCAGCAGCAATTACGTCGGGGGGCACATTGTGAGTGACCAGAGAACCCGCACCGATAACGCTATTCCTGCCAATTGTCACACCTTTGAGGACACGCACACCTGCCCCTAGGAATACGTTATCCTCGATCACGATTGACGCTGAATCAATAAACTCAGGGCGGTTTTCAAAGCGACGATTCAATGGATTGATCGGATGAAAATCGGTATCAATGATTTGAACATCGGCACCTAACAAACATTGATTGCCAATCTCTACAGAGGTTGCAGCGCAGATAACCCCACCGCTGAGCCCCACATCAGCACCGATCTTGATGTAGGCACCCGGGCGCAACGTCCGCAACACAACAGGCCTTGCTACACCCAGGGCCGTGAAGTGGGAGTGTGAGCACAGCACGACGCGTTCCCCTAGAACGATGCTGGAACCTTCAGCGAGGCTTACCTCAGGCATGCCATAGAACCGCACACCTGCTGCGCCCTCAACACCGATGGCTTGCAGGGCGAGACGGCCTCGTAGTTGCCACCATCGCTTCAATACTGCGAAACGAAGCCGCGCGCCAAAACGCAATGCTTTTGCCAAGCAAATCGCCATAATCATCTCGCCACCTCCTGCGACGTAAGCGTCGGCTGCCGAGGCTGAGGTGCTTGAAGAATGTTTTGGTAGCGACTAATGTAGGCCTGCGTCACGGCAAGGGGTGCGTAGAGGTTGTTGGCCATCTGGCGGCCAAACGCCGACTTGGCCTCGTAGCCATCGTCAAAGACTTCGACCAACGCTTGGGCCAAAGCACTGGGTGAACGAACGTCGGTGAGCAACCCCGCGGCACTTTTTCCCGCTGCGTCAGCGCCCATTACCGAAGGCACTGCGCCACTCTCCCGGCCCGCCACAATCGGCAAACCCAGCGCCATGGCTTCTGCCAACACCACGCCGAAAGACTCTTCCAATGCTGGGTGAATCAAAGCGTCCATTTGGCTGAGTACCTCGACCAAATCGCAGTGTGGCAAGCGGCCACGAAAATACATGCCCCCCGCGATACCCTCGGACTCCGCCCAACGTTGCGCCTTCTCACCCGAGCCAAAATCCGCACCGAACAAGTGCAACTCAGCCGAAGGCTCTCTCGAACGCCATAGCTCAAACGCTCGTAGCGCTGGCTCCGCATTCTTACGCCTATCCCACCCGTTGCACACCATGACAACACACCGCGAGGCACCCGCCTTGCGGTCACGACCCAAGGCCAACACGTGGGCCGCCACTGGGTTGGGGATCACCTGAGGCGTGTGGCCCAGCGCATGCGCAAGTTCAGCCGCCATGTAGTCGGAAACAGTAGTGAATTCGCGCCCTTTGCGAAACACTTGTCGAGCCATCAGAAAGCGCAATGCCCGATAGGGGCTCCGGGTGAAGCGCAACACCACTGCAGGTGCGTCGTGGCATGTGATGAGATGCGGAGCAGGTTGATTCAGCGCGGCGAGCGCGAACTCATATGACCAATGGGCGTGCACGATGTCAGGCCCCGCGGTCTTCAGAGCTTCTGTTATCGCCTGCCGTTCTGTAGCAAAAAAATCAACTACGCGGCCCAGATGCTGGCCATTGAATGCCCAGGCTCTCGGTCGGGCTGGGCACACAGTAAAACTGAAATTTTTACCTTCACGTCGGACTGCCCCGCCAGCCAAGGGCAGTTCTGAATCAGTAGTAATAGCTGTGACGCGATGACCCAAACGGACCAATTCACCAACAATAATCCCGGTCAAGGGGGCGCCGAGATAACCTTGAGGAATTGGACTATCACCATCAAGAAGGCCACGGACGTCAGCGCCTGCGATCGGGCCTACAAGCGCAATGTGCATGATCAGCCGCCAAGTGACTGCGTTGATAGCGGCATCTGAGTGGCAGAGCATCCTGAAACAGCGAAACTGCTACCCTCAACGGTCAATATACAGATTCTCCGCATATTTTCTTTCAATGAATTACCAGGTTCGCAAATGACTCTTGCTAGCATGTCAAAATTATCTTGCACTTACCATTAATATTCTTCCGAGCCTTGGCATTCGCTGAATCACCGCTTGCATTGCGGGCAGACCGACCAACAATGGACGCGCTCCAAAAATCACAATCATCATAATCAGAATACTGAGCACGCCATTAACAAGGATATTGAGAACATGAGGCCCGCGCATCCAGTTCGAGGCCAACTGGCCAAGGACAGCCAAAATAATAATCAATATCAATACTGGAAAACCGATGGCAATCCCAATAAAACGCGGATTCAACAAACCTTTCTTGGCAAACATGACCAAATAAATTGCCATCCTGAGCCATTCCGTTGCGACAAGTGCGCAAGCAGCGCCAAAAACACCATAGCGTGGCGTCAACAATATCATCATGCCAGCCAAGAAAACAAGCATGGTTGACTGCAATAAGAGCTTTGGTCGGAGCATGGCCTGCGCATCCATTGTTATACCTGCGACGTTGGAAATGCAATATGGTCCGGCACCAATCGCCAGAACGACCAGCACCTCGGCAGCCATACCCCATTGCGGCCCAAGCAAAAGCTCAACAATGTCTCGGGCCGAAACTGAAATGATCGCAGAAACAACAAATGCGTAAAAGGCGACCGCGATTATCGAAACTTGCACACCAGTCCTAAACTTTTCAGGCTCGCTTTGCGCTTGCGCCAAGCTAGGTAGCAAGACGCGAGTCAACACGCTTACGGGCTGCTGAACAGGTAGGTTAGCCAGCAACATTGCGCGGTTGTACTGTCCTACGAGTGATTGACCTGTCAGTTTTCCAACAATAATTGAATCAACGTTAAAACTAAGAAATTCTACAAACCCAATTAGCGAGTATTTGCTACCAAATGCGAGGAAGTGTGATCTCGCATTTTTAGTGTGCTTCAATTTCAAGCGCCTGAAATTCGCCAAGAAAAAGGACCCGAACGCGGTAATCAAAGCCTGCGTCAATGTAGCTGCAACGAGCGCCCACACACCGTATCCTGCCCAAGCGCAGCCCAATCCCACTAGCCCGTAACCAACTAGGTACGCGGATATCTCGATGAGAGCCAAACTCCTGAAACGCATAGCTCGCCGCAGGAGCGCGTTCGGAACAATACCGACAGAGGTAATAAAGAAACTGGCGGCCAGGACGCGAATAACTTGGGCGAGCCCAGACATCTCGAAGAATGACTCCGCCAGGGGCGCCGCGAAAAATGTTACAGCTGTAAATCCAGCACCCAAAACCAGAGACACGGAAAATCCGGCAGCGATATCATCATCACTGAGGTTTGCTTTTTGAACGACAGCCGGTGCTACTCCAAGCTGAGCGAAATAGGTCGCAAATCTCAGACTGAGCCCAGCAATGGCTACCAGTCCAAAGTCACTTGGGCTCAGCAGGCGGCCCATTACTGCCATGAAGCCCAACTGTGAACCGGCGATCACGAAGACTGAAATAGTGCTCCAGCCCAAGCTTCGACCTATTTGGGCTAGCTTAGTCATGCGCTCGGGTCAACTCGACAGCGCCAAAAAACTATCGTAGGCGCGGCGAATACCTATGATCAATGGCGTCGTGGAGCGCCAGCCGAGAAAATCCAGCCGCGACACATCCAGCAGCTTCCTCGGAGTGCCATCTGGTTTGCTGCTGTCGTAGACGATACGGCCTTCGAATCCGACGACCTTCATCACCGTCTCGGCCAGTTCGCGGATCGTCACATCCTCGCCGGTACCGATATTGACGAGCGGACCGTCGTAGCCTTGTTCCATAAGATGCACGCAGGCGTCAGCCAGGTCATCGACATACAGGAACTCGCGGCGCGGTGTACCGCTGCCCCAAACGACGTACTCGGCATCGCCCCGCAGCTTGGCCTCGTGGGCCTTGCGAAGCAGCGCCGGCAGCACATGGCTGTTGGCGAGGTCGTAGTTGTCATTCGGACCATAC
>Ga0187843_10000569_pt1 | contig 25799 bp, 23 predicted proteins | sample SpaLakP09_SKY_43_FD_134516 | JGI IMG/M metagenome (GOLD analysis project Ga0187843, IMG submission 134516) | Oligotrophic lake water microbial communities from Sparkling Lake, Wisconsin, USA - SP09_SKY_43 | ecosystem: Environmental > Aquatic > Freshwater > Lake | place: USA: Sparkling Lake...
AATATTCCACGTGCGGGGCTTGCGATTATGAATATGCGTTCTGATAAATTAGTCGGTGCACGTGACATCATGATTTATCAAACAGGCTTAGCCAATGTGGATGGCTTGGAGACTTTGGGATTTCTGCCTGGCGCATTGGCCGATCATCTCACTTCATTTGGGGGTGATTTGGCTGGCAAAGGTCAGATGAGTTCGCTGCGATGGCTAGATGCAGGCGCTACTGCAAGTTATGGAACAGTTTCAGAACCTTGTAATTACTGGCAGAAATTCCCCAATCCAACCGTATTACTTAAATGGTATGTGAGCGGCGCCACTGCGATTGAAGCTTACTGGAAAAGTGTAGCTTGGCCAGCGCAAGGGGTATTTGTAGGCGAGCCTCTAGCTGCACCCTATGGTCGTCTGTAGTTTTTAAATTATTTTGTGATATGTAATTATTTTGGCCTGAATTTGTAATAAAAATGAAACCTAGTTTTAATATAATAGAATGTCAAAAAGTATTTTTTTAGTCATTTGAAGAATTTTTAAGGAACATAAATGCAAAGCAACACCCATTATTTATTGAAGACATCAAAACAAAATCTTGCTAAGCTAGCATTGATGATTGCGCTTGTTGGTTTGGTTGCTGGTTGTGGGAAAAAACACGGTGGTGAAGAGAAATCAAGCCAATCGATCGTCAGCGTGGATGGTGAAGAGATCACAGTGCATCAAGTGAATGATGAATTGCAGCGTGCTAATATTCAGGCTGCCCAGCAAGAGGCGGCCAGTCGTCAAATTGTGCAAGGACTAGTTGATCGTCAAATTTTGCTGCAAGCGGCTCACAAAGAAAAGTTGGATCGCAAACCTCAAGTGATGCAGGCGATTGAGAATGCAAAAATGCAAATTTTAGCGCAAGCGTATATGCAAGAGCGTGTTGCCTCAGTGGCAAAACCAACTAGCGCTGAAATTGATGAGTATCGTGCGCAGCACCAAGATATTTTTGCCAATCGAAAAATTTACGTGACTGACGAAGCAGTATTTAGTATGGAAGCAGGCAGCGCTGCTAAGCTGCAAGAGATTGCTAAGTCTGAAAAAACGCTGAAAGATTTAGAAAGTTGGCTGAAGTCGCATCAAGTAAAATATACGGTGAAGCGTGTTGCGCATGCTGCTGAGACGCTGCCGCCACAATTGCTCGCTCAGTTTGGCAAGATGGCCGTTGGTCAAATGGTATTTATTGGGGCGAATGGTCCAAATGCGCAAGCAATGGCGGTGAGTATGGCTGAAATTAAAGAGATGCCAATTTCAGAAAAAGATTCAAAGCCTTTGATTGAGCGAATTTTGACAGAGCAAAAACGTAAACAAACGGCGGAGGCGGAAATGAAGCGCCTGCGTGAATCTGCTAAAATTAGATATATCGATAAGAAATTTGATCCAGCCAGTGCGCCTAAAGTTGAAAAGCCAGTGGCAGCTGCTAAGCCAGTCGCTGATGAAAAAGAGCAAGCTAAGCAAAAAATGGAAAGTAGTGTGAGTAAAGGTGTGAGTGGTCTTTAAGTCGGTATTTTTGAGTTTGTTTTAAATGGTGTCAAATGTTTATAGGCTTTTGTTTAAGCCTGTAATTTTTACCTTTAATTTAAGGGGTGGTGTGATGAGGAAAATCCTCGCGAGTTTGATGTTGTTGCTGGGTGTTTGGGCGCATGTCGCTTCAGCAGATGAAGGTAATTATCTTTTGGGTCCAGGTGATATGTTGAAGATTACGGTCTACAACAACCCTGATTTAACCCTGGAAACTCGTATTACTGAAACTGGCACGATTAGTTTCCCGCTATTAGGTGAAGTTGAGCTAGGCGGCATCAGTGCATCGGCGGCGGAAAAGAAACTTTCTAGTCAGCTAGAATCGGGTGGCTTTGTGAAGCAAGCACAAATCAATATTTTGGTTGTGCAGTTCCAAAGCAAAATGGTTTCAATTTTGGGTAGCGTGTTTAAGCCAGGTCGTTATCCGCTAGACCGCAGCATGAACCTTACAGAGGTGCTTGCGCTTGCGGGTGGTGTGCCGACTGATGGTTCAGATATGATTACAGTGATTGGCAAGTCAGGCAAGGTTGAATATGACTTACGCAATATCATCAAAAAAGGCGATGGCTCACAAAACATCAATTTAGTCGGTGGTGAGATTATTTATGTGCCGCGCGCCCCTATGTTTTATATCTACGGTGAAGCGCAGCGCCCAGGTTCATATCGTATTGAACGCGACATGACAGTAATGCAAGCGTTAGCGATGGGTGGTGGCCCAACACCAAGAGGGACCCAGCGAGGTGTTCAGTTGCATCGTCGCAATACTAGCGGGGTGTTGGAAGTGCTTAGCCCGAAGCTGTCAGACTTGGTTAAGCAAGATGATGTTCTCTTCATAAAAGAAAGTTTGTTTTAGGACGCTACAAATGAACCTTACTCAATTTCTACTTGTATTAAAAGCCAGGGGCATGATTTTTTTAGTCACGCTTAGTTTAGTTGTGATTTCAACCTTGGTGGTTAACTTAATTACCCCTAAAACTTACAAAGGGGTGGCTACCATCGTGCTGAACTCAAAAGGAACTGACCCGGTGACAGGTCTTACCTTGCCTGCAGCCATGATGCCTGGTTATATTTCAACGCAAATTGAAATTATTACTAGTGAAAAAGTGGCTATTAAGGTGGTTGAAAATCTCAAGCTCACAGAAAACCAGGAGGCTATTGCTAAATTTAATGAATCCACCGATGGTAAGGGCGATATTAAAACATGGATGGCGAATTTAATACTTAATAACATTGTTGCTAAACCAACAACTGATAGCAGTATCGTGGAAATAACATATAGTGGAGCTGATCCCCAATTTGTAGCTTCGATGGCTAACGCTTTTGCTGAAGCTTACCAAGAAACCAACATTCAGCTTAAAGTGCAGCCTGCACAAATAGCGGCTAAGTATTTGGGGTTACAAACACAAGTATTGCGCAAAAATATTGAAGAGGCACAAGCAAAGCTTTCTAAATACCAACAAGAAAAAGGCTTAACTAGTGTAGCAGGCAGCATGGACGTTGAAAGCGCACGCCTTAATGATTTATCTTCACAATTAGTTGCTATTCAAAATCAAGCGAACGAAGCTAAGAGTCGTCAACAGCGCACTGGCGGTTCGGGTGACGAGTCGCCAGATTTGGCAGCTAACCCGATGGTACAAGGATTGAGAATGGATATTGCCCGCGCAGAATCCAAGTTTTCAGAACTTTCAGATCGTTTAGGTCCTAGCCATCCGAAATACCAAGAAGCGATGGCAGAAATCGCAAAGCTCAAAAGTCAATTGCTAGAAGAAAAAGGTAAGGCGCGTAGCACGATTGGTGGTACTGCAAGTATTCACAAGCAAAGAGAAGCTGAAATTCGTGCAGCGCTTGCCGCTCAAAAGGCGCGTGTATTGGAGCTCAACCTCACGCGCGATCAGCTCACTGTATTGCAACGTGATCTTGAAAATGCCCAGCGTGCTATGGACTTGGCAAGTCAACGCTTCACGCAAACCAGCCTTGAGGGTAGTGCGAATCAAACTGATATTGCCATCCTTAATCCAGCCACCCCCCCAACAAAAGCTGCGGCTCCAAGAATTTTGGTTAACTCTGTGATAGCTACATTCGTTGGTTCAATACTTGGTATTTTATTAGCATTGTTTGCGGAATTTTCTGACAGACGTGTTAGAACTTTAGAAGATGTTGGTGATATATTTGGGCAGCCTCCAGTTCTTATGATCATTACCAGCAAATCTTTTTCGAAATTCTTTAAGCTGTTTAAACTTTTTTCAGTCAAAGCCATTTAATTTAGGATAAGGAAAATAAAGATGGAAGCTAAACTAAATGTGCCGCAGGCAGATCAACAAGTAAGTCAAGGTGTAAAACAAAGCCCGATTGGTGAATTGTTGTTGGATCTGGGAAAAATCTCAGCGGCAGATGTAGATCGTGTGATCAAAGTCCAAAAAGAAAAAGGACTGCGTTTTGGTGATGCGGCCTTGTATCTTGGCTTGATTACAGAAACTGATATTAACCAAGTATTGTCTATGCAGTTTAATTATCCATATCTGCAAGCTGGCAAGGGTAATTATAATGATGAGTTAGTGGCAGCCTACAAACCATTTACACCGCAAGTGGAAGCCTTGCGAACATTACGCTCACAATTAATGACGCAATGGTTTGGTGAAAGCAATAAAGCGCTGGCTGTTGTTAGTGCTAATGCCGGTGAGGGCTCAAGTAACCTCACTGCCAATCTGGCGATTCTCTGCTCACAACTAGGGCGGCGTACATTATTAATTGATGCAAACTTACGAGATCCTCGTCAGCAAGAGTTGTTTAAATTGGCTGAAAAGCGTGGGCTGTCAGACATTTTGGCAGCACGACAAGATATGAGCTTAGTGTCCTCAATAGAAGCATTCCCTAATTTATCTGTATTGGGTGCAGGTACTTTGGCCCCTAATCCACAAGAGTTACTTAATCGAGCGATGTTTGCTAATTTTATGAATGAAGCTACGGCTAAATTTGATGTTGTTTTGGTAGACACATCGCCAACCACAACATCTGCTGACTCGCAATCAGTAGTAGCGATTTGTAAGGGCGCCTTGGTTGTTTCTCGGTTAAACTCTACTAGACATGCTGATTTGTATGATATAAACTCTATGGTTCGAGTTACTGGCGCGCGCGTAATCGGTGCAGTTGTGAATTACATTTAGGACTGCAGTGCTTTTTTTTAATAAGGATATATTAACCACGTTCATAACCGAGTGGTGGGCTGTTTTTTTGGGTCTCCTTATACTTTATCTTCCTGTCGGTTATGAATTTAGTAATACTGTCTGGACTGATCAAGCACAATCTCATGGCCCAATTGTTTTAATCATAGTGCTTTATCTTGTATGGAAAAAGCGTCATCATTTATATTCAGTTAAGTATCCTCAAGCGCCTAGCCCAGAAGATCACAATAGCTTTAATGCTCAAACTGTTGACTCTCCTAACATTTTGGAAAAATTATTAGGAGGTCTTTTTTTAGTTATTGGTCTCCTTTTATATGATATCGGCCGTTTACAAATAATTCGTATATTTGAAATTGGTTCATTAATCCCTGTATTAATCGGCATATTGTTGATAACAAGAGGAATGTCTGTATTAAGATTTTTTTTGTTCCCTTTTTTTTTCCTGTTATTCATGATTCCCCTGCCAGGTTTTTTTCTTGAGGCAGTAACTTCGCCAATGAAGCAAGCGGTTTCATATGTCGTCGAAACTATTTTATTCTGGTTTGACTATCCGATAGCGCGCGAGGGAGTCATTTTACAAATGGGTCCTTATAAACTATTAGTTGCCGATGCATGTGCAGGAATGCACACTTTAATTTCACTTGAAGCAGTTGGTTTGTTGTATTTAGAAATGGTAAGGCACAGTTCTATTGCTCGAAATTTAATTCTTGCACTGCTTATTATTCCTATTTCTTTTACCGCTAATGTTATTCGTGTGATTGTTATAACTTTGGTTACATTCTATTTTGGGGATGCTGTAGGCCAAGGCTTTATTCACGGTTTTGCTGGCATGTTTTTATTTATGATTGCTTTATTATTAATAATTTTTGTAGATAAGTTGCTTCAGTATGGTATTGGGAAACTTAAATTGATACGTGCTCCTATAACTTAAATTTAAGTCAAAAGATTTTTTCTTTATTATTACTTATCCCCATGGTTTTATAGTTTAATTTACCGAGATTAGCACATGAATAAAGTTGCACTTATTACTGGAATTACAGGTCAAGATGGCGCTTACTTAGCAGAGTTTTTGTTAAATAAAGGCTATATTGTTCACGGTGTTAAACGTCGTACATCCCTATTTAACACAGATCGTATTGATCACTTGTACCAAGACCCGCACGTGTCGAATCTGAATTTGGTATTACACTACGGAGACTTAACTGACTCTACTAATCTGATTCGCATTATCCAACAAGTTCAACCTGACGAGATTTATAATTTGGCTGCAATGAGTCATGTTGCGGTGAGTTTTGATACGCCAGAATACACCGCCAATGCAGATGGTATTGGTACTTTGAGGATATTAGAGGCGATCCGCATTCTTGGTTTAGAAAAGAGAACACGTTTTTATCAAGCATCAACATCAGAGCTTTATGGTTTGGTGCAAGAAATCCCACAAAAAGAGACTACTCCATTTTATCCTCGTAGTCCTTACGCAGTAGCTAAGCTTTATGCTTATTGGATTACCGTTAATTATCGTGAGGCTTATGGAATCTATGCATGTAACGGTATCTTGTTTAACCATGAAAGCCCAATTCGGGGTGAAACTTTCGTCACCCGTAAAATTACTCGAGCTTTAGCGCGCATCAAGCTTAATCTGCAAGACTGCCTATATCTCGGTAATATTGATTCACTTCGTGACTGGGGTCATGCTAAAGATTATGTTGAGATGCAGTGGTTGATGCTTCAGCAAGAAAAACCAGAAGATTTTGTGATTGCCACCGGCATTCAATTCAGTGTGCGCGATTTTGTGAATATTGCGGCGAAAGAATTGAATATCAATATAACTTGGCAGGGCGAGGGGGTTGGTGAAACTGGCGTTGATGATAATGGCAATGTGATTGTGAGAGTGGATGCGCGTTACTTCAGACCAACTGAGGTTGAGACCTTGCTTGGTGACCCGACCAAAGCAAAAGAAAAGCTAGACTGGTCACCTAAAATAACTTTTCATGAATTGGTGGCTGAGATGGTGCGTGAAGACCTAAAAAGTGCAGAGCGTGATGAATTAGTCATAGACCATGGCTTCTCGGCATATGATTATCACGAATGATTGATTTATGGAGTGTCACGTTTGGGTGATATTTGAGTTTGTTGGCTATTACTGAAGTTTTAAGAAGAGTGAACGCATGGACTTTAACGCTAAAATATATATTGCTGGACACAGGGGTTTAGTAGGATCAGCATTATTGCGCAATCTTCAGTCTAAGGGTTATACCAATATTGTTTTGAAAACTCATGCTGAGCTCGACTTAACTGATCAGCATGCAACTGAAAAATTTTTCTCTGACGAAAAGCCGGACTATGTATTTCTTGCTGCAGCAAAAGTTGGTGGAATTCATGCAAATAACACTTATCCGGCTCAATTTATACGTGAAAATATTGCCATCCAGACAAATGTTATCCATTCAAGTTATCAAAACAAGGTGAAGCGTTTATTGTTTCTAGGATCAAGTTGTATTTACCCAAAGTTGGCACCGCAACCAATGAGGGAAGAGCATCTTTTAACTGGTCCACTTGAAGAAACTAATAGACCCTATGCATTAGCCAAGATTGCTGGTATTGAAATGTGTTGGAGCTATAACCGTGAATATGGTACGCAATATTTAGCTGTTATGCCCACCAATCTCTATGGCGAGGGTGATAACTACCACCCAGAAAACTCGCATGTTATTCCTGGACTTATTCGTAAGTTTCATGAAGCGAAAAAGCTAGGGCTAGATACTGTTGAAGTTTGGGGAACTGGTTTACCAAGAAGAGAGTTTTTATTTAGCAATGATATGGCTGATGCCTGTATATTTCTTATTAACATACCAGATCATCAATATTTACCTTTACTAGCGTCCGAGCGTAATGGCGGGCTTCCACCATTGATAAATATAGGTATGGGTGAAGATGTGACAATTAAAGAATTAGCAGAAATGGTTAAGCAAGTAGTTGGTTATTCCGGTCAAGTTATATTTGATTGCAAAAAGCCAGATGGTCCATTAAGAAAGCTTATGGACGTTAGTTATATGCAGACTTTAGGTTGGAGCGCAAAGACTCCTTTAAAGCAAGGTCTATTAAGGACATATGAGTTTTTTTTAAATCTTGAGCATAGTTACAAACATGATTAAACAACCATATATTATCATTTTTCTGGCAATGCTTGCCTCAGCGATGATGGTCTTAGTTTTTAAGTCGCCAGAAAAATTGACAACTCATATTGATAAAGTAGATTTGGAGATTGTTATTCCAAAGCAGTTTGCGAATTGGAAAATTGATGAGACCTTATTAAGGATTGAGCCATCCCCAGAGGTTCAAGACAGTTTAAAAAAAATCTACACTCAAACATTATCTAGAACATATGTGGATGAAAATGGCTACAGAATAATTCTTTCGATTGCCTACGGCAGTGGTTTTGATAATCAGTTAGACGTTCATCGACCAGAGTTTTGCTATCAATCACAAGGGTTTGAGGTAGGAGAATATAATGATCAGGTTGTTAAGACTGAATTTGGGCAGCTTCCACTCAGACGTATGGTTGCCATCAAAGGGAATCGTATTGAGCCAATTAGTTATTGGATAACGATTGGAGGTGAAACGGTTAGCTCTTCATTCCAAAGAAAATTATTAAAAATAAAACGTACATTATCTGGCAAGCAAGATTCAGGGATGCTGGTTCGTATTTCCTCTATTGATGCAGATAATCATATGGCATACAAATTACAGGGTGATTTTATAAATGCTTTGTTAAAAAATACAGATGATAAAAATAGAAAGCTATTGCTAGATTTAGATGAGCAAAACTAATCAATTATCAATCTATATAAATTTTTAATTGGTAATTGATATCTGTATACAGATGAATATTCTTAAATAAAGTTAACCAAACGAAATAACCTCTAATGCTAAATAAAGATAATAAGATTAGTATGTTTGAAAGAAGTTTTAATGCTTTAGGCTGGAACTATTTAGGTGTTCTAGTGCGCATTGGATTGCAGTTCTTTATTAGTATTTTTTTGGCCCGCTTGCTTGGCCCTGAACCGTTCGGAATTGTTGCAATTGCACTGCTAATATTGGGTTTGGGAAATCTTGTGGGTGATTTTGGTCTTGCCTCCGCATTAGTTCAACAACCCAACATCACAACAAAAGACGTGCGTTATTTATTTACTATCCAGGTTTTAGTTGGGTTAACAATGAGCATATTCGTTATCTTAACCGCTCAATGCATTGCTCAGTTTTTCAAATGCCCCGATGCTACTTTGGTGATTCAATCTCTTGGTTGCTTATTTTTGATTCAGGCGGTTGGTCAAACTGCAACATCCCTATTACGTCGACACTTGGATTTTAAAAGATTACAAACATACAGCATTGCTAGCTATCTTTTGAGCTACCTGATGCTCGGATTTCCGCTAGCTTTAAATGGTTTTGGAGTATGGTCTCTGGTTGCTGCACAAGTTTCGCAGGCATTGATATATTCAATTATGGTTAATTTTCATGTCCGCCATTCATGGAAACTAAGCCTTGAGGCTGATGCGACAGGAATGTTGACTTTTGGAATAAAGATAATGATTAGTAATTTGACTAGCTGGGGTATCAGCAATTTAGATTCCGTTATTATTGGACGTGTTTTTGGTCCATTTAGTCTTGGTCTATACAGCCGAGGTATGGCTTTAGTTACTTTGCCTATGAACGCGTTTATCTCGACCTTGCAAGGTGTCCTTTTCCCTTCGTACGCTCGTATCTATGACAATATAGAAAAGTCTAAAAGTACCTACCTTGCTTCTGTTGGATTAGTTGCTGTTATTCTTATGCCTTTTTTTGCTACTATTGCTGTAATACCGCATACTTTAATCGCAGCAGTTTATGGAAATAAATGGCTTACGGTTGTTGACCTAATTACTCCACTTGCGTTGGCGATGCCGGTGAATGGAGTTCTAGCAATGAGCGGACCCCTATTGACTGGGCTAGATAAGGCAGGCACAGATGCTTTTTCACAAGGAGTTTGTATTGTAATCTTGCTCCCAGCTGTTTGGATGTCTTCCTATATCTCTTTGGAGGCTGTTGCTTGGAGCATTTTAGTGGTGTACCTATTAAGAGCAATCTTCGTTGGATACCTCGCTATGCGTTTAGTGTCTATCCGGATGCATGAAGTGCTCAAAACCCTGCTAGGGCCAATAGTCTTAGGTTGCATAGCTGCAGTTGTTGCTGCATCCCTTGATGATGTTGTAAGTGATTTAAATCCTATGGTGGCTCTTTTTGTTGTATTGAGTGGATCTGCTACTGCAACATTAATGATGTTGCTATTGCAGGCAAAAAATTTGCTGTGTACTGAGACGCGTTTTGTGCTTATAAAAATGTCTGGAATGCTACCCAAACCTGTAGCTTTATACTTTAAAGGTTGGGGTATCTGATATGAGTAATTCAAAGTGTCTATTTATTATTACATTAATGATGCCTAAGGGCCCTACTGGGGTACAAACGCATTTTAATGCAATTGCTGATTATGCCCATAATATCCAAGTCAACATCATCAATCCGTTTCAATTCAATTCTATAGTTCGCAAATTTTCAGGCGCAATTGGACGGTTACTAAGTTTTTTCAATTTAGAATTGGCAGTTTTAATCGATCGTATATTTAGCTATATTTACCTCTGTGCACTATTAAAAAAAGAACTCATTTCTGCTGACCAGAGAGGAGATGATGTAGTCATTTACTCTCAAGACCCATTGAGTGCAAGCGCCGCGCTCAAGCTCCGAAAGTTAGGTTTTGTTTTTAGGTTGGTCAATGTAGTGCATTTCAATATTTCTGAGTCGTCAGAATTTGTTGAGAAAGGAATCGCAGTTAGTGGTGGCATGCTTTGTCGTAGCCTCGCGGCTAAAGAGAAAAAAACTTTAACTAAACTAGATCACATTATATTCGTTTCTGCCTTTATGCAACAAGTAGTATGTTCGAGACTACCTGAGTTGGCGAAAGTGCCTCAGTCGGTTATTTGGAATTTTCCAATAAGTTTACAGCAAGAAAACAATAATAATATTGAATCAATTCAGTCGGATATTATATCTATTGGTACGTTGGAGCCACGTAAGAACCAAGCATTTTTGCTTAGAACGCTTGCTGAATGTAATGTTATGGGTAAGCGCTATACGCTCAATATTATTGGAGATGGTCCAGACCGTAAGATGTTAGAGAATCAAGCTTTTATGCTTGGACTAGAAAAGCAAGTTCGTTTTCTAGGTTACCAGCCAGAAGCTGCAAGATTTATTAGAGGCAGTAAGGTTTTTTTGCATAGTGCCAAGATGGAAAATTTACCTGTAGCACTTTTGGAGGCTTTGCGAGCTGCTGTGCCAGTTTTTGCGGCTCCGGTTGGAGGCATTAGTGAAATCTTTGATGACGGCGAAGGAGGATGCTATCTACATTTGAGTGATCCTTGCGATGCCGCATTAAAAATTACTTCACTCTTGGAAAATAATGAGAAATGGGAGCAGATGTCAGGTAATGCTTACGCAACTTTTGAAGGTCGGTTTCATCAGGATGTGCTTGGGCCGAAATGGATCAGTACTATTATGGGGAACTAAATGCTATGAAAATTCTAATACTTGGCCCAATTTCTACTGCAGGTATTGCACCATATTTATACGAACTTCCACCGCCGGAATTCCCTGCTGGCAGTGGTGGTGCTCCTTTAATGAATACCCTTATTGGAGAATTGCTTGCACAGGGCCATGAAGTTGTTGCTATTACCTGTGGAGGATTTTGGGTAAGGCAAAATACTTTTCCGGTCAGCCTAAAGGGTGAGCGTTTTGAATTCCATTGTGTGCCAGTAAGAAGACACTCCATGCGCCCGCGTTATGGTCATATCGGGCGTATTTTAGATATGTATTCTTATGAACGTAGGCTTATGCGTAAAGTTTTGTTCAAGATAAACCCGGATGTAATTCATGCTCACTGGACTTATGAATACGCTATGGTAGCAATTGATAGTGGACTGCCTTACTTAGTAACAGCGCATGACGATCCAGTAGGAGTTTTAAAATTATTTCGTAACGTCTATAGACTTATTCGATTTTTTATGGCCCAAAAGGTTCTGAATCAAGCAACAGCAATAACTGCAGTTTCTGAGAACTTGCGTGACAGATTACAACCTTTTGCTAATCATCCTATCGATGTAGTAGCAAATCCGCTTGCCCGAAAATTTACACAAGCATTGACTAAAGCCAGGCTTGCCCCATCTAACTTGACTGAGATACGTTTAATTTGTGTGATTAATGGTTGGAGTGAATTTAAAAACCCCAAAGCTGCACTTAATGCATTTTCAATTATTTATAAATCCTTACCTAATGTCAGTTTACATTTATTTGGTCATGATTTTCAAGTTGGCGGTATAGCTCAGCAATGGGCCAAAAATCGAGGAATTTCCGATGGTGTTGTATTTCACGGACCAGTTTCGCAAGAAGTTTTACTAGAAGAACTAAAGTTAGCCACGTTAATGTTGCATCCTGGTCGTTTGGAATCTTGTCCTATGGGTATTGCAGAAGCGATGGCGTTGGGTCTCCCGGTAGTTGGGGGTAACAATAGTGGAGGTGTCGCTTGGATGATTGGTGGTGGGGGATTGGTGGTGGATATAAATAAACCAAAAGAAATTGCAATAGCTTCATTAAGTTTAATTACTGACGATAACTTGTATTTAAAGTGCTCTTCTGAAGCGATTGAAAGGATTAAGAATTTTAAGCCGGAGATAATTGTTGGTCAATACGAAATGCTTTATCAGCGAGCTATTGAGAATTTTAAAGTCAAAAAATCTTTTCCCATTTAGGCACTTTAAATTTTTTATGTTGAAGATATTAAATATAATTCGTTATCCGCTTTATATCAAAAAAGTTTATTGGTTGATAGCAGGTAATATACTTCTTAAATTTAAGGGTGTTACTTATCAGTGGCCATTACACCTTCATGGTTTTCCTATTGTTGAATTACTGAAAGACAGCCAGCTAATTCTAGGACGAGGATTGAGTTTATGCTCAGTTAGTCAACACACAGCTTTAGGCGTTTCGCATCCTGTGATTCTAAGAACGTTATTGCCGGGAGCAGAGATAAAAATTGGCGATGAATCAGGTCTTTCAGGAACTACCATTTGTGCGGCGATTTCGGTTACTATAGGTGCCCGTTGTCTGATTGGTGCGGATGTGATGATTGTGGATACTGATTTTCACACAATTAAAATGAAGGGTCGAATATATAAGGACCCATCTGAAGCTTCGTCATCACCGGTTGTTATCGAAGATGATGTTTTTATTGGTGCCCGATCAATCATTTTGAAAGGAGTCAGGGTTGGTGCAGGAAGTGTTATTGGAGCTGGCTCGGTAGTTACGTCTAATGTTGAGTCCCTTACTGTTGTTGCTGGTAATCCAGCAAAATGGATTAAAAATATATAGTTGAGTTGGAGATTTGATGGATCTTTATAATATTCTACTTGCAGGTTTCTATTTATCCATACCTTATTTGTTAGTAATATTTTTTGCATTGGTATTATCTTGGATGAGTATTACTATTGCCAATAAACCATATCGGATGCTTTCCTTTATGGCTTTTTTTTATATACTTCAAACCTCGTTACTTGGCAGCTTTTCTTTAAATCTTGGTCTTTATATTTACCCGCCTGATCTGTTTGTATTAGTTTTATTCCCTGCTTTTATTTATCGCATCATTATCCTAAAAAAAATTAACTTTATACCAATCGCTTGGTGGATATTGGGTCTTGTTCAAATAAGTTTATTTATTTGGGGGTTGATGAATTATGGGACAGCTGCTGGAGTCGATTACCGGCCATATTTTTATGTTTGGCTGGGTGCGGCTTATTTGGCTACTTTCAAGTACGATCAGGAATTTACTAAACGAATCTTTATTTTATGCACTGTTATAGCGACGAGTATTTGCTTGATTGCATATTATCGCTGGGGCATGAGTGCTATCGATTATAAATTTTATTTACAAATGAGATCTTTTGATTCGACTGGGGTTGACGTTCAGCGTGTGATAGCATCCGGCCCAATGTTTATTGTTGCAATTGCTTTTTTTATTTCAGTTCATCATGCAATAAAAGACAAAACTCGACCAATGGCCTGGGTGACTTCCATATTTTTTGCGGCGACCATTTTGGCAATGCAGCATCGCTCTATTTGGCTGTCAAGTATTGCAGGATTGATTGGACTCTTATGGGCGTTAAGTAGAGTTAGTTCTTTATCAGGATCCCGATTTCTTGCCATTGCTTTTTCATTTTTACTTCTGATATTTGTTTCGGTTAGCAGTCAAAAGTTTGATAAGTTATTTAACTCCGTTGAGCAACAAGCAGCTCTTGGGCTAAGTACCTCAAGTGGCACTTTTGTTGGTCGAATTGGAGGCTGGCAAGAGTTATTATATAAATGGATTCACTCTGACTCCTTTGTAACCTATGCCGTGGGTAAGCCATTCGGAAGTGGTTATGATCGTTTTCAGAGTGGTGCCCAAGGTATTAAAAAAGTCCAATATATGCCACATAATTATTACATCGCTTTGCTTTATCGCGGCGGTTTAATTAGCCTTTTTGCTTTTTTATGGCTATTTTGGCGAGCTTATACTGTTCTGACCGTTAGGATTAAGAGTAAGCAAGATCCTAATGCTCCTATTATATTTGCCATGCTGATCGGACTTTTGATTTACTTCATTCCATATCAGCTAGAATATCCACAGATGATCATATTTGGGCTTTTGCTTAGTCTTATTAAAGCTGAAGAGCATCGATTGATAGATAAAAAATCTTAAATCTTGAGCACTTAGCCATGTTAATTACTATAGTTAATAAAACGATTGCTTTATGAAAAAGAATATATGCCCATCCGATAAATCTATACTTTTTGCAACAGCTTTTTATCATTCCCAAGGAAAATCACCAAACGCTTGGACATTTTCTGAGCGGTCTAAAATTGAGATGTATTATCGTTGTATGATAGTTTGCTATGGTTCAATACGTAGATTATATAAGGAGGCGCAGCTAACGCTTTTTACTAATCAAGATTTGCCTGAGCCATTTAATCATCAGCTAGATTCCTTGGGTGTCAATATCGTTTTTTGTTCTAATGAGTTTGTTAACAGTTCCTTATTCAGCAATGAGTTTCCTGGGTGCCTCTTTACTTTGGATGTTATTCACGCTTTGAGTAAGTCGGATTATAAAGGCTTTGACTGCTTAATATTATTAGATAACGATTGTATATTGAGGCAAAGGTTAGATAAGTTTCTGGAGGATATTTTAGAGAGTCAACTTATTTATGCTTATCAGCCAGGCTATCCTGTCAATATGGTCGCAAATGGCCAGTCACGAGCTTCCCTAACCCTCGCACTCAGTTATATACAAAATCAACTGCTTTTAACTCCGATTCAATTATATGGGGGTGAGTTCTATGCTATTCCTGCTAAACATCTCCCAGATATTGCAATTAATATTAACAAATTCTGGGATTGGATGAGTGTTGAAGGAAAAAGCATATTTGGTTGTCACTTAACGGAAGAGCATGTAATGAGTGTAGCAATAGCAATGAGTGCTAAAACTATTGGAGATGCTGGTAAGTATGTTAAGCGTATTTGGACAACTGAGCATTTCTCCACTGTAGATGGAACTGAATCAATTGTTCCAGTTTGGCATCTTCCATCTGAGAAGAAAAAAGGATTAGCCAGACTTTATCGCTATTGGTTGCAATCTGAAGGTTTTGGCGGATTAGATGATGTAGAGTTCAACAAGTTGGTTGAAAAAAAGGTCGGGCTTCGCAAGCCTGGGGAAGGCAATATTATTCGAGATGTTTTTTGTCGATTTCGAGTCACAGCAAAATACTTGCTAACTGGTCGATTGTAATTTTAAAAAAAGCAGGTATATTTTAAATGGTTTGAATTTCAAAATGAGGTTTTTTAATTTTAAGCAATTGCTAATTTGCAAAAAACCTGATGCTACCTTTTTAAAAACAAGCACTGCTGAAAAAGGGGCAGTGTTTCTTAAGATGGATTTCTGAAGCATATTTTTGGTGATCCTTTTTTCATTAAAAATTCTCAATGAATTACTTAACCTATACAAAAAGTTGTGACTTAAATTTATTCATATCTGCCAAAAAAGTTGCGTTCTATGGACAAAATTTTTAATTCAACTTGGCAATATTAGGAAATGAATTAATTCCTTGGGCTTAGGCATTTATTGTCAGTCACGAGCTCAACGCCCATTTAATTTATCCAGCTTGGGGGCTTAATAATAAGTGAGGTTGTAGATAGTACTTCGAAAAATCAAGAATTGATTTGCTTTCCTAGATGGTGTTTCAGAAATTATTGCCAACCCATACATTTGCAGAATTTGAATACCGAGAAAGTGGTAAGTTAGATTTAGCCGATGAGTTTAGATTATTCGAGAACAAGTGTAATCTGAATCAAAAGTCATCCTATGTTTTTCATTTGGAGGGAATGTGGGCCGGTTATGAAAGTTTGAGAAGATCTAGAGAGTTTCTTCTGTCAGAACTTCAGGCAACGAGGTATAAGCAGTCTAATCTTTACGAATTACTTAATCGTTTTTAAAATACTAAATTTGAAGTAGCAGTGCATATCAGATTAGGAGGCTTTGAACCTGCATTCAATTTAAAAAATTATCGTAAGAAGTTTAATACCACAATTCAAATTGAGTGGTATTCAAGCATATGCAGAAGGTTACAATCTGCATTTGGCGACAAGATAACTTTTCTTTTGTTTAGTGATGGATTTTCGGTGATTTTGCTGACTTTAATCCTGCAACCACCTTGGATCAATCGAATTCGGATTTTAGCGATTTTCTAGCGATGGTTAAGGCAGACTTGCTAGTATGATCAGTTTCGTCTTATAGCATGTTGGCAGTTTTTATGTCTGTTCGTCCATATGTTTGTTTTAAGCCTAACTTGCAACATCACGACGATTATTTGAGTATCTGGGAGCATGAACTTTTTCAAAGTGACTCTAAAGGATTGACTATAATTAATTTAGAAAGATTGAGAAAACTTGATCTCAAAGAATCATCGAGGGGAGTTCCAATTGACTTTGATGATGCATTATCAGAGTTTTTGATTGACATGTTTAAGTAAGTAATTGTCAATAAAATCAACTACCACTGACCTTGTTCGTTATGGCGTTGATAGGACTAAATATTAATAATGTAATAAATCTACCTTATAATTTCTTTTATTAAAATTATTTAAAACCAAAAGTTTAAAATATGCCAACAATAGTTTCATCAAATGAAAAAATAACTATAGCGGTCGTCCTGACTTGCTTTAATAGAAAAGAAAAAACCGCATTATGCCTTGAGGCCTTGACTGACTTGGCCTTTCGCTTAGATGAAAAAGTAGATCTCCACATTATGGTTACCGACGATGGAAGTTCTGACGGCACAGGAGAGATGATCAAGACCAGATACCCTCAGGTTGAGGTGTTGAAGGGTGACGGAAATCTTTATTGGAATGGTGGTATGCGTCTTTCTTATGGAAAGGCCCTAGAGAGGCGGTATGATTTTTACCTATGGGTAAATGATGATACGATTTTATTTCCAAATTGTCTTGAGGATCTTTTAGCTACTCATGATGCAATGCTTTTGAGTAAAGGAAGAAATGGCCTGATAGCTGGCTCTACCTGTGATGATGATGGTAATGTGACTTATGGTGGCTTATGTCGGTTGAATCCTAAACGGCCACTAAGTTTTAGTTTGGTTCAACCATCTTCAATGCCGATACCATGCGAAAGCAGTAATGGTAATTGTTTGTTAATTTCGGCCGAAGCAGCAAACTTTCTTGGTAACCTTGATGGTTCATACACCCATGGTATGGGGGATATAGACTATGGATTACGTGCGACTAAGGCTGGGATCCCGATTTGGGTAATGCCTGGATTTGTTGGTAAATGTGATAATGATCATTCACTAGAAGGGTCTTATTTAGATATCACTTTGCCTTTTTTTGTGCGCTGGAAAAACGCGCTGTCTGTTAGAGAGCTGAACCCGGTTTCCTGGGCTAGGTTCTGCAGTCGACATGCGGGAATGTTATGGCCACTCTATTGGGCATTGCCATATACCAAAATTTTTTTCACCTCAGTTAAATATAGAGTTGAATCAATTTTTAAAGTTTAAGCTATTCAAATTGAATGTAATTTAAAAACTTAATCCAACTTAAAATCCAATCGTTAATAATAACATTTAAGGCTGGAAAGGTCAATATGGCTTTCTTTGCATTTTTACTTGAGGAATTAGTGTGACTCAATTTTCTAGCCAGTCAATACCGATTATTACAATTTTTGATATGAATATTAGCCTGAATAGTCCAGCCGGGAGTTGTGTAGTTGCGGAAATCAATGGGCTTGCTGATTCCTTTCAAATTATAGCAGTCTCAGCGGAGTTCAATAATTGCCCCAAAGAGATTAAGTGGTTGCGCGTTCCTGTGCCTAGCGGCCCTGTTTTGTTGCGTTATTTAGTATTTCATGCTTTGGCGCCTCTCGTTTATGCCGTTTGGCGCCTGCGTGGAGGCCACAGCGACATCATACAGGCTACGCAGGGTCAATTTCCACCTGCTGATATAGCTTATGCACACTTTTGTCATCGTGCCTATCTTAAAAATCAGTGGCTTGATTCAACTGTTAATGGGCCGCGTCGTCTTGCAAGGTGGCTAAGTCATCAGTTTAATGCATTTTTTGAAGAAAAGGCTTTTGCTCGTTGTCGTTTGATAGTGGTGCCTTCCTTAGGTTTGGCAAAAGAGCTTGCTAAAGAATATCCCAATGTAGAAAATAAAATTGAGGTAGTTCCAAATCCAGTATCGCTTGAGCGTTTTATTCGTCCCGCAAATTTCAATCGTCAAGCCCAGCGACAAAAATTGGGAATTTTGGATAACGAACTTGTTATCAGTTTTATGGCGTTGGGGGATTTTGCGCGAAAAGGACTAGGCTTGTTAATTGAAGCGCTTGGCAAGCTTGATAAACGCCAACGCGTGAACTTGAAATTACTAGTGATTGGTGGCAAGTCTAGTGAAATCGATATATTTCGTTCTTACGCATTACAGCAGGGTGTTGCTAATAATCTCATATTTACTGGTATGCAATTGGAGATAGCACCTTATCTATGGGTTTCAGATGTTTTTGCACTGCCTTCGTCGTATGAAACTTTTGCACTTGCAGTATTTCAGGCCGCAGCCAGTGGATTGCCTGTTTTGGTTACTCATGGAATTTATGGTGTGGAAGAAATCATTGTAAATGGAGTTAATGGGTGGCAAGTGGATCGGGACTCAGCATCAATAAGTCAATGGATGCATGATTTGCTAAATGACCGCGAAAATCTTTATCGGATGTCTGATGCAGCGGTTGAGTCTGTCAAGCCATATTCTAATGAAGCATTTATTGCAAGTTGGCAAGCGATTTATAGAAAAGCACTATGACTTCGCATAGATTAATTGAGGATTGATAGCTTGTTATGAATGAAATTAAAAAAAAAATATCAGGACGGAGTTTGCGGTTGGTTATTCTGACCAACATCCCTGTACCGTATCGCAATAGAATATATGAGATGTTAAGTCAGCGTGATGATATTGACCTTCATGTGATTTATTTTAGCAGTTCTGAGCCAGATAGGTCATGGCTTGATCAAGAGCTTAATTATAAATTCACCTTTTTAAAGGCAAATTTTATTACTTTTCAATCTCGGTATATCCATATTAATTTTGATGTGTTTAATGCATTAAAAAAGTTGTCCCCTGATATCATCATTAATACGGGTTATAATCCTAGCCATCTGTTTGGATATATATATGCACGTTTTAATCGTTTGCCTCATATTCAATTATCAGATGGTACGATTCAGTCTGAACAAAAATTATCATATTTTCATAAAATCATACGAAATATTGTTTTTTCGGGTTCATCCGCTTTTATAAGCGCATCGAATGGTGGATCCGATTTATTTAAGTCATATGGTATTAATCCTGAAAAAATCTTCAAGGCGCCATTGGCTATTGATAATTCTTTTTTTCAACAATACAAACTTCCCTTAGCTAAAAAGAGTGATTTTCTATTTAGTGGAAGATTAGTCGAAAAAAAGAACCCTCTATTTTGTTTTTATCTAGCTGAAATTGTGGGTAAACGAATAGGAAGAAAGGTCAGCCTATCCTTTCTTGGCGATGGCCCATTAATGAAGGATCTTCAAGAGCTAAAAAGTGATTATGTCGATGTAGATATTAGAGGATTTATTCCAACAGAGAATTTACCAAAACATTTTTTATCTTCACGGATTTTTCTTTTCCCTACCGCTTTCGATCCTTGGGGTGTAGTTGCTAATGAAGCTTGCGCCTCTTCTTTACCAGTAATTGTTTCGCCTTTTGCAGGAGCTGCTTTAGATTTAGTGCAACATAAAAAAAATGGATTTGTTCTTCCTTTGGATATTGAACTGTGGGCTGAAGCTGCAATTAAGTTATTGCAAGATAATGAATTATATAAAAAATTTGCGAAATCATCCTACAAAAAATCGTTAGAATATAATCATACTGATTCTGCGAATATGATCGCTAAGGCAGTTTATTCAACGATAGACTACTCTGTAAAAAAACAGCAAAAAGTCGTCATTGTGCAACGCCGTTTGACTAGTTATAGAGTACCATTATTTCAAGCTATGCGAGTTTTTTTGAAGAATTATGATGTAGATTTACATTTGATACAGGGAGATGCAACTAATGAAGAACTCCTTAGGTTAGATTCTGGAGAATTAATATGGTCAAAATCTTCACCTTGTAAATATTTTTTAAGTGGTCGATTAGTTTGGCAAAATTATAGTGAATATATTAAAGATGCCGATTTAGTCATTGCAACCCAAGAAAATAAATTAATTTACAACATTTTTACTCTGCTTCTAAACAGGCCAGCTCGATTTGCTTTTTGGGGGCACGGCGAAAATCTTCAATCAGGGCATAAAAATAGTTTTATTTCTGACCTTTTAAAGAAGTTTTTTACTTTACAAGGTGACTGGGTGTTTGCATATACTTCTTTCAGTGTTAATTTATTTGAAAAAATTGGTTACGATTCAACTAAAATTACAAATCTTAATAATGCAAGTGATACTTCTGAACTTTCCAAACAAATAGATAGTGTTGATATTTCGACCATTACAACCATCCGAAAGGAACTCGGTCTCACTGATGGTCTCACAGCAGTATTTGTAGGTTCACTACATAAACATAAGAGGATCCAATTTTTGCTTGAGACTGCAAAAATAATTTCAGCTAGGATCCCAGGCTTCACTCTTTTAATTATTGGCGATGGCCCTGATCGTGGTTTAGTTGAAAGTTTTCTCAATCAAAACAAATATGTAAAATTTTTAGGGGCGCAAGTTGGCTATGAAAAAGCTAAGTATTTGCGCGTATCAAATTTAATGCTAAATCCGGGAATGGTTGGCTTAGGGATTTTAGATGCATTTGTTGCGGGAATTCCAATAATTACTACGGATTGCAAAATTCACTCTCCAGAAATTTCTTATTTTTTTCACGATGAAAATGGATTGATTTCATCAAATACACTCTCTGATTATGTTGACACAGTGATAAAAGTTTTTGATAACGAAGATCTTCTGTCCCGTCTCTCTAAAGGCGCTCTTGAATCTAAAAAATTGTATACTATCGAACGAATGGCTGAAAGATTTTCCGAAGGTATATTGCGTTGCTTGAATGAGGTTAAGGTTAAGAGTTAAATGCGTATTATTGTTGCTCATAATAATTACATACATCGCGGCGGCGAAGATTCAGTGGTTGAATCTGAGATAGGAATGCTAAGGGCTTTTGGGCATCAATTAATTGAATATCGAAAAGATAATATTGAGATCTCTGGAATTTCTAAAGTTTCTTTGCTATTGAATACGCTTTGGTCTCGTAAAACGGCAGCGGATATTAAAAAGCTAATTGAGAATTTTCAACCTGATATAATTCATGTACACAATACTTTTCCGCTCATTTCTCCTTCATTGTTTTGGGCAGCGAATCAGGCAGGTATTCCTGTTATTCAAACTCTGCACAATTTTCGCTTGCTTTGCCTCAATGCCATGTTTTTACGAGGAGATAAAGTTTGTCAAGATTGCTTAGGTCATTTGCCATTACTTGGTGTCGCGCGAAAATGTTACCGAGGTTCTGTGGTTGAATCGGCGAGCTTGGCAAGTATGATAACATTGCATCGTGGTCTTGCGACTTATCGAAAAAAAATCACTAAATATATTGCACTGAATGAGTTTTGCCGTCAAAAATTCATTGAAGGTGGATTGCCCGCCTCAAGGATTGTTGTAAAGCCTAATTTTGTTGACTTACCAACTCAGGAAAAATTACGGCGTCACGATTTTCTTTTTGTCGGTCGATTGTCTAAGGAAAAGGGAATTAAAACCTTAATGCAGGCAATCAAACTTTTACCTGGTTCTTCTATACGTGTTGCTGGGGTTGGACCGGAGTCAGAACTGTTGGATCATGTGCAAGGTGTAGTTGGACTTGGCAGTTTATCTATTGATGAGGTCCAACATGAAATGCATTCATCAATGGCTTTGGTATTACCAAGTATTTGGTTTGAAAATTTTCCACGTACTATTGTTGAGGCATTCTCATGTGCTTTGCCTGTTATTGCGAGTAGACTCGGTGCGTTGACAGAGTTAGTTGAACATGGGGATACGGGACTTTTGTTTGAGCCAGGAAACCCGCAGGACCTGGCTGAAAAAATGAAATGGGCAACAGAAAATCCAAGTAAAATGGAAGCAATGGGACGTAATGCTCGGGCAAAGTATTTAGCTGAATTTACCGCTGAGCGAAATCACCAACAACTGATTTCAATCTATAAGGATGCTATCAAGGAAAATGACATTACCAAGTAAAATGATTTCCTCTAATCGAATTCGCGCAAATGTTTTAGGTGTTGGCATAGATGTTATTGATTGGGAAACTGCGCTTAATCGCATTTATAAATGGGCTGCTAATTATGAAAGTCGTTGGGTATGTATTTGTAATGTACATTCTGTAGTAAGTGCTAGAAGTAATCATATTTTTTCTGAATCGCTTGCTAATGCTGATATGGTAACACCAGATGGTGCTCCTATTGCTTGGATGTTAAATAGATTGGGATTTGAAGGGCAGCAAAGAATTAATGGGCCTGATTTAATGTGGAAATATTGCGAATTGGCATCATCGCGAGATGAGTCAATTTATCTTTATGGAGGTTCAGTATTAACTTTAGCTTCTCTGCAAGTTCGCTTGTTACAAGAATTTCCTGGATTAAAAATTGCTGGAGCTTACTCACCCCCATTTCGTGAGCTGACTATTGAAGAAAGCCTTGAAGTAATTTCAAACATCAATGCATCTGGAGCAGGTTCTGTATGGGTCAGTCTTGGTTGTCCCAAACAGGAGATATGGATGGCAAATCACCGCGAAATTATCAATGCGGTGATGATCGGTGTTGGCGCTGCATTCGATTATCATGCGGGAATAATAATGCGTGCCCCTAAATGGATGCAGAATGCTGGATTTGAGTGGCTTTATCGTCTCGCTTCAGAACCTCGCAGATTATGGAGGCGTTATTTGGTGACAAATACTTTATTCATCATTTATGCTGCTAGGCAATTGATTTTTAAATATGCAAAATTGTAAATTTGGCTTCTAGTGCCATTAAGCAAAGCGCGGAGCGCGAATTGCAGTTTTAATTCAACTAACATTCATTACTTCTCATACCTTTTAAGCGACTTGCTTTCGAATTGGCAATTTCTGGACAAATCAAATGACAGCAAAGAAAATACTAATAACAGGTGGTGCTGGTTATATTGGATCACATACCTGTGTGGAGTTGTTAAGCGCTGACCATGATTTGGTAGTGGTCGATAATCTTAGTAATAGTAAGTTTGAAGCCTTGGCTAGGGTGCAGCAGATTGCCGGACGAGCTTTAGCTTTTCATCATGTGGATGTGAGAGATAAGCAAGCTTTGCGTGAGGTGTTCGCGCAGTATGATTTTGATGCCGTTATCCATTTTGCAGGACTAAAAGCTGTTGGTGAATCAGTGCAGCAACCCTTGCGATATTACGATCATAATGTTGGCGGCGCTGTTGCCTTATGTGAAGTGATGGCTGAATTTGGGGTGAACAGGCTAGTTTTTAGTTCCTCCGCTACCGTCTATGGGGAGCCCCATGAAATGCCTATTCGTGAGGATTTTCCGCTAGGTGGAACGACCAATCCTTATGGGGCGAGCAAGTTAATGATAGAAAACATTCTTCATGACTTACAAGCCTCTGATCCTTCATGGCGTATTGCTGTATTGCGATATTTTAATCCTGTGGGCGCGCACGCCTCCGGTTTGATTGGTGAAGATCCAAATGGAATCCCCAATAATTTAATGCCCTTCATAGCTCAAGTGGCTGTGGGAAGAAGAGAACATTTGAATATCTTTGGCGGTGACTATGCAACGCCTGATGGTACTGGGGTTCGAGATTATATTCATGTGGTTGATTTAGCCAAAGGGCATTTGGCCGCATTGAATTATCTTTCAAAAACCTCAGGTTTATTGATCGTTAATCTTGGCACCGGCAAGGGCTTGAGTGTGTTAGAAATGGTCAATGCATTTCAGACTGCATGCGGTATTGAAATTCCATATCAGATTATTGATCGTCGCGCTGGCGATGTCGCATGTTGCTATGCCGACCCAAAACTAGCAAATGAGAAATTAGGCTGGCGTGCTGAGTTAGGATTGGTTGAGATGTGTGATGACGCTTGGCGCTGGCAATCTACTAATCTAAATGGCTATAAAGTCTAGCGTATGTGCGAAGTTCAAGGAGGTCCAATTCCACTTTCTTGTTGTTAGCCTGCCATTTTATTAGCAAGGGGCTTTAAATTTAATTATCTTAGGAAAAATTTTCATGATTAAATCAATACTCAACCAAACACTAAAATACTTTGGATATCAAATTATTCGCAGTGCAAGATCTAAAAAACGAGCAACAGAAGTCTTTCCTTCATTCAATAAAATTCATTATGGTTGCGGTTATAACTACCTTGAAGAATGGCTCAACGTAGACATTATTGGTAATGGCCCGAGTAACTATAGTTACGTAGACCTAATTAATCGACATCCATTCCCAGCAAATTCTTTCCAGTTCGGGTTCTCTGAGGACTTTATAGAGCATATCGACCAGGCAAGTTCACTTATGTTTCTTGAGGAAGCTCATAGAACTTTATGCAAGGGTGGCATTCTTCGATTAGCCTTCCCAGTTTTAGATGAGGTCCTAAAAAAACACTTTACGCCAATTGACCCTGAGGTCTTTCTAAAAGGAAAGCAAGAAGCTTTTGATGCTTTCGGGCATATACATTTTTATTCTAAAGAAAGTCTAGCGCTTGTTGCTTCTCATATAGGATTTCAGATGAAAGTTGTTGAATATGGAAAATCAATATATCCTCAACTAGATGGAATAAATACCAGAAATTCTAGTGTTAATATTCATGTTGAATTAACAAAGCTATAGATGGAATTGTAAAAATCTAGCGGATAAATGTACTTCCTGTTGCTTTGTAGTTACCTAAATCTTGTTTTTGAACATTGTATTTTGTCAACATGATTTCGTAAATGAGGTTCTTAAATTGGACGCACTAAATAAAAGCATGCTTGCGACTGAAAACATAGTGGATGAGCTAGTCACCGCTAATGAGGTGCTTCAAGCGCAAAATGCAGCATTAGTCATTGAAAACAAAGAGCTTATTATTGTTGCCTCCATTTTTCACTCTCAAGAAGGCATGTTGATTACTGACGCTCATCTGTCTATTGTTCGAGTGAATCAAGCTTTCACTGAAATTACTGGTTATCGTTCAGAAGAAGTGCTAGATAAGAAGCCGAATATATTGAGTTCTGGCAGGCATGATAAAGCGTTTTACAAGCACATGTGGCAATGCCTTAACAATCAGGATAAATGGGAAGGTAAAATTTGGAATCGCCGCAAAAATGGTGATGTTTATGCTCAGTATTTAAGCATAGCT
>Ga0187843_10000571_pt1 | contig 25748 bp, 23 predicted proteins | sample SpaLakP09_SKY_43_FD_134516 | JGI IMG/M metagenome (GOLD analysis project Ga0187843, IMG submission 134516) | Oligotrophic lake water microbial communities from Sparkling Lake, Wisconsin, USA - SP09_SKY_43 | ecosystem: Environmental > Aquatic > Freshwater > Lake | place: USA: Sparkling Lake...
CGTCGGCATCGGCGCGCGTCCGCCCGCGAATCCGCACGCCGAGGCGTGGATTCGCCAGGGCGATGCCGATGCGCTCAACAAAGGCGACCTCTACACCGCACGCCTGACGCTCGACGTAACGCCCGCGCTGCGCGCGCGCATCAAGATCGCCGCCTTCGGCCAGGGCGTGACCGTGGCCGAACTGCTGCGCGGTCTGCTGGAGCGCGAGTTTCCCGACAAGCGCCCGGAGAACCTGCCATGAACGCATCCCTTGCGCCGGTTGCGAATGCGGCCACGGCTGCACAGCCGCCTTCGCTTTCGGCACTCGCCGGCCAAGCCGGCAGCGTGCCGCTGACGCGCGTATCGCTCGCCTACATCGAACCGCGCTTCAAGCTCTACCTGCGTTTCGGCGAACCGGCGCGCACGCTGCGGCTCGACCGCTGGCGGCGCTGCGCGGTGTTCATGCCGCGTGCAATGTTCTGCCGCGTGCGCTGGGAAGCAAACGACTACGGCACGATCCGTTGGCAGCTCATGGTGATGCAAGCCGCCACGCCGCTGGACGACATGCAGCGCATCCCCGGCGTGCGGCCGGGCGCACGCCTGCTGCTGCACGCCGAAGGCGAAAACGCGGTGCGTGCCGTTCTGGAACGCATCGACGGAATCGAAGGGCAAGGCATCGCCACCATCGACGTGTCGCCCGCGTACTGGTGCACGCTGGGCAACCGTCTGGCGGCCCGCCTGGCGCTGCCCGAATACACCGCCGAGCGGCACGCCGCCTGGCTGGCCGGCAGGGCGCTGCCATGACGAGCCAATCCAACACCACATGCACGCACGAAGTCGCGCCGCATCCTCGCTCGCGCCTGCGCGTTCGCATCGTGCTGGCGGGCTTCGCGGCCGTCGGCCTCGCTGCGCTGGCCTGGGCGGCTTTCGTGTCGCCGCTGCCGCGTCTGACCTACAACCCGTCCGACAGCGTGGCGGTCGGCTGGTATCGCATCGAACCGTTCGACCCGCGCACCGCCTCGCTGCCACGTCCGTTGTCCGTGGACAGCATCGTGCTGGTGCCGCTGCCCGACAGGGCCGCCATGCTGGCTGCGCAGCGCGGCTACCTGCCGACCCGCGTTCCGCTGCTCAAACGTGTGGGCGCAGTCGCGCCGCAACACGTTTGCATCGTCGCCGGGCAGGTACGCATCGACGGCGTGCCTGCGGCCGCCGCGCTGCCTGCCGACCGGCTGGGCCGGCCACTGCCATCCTTGCAGCTTTGCCGCCGCCTCGAACCAGGCGAGCTGTTCCTGTTGAGCGTGGCCAATCCGGCGTCGTTCGACAGCCGCTATTTCGGCCCGGTCAGCGCATCCGCCGTGATCGGCGTCGCGCATCCGGTCTGGCTGGAGACACGCCCATGATGGCCGCCGACTCGCTGCACGTTGCCGTGCCTCTCATCGTGCCATCGGGCGTGTCGTCCTGCTGTTCGTCGCCGCGTCGTCGCGCGTGCAGTGCGGGTGCATTCGCACCGCACTTCGCGCTGCCTTCGGCGCAGCCGTCCAACGTGCAGGCGTCTTGCCTCGAACGCGCCCGGCCTACGGCCATTGGCGCGTTCGCCGGCGGGCTGGCTGCAAGCAGCACAGCGCCGCCGGGCCGCCGACGCCCGGAGCGACAGCGAGGGGCAAAGGCGGAAGGCAAGACAAAAGGACGCGGCACCGGGCCGCGTCGAAAGCCTGTCTGCACATGGGGGTTACGCGGCACGCAGCGGCTTCGCCACCGTGCCGCGTGGGGCGCGAGGCCCGCGCCGATGCAGGCATGTCCGCGTGCTTCGCACGACCGGACACGCCCGAGCTTGCAGGGAGCGCAGCCATGAGCGACCGCCGCGACGACGATTTCCGCGTGCGTCCCAGCGCCCCGAAGAACCGGGGCAAGGGCCAGGGCCAGGGCCAGAGCTTCGTTTCCAAGGTGCTCAAGCAGGCGGGCAAGGCCAGCGGCGGCAAGTCCTCGATGCGCCATTCCGCAGCCGGCGGTGGCGCACGCGCCGGCCAGCGCCCCGGTTCACGGCTTGGGCGCGGCCACACGGCGGCGCGTTTCGCGGGCGCGAAGCTGACGCCCATGTCGCGGCGCGTGACCACCAAGACCCTGCTGGTCAATCAACGCAACGCCAGCCCGCAGTCGCTCGCCAAGCACCTGCGCTACATCGAGCGCGACGGCACCGGCCGCGATGGCGAACCTGGGCGGGCCTACGGGTCGCAGACCGACGAAGCCGACCTGAATGCCTTCAAGGAGCGGGCCGCGGACGACCGGCACCATTTCCGCTTCATCGTCTCCCCGGAGGACGGCGCCGAACTGGACGACCTGCGCACCTACACCCGGCATCTTGTGAACCGCATGGAAGCCGACCTGGGGACGCGGCTGGATTGGGTGGCGGTCGATCACTGGAACACCGACAACCCGCATGCCCACTTGATCGTGCGCGGGCGCGACGACACCGGCAAAGACCTCATCATCGCGGGCGACTACATCGCCCACGGCTTTCGCCATCGCGCCGCCGAACTGGCGACCGAATGGCTGGGGCCGCGCACCGAACTGGAGATCCAGCAGACCTTGCAGCGCGAGGTGGAACAGGAGCGGTGGACGAGCCTCGACCGCACGTTGCAGCGCGAGGCCGGCGAGGATGGCCGGGTGCAGATCGAACGCTTCAACGAACCCCGGCTGCAACGCCAGCGCCTGCTGCTGATCGGCCGCCTGCAACGCTTGCAGCACCTGGGCCTGGCCGACGAGACGCAGCCCGGCACCTGGGCCGTCCATGCCGATGCCGAGAAGACCTTGCGCGCCCTGGGCGAGCGTGGCGACATCATCCGCACCATGCAGCGCGCCATGAGCGGCCAGCCGCGTGAACTGGCGGTGTTCGAGCCGGGTCAGAATGCAGATGGAAGCGGCCGCACCATCGTCGGCCGCGTGGCCGCAAAGGGACTGGCCGACGAGCTGCACGACCGCGGCTATCTGGTCATCGACGGCGTGGACGGCAAGGCCCACTACGTCGCGTTGAACGCCCGCGACGAGCCGGCGAACTATCCCACCGGAGCCGTGGTGGAGGTACGCGGCTCCGCCGACGTGCGCGCGGCCGACCGTAACATCGCCGCGCTGGCGAGCGATGGCCTGTACCGCACCGATCATCACCTTGCGATCGAGCAAGGCCAGGCCAAGCCCAACCGCGACCCGCAGGAAGTCGTTGCGGCGCACGTTCGCCGGCTCGAAGCCCTGCGTCGGGCCGGCATCGTGGAACGTGTGGCGGATGGACTATGGAAGGTGCCAGACGACCTGCCCGAGCAGGGCCGTCGCTACGATGCGCAGCGCCTGGGCGGCGTGGCGGTGGAGCTGAAATCGCATCTGCCGATCGAGCGGCAGGCGCGGGTGATCGGCGCGACCTGGCTCGACCAACAATTGATCGGCGGCGGCCGAGGGCTGGGCGACTTGGGCTTTGGCGGCGATGCCAAGCAGACCATGCAGCAACGCGCTGACTTCCTCGAAGAACAGGGACTGGCCCAGCGGCGCGGGCAGCGCGTGATCCTCGCCCGCAACCTGCTGGGGACGCTGCGCAATCGGGAGCTGACGCAAGCCGCCAAGGATATTGCCGCCGACACCGGCCTGGAGCATCGGCCCGTCGCCGACGGTCAGCGCGTGGCCGGCATCTACCGGCGCACGGTCATGCTCGCCAGCGGTCGCTACGCGATGCTCGATGACGGCATGGGATTCAGCCTGGTGCCGTGGCGGCCAGTGATCGAACAACGGTTGGGGCAGCAGATCGCTGCGACAGTGCGCGGCGGTGGAGTTTCATGGGAAGTCGGGAGGCAACGCGGTCTATCTGTAGGCTGACTTGTCATACGGTAGGGAACTATTCTCCGGTCACGGTCGGGGGAGTATTCCGAGAGGAATACTCCCCGAATAGCCCGCCCTATTCTTCGGATTTGGTGGCAGCGTATCAGCGAGCTGTTAAAGCTTTCAGCATATAGTCAGCACGATCTGCAACGCTGGTTTTCGGCAGTAGTGCTACTTCATATCCCACCAAAGGATACGTGTTTCGGAGTCGCTCAAACTCTATCCGCGCTGCTTCCATATCATGACGGCGGTCAGCGTCCTGAACATAGATTTCTGACCATGGAGGTACCATAAAAACATAGGGATGATAGCGATGAAGCCGGCTTACTTCCGCGAGTATGGGTTCGCCAGTGATTGACTCAAGTGCCGCTGCCGCATCAATAATTCCTCGATCGAAGAACACCCATTGTCCAGAGACGCGCGGAGCGCGAGCATGGTCGTCCAGTGCCATAGCGAGAGTCCGTCGCAGAAAGGCAACCTGATCTACCCACGGCAAAGCGTTACCACCAGTCAGCTTTTCCTCTTGGATAATGCGCCGCCCTGGTTCTTCGACTACTGCATGACCGCGCAGTTTCAGTTCAGCCAGTAGCGTAGATTTTCCGCCACCAGAGCATCCTGAAATAGCGACAAAGTAATTCATTGACGGGATTCCCCTTTCGGCTGGACTGTGCGCAGCGCCTTTTAGAAGAGTGAAGCAATCAAAGCGATTGGTACATGACCAATGCGTCTACGTAACCCAGTGTCGGGTGCTGGAATGCAAGTGGCAACCTGCCGACGACCTCGAAGCCGAGGGATCGCCATAGTGCTACGGCGCGTGTGTTGGTGCTGACCACGAAATTGAATTGCATGGCTCGATAGCCCTGGGTGCGCGCATGCTCCAGTGAGTGTTTGCACATCTGGCGCGCGATTCCCCTACCCACGGCAGCCGCAGCCGTGACGTATCCGCAATTGCAAACATGGCCGCCACCGCCGGCTTGGTTGGCACGCAGAAAATAAGTACCTAAGACCATCCCGTCCAATTCACAAACGAAGGTTTCCTTTCCCTCTCCCAGCCAGTAGGACATCGCATCTTGCTCACTCATGTCCGGGGGCAGCGCGTAAGTCTCACCAGCGCGGATCACAGGGGCAATGATGGACCAGATCGCGTGCGTATCTGTGGCGTTGGCCGGCCGAATGAATGGAAGGGACGTCATCTCTATTTCCTGGATTCAAGAATCGAATGTCAGAGCCGATTTTCCCCGTAGGTTAATTCCTGCCGTGACCTGACCATGGTTGCGAATTGAGTTGCGCGTTGATCCAGTCGGCGAAAGCCCGTGTCTTGGCGGGAACCAATCGCGCGGATGGATGCACCAGGTACACCGTCTCGTTGTTCTCCACGGGATGGTCGGGCAGCACCGGCACCAGCCGGCCACTGCACAGTTCCGGGCCGGCCAGCCAGTCGGACACCATTGCGATGCCTGCACCGGAAACGGCTGCTTGTACGAGGCTTTGCGCATCGTCCGTGACCAGCGGGCCGGCGATCCGAATCGCCGTTGCCTTGTCACCGTCGCGCAGGTGCCAAAGGGGATGCGAGGCCAGGCGGGAGAACCCTAGGCAGGCGTGTTGCGCAAGATCGGCTGGCCGGGCAGGCGTACCGTGCGCTTGCAGATAGGCGGGCGACGCACAAAGCATGCGCCGCGATGGTGCGAGCCTGCGTGCCACCAATCTGCTGTCAGCCAACGTGCCGATGCGGACGGCCGCATCGAAGGACTCCGCAATCAGATCGACATAACGATCCTCGAAGGCCGTTTCCACGACCAGATCGGGATAGGCGGCCAGGAAGGCGGGAAGGATCGGGGCAACCCACATCCGGCCGAAGGTTGCGGGCAAGGCGATGCGCAGCGTGCCACGCACGCCGGTCGCCGCTGCTGCGGTGTCCTGCTCGATCTCCTGCAATGCTTGCAAGGCGCCGCGCATGCGCTGATGGAAGGCTTCGCCCGCTTCCGTCAATGCCAGCCTTCGCGTGGTGCGCTCCATGAGGCGCACGCCCAGGCGCTTTTCCAATGCCGTGACGCGCCGCGAGAGGATGGAGCCATCGCGCCCCAGCGCCTGGCCGGCGGCGGTGAAGCCGCCATGCTCGACGGCGGCCAGAAAAGCCGTGATCTGCTCGAACTCGGTGCCGTTCATATCTGCATTATTTGCAGTAGTCATTTGCGTTCAAGTCATATTATCACTTCCAGATGAATTAATTAATCTATAGGGCAATCGTCAAGCCCTCGGCTCTATGCGCATCCGGCGTGGACGGAGGGCGCATCGGAGCTGTGATGGAGAAGACACGTTCGGCGGTCGCCGTAGACGACCGATACAAGGTACTGGCGGCGATCTGCGTCTCCGCGATCATCATCCCCTTGGTATTCACCGGCCCGGCGATATCCACGCCGGCGGTCGGGCGCGACCTGGGCGGTGACCAATCCGCCTTGGGCTGGATCGTCAATGCCTACGCCATCGCGTTCGGCGGTTGCGTCATGGCGGCCGGCGCCATCGGCGACCAGATCGGCCGCAAGCGGTGCTTCGTGGCAGGACTCTGGATCTTCATCGCCACGTCGCTGCTGATCGGCCTGACCCCGAACCTGTTGCTGCTCAATCTGCTGCGCGCCGCCGAAGGCGTCGGCGGTGCTCTGGTGCTGACTTCGGCCACTTCTCTGCTGGCACAGGAGTTCGAGGGCGCGGAACGCACTCGGGCTTTCAGCTTCCTGGGCACCGCGTTCGGCGTCGGTCTTGCGTTCGGGCCAATGGCCTCGGGGTTCCTGATCGAACACCTGGGGTGGCGCTCGCTCTACTTCGCCATCGCACTGATCGCGGCTTTGATCCTGATGCTGGGTACGCGACGGATCAGGGAATCCCGTGACCCGGAGGCGCAAGGCATCGACTGGCCGGGCACCATGCTGTTCACGGCTGCCTTGGTGTCGCTGACGTTCGGCATCGTGCGCGGGCCGCAAGACGGCTGGGCGAGCCTGCGCGTGCTGTCGCTGCTAGGTGGCACTGTTCTACTGCTCGGCGCCTTCGTCGCCGTGGAACTGCGGCGTCCGCGTCCGATGCTGGAACTCTCGTTGTTCCGTTACCCGCGTTTCATCGGCGTGCAGTTGCTGCCGGTGGCAACCGGATTCAGCTTCATCGCCCTGATCGTCTATGTCCCGATCTGGTTCATCGTCATCCAGGGGCGCGATGCGTTCACGGCCGGCCTTGCGATCCTTCCGTTGACCGCACCGATGCTGGTGGTGCCGCTACTGGCCGGGCGCATGGCCCAACATGTCTCGCCGGGTCTGCTGTCCGGCATCGGCTTCCTCATCTCGGCGCTCGGCGCCTGGTCGATGATGGGTCTGTCTGCTGACGGGAGCCTATGGGCGATGGCGATCCCCATGCTGCTGATCGGCATCGGCAATGGCCTGCCGTGGGGCTTGATGGATGCCTTGTCGGTCAGTGTGGTGCCCAAGGAGCGCGCAGGCATGGCGGCCGGCATCTTCACCACCATGCGCGTGGCGGGAGAAGCCATCGCCATCGCCGCCATCGGCGCCGTGTTGGTCGGTTTGACGGCCGCGAACCTGCGCACAGCGGCGCAGGCCGGTTCACTGTCGCTCCCGCAGGACGCCACAGCGATCGCCAGCCAGATAGGAGCCAGAGCCGGTCATGGTTCTTCTACCGGCGTCGTCAGTGCAACGGATGGGGCAATCATCGAACTTGCACATCATGCCTACACCTCTGCCTTCCACACCATCTTTGGTGTGCTGGCGGTGCTCTCGATCCTGACAGCCGTGGTCTGCATCGTGACGCTGCGAAAGTCGGCCGATCAGCAAGGCACATCGATGGAGTCTTGAGGCAAGCCAATGAGCGAAACAACAACCACCGGAAGCCAAGCGACATGGAGCTTCGCCATCTGCGCTGCTTCCTAGCCGTCGCCGAAGAACTGCACTTCGCGCGAGCGGCCGAGCGACTGCACATCGAGCAGTCGCCGCTGTCACGCGCCATCAAGGAACTGGAAGAAGAACTGGGCGTGGTGCTGTTTGCCCGCACCACGCGCAGCACGCGGCTGACCCGCGCGGGCAAGCTGTTCTCCGATCATGTGCCGCGCGTCTTTGCCGCCTTGCAGCAGGCGCGCGACAGCGTGAAGGCGGCGGCCAATGGCTTCCACGGCCAGTTGCGTATCGCCTTGTCCGACGGCATCACGCCATCGCGCCTGCCTGCCTTGCTGGCCTTGTGTCGGCAGGAGGAACCGGAAGTCGAAATACGCCTGACCGAAGTACCGCTGGCGCAGCAGATCAAGGGGCTGCACGACGACCTGTACGACGTGGGTTTTGCCCGTGCCGATGAAGTCGGCGATGGCATCGTTGCAATGCCCGTCTGGAACGATCCGTTGATGGTGGCCGTGCCCGCGCGGCATCCCTTGCTGGCCCACAAACGCATCCCGCTCGAAGAACTGCTGCGCTACCCACTGGTGCTGTGCGATCAACAGGCGTGCGAAGGCCATGCGCGGCAGGTCGAGCGCGTGCTGCGCCGCGTGGACATGGAACCGCTGGTGGCCGAGCGGGTGGCGTCCTGCGACCTGATGATGGCGCTGGTTTCGGCCGGCTTCGCCCTGGGCCTGACCGGCGCCGCGCACATTGCTGCGAGTCGAGAACAGGGTGTTGTCGCGCGGCCGTTGGTCGGCCGCTCGCCGATGCTCACGACCTACCTGCTGCGCCTGGATAGCGAACCTTCGGAAACGCTGGCCCGCTTCATTGAGCGCGTAAAGGCCATCGAGTCACCGGAAGACACAGGGCCAGCACCGGACGACGATCCTGACTCCCTGGAGGACTCCGAACCATGAAGAAGACCATTCCATTCTTGTTGGCTGCGATACTGACTGGCTGCGGCCCGACCGAAACGCCAGAGAACAAAAACGTGCCGACCGTTGAAGAACTGGCGTCCGATCCCGTGCGCCTGAAAGAGCTGCGCCAGCAATGCAAGACCGACCGCGCCACGCTGGGCGACGTCCTGTGCAACCGGGTGGCCGAAGCCACGCGCAAGCGGTTTTATGGTGACGGCGATACGCCCTACACACCGCCGAAGGAGCCGCCCAAGTTCTGATCGCGTTCGATCCGCCGCGAAACTTCCATTCTTCCGCTCGACACGTCGCAATGCGCCCTCGCTTGCGGCGTTTTTCTTTCGCTCGATGCAGCCCTAATTCTTTCCAATTACTCGACCTTTCTTCCGATAACGGTCTTTGACCGGCACCGACCCGGCACTGATCCTCACGTCATGCGGCACGTGCATGTGCCGCGCTTGAACGAGGAATCAGCGCAGGCAAATCGGAGGCCAGTCCATGCAAGGTCAGGGCGTGTTGTTCGGGCAGATCGCCGCCGTCTTCGGCATCGTGATCGCCGGTGTGTGGGGTGCCACGCAATGGACCGCCGCCGCATTGGGCTATCAGCTACGCCTTGGCTCGCCCTGGTTCGACTTCTTTGGCACGCCGGTCTATCACCCTTGGCGGCTGTTCGAGTGGTGGTTCTTCTTCGACGCCTATGCGCCGCATGTCTTCGACACCGGCGGCGCGATTGCGGGCGGCAGCGGGCTGCTGGCCGTGGTGGTCGCCATCGCCATGTCGGTGTGGCGCTCGCGGCAGGCCAAGTTGGTCACGACCTACGGTTCGGCACGTTGGGCCGATGCCGCCGACATCCGCAAGGCCGGCCTCGACCAGCCTGCCGGCATTTTCCTCGGCAAGTACCGCAACGACTATCTGCGCCATGAAGGGCCAGAACACGTCCTGACCTTTGCGCCCACCCGTTCGGGCAAGGGCGTGGGTCTGGTGGTGCCGACGTTGCTGTCGTGGCCCGCGTCCGCCGTCATCCACGACATCAAGGGCGAGAACTGGCAGATCACCGCTGGCTGGCGTTCGCGCTTCTCGCATTGCCTGCTGTTCAACCCGACCGATGCGCAGTCTGCCGCCTACAACCCGCTGCTGGAGGTACGGCGCGGGGCGCATGAAGTGCGCGACGTGCAGAACATCGCCGACATCCTGGTCGATCCCGAAGGCGCGCTGGAGAAGCGCAATCACTGGGAGAAGACCAGTCATGCGCTGCTGGTCGGCGCCATCCTGCATGTGCTCTACGCGGGCGAGGACAAGACGCTGCGCGGCGTGGCGAACTTCCTCAGCGACCCGGCTTGCCCGTTCGAGCTGACGCTGCATCGGATGATGACGACCAGGCACCTGGGCGAGACACCTCACCCGGTTGTCGCATCCGCCGCCCGCGAAGTGCTCAACAAATCGGACAACGAGCGTTCCGGCGTGTTGAGCACCGCCATGTCGTTTCTCGGCCTGTACCGTGATCCGACCGTGGCCGCAGTCACGTCGCGCTGCGACTGGCGCATCGCCGACCTGATCGCATCCGCATCCCCTGTGTCGCTGTATCTGGTGGTGCCGCCTTCTGACATCAGCCGCACCAAGCCGCTGATCCGGCTGATCCTCAACCAGATCGGGCGACGGCTCACCGAATCGCTCGACGGCTCCGATGGTATCGAGCGCCGGCACAAGCTGCTGCTGATGCTCGATGAGTTCCCGGCGCTGGGGCGCCTGGACTTCTTCGAGACGGCACTGGCCTTCATGGCCGGCTACGGCATCCGCAGCTTCCTGATCGCGCAGTCGCTCAACCAGATCGACAAAGCCTACGGCCAGAACCATTCAATTCTGGACAACTGCCATGTGCGCGTGACGTTCGCCACCAACGACGAACGCACGGCCAAACGCATTTCCGAAACGCTCGGCACGGCCACCGAACTGCGCGCGCAGCGCAACTACGCTGGGCACCGGCTGGCGCCGTGGCTCGGGCACCTGATGGTGTCGCGGCAGGAAACGGCGCGGCCGCTGCTGACACCGGGCGAAGTGATGCAGCTTCCGCCCGATGAATCCGTGGTGATGGTGTCCAGCGTCGCGCCGATCAAGGCGAAGAAGCTGCGCTACTACGCGGACGCCAATTTCAAGCAGCGCGTGCTGCCGCCGCCCGTGCTGGCGGCAGGACGCTATGCCGACGCACCACCAGCCCGCGCCGACGACTGGAGCGGCTTGGCGATCCCGGCCGTACCCGCCGCACCGGCGACGGTATCCGCTGATGCCCTGGGCGGCCCCGATGACGGCGGCCCGCGCCGCCAGCCGGAGCTAACCGAAGTCACCGAATACAGCCCCGAACCGCTGTCCGCAGGCAACGACCTGGGGCTGCTCGATGACGACGACTTCCCGCTGCCGCTTCCCGGCCAGTTCGACCCGGCCATGCAGCGCACGGCCCGGCTGGCATCGCTGAACCCCAACGACGGAATCGACTTATGAGCCAATACCGCCTCAATCTGTTCATCCAGCACGAGCACGCCAAGCGGCTGGAAGAACTGGCCGCCAAGAAAGGCGTCTCGAAATCCAGCATCGTTGCCGCTGCCCTGGCGTCCTGGCTGTCGCCGGATGCCGGCGACCAGCGCGAAGCCGCCATTGCCAAGCGGCTGGATCGCCTGTCGCGTCAGGCCGAACGCATGGAGCGCGACCAGAACATCCAGATCGAGACACTGGCGCTGTTCATCCGCTACTTCCTGACCGTCAGTACGCCGGTTCCCGAAGCCCATCAGGACGCGGCCCGCGCCCAGGGCAAGGCACGCTTCGAGCAGTTCGTTGAACAGTTGGGCCGCCACCTGCTGCGCGGCCGCAGCCTGGTGCGGGACGTGGTGGAGGAACTGCATCCCGACCCGATGCGGATGGACGACGCGGCGGCGCTGGCCGAAGCCCATGAACGTGCTGCGGAGCGTGCCTCATGAGCGCCGTTCCGCAACTTCCACCCGAACCGCGTTCGTCGGCCGCGACTTCGCTGGATCGCCGCATCCAGATGCTGCGCACGGCAATGGGGCCGCTGATCGCCACCGCGCTGGAAGACCCGGACGTGGTGGAAATCATGCTCAACCCCGACCGCACCCTATGGGTGGATCGGCTGTCGTCGGGCCGCGCACCGCTGGGCGTCGAACTGCCCGAAGCCGATGGCGAACGCATCATCCGCCTGGTGGCGGCCCACGTCGGCGCGGAAGTGCATCGCGGCCAGCCGCTGCTGACCGCCGAGCTGCCCGAGACGGGCGAACGCTTCGAGGGCATCTTGCCGCCGGCCGCGCCCGGCCCGGCGTTCGCGCTGCGCAAGCGGGCCGTGAGCATCATCGGCCTGGATCGCTACGTGGCCGACGGCATCCTGACCGCCGGGCAGGCCGAGTTCCTGCGTCGCGCCGTGCGCGAGCGCCAGAACATCCTGATCGCCGGCGGCACCAGCACGGGCAAGACCACGCTCGCCAATGCCTTGCTCGCCGAAATCGCCGCCACCGGCGACCGCGTGCTGGTGCTCGAAGACACCATCGAACTGCAATGCGCGGCGCGCGACCAAGTGCCGTTGCGCACGCGCGCAGGCGTGGTGTCGATGCAGGAGCTGGTGCGCGCCACGATGCGGCTGCGCCCGGACCGCGTGATCGTCGGTGAGGTGCGCGGCGGCGAGGCGCTGGATCTCATCAAGGTGTGGGGCACCGGCCATCCAGGTGGCATCGCCACCATCCACGCCGGCTCCGCGCTGGGCGCGCTGCTGCGGCTGGAGCAACTGATCCTCGAAGTCGCGGTGAACCCGCCGCGTGCGCTGATCGCCGAGGCGGTCAACGTCGTCATCCACATCGCCGGACGTGGCCGCAAGCGCCGCGTCGAAAGCATCGCCCGCGTCGTCGGCTTCGACGCCGCCGGCTATCAACTGGCGGACGCACTGGAAGCGCCGCTTCCCGAGCTGCCGCCGGTTTCCCTCGCAGCCGCCGCCGCTGCGCCTTTCCCGTCCCCCGATCCCTCTGGAGAACTGCCATGACGCCTACCCATGCTTTCCGTACTTCCGTGAATCCGGTGCCCATCCTTGCACGCCTGCGGCGCCTGGCCCGGCCTGCCCATCGGGGCCTGATGCTGGCCGCCATCATGTTGATGACGGCCGGCACGGCGCAGGCCGCCGGTTCTTCGATGCCCTGGGAAGGGCCGCTGCAATCCATCCTGGAGTCGATCCAGGGGCCGGTCGCACGCATCGTCGCGGTCATCATCATCATTGCCACCGGCCTGGCGCTGGCATTCGGCGACACATCGGGCGGCTTCCGCAAGCTGATCCAGATCGTCTTCGGCCTATCCATCGCGTTCGCCGCGTCGTCGTTCTTCCTGTCCTTCTTCAGCTTCTCCGGCGGGGCGGTCGTATGAGTGCCGCCAACGAAGGTGCGCCGGGTTTCGCACCCGGTTTCGAGATTCCGCTGCATCGCTCGCTGACCGAGCCGATCCTGCTGGGCGGTGCGCCGCGCACCGTGGCGATCGCCAACGGCACGCTGGCCGCCGCCGTCGGGCTGGGCCTGCAACTGTGGATTCCCGGCGTGGTGCTCTGGATCGTCGGCCATTCGCTGGCGGTCTGGGGCGCTCGCGTCGATCCGCAGTTCATGCAGGTCTTCGCGCGGCACATCAAGCACAAGCCGCTGCTGGACGTGTGAGGGGGATGCCATGCTGAACCTTGCCGAATACCGCCAGCGGCCTGCGCTGCTGGCCGACTGGCTGCCCTGGGCCGGCCTGATCGCGCCGGGTGTCGTCTTGAACAAGGATGGCAGTTTTCAGCGCACGGCGCGCTTTCGCGGGCCTGATCTGGACAGCGCCACGCAAGGCGAGCTGATCGCCACGTCGGCGCGGCTCAACAACGCGCTGCGCCGCCTGGGTTCGGGCTGGGCATTGTTCATCGAGGCCGAGCGCCGGCCGGCGGCGGACTACCCGCACTCCGACTTTCCTGAACCGCTTTCCTGGCTGGTCGATGAAGAACGCCGTGCGGCCTTCGAGGAATCGGGGCATCACTTCGAGAGCGCCTATCACCTGACGCTCGCGTACCTGCCGCCGGAGGAATCGCGCGCCCGCGCGGCCAAGCTGCTCTACGAGAACTCGCCCGGCGACGGCGTGGACTGGCGTGGCCGGCTCGATACCTTCGTGGCGGAAACCGATCGCGTGTTCGACCTGCTCGACGGCGTGATGCCGGAAATCGCCTGGCTCGATGATGCCGACACGCTGACCGGCCTGCACGCGACGGTTTCGACGCGGCGCTACCGGCTGGGCGTTCCCGAAGTTCCGTTCCATATCGACGCGCTGCTGGCCGACTGCGCCCTGGTCGGTGGCCTTGCGCCGATGCTGGGCGACCAACACCTGCGCGTGGTGTCGGTGCGAGGCTTTCCGACTTCGACGTGGCCCGGGATTCTGGACGACCTCAACCGCCTGGGCTTTGGCTACCGCTGGAGTACGCGCTTCCTCTGCATGGACAAGGCGGAAGCAGAAAAAGAACTCGGCCGCCTGCGCCGCCAGTGGTTTGCGAAACGGAAGAACGTCGTCGCGCTGCTACGCGAAACGATCTTCCAGCAGGAAAGCCCGCTGGTCGATACCGACGCCAGCAACAAGGCGGCCGACGCCGATGCCGCCTTGCAGGAGCTGGGCGGCGATCAGGTGGCCTTCGGCTACCTCACCGCCACGGTGACCGTGCTCGATGCCGACCCGGCCGCGGCCGACGAGAAGCTGCGCATGGTGGAGCGCGTCATCCAGGGCCGGGGTTTCGTGACCATCCCCGAAACCCTCAATGCCGTCGATGCGTGGCTGTCGTCCATTCCCGGCAATGCCTATGCGAACGTGCGCCAGCCCATCGTCTCGACGCTGAATCTGGCGCACATGATGCCGCTGTCGGCGGTATGGGCTGGGCCGGAGAAGAACGACCACCTCGACGGCCCGCCGCTGATCGTCACCCGCACCGATGGCGCGACGCCTTTTCGCTTGGTCACGCACATCGGCGACGTGGGCCACACACTGGTCGCCGGGCCGACCGGCATGGGCAAGTCGGTACTGCTTGCCATTCTGGCGATGCAGTTCCGGCGCTACCCCGGCTCGCGCATCTTCGCCTTCGACATGGGGCGCTCGATGCGCGCCACGATTCTCGGCCTGGGCGGCGAGCACTACGACCTCGGGGCTGATGGCGGCATCGCGTTCCAGCCGCTCGCCCGCATCGACGGCGAGGGCTACCGCACCTGGGCCGCTGAATGGGTGGAAGGCCGCTTGCTGCATGAAGGCGTGACCGTCAGCCCGGACGAGAAGGCCGCCATCTGGTCGGCGCTCGGCAGCCTCGCCGGTGCGCCGCTGGAACAGCGCACGATGACCGGGCTTTCCGTGCTGCTGCAATCGAACGCGCTACGTCAGGCGCTTTCGCCCTATGTGCTCGGCGGCGCGCACGGCAAGCTGCTGGACGCCGACCGCGACCGGCTGGGCATGGCCGACGTGCAGGGCTTCGAGATGGAGGAACTGATGCACAGCCCCGCCGCCGTGCAGGCGGTGCTGCGCTATCTGTTCGCACGCTTCGATGAACGGTTCGACGGTGCGCCCACGCTGCTGATTCTCGATGAGGCGTGGCTGTTCCTCGATGAGCCGTCCTTTGCCGCCCGCATCCGCCAATGGCTCAAGACGCTGCGCAAGAAGAACGTCAGCGTCATCTTCGCCACGCAATCGCTGGCCGACATCAAGGACTCGACCATCGCGCCCGCGATCATCGAGAGCTGCGCGAGCCGGATTTTTCTCCCCAACCCGCAGGCCACCGAGCCGCAGATTCGCACGATCTACGAGGGTTTCGGCCTCAACAGCCGGCAGATCGAGATCGTCGCCACCGCCGAACCCAAGCGCGATTACTACTACCAATCGCGCTTGGGCAATCGCCTGTTCGACCTCGACCTGGGGCCGGCCGCGCTCGCGTTCGCGGGCGCATCCACTCCGCAAGACCAACGCGACATCGACCGCGTGCTGACACAGGCCGGCGCACCCGGCTTCGCTGGCGCGTGGCTGCGCCATCGCGGCCTCGACTGGGCCGCCGACCTGCTGCCGTCCGCACCGGCGGCCGCTTCGTTCCTTTCCCAACCACAGGAGAACCTGCCATGAAGAAGCGTCTTCTCGCGGCCACCGTCGCGGCCATGCTTTGCACCGCTTCCACCGTTCACGCGCAATGGGTCGTGGTCGATCCCACGAACCTCGTGCAGAACACGCTGACGGCCATCCGCACGCTGGAGCAGATCAACAACCAGATTCAGCAACTCCAGAACGAAGCCCAGATGCTGATGAACCAGGCGCGCAACCTGGCGAATCTGGACTTCAACATCGTCAACCGGCTGCGCTCGACGCTCGCCACCACCGAGCGTCTGATCGCCGAGGCGCAGGGGCTGGCTTACGACGTGCAGAACCTCGACCGCGATTTCGCGCGGCTGTACCCCGAGCAGTACGCCGCCACCGTCAGCGGCGATCAGATGTTCCGCGATGCCCGAGAACGCTGGAAGAACACCTTGGACGGCCTGCACACGGCGATGCGGATGCAGGCGCAGGTATCGCAGAACCTGCGCGAGGACGAAATCGCACTGGCCGACCTCGTGAGCCAGAGCCAGTCCGCCACCGGCGCCTTGCAGGCCGCGCAGGCGACCAACCAGCTCCTGGCCTTGCAGGCCAAGCAGTCGATCCAGGCGCAGCAGCTCCAGATCACGCAAGACCGCGCGGCCTCGCTCGAACTGGCGCGGCAGGCAGCGGCCGCCGAGCGCGCCCGCGAAGTGCGGCGGCGCTTCCTGGGCACCGGAACGCCGTACACGCCGCAGCGCGTGGACTTCTACGGCAACTGACGGGAGACGGTCATGCGATGCGCTTCCGTCCTGCTGACCGTGCTGCTGACTGCCTGCGGCCAGCGGCCCGCCGAGAACCTGGCCGACACCTTGGCCGCCGATCCCGTGCGGCTCAAGGCATTGCGTGCGCAATGCGCAGCCGACCGGCAGGCCGTGGGCGAGGACGCTTGCCTGGCCGCCGCAGAAGCCTTCCGCCGGCGCTTCTTCGCCGGCCAGGCCGGGCCGGACGAGTACCGGACGCTGGCCGAGCTGCCGCCCATTCCCCCGACCTTCGATGAACCCATCGGAGGGGAGGCGCCATGAACGACGTGACCATCATCGACCGCTTCCTCGATACGTTCTCACGCTACATCGACTCCGGGTTCGGGCTGTTGCAAGGCGAAGTGGCGTTCCTGACCGCCACGCTGATCGTCATCGACATGACCATCGCCGGTTTGTACTGGGCGATGAGCCACGCCACCGGCCAGGGCGAGGACGTGATCGCCAAGCTGTTGCGCAAGGTGCTCTACGTCGGCGCCTTCGCCTACATCATCAGCAACTTCAACTGGCTGGCGAGCATCGTGTTCCGCTCGTTCGCCGGCCTGGGGATTACGGCCACCGGCTCGGCCATCACGATGGAGAACTTTCTTCAGCCTGGGCGGCTGGCCAAGACCGGCATCGACGCCGCCGCGCCGATTCTGGACCAAGTAGGCGACATGGCGGGCTTTCCCGAAGTGTTCGTGAACGTCGATGCCATCGCGGTGATGTTCCTCGCCTGGCTGGTCGTGGTGCTTTGCTTCTTCGTGCTGGCGATCCAGCTTTTCATCACGCTGATCGAGTTCAAGCTGACCACGCTGGCCAGCTTCGTGCTGGTGCCGTTCGCGCTCTGGAACAAGACGAGCTTTCTGGCGGAAAAGGTGCTCGGCAACGTGGTGTCGTCGGGCATCAAGGTCTTGGTGCTGGCCGTCATCGTCGGCATCGGTTCGGGCCTGTTCGCCGAGTTCCAGGTGCATCCCGACGAACCATCCATAGACCATGCGCTGGTCATCATGCTGGCGTCGCTTTCGTTGCTGGCGCTGGGGATCTTCGGGCCGGGCATCGCCACGGGGCTGGTGTCCGGTGCGCCGCAGCTTGGCGCGGGCGCGATGGCCGGTGCCGCTGTCGGCGCTGCCGGCACGGCCGTCGCCATCGGCGCCGCCGCGACCGGCGTAGGCGGTGCCGTGGCCGCCGGGGCGCGCATGGCGCCAGCCGCCGCGAAGCTGGCCGGCAGCGGCGCGCGTGCCGCGACTTCTGCTGCCGGCAGCGCCGGTGCGGCATTCCGGGCCGGTTCCGCCGCCGCTGGCGGCGGTGCCAAGGGGGCGATGGCCGGTATGGGCAACGTCGCCAAGACCGGCGCGCAGGCAGCAGGCCGCCGCGCCGCATCCGGTGCTTCCGCCGTCGGGCAGAAGATGGCCGGCCCTTTCCGCGCCGGATGGAACGGCGCGGAGGCCGAAGGCAGCGCAGGGGCCACATCCGGCGCCGGCGCAGCCGCAGACGGTGCCGCCGGCTCGCAGAAGCAGGAGCAACCCGCCTGGGCCAAGCGGATGCACCGCCGCCAGCAAATCACCCATGCCGCGACCACCGCCGCCCACACGCTGCGCGGTGGCGACGGCGGCGGCTCCGGGCAAGGCCCGAGCCTGCACGATTCCGATTCATAAGGAGAAACGACTATGCGATTCAAGCGACCGCAGGTGCGCTACGCCGACACGCCGCAACCTGCCACTCCCTATCAAGCCGCCGCGCAGGTGTGGGACGACCGTATCGGCTCGGCGCGTGTGCAGGCGAAGAACTGGCGGTTCATGGCCTTCGGCTGCCTGGTGCTCGCGCTGCTGATGGCCGCCGGCCTGGTGTGGCGCTCGGCGCAGTCCATCGTCACGCCCTATGTCATCGAGGTCGATCAGGCCGGGCAGGTGCGCGCCGTGGGCGAGGCCGCCACGCCGTACCGGCCCGCCGACGCGCAGATCGCGCACCACCTGGCGCGCTTCGTGACGCTGGTGCGTTCGCTTTCCATTGACCCCATCGTGGTGCGGCAGAACTGGCTCGATGCCTACGACTACACCACCGACAAGGGCGCAGCGGTGCTCAACGACTACGCCCGCACCAACGACCCCTTCACCCGCGTCGGCAAGGAAACGGTGACGGTGCAGATCACCAGCGTCGTGCGCGCAAGCGACACGTCGTTCAACGTGCGCTGGACGGAACGCCGCTACGTCAACGGCGCGGCCGCCGGGCTGGAGCGGTGGACGGCCGTGGTGTCCATCGTGCTGCAAACCCCGCGCACCGAAGAACGCCTGCGCCGCAATCCCCTGGGCATCTACGTCAATGGTCTGTCGTGGAGCCGAGAACTGGATTCTTCCGATGGAGCCAAACCATGACATCACCTATCCGCTTTTACGTTTTTCCTGTGTTGCTGCTTGCCCTGGCGGGCTGCGCCACGCAGGGCAAGCCGCCGCCCGTGATCGCCCTCGACGAGCCGGTGGAAGCGCAATTCATTCCCGAGCCGCCGGCGCCGGTGGAAGTCGTCGCCTTGCCCGAGCCGTTGGCGTTGCCGGCGCAGTTGAAGCCGCTGCCGGACGCCGGCGATGCCGAGCCCGCACCGGAGCCGGCCGACGAGACGGTGCGCGTGTCCAAGGCCAATACGGAGGCGCGGGTGGCGCCCACGCGCGAGGGCTACGTCAATGCGATCCAGGTCTGGCCCTTCACCGATGGCGCGCTCTATCAGGTCTATGCCGCGCCGGGGCGCGTGACCGTGGTTTCGCTTCAGTCCGGCGAGGAACTGGTGACGGTGGCCGCCGGCGATACCGTGCGCTGGATCGTCGGCGATACGTCCAGCGGCGCCGGCGACGAGCTGCGCGTCAATGTGCTGGTCAAGCCCGTGCGTTCGGGCCTCAAGACGAATCTGGTCATCACCACCAATCGGCGCACCTATCTGCTGGAGCTGACCTCGACCGAGCGGGCATGGATGGCATCCGTCTCCTGGGACTACCCGCGCGACCGGATGCTGGCATTGCAGCGCCAGGCGCAGGCGGCCAGCGCCGCCGCGCCGGTTGATGCCGGCCTGTCGCTGGAGCGCATCCGCTTCCGCTACGCGATCAGCGGCAGCAATCCGTCGTGGAAACCGCTGCGCGCCTTCGATGACGGCGAGAAGGTCTATATCCAGTTTCCGGCCGGCATCGCCCAGGGTGAGCTGCCGCCCTTGTTCGTCATCGGCGCGCAAGGTGACGGGCAACTGGTGAACTACCGTTTCCGCTCGCCGTACTACATCGTGGATCGGCTGTTCGGCGCGGCCGAACTGCGCCTGGGCGGGGACAGAAGCGACGTGGTGCGGATCGAGCGTACCGACGGCGTGGCGCGGAGGAATTGAGCATGAGCCAGGACGATACTCCCGACCTTGCCATCCCGCAGGCGGACAAGGTGGCCCCGGAAACGGTGGCGCTGCGCGCCCAGCCGCGCCCGGTCACACGCCTGAACCGGCGCGTGCTGGCGATCATCGCCGGCGGCCTGTCGGTGGCGGTGCTGGGCGCGCTGATGTGGTCGCTGCAACCACAGCGGCGCGGCGCAGGCGAATCCACGGAGCTGTACAACGTCGATCGCGTCTCGCGCTCCGAAGGGCTGGAGCGGCTGCCGACCGACTATTCCCAACTGCCGCCCGCCTTGCCGCCCGAGGTGCCGGAACTGGGGCCACCGCTGCCGGGCGATCTTGGCCCGGCCATCGTCAATGCGCAGCAGCAACCGGCGGTCGGCTATGCGCCGCCCGGCCACGACCCGGCCGAGGCCGAGCGCCTGGCCCGCTTGAAGGAGGCCGAGGAAGCCGCCGCCTCATCCGTGTTCTTCCGCTCGGGCACGCAAGGCGCCGCGCCGGTGGCACAGTCGCAGGTCGCCGCTGCGCCGGGCTTCTCTGCCAATGCGGCCTTCGATCCGATGGCGGCCGGGCCGGCCTCGACGGCGGCCCAGCCTGCCGATCCGACCGCCGTGCAGAACCGGCAGGAACAGAAGGAGGCATTCCTGCAAGGCGCTTCTACGGGAACCCGTAATTCCGGCAACCTGACCCTGCCGGCTTCGCCGTATCAGGTCATGGCCGGCACGGTGGTCGCCGCTGCGCTGGTGACGGGCATCAAGTCCGACCTGCCGGGCGACGTGATCGCCACGGTCACGGAGCCGGTCTACGACACGGCCACCGGCAAGTTCCTGCTGATCCCGCAAGGTTCGCGCATCCTGGGCCGCTACAACAGCCAGGTCAGCTACGGGCAGAGCCGGGTTCAAGTCGTCTGGAACCGGATCATCCTGCCGGACACGTCTTCGCTCACGCTCGACAACCTGGTCGGCACCGACCCGGCGGGCTATGCCGGGCTGGAAGACGACGTGGACTACCACTGGCGCCGCATCTTCGCCGGTGCGGCTCTGACGACGCTGCTGGGCGTGGGCGCCGAACTGGCCGCGCCGGAGAACCGTCAGGACGGCGACCGCATCATCATCGCCGGGCGCGACAGCGCGCAGGACAGCATCAATCAGGTCGGCCAGGAGATGACCCGCCGCAACCTCAACATCCAGCCCACCTTGACCAGTCGGCCGGGCCTGCCGGTGCGGATCATCGTCGCGCGCGATTTGACGCTTCGCCCCTACCAGCCGCTCATGTTCAATCGAGGAACATCACGATGAGCACGCCAACCAAGAAATTGCGGCTGGGGCCGCTGCCGTCCAGCAGCAGCGTCAAGCTGACCTTTGCCTGCCCGGCCAGCCTGAAAGACGACCTCGACCGCTATGCGCAGCTCCATGCGCAAACCTATGGCGAAGCTGTCGATGCAGCGACGCTGATCCCGCACATGCTGGAAGCCTTCATGGCGGGGGATCGGGGGTTCAGGAAGGGTGGCGCGGGCAAGCCCGCGCCACCAAAACCAGGCTGACGATGCACAGCAACCACGCAGGCCACCCCTCGAACGCGCAGCCGATCGCTGCGCGTTCTTCGTTCTGGAGTGCCGCGAACGATTGGGCTATGATGATCGAACAAGCCCGCCGTCCCTTGGCAATCGTCACCGCTACAGCGCGACCTGGCTTGCTTTCCCAAGGCTCTCATGTGGCTCCCAGCCCACAACGCCGCATCCGCTGCAAGCGGCACGAAACAGAGCTAACCTATTGCCCCGTATATGGTTTCAAGCCTCGCGTGATTTGCACGAAGGGCTTGACGCCGGCCCTTTTTTGCCCGCGTTCTGTTGCGCCCCACCGCTTGGCGGTTAATTGAATAAGTTGGGTAACAAAAACCCGCCGGGTGGCGGGTCTGCGTAGCGCGGAAGATCAGCGTTTGCGCGGTGGCGGCACGTCGGTGCAGACACCTTCGTAGATTTCTGCGGCCATGCCAATCGATTCGCCCAGCGTCGGATGCGGGTGAATCGTCTTGCCGATGTCCACCGCGTCGGCGCCCATCTCGATGGCCAGGCACACCTCGCTGATCAGGTCGCCCGCATGGGTGCCGACGATTCCGCCGCCGATGATCCGGTGCGTTTCCTCATCGAAGATCAGCTTGGTAAATCCTTCGTCACGGCCATTGGCAATCGCACGGCCCGACGCAGCCCACGGGAATACGCCCTTGCCGTACTTGATGCCCTGCGCCTTGCACTGTTCCTCGGTCAAGCCGGCCCATGCCACTTCCGGATCGGTATAGGCGACCGACGGAATCTGCTTTACGTCGAAGTACGCCTTCTCGCCATGCGCGGCCTCGGCGGCCACGTGCGCTTCGTGCACGGCCTTGTGGGCCAGCATCGGCTGTCCGACGATATCGCCGATCGCAAAAATGTGCGGCACATTGGTGCGCATTTGCTTGTCGACGTCGATAAAGCCGCGGTCGGTCACAGCCACCCCGGCCTTCTCGGCACCGATTTTCTTGCCGTTCGGCGAACGACCGACCGACACCAGCACCGCGTCGTAACGCACGGCCTCGGCCGGCGCGCCCTCGCCTTCGAACTTGACGTAGATGCCATCCGGTTTGGCTTCCACGCCAACCGTTTTGGTCTTCAGCATCACGTTATCGAAACGCTGCTTGTTCATCTTGTCCCAGACCTTGACGAGGTCGCGGTCGGCGCCCTGCATCAGGCCATCGAGCATTTCCACCACGTCGATGCGCGCGCCCAGCGTGCTGTACACGGTGGCCATTTCCAGGCCGATGATGCCGCCGCCGATCACCAGCATCTTGTTCGGGATGTCGCGCAGTTCCAGCGCGCCGGTCGAATCGAAAATGCGCGGATCTTCCGGGATGAACGGCAGCTTCACAGCCTGGCTGCCGGCCGCGATGATCGCCTTCTCGAAGCGAATCACGGTCTTTTTGCCATTGGTGGCTTTGCCGTCGCCTTCGGTTTCCTGCACTTCGAGGTGATTCGGATCCAGGAACGTGCCGATACCGCGCACCACCTGCACCTTGCGCGCCTTGGCCATGCCCGCCAGGCCGCCGGTCAGCTTGTTGACCACGCTTTCCTTGTAGTGGCGCAGGCCGTCCAGATCGATCTTGGCTTCGCCAAACAGGATGCCGTGCGCAGCCAGCGCCTTGGCCTCGTCGATCACGGCGGCGTTGTGCAGCAGCGCCTTCGACGGGATGCAGCCCACGTTCAGGCAGACGCCGCCGAGCGTGCCGTAGCGTTCCACCAACACGGTGTTCATGCCGAGGTCGGCGGCACGGAATGCGGCCGAATAACCGCCGGGGCCCGCGCCGAGCACGAGCATGTCGCACTGAATATCGGCGCTGCCGCTGTGCTTGGCAGCCGCCGGTGCGGCGGACGGCGCCGGGGCCGATGCGGACGGAGCCGGAGCCGGAGCCGCCGCGGGAGCAGGCGCCGGCGCTGCGGCCGCGCCGCCTTCGACGGTGCAGATCACGGTGCCCTTGGCCACCTTGTCGCCCACCTTGACCTTGACTTCCACCACCTTGCCCGCCGACGACGAGGGCACTTCCATGCTGGCCTTGTCACTTTCCAGCACGATCAGCGACTGCTCTTCCTCGACCGTGTCGCCAGCCTTGACCAGCACTTCGATCACTTCCACCGCGTCGAAATCGCCGATGTCCGGCACCTTGACTTCGATCACACTCATGCTTTTCCTCCTGGGATGCGCGCCCTGCCCGCCTCGGGGTCAGGCCGCGCCGTCGTTGTTGGTTGCCACGCCAGCGGGCGGCTGCGTCTGAATCGTCTCAAGCGCCATCGCATGCACGTCGATCGGCCCGGCCGAACTCTTGTCGAACTCGATGCCGGCATCGACGCCGATCCGCGCGATCGCGGCGGCATCGAGATCCGGCCGGTCGTACACGGCATGCATGGCACCGAGCGCATAATTGCGACCCGAGCCAATGCCCCAGAAGCGGTCGAACGAAAACACTTCGCGATAGGAATAGACGCCAAAAATGCCGCCAGGATTGGCGATCAGGCAAACGATCTGCGACGACTCGTACGGATCGTCCTCGTCTTCCTTCGTGTTGATGTAGTACTCGTTCTTGAGCTTCTCATGCACCTTGAGAAAGGTCCGGAACACGTCATCGCGCGTATGCAGCCGGCATTCTTCACCCATGCCCGACAGCAGCGCGCGCATGACCGGAAAATGCGCGGTGGTGCCGGCCAGCGCGACGTAGCTGTCGCCGACCGGAAACACTTTCTGGTTGCGCTCGTAGGCACGCGACAGGCGCGTATCGCCGAACGTCACCAGCGCATCGGCCGCGATCGCCACCTCGTCACCCTTTCTGACGACAACGCAGGTAGTCATGGCTCGCCCCTTTTACTCGGCAGTTCGCACGCCGGCGTCGCCGACGTGCGTTGCGGTTGCTTGCAGATGAAGCCTGACGCCGGACTGGCACGCGGCCACCGGGCGATTCACGCATCGGCCGGAGCCGCGCTGCGGCGCCAGATTCATCTTCCGGCGACCGTTACAGCAGGATGCGGCGGAAATCTGCCAGCAACGCGGCAAAGTACGTATTGAAGCGCGCGGCTTCGGCGCCGTCGATCACGCGGTGATCCCACGACAGCGACAGCGGCAGCGTCAGGCGCGGCGCAAACTGCTTGCCGTCCCACACCGGCTTCATGTACGACTTGCACACGCCCATGATGGCCACTTCCGGCGCGTTGATGATCGGCGTGAAATACGTGCCGCCGATCCCGCCCAGCGACGAGATCGAGAAGCAGCCGCCCTGCATCTGGTCCGGCTTGAGCTTGCCGTCGCGCGCCAGCTTGGCCAGTTCACCCATTTCCTGGCTGATCTCGAGCACGCCCTTCTTGTCGGCGTCCTTGATCACCGGCACAACCAGACCGTTCGGCGTGTCGGCGGCGAAGCCGATGTTGAAGTACTTCTTCAGCACGAGGTTGTCGCCGTCGAGCGATGCATTGAAGTTCGGGAACTTCTTCAGCGCCGCAACCGTGGCCTTGATCATGAACGCAAGCATCGTGACCTTGATGCCGGCCTTTTCGTTCTCCTTGTTCAGTTGAACGCGGAAGGCTTCCAGTTCGGTGATGTCCGCTTCGTCGCAGTTCGTGACGTGCGGGATCATGACCCAGTTGCGATGCAGGTTCGCGCCGGAAATCTTCTTGATACGCGACAGCGGCTTCGATTCCACTTCGCCAAAGCGCGTGAAATCCACCTTCGGCCACGGCAGCAGATCGAGGCCGACGCCCGAGCCGCCAGCAGCAGCGGCAGCAGGCGCAGCGCTCTGGCCGCTCATCACACCCTTGACGAAGTTCTGGACGTCTTCCTGCGTGATGCGGCCCTTCGGACCGGTGCCCGGCACGCGCGAAACATCGACGCCCAGCTCGCGCGCGAACTTGCGCACCGACGGGCTGGCGTGCGCGGCCTTGCCGGTCGCGCCCTGCACCGGTGCGGCAGCGGGGGCGGATGCGGGAGCAGGTGCCGGGGCAGCAGCAGGTGCCGGCGCAGCAGCGGGTGCGGCGGCCGCGGGTGCCGGGGCCGGAGCCGATGCGGCGGGCGCAGCGGCAGCCGCGGCGCCCGCGGCTTCCAGCACCAGGATCAGCGTGCCTTGCGACACGTTGTCGCCAACCTTGACCTTCACTTCCTTGACCGTGCCAGCCTGTGGCGACGGCACGTCCATGGTGGCCTTGTCCGATTCCAGCGTCACCAGCGCGTCTTCCGCGTTGATCTGGTCGCCCGGCTTCACATGCACCTCGATGACGGGAACGGCGTCGTAGTCGCCGATA
>Ga0187843_10000573_pt1 | contig 25744 bp, 24 predicted proteins | sample SpaLakP09_SKY_43_FD_134516 | JGI IMG/M metagenome (GOLD analysis project Ga0187843, IMG submission 134516) | Oligotrophic lake water microbial communities from Sparkling Lake, Wisconsin, USA - SP09_SKY_43 | ecosystem: Environmental > Aquatic > Freshwater > Lake | place: USA: Sparkling Lake...
CGCAACGCTGCAATGCGCCCAAATCGTTAGTTCCCGAAGGGTTTGCCTCATAACGCGTGCTGGACTGCAGGTGCTGACAATTCGACTCGTTATCAATAGCACCGCTATTGACTGCCTCGTCCGCCTTGCCAGCCCACGTCATGAGGCAAACGCATCTCACCCTATTTATGAAATGAGTTCTAGTAATGAGGCGGGAGATTATATAGCGCTCTTATGGCGTAGTCCAAGAAGCAATCCTCTATGTTTTATTAGCAAGACAATTTTGCATAAGTCCCATTTAGGCAAAGTTTAAGCACTACTAAATTGCTGTTAACTACCAGCTTTTTGTGGACGACCAGGTTCACTCCTCACTCACCTTGCGCTGCATATCAGCCAGATAGGCGTCCAGTTCAGCGGTGCTGGTAAATATCTCGTTCAAAGGCGCTGCACGCACAATTTCAAACACTTTTTGCACCTGCCGGCTAAGATTGACGAAATAAGTCACCCCTCCGTGATTACGCATAGTCTTGCGTATCTTGGCAAGCACCCGCAAACCCTCACTGGATATAAAAGTCAGTGCTTCCATGCTCATGACCAGTATCTTGACGTCTTCACTGACACTGCTGGAAAAAAACTGCTCAAGATCGGCTGCGGTACTGGTATCGAGACTTCCAGCCAGATCTATTCTGGCTGTGGGTAACTGCGTTTCGTCTATGGAAATTTCTAACACTGTCTGTCCTCTATGATCCGGTTTCTATTTTATTATTTCAGGGTTTGATGAGGTATTTACGTATGTGCAAATTATTCTGACCATGTGCATAGTTGTAATCGATATGGTCGGCCAGGGCATTCACCAGATACAAGCCCAGGCCGCCAACAGGGCGGTCGGAAAAATCCATCTCCAGATCTGGCTGGGTGGCTCCGTTCAGGGGATTATAGGCATGCGAGTTGTCCACCATATCGATCACAATTTCACTATCGTGCAGATGCACATCCAGACTGATTGATGCAGGATCTTGTTCTGTCGCACCATGCTTGAGCACGTTGACCAACACCTCTTCGGTAATCAGCTGTAAATCGTCGACAATATCATCACTGACTTTCTGAGCACGCAAAAACCCTGCCAGCCTGGGCTTGACCTGTTCATAGTCAAGCGGCTGACCATTCAGACTGATCTGCCAGTCGCCAAAAGCTGGCTTGCGTCGTTTGGCTTCAGGGTGAAATTGCATACTTAATAATGTCAAATCGTCAAACTGCGGTGCTTGCGCTATAAACTTCTGATGCGCTAACGTCACTATACGAATAATGTCTGCTGCAAATGCCGGTGCCTGTTGGCTAATTGTAGTCTGTAATCGTGCTTCTGAGAATTCTTCATTGTGCTCATTCCTTGCATCGGTGATGCCGTCTGTGTACAGAATGATGATGTCCTGCGCATGCAAGCGGCTTTCAAATTGCGGGAAACTTCCTTCCTCCTCCAAGCCTAAGGCAGGCCCGGTCTGCAATGGCAACTTGCTGACTCTCCCATCCCTTAAGAGCAATGGTGCATCATGTCCTGCACTGGCGTATTGCATGCTCCCGGTTTTCAGGTCCAGCATGGCAAAGAACATCGTTACAAAACGACACTCTGGATTGTTGTGTGCCAGTTCGCGGTTCACTGAAAACAACAGCGCTGCCGGTGTACTGCTCTGGTGTGCCAGCGTGCGCATCAAGCTAAGGGTACGCGCCATGAACAGCGCTGCAGGCATGCCCTTGTTGGCAACATCACCAATGACCATGCAAATACGATCATCGGCCACATGAAAGAAATCATACAGGTCACCACCAACTACCATGGCTGGCTGCAGCAAGGTACTCATACTATAGCGTGGATCTATGGCAGCTTCTGCGCTGGGTAACATGGCTTGTTGTATCTGGGCGGCGATGGCGAGTTCACTTTCCATGCGCTGTCTGGCGGCGGTGGCCTCCTGCAATTCCAGTATGCGCAACTTCAATGAATCACGCATGCGCCTGAATGAACGTGAGAGTCGCCCGACTTCATCGCTCCTGGGAATTTTTGTCAATTCAGTATCGAGGTTGCCTTGAGCAATTTCTTCGGTGCTTTTGCTCAGGCTGCGCAGGGACTTGGTGGTCTGGCGTGACACCAGGGCAATGGCGATGCACATCAACAGCATGTCCTTGCCCATGGAAAGGATGGCCAGCATAAAATATTTGCCCAGGTAGTTCTGGATTTTTTCCTCAGAAAAATAAAACCCATAGACCAGTGGCATATCCTGCAGTTGCAGGCTGTAGTGTATGTCGCCCCCCTTGCCAGCACCGCTGTTTGGCCGCGTTGATAGATCTTCCGGAATGAACTCTGCCCCCAGTAAAAAGTGGCCGTTCAGCAGGTTGATTACGTAAGGCTGGCCTTGCACACTTTGGTCTACCGCATCAACCAGATGCAAATTGTTTTGCAGGTCTTGCAACAATGGCTGCATATTAATCTGGATGGCTATGCTTTGCTGTGATTTTCCCAACATATACACACCAGTACAGAAAACCAGCTCCTGATTGCGGATATGCTCAGCCCAATAATGATGACCATCAACAACATTGCAAGAATTCAATAAGTCGACATCTGCAGTTGTACTTTGCCAGGGCTGCGCATTTGCTTCTGCATGCCAGCCAAAGCTGTGATCCTGGCCTGTGGTGCCAGAAGAAATCGCCAGTTTGCTGATATAGGGGGAGACTGGCAAAATTGCTTTGAGACCATTCTGATCAGCAAGATGGAGGCGCTCGTCCATTTGCACCAGACGGGTCCCTTGTTCGCCTATCAGATGCAGGCGGGACTGGTGCTTTGCCACAGCAGCATCCAGTTTAGACAGCGCGATCTGGTTTATCCACCCGGTCATGACCTGTTGCATCAAGGCGCGTATCTGGTAGTAGGAACTGCCATAAATCACCACTGCCGCCATCAGGCAGGCAAAAACCAGGCGGTAAGTAATACTGGTGAACTGAAATGCTCTTAATTTAATCACAATGTATGTCTATACGAAAGTCTGCCGGGATGCGCGACATTGAGGTCAAAGTTTGAGGATACTGTATCATTTCCTGCTTTGCCATCAATCGAGGAACTGCATTTGATGCATGCAACCATTTTCTGTCTTGCTGGTCTGAACCATTCATGAGTCTGTACCAGCTTTTAGCACAATTTATCCGCCAGCACTGGCGTCAGTACATCAGTGCTGGCCTCATGCTGTTTGCCGTTGCCGTCATGACGGTCTTGATACCACGCCGTGTCGGCATGATTATCGATGGCATGGTGGTGGGTCGTTTTGACAACACTGCCCTGATGTGGGAACTGTCCTGGCTGCTGGGCATGGGCCTGGCTATCTACTTCCTGCGGGTAGGCTGGCGCACGCAATTGTTTACGGCTTCGTATAAACTGGGCATGCAGTTACGCACCCGCTTGTATGAACGCCTGAGTGTGCAGGGGAGCAGTTTTTTCCAGCAGCAAAGAACCGGCGACCTGATGGCGCTGGGCACCAATGATGCAGATGCCATAGAACTGGCCGCTGGTGAAGCAACTCTGGCCGGTTTTGACGGCAGCCTGACCTTTGCCCTGGTAATAGGCATGATGCTGCTAGGCGTGGACTGGCGACTGGCAGTGGCGGCCTTGCTACCCTTTCCTTTCATGGCATGGGCGTTCAAGCATATTACCCATCACATACAGGATGCATCACGCGACTCCCTCGACCGTTTCAGTAAGCTCAACGACCAGGTGCAAGAGACTTTATCCGGCGTGCGTACCCTGCGCGCCTTGGGCCTGGAACAGCGCAGCGCCGCACAGTTTGCCGAGCTGGCAGAAAATGCCGCCGCTGCCAGCCTGAATGCCCAACGCTGGGAAGCCGCCTATGAACCTGCAGTGGGCCTGTCCCTGACTACGGCTGGTGCGCTGACACTGGGTGTCGGTGGCTACCTGGTCTGGCATGGAGAAATGAGTATAGGTGCCTTGACGAGTTTTTCCATGTATTTAGGTCAGTTGATCTGGCCGATGTTTGCTGCTGGCTGGGTCTTGTCGCTGCTGGAACGCGGCAAGGCAGCTTGGGCGCGGCTAGAGCCGGTCTTGATGCAGGAACTCAGTGTCAATGATGCGGGCAAGCTGGATACGCCACCAGCCGGTAATTTGATCGTGGACAATGTCAGCTTTGCGTATCCGGGCCAGACCAGGCCAGCCTTGCAGGGCATCAGCCTGCATATCGCACCGGGGCAGACTATAGGCATAGTCGGACCGACTGGCTCGGGAAAATCCAGCGTTGTGCGCCTGTTGCTGCGCCAGATCGAGGCAGAGCAAGGCCAGGTGGCCTGGGGTGGACATGCGCTGGCAGACTACAAGCTACAAGCCCTGCGCCAGGCGATCAACTGGGTGGCGCAAGAGCCGTTTTTGTTCTCGGCATCGATTGCTGACAATATTTCACTCAGCAATCCTGCTGCCACTCGTGCCGAGGTCATGAAGGCGGCGCAACTGGCATCGGTGGATGATGATATCCAGCGCTTCCCGTATGGCTATAACACGCTGGTGGGTGAGCGTGGCGTCACCCTGTCTGGCGGCCAGAAACAGCGCGTGGCCATCGCCCGCGCCTTGCTGACGGCCAGCCCTTTATTACTGCTGGACGATGCCTTGTCGGCAGTCGATACACAAACCGAAACGCATATCCTGCAGCACCTGGCAGAACTGAGGCAAGAACATCCTGAACGCAGTGCCGTCATCGTCAGCCACCGTCTGAGTGCGGTACTGGAAGCCAATCACATCCTGGTTTTGCGCGAAGGCAAAATCATAGAACAAGGCAATCACCAGGCTTTGCTGGACTTGAATGGCTGGTATGCAACGCAATGGCGTTATCAACAATTGGAAGCAAGCCTGGATGCAGCCTGATACCAAACAATTACCCGCTGCCATGTCAGAAAAAAAACAGGCAGTGCACTTGCTGATGTATGCAGCCCGCAGTGAAAAACGCCATGTCTGGCTGGGCATTTTCTTTTTATTTATCGCGGCTGGCCTGGAGGCGATTGGCCCCTTGCTGGGTAAGGCTTTCATAGACCGTTACCTGTTGCCGCATCAAATGGATATGGGCATGGTCATAGGCTTGCTGGCTGCCTATGTGTTATCAGGCTGGGCTGCGACCTGGCTGCGTTATCTGCAACTCACCAGGCTGGCAGGCGTCGCCATGCGTTCAGTGCGGCGCTTGCGTGAACAAGTGTATGAGCATGTCTTGCGCCTGCCCATGGCTTTCTTTGACAAGGCGATTACCGGGCAGTTGGTCAGCCGCGTGACGAATGATACCGAGTCAGTCAAGAGCCTGTATGTGCAGGTCTTGTTCGTCATGCTCGACAGCACCATCGTCGTCATCGGTGCGCTGACTGCCATGGCCTGGCTGGAATGGCGTTTGATGCTGATTGTCATCATGCTGATACCGGCGGTCATCATCATTGTCTGGTTTTACCAGCGCTGGAGTGCGCCAGCCGTCAGCAAGGCGCGTCAGTTGCGCAGTGAAATCAATGCCCAGGTGGCAGAAAGCATCAATGGCATGAGCGCGCTGCAAGCCAGCAATGCCGAACGCCGTTTTGGTGAACGCTTTGCCACGACCAACCAGTTGCATTACGCCGCCAGGCTGGATGAATTGCGTGCCAATGCCTGGCTGCTGCGCCCGGCGCTGGATTTGATGAATTCGATCTTGCTGGTGGTAGTGATTTTCACTTTCAGTCAGCGCAGTTTTTCTGGTGTCGAAATCGGTGTCCTGTATGCCTTTGTCAGCTACATCGCCCGTGTGGTGGAACCGCTGATACAGATCACCCTGCAGTTTGGCCAGATACAGCAAGCAGTGGTCTCAGCCGCACGCGTCAACACGCTGCTCAATGAACACCAGCACGTACAGGCCAGCAGCGATGCACGTATTACCGATGGTCACCTGACGCTGGACAAGGTGAGTTTTGGTTATGATCCAGCACAGCCAGTCTTGCATGACTTTAGCCTGGATATTCCAGCTGGCAGTTTTTATGGCATTGTCGGTCATACCGGTAGCGGCAAATCTACCCTGCTGAGTCTCTTGCTGCGCTTTTATACACCGCAGTCTGGCCGTATGGAAGTTGATGGACAAGCGCTGGCCAGTGTCACGGATGCCCACTTCCGCGAGAAGGTTGGGCTGGTGCCGCAAGAGCCGTTTTTGCTGGCAGCAAATGCACGCGAAAATATCGCCATGGGGCGCGACATCAGCGAAGCAGATATCATCGCCGCGGCCAAGGCTGCACACGTCCATGATTTTATTTTGCAACTGGAAAATGGCTACGATACGCCACTGGGCGAAGGTGGTGCGCGCCTGTCCACAGGCCAAAAACAATTGCTGGCGATTGCCCGTGCTCTGGCTGGCAAGCCGCGCATCCTGTTCCTGGACGAAGCGACTTCGCATATCGACAGTGAAACCGAACAAGTGGTACAAACTGCGCTGACAGAATTGCGCGGCAAGGTCAGCATCATCGCGATTGCCCATAGACTCTCCACCATACGCGATGCCGACAGCATTATCGTGCTGAACCACGGCAAGCTGGCGGAGCAAGGCAATCATCAAGAATTAATGCAAGTGGAACAGGGCATTTATCAGCGCCTTTATCTGCTGCAAACCCTGGAAGAATAAGGAATAGCATGAAGAAGTGGATAGTGTTTGGCCTCAGTCTCTGTACCACCCTGTTGCTGGCAGGCCTGGCCTTTATATTCTTTGTGGTCGCCCCTGGCCTGCCGACACTGGAAGCAGTGACGGACTACCGCCCCAAGATCCCGCTGCGCATCTATACCGCAGACAATGCCCTGATCGGTGAGTTTGGTGAAGAACACCGGGACTTTGTACCTATCAAGCAAATCCCGGCGGTCATGAAAAATGCTTTGTTGTCGATAGAGGATGCGCGTTTTTATGAACATGGCGGAGTCTCTTTCATCAGCGCCGGTCGTGCCATCCTGGCAGACTTAAGCCGCGGCTTTCATCAGGGGGCATCTACCATCACCATGCAGGTGGCCCGCAATTTTTTCCTGACCAATGAAAAGTCACTGGAACGCAAAATGAAAGAGATTTTGCTGACTTACCGGATAGAAGATGCGCTCAGCAAAGACCAGATCCTGGAACTGTACATGAACCAGATTTTCCTGGGCAAGCGCAGCCACGGCTTTTCCAGTGCAGCCAAGACTTATTTTGGCAAATCGCTGGACCAGCTCAGTCTTGCAGAAGCTGCCATGCTGGCTGGAGTTCCCCAAAACCCGGTGCGGCATAACCCAGCCGTCAATTTTGAAAAAACCAAGCAAAGGCAATTACTGGTCTTGAAGAGCATGGTCAGGAATGGCTACATCACCCAAGCACAAATGGAAGCTGCCGCCAAAGAAGAGGTCAAGGTTGTCAAAGGCCAGCAATTCGATACCCATGGTGATTATATTGCCGAGATGGTGCGTCAAAGTATTTATGCGCAATACAAGGAGGACACCTATACCAAGGGCATCAAGGTGTACACGACAATCTACAAGGCTGAGCAGGATGCCGCTTATGAAGCGGTGCGTCGCAATATCATGTCCTATGACCAGCGCCATGGCTACCGCGGGCCTGAGGCTTATATTGAACTCCCTGTGGATGGAGATGAGCGAGAAGATGCGATAGACCAGATTTTGCGCAAGCATCCCGACAATGACAAATTGATGGCGGCGGTCGTGATCCAGTCATCCGCCAAGATCATCAAGGCTGAATTGCAATCTGGTGATAATGTGGAAATCACTGGTGAAGGCTTGCGCTTTGCCGCAGCGGCGCTCTCCGACAAGGCCAAGGCTGGCATCAAAATACGCCCCGGTGCCGTGATACGCGTGATGCAGGACAACAAGAAGAACTGGGGCATTTCACAAATGCCTGAAGTCGAAGGCGCATTTGTTGCACTGAACACCGAAGACGGTTCTTTCCGTGCCATGGTGGGTGGCTTTGACTACAACCGCAAGAAGTTCAATCACGTGACCAGTGCCTGGCGCCAGCCCGGTTCCAGCATCAAGCCCTTCATTTTTTCTGCCGCGCTGGAAAAAGGTTTTTATCCAGGCACCCTGATCAATGATGTGCAACTCTCCTCCACCTCGGAAGAAGCCTTGCGCTGGGATCCGCGCAATGATGATGGCAAGTACGATGGCCCCGTGAGCATGCGTACGGCACTGGCACAATCCAAGAACGTGGTGACAGTACGTATCCTGAAAGCCATCGGTGTTGATCATGCCAAGACCTGGTTGCCACGCTTTGGCTTTGACAAGGACAAGCACCAGGCCAACCTGACCATGGCGCTGGGTACGGGTTCGGTAACGCCGCTGCAGCTGGCATCGGCTTATGCGGTATTCGCCAATGGTGGCTATGCTGTGAATCCTTGGCTGATCAGCAAGGTGGTGGATGGCAAGGGTACTGTACTGTTTGAAAACAAACCGCCCGCCAAAGCCCAGGAAGAATCCCGCGTCATCGATGCACGCAATGCCTATATCACTGACCTGATGTTGCGTGAAGTGGTGCGTAGCGGTACTGGTGCCAGCGCCAGTAGCAAACTTGCCCGCCGTGACCTGGCAGGCAAGACCGGCACTACCAGCGAGGCTGTCGATGGCTGGTTTGCCGGTTATGCCAGTAATGTCGTGGCGGTTGCCTGGATGGGCTATGACGATCCCAAATCGCTGGGCGGACGTGAATTTGGAGCCACTCTGGCTCTGCCTATCTGGATAGACAGTATGCGTGTAGCACTGGCAGGCAAAGCCGAGGTGACGCGAGCAATACCTGAAGGTATCAGCAATGCCGAAGGTGACTGGATGTTCAATGAATTCCTGAACGGTGCCGGGGTACGCACCCTGGATATGGATGAAGCACCACCAGCAGCGGTAACATCAGCTACGGCACCAGCCAACACCGTGACACAGTAGTCGCTTAAGAAAAAGCCCGCAGATCGCTCTGCGGGCAAGTATCCCGACCTTTGGAGGTAAAACTTTTCAGGACTGGCGCATGGTAGTAGCTGGAAATGACAGCATCATGACAGCATAAAAAAACCCACTGACCTAAGCCAGTGGGCTGAAAATCCTGAGCGGGAAGCTACACAGGATGGTGGTAATTCATTATTGCCGAACATTTTTTACGAACGTCTATTCAACAAACAGGGCGCAAAGCACCCTCTTATTCCGTGACTGAAACACCCGGCACATTTTGTAGACTCTTCTGCATCCCTTTACAAAATGTCAGGTTAAGAGATGACTACTTCCTACCGCCCTCAAAGGTCTTTGCCACGCGAACCGCAATTCATGCATGGCACACCAGGCACCATCTACATTTTGCAAAACGATGGCTTGCGCCAGGGTTTGTACAAGATTGGCGCTACCCGCCGCTCTGGCGTCTCCAAGGCCATGGAACTCAACCGTGACCGCAACAGCTGATACCAGGCTCCTATGAATGTGTATTCGAACTGCATGCCAAGGACTGCGGTCAGGCCATGGATGAAATCCTGAAGCTATTCCAGCAACAGCGCCGTGGCAAACGGGGCGATGAATTCTACGAATTTGACCTCGATGCCGCAGCAGAAAAAATCGCCAACACTATTGCCACCATCAATCGCCAGGGCCTGATACGCCAGCAACATACCCTCTCGATGATGCGTCACCTGGAACCTGATGAACCAACCACCAGCAATGCAGAAGCCTTCAGCCCACCGCCTGCCGGCATTTTCAGGAAAGCGATAGAGTGGGTGAATGGTTAAAACGGTCTCAGATAACAGCTTTCAAGTAACTACGTTCACGTACTACCTCCGGAATCTTGCGCAAGGTTGCAAAGCCTTGCTCAAGATCAGCCAATAAGTCTTGTACGGCTTCCAGCCCCACATGCAGGCGCAACATCGGTGTCTGCCATTTATCGGCATTGACTGTGCGATACGAAGCCGGATTGGTAGGCAAGATCAGGCTCTCGAAGCCACCCCAGCTAAAACCGATACCAAACAAACGGGTGCGGTCTATCAATGCAGCAACTTGCTGTTCGGTGATGTCGGCGCGGAAAACTGCACCCATCAGGCCGCAGGCATATTCAGCCTTGAAATCACGCTTCCATAATTCATGACCTGGGCTGCCTGGCATTGGAGGATACAAAACCGCTGCCACCTCTGGTTGTTCTTGCAACCAGCGGGCTACCACATGGGCACTGTCCCTGTGCGCTGCCAGACGGGCTGCCAGTGTGCGCAAGCCGCGCAAGGCCAGTGCGGCATCGTCTGCACCTATGGTCATGCCTAGCTGGCGATAGCAATTGCGGATGCGCTCTTCCAGCGCTGCCGTGGTCAGGATCGCGCCCATCAAGGCATCTGAATGACCAACGATGTATTTGGTCGCTGCATGGATGGAGACATCGATACCCAGCTCAAACGAATCCCAGCCTATCGGTGTGGCCCAGGTGGAATCAGAGACCACCACAGCACCCCGCGCATGGGCAGCGGCCGCGATACCAGGAATGTCTTGCACTTCAAATGTCAGCGAGCCTGGTGATTCAACAAAAACTACCTTGGTATTGAATTGCATGAGTTCAGCAATGCCTCGGCCCACCAGAGGATCATAATAAGTGGTGGTCACACCAATTTGCTTGAGCATGCCTTCGCAGAACAAGCGCGTTGGGTCATACACGGTATCAACCATCAGCAAGTGGTCACCAGGCTGCAGCAAGGCCAGCAAGGTAGTTGTGATGGCAGACAGGCCAGAAGGTGTCAGCATGCAGGCAGCAGCCCCTTCAGCCGCGCACAAGGCTTGTTCCAGCGTCTGCGTGGTTTCATTGCCGTGACGGCCATAGGCTCGGCGTGTGCCGCAAGCGTTTTTCAGGGAAGCAACATCGGGAAACAACATCGTTGAAGCCCGTACCACGGATGGATTAACAAAGGCCGCATGATCCTTGCCCTTGCGACCAGCATGGGTCAGGCGGGTGGCTGTTTGCAATGGGGTGTCGACTAAGTTCATAAAACATCCGTTTCTGTATTTGCTGATTTTTACCTCTGCTGTGCCAGCCACTAAAAGACCTTGCTTACAACAGGGTGAGTACAAGCCACATGCTAACAACAGCCGGAAAGAATTTTTTACCAAATTATTCAGATTTTTATGCTATTTTTAGAAAAATTTACTAATAATGAGAAAAAATGGACAAAATTGATCTAGAGATCTTGAACATTTTGCAGAAAGATGCCTCCATTGCACTGGCTGACCTGGCCCATGCAGTGCATTTGTCGGTCACGCCCTGCTGGCGGCGTGTGCAAAAGCTGCAAGAGGATGGGGTAATCAAACAGCAAGTCACGCTATGCGACCCGGTCAAGCTGAACCTGGGCCTGACGGTGATGGTGGCGCTGAAGGCGGCCCAGCATAATGAAAAGTGGATGCAGCGTTTTATTGCTGGTGTCGGTGCGATACCGGAAATCGTCGAGATCCTGCGCATGAGTGGCGAGATCGACTACCTGTTGAAAGTCTATGTGCCTGATATGGCAGGTTTTGATCAGGTCTATAAAAAACTGGTGAAGGTAGCCGACTTGCAGGATGTCAGCTCCAGCTTTGTGATGGAAGTCATCAAGAATACCACGGCCTTGCCGCTCAATTATGCAGTGCTGAAAAGCGGTAAGGCCTGAGTTTGTTCAACCTCTGAAGCGATAATGTTCTTGCGTGAACAAGTCTATGCCACATTGCAGGTTTTCTATCCAGTCCAGAAAAGCGGTGATAGCTTCACGGCCTTTGAAATACCGTCCATGCTGTGGCACCAGCATATCGACATCCATGGTCCTGACCATGTTTGCCCACAAGCGGCAGACTTTGTTGGACACCATATAGCGTTTGTGAAAACCGCTCATGGTGTGCACATGATCAAGGAATTGCGCCTTGGTAGTAATGGCAGCTTCTATGTCATGTGCATCCACCATGGAAGCACCCACGTCGCCAGAAAACAGTATCTTTGATTTGCTGTCGTAGAACTGGAAATTGCCTTCTGCATGCAGAAAATGTGCAGGCACGGCATGGATGATGGTGTCGCGCAGACGCACCGGCATTCCTTCATCCGGAATGCCGACGATGCGGCCTTCGGCACGGTTCAGGTTACAGAAATGCGGCACAAAACGCGACCATAATTTCGATACATACAAATCACAATTCGTACCCATCAGCCACTTGTCGAGCGCACCTATGATGTCCGGATCCTGGTGTGATGCGAACAGGTATTTGAGGTCTTTCTTCGGCAAATATTTGTGCATACTCACTAGCAGTGCATTGTAGGTCAGGTTGCCGGAAGGATCTATCAAGGCACCTTCACCTTCTGATACGACAAGGAACTGGTTGGCCTGGACGGCATGGTCTGCAGTGTCATCCAGCAGATCATTAAACATCACGCAGATGTGTTTGCCATCATTAAAAAGTTCTATCGCCAATTGATCCTCGCATAGCTGAGCTGTGAACTGGTCATTGTAAGAAAACTGGCAAGCCTGCCCTTGACATGGATCAAGTACAAGCCAGTCCTTTGGCTAATCCAGTTCACATGAAATCTTGTCATCTGTACTTACTGCCACAGCGCGAGACTGGCAAAACAGCTACACTCTTGTGAGCAGAAGTAAATCAATCACCCCATTTTTCCTGGCTGACGCACGCATGATAGAACGCATACTTTCCATCATCCTTCCTGTATTCATTATCATAGGCCTGGGTTACGCCTATGCACGACGCAAAGGTTCGGCGGCGGCAGCAGATATGGTCTCGGTCAACCGTATCAGCATGGACGTGCTATGCCCACTGCTGATTTTCACTGCGCTGGCGGGCAAGGAATTTGATGTGACCCACAACCTGTGGCTGATACTGGCGGGTCTCCTGATTGCTCTGGGCTCAGGTTTTCTGGCCTGGCCTGTAGCGCGCCTGCTGGGTTACGATGCGCGCAGCTTTGTGCCGCCCATGATGTATAACAACTGCGGCAATATGGGTTTGCCACTGGCAGCACTGGCCTTTGGCACTGGCGGCCTGTCAGCGGCGGTGGCGCTCTTCATGGCTTGCAACCTGGTGTATTTTACTGTGGGCATACGTATCATCCAGCACGGCCATCCTGATCATCAGGATAATCCATGGCGCTTTTTGTTAAGCCCAATGATGCTGGCGATGGCGGCGGGTATGTTGTTCGCAATCTTGCATATCCCCTTGCAGCCTACACTCTTCCTGGCCTTGAAAATGACAGGTGATGCCTGCATACCCATCATGTTGTTCGCACTGGGTGTGCGCATGCTGGATATTAATTTTGCCAGCTGGCGCATAGGCGTGGCGGGTGCCATCGTTTGCCCGCTGGCAGGCTTGATGGTGGCCGGGATACTGGAATTTATCTTGCCGCTGACAGCAACCCAGCGCGGCCAGATGTATCTCTTTGCCGCTCTGCCCCCAGCAGTATTTTGCTTCATGGTGGCGGAACAATACCAACAGGAACCTGATAAGGTGGCTTCGATAGTTTTGCTGGGTAATGCTGCTGCCCTGCTGTTTGTGCCTTTGGGTTTGTGGCTGGGTTTGCGTTAAACTTTCTCACAATAAAAATCCCCGGAAGATGATGTCTTCCGGGGATTTTTTGAGTCTTTACTTGCATCAAACCAGGCGCTGCCAGATTGCAGTCGTTGCCGCAGCCTGATTCAGGGAATAGAAATGCAAGCCAGGTGCGCCACCAGCCAGCAGGCGTTCACACATGGCAGTAACCACATCCAGCCCAAAGGCTTTGATGGATGCAGTATCGTCACCATAACTGGCCAGTTTCAGCCGTATCCAGCGCGGGATTTCTGCGCCGCACATTTCAGAGAAACGCTGTAACTGTGTGCTGTTGGTGATAGGCATGATGCCCGCCACAATAGGCGCCGTCACACCCGCTTTGCGCGCTTCCTCAGTAAAACGGAAGTAGGCATCAGCATTATAAAAATACTGGGTGATGGCGGCATTTGCACCAGCATTCATCTTGCGCACGAAGCTGTTCAAATCATCCTGCGGCGAGCGTGCCTGCGGATGCATTTCAGGATAGGCAGCCACTTCGATATGGAACCAGTCACCGGTCTCGGCGCGAATGAATTCCACCAGCTCATTGGCATAACGGAATTCACCGCCCATGCCATAACCGCTGGGCAAGTCACCACGCAAAGCAACCAGGCGACGGATATCATTGGCCTTGAATTCATTCAATATAGTGCGAATGGATTCACGTGTACCACCAACGCATGAGAGATGCGGTGCAGCATCATGGCCTTCACGGCGTATCTCGGTTACTGTATCAAGTGTGCCCTGCTGGGTAGTACCACCAGCACCAAAAGTGACAGAGAAATATTTGGGATTAAGTTCGGCCAGTTTGGCCCTTGTGACACGCAGCTTTTCCGTGCCTTCCGCCGTCTTGGGCGGGAAAAATTCTATGCTGAAATTAGGCGTTGTCATCTTTTTTCTGTTGCAACAATAAGGTCGAGAGTGCCCAGGAGATCACGCTGTACAACAGAGCTCCAACAACTGATGCCCAAAAGCCAGTAACGTGGAAGCCATCCACCATATTTGCCACCCCCCAGAACAGCAAGCCATTGATGACAAAGATAAACAAGCCCAGACTTAACACAGTTGCAGGCAAGGTGAGTATCACAAAGATAGGGCGGATGATGGTGTTGACCAGACCCAGCACCACAGCCACGACAAGCGCTGTGCCAAAGCTGTCGATTTGCACCGACGATATCAGATATGGGATCGCCAGCAAAGCCAGCGCATTAACTAACCAGGTTGCCAGTAAACGCATACATGCTCCTGTCCATAGATTTGAAAGCTACCCCTTGGGGGTAGCTTCACAACACATAAATCCGGATCGGCCATTAATATCGCAAACACAAGGCAAACCCGGATGGTGATTAATAACGGTAGTGATCTGGCTTGTAAGGGCCATTTTGATTCACGCCGATATAGGCAGCCTGTTCTTCTGTCAGCACACTCAGTTGTGCATTGAGTTTTTTCAATTGCAGACGGGCGACTTTTTCATCCAGGTGCTTAGGCAGAGTGTAGACGCCTACTGGATATTTCGCCGTGTTGGCAAACAATTCAATTTGTGCAATTGTCTGGTTAGCGAAAGAAGAACTCATGACGTAGGATGGGTGACCTGTACCGCAACCCAGGTTCACCAGACGACCTTCTGCCAACAAGATGATGCGCTTGCCGTCAGGGAAAATCACGTGGTCAACTTGTGGCTTGATGTTTTCCCAGGTGTATTGCTTCAATGCGGCAACGTCGATTTCATTGTCGAAGTGACCGATGTTGCAAACGATGGCCTGGTCTTTCATCTTCAGCATATGTGCATGGCTGATGACGTGGTAGTTACCTGTCGTCGTGACGAAAATGTCGCCATGTTCAGCAGCATATTCCATGGTCACGACGCGGTAGCCCTCCATTGCTGCCTGCAATGCGCAGATCGGATCGATTTCAGTTACCCATACCTGTGCAGACAAGGCGCGCATGGCTTGGGCAGAACCCTTGCCTACATCACCGTAACCGGCGATGACGGCAACCTTGCCGGCGATCATGACGTCTGTCGCACGCTTGATGCCATCAACGAGTGATTCGCGGCAGCCATACAGGTTGTCGAACTTGGATTTGGTGACGGAATCATTGACGTTGATAGCAGGGAAAGCCAGTTTTCCGTCTTTGTGCATCTGGTACAAACGATGTACACCAGTGGTCGTTTCTTCTGTCACGCCCTTGATTTCTGCCAGGCGCTTGGAGTACCAGGTGCCATCAATCGCCAGGTGTTTTTTGATCGCATTGAACAGGCAGATTTCTTCTTCTGAACCTGGATTAGCCAGGACAGAAATATCTGTTTCTGCGCGGGTACCCAGATGCAGCAACAAGGTCGCGTCACCGCCATCATCAAGAATCATGTTGGAATAGCCGCCGTCTTTCCATTCGAAAATACGGTGGGTGAAATCCCAGTATTCATCCAGGTTTTCGCCTTTGAACGCGAATACCGGTGTGCCGCCAGCAGCAATCGCCGCTGCTGCGTGATCTTGCGTAGAGTAGATATTGCAAGATGCCCAGCGCACCTCTGCCCCCAGAGCCAGCAGTGTTTCGATCAACACAGCAGTCTGGATGGTCATGTGCAGAGAGCCGGTGATACGGGCACCCTTCAGAGGTTGGCTGGCCGCGAATTCTTCACGGATAGCCATCAGGCCTGGCATTTCTGTTTCGGCAATGCGGATTTCTTTACGGCCCCAGTCAGCCAGACTCAGGTCAGCAACGAAAAAATCTTGGGAAGTATTGGTAGTGGATGTGTTTGCTACGATGGCGTTCATCACGCCCTCCTTTCTGATGAAAAAAGTAACGTGAGCGCAGTTATGAATATCCCAAGCCTGGCAAAAACTCGTCGTTTTCGTCGCAACGCTCCTTGGAAGACTTGAAGTATAGCGCAGCTCCGGGCTTTGTGCAGATTTCTTGCTATTTGTAACGAATAAGTCCTAAAAAGAAAACTGACCACCCTTTGCAGGGATTTGGCATTTAAGCAATCGTGAGACTTTTATAGAATTAGTTTAGTATTTTCTCAAAGCAAACAGCCTCTGGCCGTCCAGCATATTTACCAAAGTTTGGAATCCGTGCATAGCCATGTTTTTCATAAAAGGCAACGGCTCGCTGGTTGACCAGGCGGGTTTCCAGACGCAGTCTGTGATAACCATATTCCCTGGCAACTGCCTCAAGATGCATCAATATGGCAAGGCCAGCGCCTGCAACCTGCGCATACATACGCTTTACCTCCGCTACTCCTTCGCCCATAAGGCGAAAAGCTCCGCAGCCCACTGCCTTGCCGTCCACATTACATGCCAGCACAAACAAGGCACCCGGCACGCGCACATCCGCTGCATCAAAGGATGAACGCCCGCTGCTACCGGTAATGGCAGTCAGGCGGGCGGAGAGTTCATCCAGTAAAGCAACAGCCTCGGGTAGGGCTGGATCTGCGGCGGCTATGTGAAACTGATGCATGCGAGTAAGTACCAGCCAGCCTGTTAATGCCCGTCAAAATTACAGACTGTGAACAACGGCAAGCCACTGTCCTTGATGATCTTGGACCCACCCAACTCAGGCAAGTCAACGATGACAGCGCCTTCCACTACAGTAGCGCCCAGGCGTTCCAGCAATTTCTTGCCTGCCATCATGGTACCACCAGTGGCGATCAGGTCGTCGATCAGCACAACACGGTCACCTTTTTTGCAGGCGTCAGAATGCAATTCAACCGTCGCACTGCCATATTCGAGTTCGTATTGCTCGGACACCGTATGGAAAGGCAGCTTGCCTTTCTTGCGGATAGGCACGAAACCCAGGTTCAGCTCATAGGCCACCACAGAACCGATGATAAGGCCGCGCGCATCCAGGCCAGCCACGACATCGAGCTTTTCATCCATGTAGCGATGCACGAACATGTCAATCAGTACACGGAATACTTTAGGATTTTGCAACAAGGGGGTAATGTCGCGAAACATCACGCCAGCTTGTGGCCAGTTTTCCACCGTGCGTATATGTTGTTTAATGTATTCGGCCGGATTCAACATCGAGCATGTCCTTCAATTTAAAATAACCCGCTATTTTAACAGCCGCTGCTCTGCTCTAGCGACTGCTTCGGAAGTTCCCCTGACAACGACCACGTCACCATCCTGTAAAACGATGTCATCCAGATGATCAAGCCTGGCTTTGCCGCGCCGGACGGCATGGATATCGACTTCAAATTCTTCCAGCTTCAAGTCTGCCAAATGTAGACCGAGTGCATTGGCGCGTTCGGTCAACACGACGGTATGCAAGCGTATCTGCATGTTCTCTGGGCTATCGGCAGCATCACTGGCACCGTGAAAGAAGCCACGCAGGGATTCATAACGTGCATCCCTGGCCGCCTGCACCCTGTGTACCACGCGCCGCAAGGGCACACCCAGCATGACCAGGGCATGGGACGCCAACATCAGGCTGCCTTCCATGAGTTCTGGCACTACTTCGGTGGCACCAGCCGCCCTGAGTTTATCAAGGTCTACATCATCATGGCTACGCACGATGACGGGCAGACTGGGGTTCATTTCATTAACAAAATGCAAAATCTTGAGGGCAGAGGCGGTGCTGGTGTAAGTCACCACGAGGGCAGAGGCACGGTTGACGCCAGCCGCCAGCAGACTTTCACGCCGTGCCGCATCACCATATGACACATTGGCACCGGCAGTCTGGGCTTCCCGCACACGGTCAGGGTCAAGATCAAGCGCGTGGTAATCGATATTTTCTTCTGCCAGGATACGCGCCAGGCTTTGACCGCTGCGGCCAAAACCGGCAATGATCACATGCTTCTTGGTGGTCATGGTGCGTGCAGCAATTTGAGTCAGTGCCAGAGATTGCATCATCCATTCATTGGCGGAGAACTTCATGACGATGGCATCCGACTTGGCCAGGATAAAAGGCGAGATCAGCATGGATATCACCATCGACGCCAAAATCAATTGCACCAGCAAAGGGTCTACCAGTTGTAAACCACCTGCCTGATTCAGCAAAACGAAACCGAATTCACCCGCCTGTGCCAAGCCCAGCCCAGTGCGCAAGGCAACACTGGTGGAATTGCCGAAGACACGAGCCAAAGCAGCAATCAGTACAAATTTCAACAGAACCGGCCCGGTCAGCAGCAACAACACCAGCCAGAATTGTTCAAATCCCAGCCTGACATTGAGCAACATGCCGACGGTAATAAAGAACAGCCCTAGCAACACATCGCGGAAGGGCTTGATGTCTTCTTCCACCTGATGTCGGTATTCGGTTTCAGAAATCAGCATGCCGGCAACAAAGGCCCCCAGCGCCATCGACAAGCCCGCCTTCTCAGTCAGCCAGGCAGCACCAAGAGTAATAAATAAGAGGTTCAGCATGAACAACTCTTGCGAGCGCCGCCTGACCACGATATGGAACCAGGCACGCATGAGTTTTTGCCCTACCACCAGCAGCAAGATCAGCACGACAACTGCCTTACCACTCGCCAGTGCCAGGGTCTTGCCCAGATCAGGAGACTTCGATGCCAGTGCTGGCACCAGGATCAGCAGCGGCACCACGGCCAAATCCTGGAACAGCAGCACGCTGATGATTTGCCTGCCATGCAGGCTTTCCAGCTCCAGCCTTTCCGTCAACATTTTGGAGACGATAGCTGTCGATGACATGGCCAGCGCGCCACCAAGCGCGAATGAAGCTTCCCAACTAATCTGGAATATGCTGGGCAGCCAGCGGCTGGCGATCCAGCCAAACAGCATGCTGGTGATGATGGTGACCAGCACCTGCGCCATACCCAGGCCAAATACGGCCTTGCGCATGGCCATGAGCTTGGACAGGGAAAATTCCAGGCCTATGGAAAACATCAGGAACACCACGCCGAACTCAGCCAGTTCATGGGTAACCGCACCGTCTTCAGCCACCCCCAAGCCATGCGGGCCGATGAGAATGCCGACCACCAGATAACCCAACATGGGCGGCAGTTGCAGCATGCGGAAGGCGACCACGCCCAAGACGGCAGCAGCCAGCAGTAAAAGTGTAGTATCCAGACCTGTCATGTTGTCTATTATTGCCGATTTATCGCCTTGCTATCCTGCTTTTGGGCAAACATAATTCATTACGTTACAACTGGCAAAGTTTTTGCTTTGAGGATTTCGTTTATACTTCCGACATGAATGAACTGAATGCACCTTTAACTTTTAAACAACAACCCACGACAGACGCCGCTGCCATAGCAAAGCGCGCCCTGAAACTGGCCTGTGAAACCTTGCAAATCGAGGCTGATGCCCTGCTTGCCCTGCAAAAACGCCTGGGCAATGGCGATGCAGCCGGGTTTACCCAAGCGGTCAGCATGTTGTTGGCATGCCACGGTAGAGTCGTGGTTTCTGGCATAGGCAAGTCTGGTCATATTGCACGCAAGATAGCGGCGACCTTTGCCTCTACAGGAACGCCGTCGTTTTTTGTCCATCCAGCGGAAGCCGCCCACGGCGACCTGGGCATGGTGACGCCGCAGGATGTGTTTATCGCCATATCTTATTCTGGCGAAGCCTCCGAGCTGATGTCCATCCTGCCCATCATCAAACGCCTGGGTGTGAAACTGATTGCCATGACTGGCAACCCGGAATCCAGTCTGGGCAAGCTGGCCGATATTCATTTGAACTTGCATGTGGACAAAGAAGCCTGCCCGCTGAACCTGGCACCAACGGCCAGCACCACGGTTACGCTGGCACTGGGCGATGCCTTGGCGGTGGCAGTGTTGGATGCGCGCGGCTTTCGAGAAGAAGACTTTGCCCGTTCCCACCCAGGCGGTTCACTGGGCCGTCGTCTGCTGACGCATGTCAGGGATGTCATGCGCGTTGATGATGCCATACCGCAAGTCGGCCCGGAAACCAGCCTGAAAACTGCGCTACTGGAAATCACCAAAAAGGGCATGGCGATGACGGCCGTGGTGGATGAGCACCAGCATGTGCTGGGCATTTTCACCGATGGTGACTTGCGCCGCCTGATGGATGGCACGCGTGACTTTACCCAGTTGCGCATAGCCGACGTCATGAATCACGCACCGCGTCGCATACGCCCTGAACAATTGGCGGTGGAAGCTGTCGAAGTCATGGAAACTTATCGCATCAACCAGTTGCTGGTCGCAGACGACAGCGGCAAACTGGTGGGTGCCTTGCATATACATGACCTGACCAGGGCCAAGGTGATTTAATGGATAAAGCGACAGCAATAGCAAGGGCCAGCAAGGTCAAATTGATGATTTTTGATGTGGACGGCATCTTGACCGATGGCAGCCTGTATTTTGGCCCCGAAGGTGAAATGATGAAGTGCTTCAATGTGCTGGATGGCCAGGGCATCAAACTCCTGCAACAGGCAGGCATCATCACGGCCATCATCAGTGCGCGGCAATCGGCCATCGTCAGCAAGCGTGCTGCGGATCTTGGTATCAGCCATGTCAGCCAGGGCATCCATGACAAGAAGAGTGCATTCCTTGAACTGCTGGCCAAGCTGGATATCCCGGCACAAGAATGCGGTTTTATCGGCGACGATGTGATTGATTTGCCGATACTGACAAGAGTTGGCTTTGCTGCCAGCGTACCAAATGCCCATGCTGAAGTTCAGCGGCGCGTGCTATACATTACCAATGCCACCGGCGGCCAGGGGGCAGCGCGCGAAGTATGCGACTTTATCCTGCGGGCACAAGGCAAATATGAACAGGCTTTGCAAGCATATCTGACATGAAATCCCACCTGACCATAGACCGCTTCCGCATCTGGCTGGCCGTGATCCTGCTGGGCGTGATCACCATGGGCACCATCTGGGTCATGGAAGTCATACGTCGCAATGCCGACGATGAACAAAACCGCAGTTCAGCCAGATCAGCGCCAGATTATTATGTAGAAAAATTTAATTTCATACGTCTGTCAAATAATGGCAAGGCCAACTACCACATCACTGGTGACAACCTGGTGCATTTGCCTCGCAATGACTGCATAGAAATCCGCAACCCGCAAATCAATAGCTTTGATCAGGGTCGCCCACCTCTACATCTGCGTGCTGACCTCGCGGTAGTGGCACAAAAATCATCTTTGATCACACCCAGGCGTGATCATGACGAAGTTCATTTGTACGACCATGTCAGCATGGAAAGGCCAGAGGGTTTAAGTTCTCAATTTGTTCGCGTAGAGTCAGATTATCTATTGTTATTGCCAGATGAAGATATTGTCAAAACCGACAAGCCCATCTCAATCACCACAGGTAAATCAACATCGACGGCAACCGGCATGCTGGCCAATAATTCGACGCAACATCTGGCATTGCTGAGCAAAGTCCGCATACAGCTTAAAAAGCGTGAAACTGCTCCGGCAAGCACACTCAAATAATTCAGAAAGCAATCATGCATATGAAAAATACTCCATTCTCTCTCGTACGCTTTGCCAGCCTCGCGCTTCTTGGCCTGGCTTGCGCCTCTGCCCATGCAGAAAAAGCCGACAGCAACAAGGAAACTATCATCGAAGCCGGTTATGGCGAGAGTGATGGCAAAACCAGCGTGCGCAGATTGTCCAAGGGCGTTTCCCTGATGCGTGGCACTCTGGTAGTAAAAGCTGAGAACGCCGTTGTCACAGAAGCCCCGAATGGTGACCAGTTCGTCGTCCTGACTGGTGGCAGCAACCGCAAAGTCAGTTTCCGCCAGAAACGCGACGGCGGCCCTGACCTGTGGGGTGGATGGCGAGGCAGACCGCGCGGAATACAACCAGAGTACAGAAATCGTCAAATTCATTTCCAAGGCCAAGGTGCGCTATCTGGAAGGCAAAAAAGTCACCCAGGAACAAGAGGGTGAATACTTGTCTTATGATAGCAAGAATGACTTTTTCATCGGCACCAACTCGACCAGTGGCCAGCATGTGGATGGCTCGGGCAGTTTGAAAATCATCCTGCAACCAAAACCAGAAAAGCAGGCTAATTAAGATGACAGCAAAGTCCAGTACCTTGCTCGTCAAGGGATTGCAAAAACGTTATGGTGCACGCCAGGTGGTGCGCGATGTATCCCTGCTCTTGAAAAGCGGCGAAGTAGTTGGTTTGCTGGGTCCGAATGGTGCCGGCAAAACCACCTCCTTCTACATGATCGTAGGCCTGGTACCTTCAGATGCGGGTGACATCACGATTGATGATGTGAATATCTCTCAATTGCCCATCCATGAGCGTGCCGTACTTGGCTTATCTTATTTGCCACAGGAGGCTTCGGTATTCCGCAAGCTGACTGTCGAAGACAATATCCGCGCCGTACTGGAATTGCAAAAAGACAGCGACGGGAAATTTCTTGGCACCAAAAAAATAGAAGAAAGACTGGATGCCCTGCTGGCCGATTTGCAAATAGAAAAAATACGCGAAAGCCAGGCATTATCTCTCTCGGGTGGTGAACGCCGCCGTGTGGAAATTGCCCGCGCACTGGCCACTAATCCACGCTTTGTCTTGCTGGATGAACCTTTTGCCGGTGTTGACCCTATCGCCGTCATCGAGATTCAACGTATAGTGCGCTTTCTCAAGGAGCGAGGCATAGGTGTACTGATTACTGATCATAATGTGCGCGAAACACTGGGCATTTGTGATCACGCCTATATCATAAATCAAGGCGCGGTACTTGCCAGCGGCAAGCCTGACGACATTATCCAAAATGAATCTGTACGTCGCGTTTATCTCGGAGAACACTTCCGGATGTGACGGGAATCATCATGAAACAAAGCCTGCAACTACGTACCTCACAACATCTGGCCTTAACGCCGCAATTGCAGCAATCAATACGATTATTGCAGTTATCCACTTTGGAATTGCATCAGGAGCTGGAGACGCTGCTGACCGATAACCCAATGCTGGAACGCGTGGACGATCCCCTCGATCATGCCGTGCGCCTGCTGGCTGACGGTGCCATCAATACCAGCAGCACCTCTGCCGATGCTGGCATGGAAGCACCAACACAAAGTGAAGAAACCGATAAATCCGCCGAACCTGCGGCGGCTGATGCCGAAACCGTCATCAGCAACGACAGCACTACCTCCAGCGAAGAAGACTGGGGCTTTGATGACGTGCAGCATGGCAGCAAGTCTGGTGATGATGAAGATGGGCGCCCGCAACTGGGTGCCGCCCACATCACTCTGCGTGAACATTTGCTGGAGCAAATGCGCCTGAACTTGCGCGAACCGCGTGACCGCGCTCTGGTCGAATTGATGATCGATGCGCTGGACAGCAATGGCTACCTGACCGAAACCCTGGACGAAATACATGCAAGTCTGCCACTGGAACTTGCCGTCGAGCCAGAAGAACTTGGTTTTGCCCTGAACATGCTGCAAAGCTTTGACCCGGCAGGTGTCGGTGCCCGCAGCCCATCTGAATGCCTGGCCCTGCAAATCAGGCGTATGCCCAAAGTGGCTTTTGTCACACGCAGGCTGGCATTGCAAATTGTTGAAACACAACTGAGTTTATTTGCACAAAGAGATTTCACCAAACTCAAGAAAATTCTTGATTGCGACGATGAAGATTTGCGCGATGCACAAACCGTCATCAGGCTTTGCCAGCCCCGGCCAGGCATTGCCTTTGCGGTTGATGAATCAGATTATGTGGTGCCAGATGTGATCGTCAGAAAATCGGACAATGGCTGGCAAGTCATGCTGAATCAGGACGTGATGCCCAGGCTGCGGGTCAGCAGTATGTATGCCAATATCATGAAGCAAAACCGCGGTGAGGCTGGGCTGGGCACACAATTGCAGGAAGCACGCTGGCTGATAAAGAATATGCGGCAACGTTTCGACACTATTTTGCGCGTTGCACAAGCGATAGTTGAAAGACAACGCAATTTTTTCACCCACGGTGCTGTTGCCATGCGCCCCCTTGTTTTGCGCGAAATTGCTGATACACTAGGATTACACGAGAGCACTATCTCACGTGTAACAACTCAAAAATACATGTTGACCCCACATGGCATGTTTGAGTTGAAGTATTTTTTCGGCAGCCATGTCGCGACGGAAACAGGGGGTGAAGCATCTTCCACCGCGATACGTGCACTCATCAAGCAGCTGATAGGAGCAGAAGACCAGAAAAGCCCACTCTCTGATAGCAAAATTGCAGACATGCTGGGTGAACAGGGCATGGTAATTGCCCGACGGACAGTTGCCAAATACCGTGAAGCCCTCAAAATCCCCCCAGTGAGTTTGCGTAAATCTTTGTAAGTAGTCCTTGTAATCACGGTTTGAATTGCTATATATGATTTAGCTCAAAGCAAATAAAGGCCAAGAGCGTATCGTTACAGCAAGTAACATCACTATAGGAGCACAGTATGAATCTCACCATCAGTGGACACCACGTCGAAGTAACTCCTGCAATTCGTGAATATGTACATACCAAACTAGAACGTATCAGGCGGCATTTCGACCAGGTCATTGATATCGCCGTCATCCTGACGGTGGACAAGCTCCGGGAAAAGGATAAACGACACAAAGCCGACATTAACCTGCATATCAGCGGTAAAGATATCCATGTTGAAAGTCTGGCGCATGATCTGTATGCAGCAATTGATGCACTGGTAGACAAACTGGATCGCCAGGTCATCAAGCATAAAGACAAGATCCAGGATCATCAGCACGACGCTATCAAGCACATACCTGATCCGGCATCGGCTTCATAAGACCCCAGTCCTTACCCGAACAGGGTTGCGGACATCCAAAACAAGGACGCTAGAAGGCGTCCTTTTTGTTGGGTGAGTGGTTTGAAATAAATAATATCTTTTAATTATTCCAATCGATTGCTCTGTGACAATCCGTGCACGCATTAACCGTCATTCCAGCATGCTTTTGGCTGGAATCCAGTGGCGTTTAAGGCATGCTGTACTTTGATTAAAACAATTACACTTCATGGATACAAGCCGGGTCTCGGCCCGGCAGCCGAAATACTTTCTTTGCGTCGCCAAAGAACGTATTCAAAGAAAGGCGACCCAGGCGTAGCCGCCCCTTCCGGGTGCCCGTTTGTGCAGTACAAAAAATGGGAATATCCGAAACTCGCTTCGCTCAAACAGCGGCTCTTCTTAATCCATTTTCTGTACTGCACAAACGGCGGCTACACATGGGAACTGCGAAAGTCAAAAACAACTACAACCCCAAAGTCAAACCCAACGGCAACAGCAACAGCAACAGCAACAGCAACAGCAACAGCAACAGC
>Ga0187843_10000574_pt1 | contig 25744 bp, 20 predicted proteins | sample SpaLakP09_SKY_43_FD_134516 | JGI IMG/M metagenome (GOLD analysis project Ga0187843, IMG submission 134516) | Oligotrophic lake water microbial communities from Sparkling Lake, Wisconsin, USA - SP09_SKY_43 | ecosystem: Environmental > Aquatic > Freshwater > Lake | place: USA: Sparkling Lake...
ATTGCTGATGCATCAGCAATTGCAGGTGAAATACTGAACGCCATGCCAACCGTACAAGCCTTCACCCATGAAAATATAGAAGCCCAGCGTTTCTCTGGTACGGTGGAAGGAGCGTTCAAAACCGCCATGCGCCGCATACGTGCTCGCTCACTGCTGACAGTCATGGCTATCTTACTGATCTTCGGTGCCATTGTATTTGTATTGTGGCTAGGCGCGCATGCAGTCATGCAAGGTCGCATGAGCGGTGGTGAGCTGGGTCAGTTTATTTTGTATGCGTCTATCGTGGCGGGTGCTGTTGGCGCACTCTCTGAAGTCATGGGTGATGCCCAGCGTGCAGCAGGCGCGACCGAGCGTTTACTGGAATTGATCGAAGTTAAGTCACCGATACAAAATCCAGTAAAAGCACTGAGTTTACCGACCCGTGCAGAGCATGATCCCAGAGGTGCGGCACTTTCATTGCAAGGTCTGGAATTTCACTATCCTTCGCGTCCCAATACTGCAGCCTTGTTGAATCTGAACCTGGAAATACAACCTGGCGAAACTGTCGCCATCGTTGGCTCTTCCGGTGCGGGCAAGACGACGCTGTTCCAGATGTTGTTGCGTTTTTATGATCCTCAGCAAGGCAGGATCACTCTCGACGGTATCAATATCCGCGAACTGAATCTGCATGAATTGCGCGGCGCAATTGGCGTGGTGCCGCAAGATACCGTTATCTTCTCAGCCAATGCCCTTGAGAATATACGCTATGGTCGCGCCGATGCCAGCGATGTAGAAGTAATAGCGGCAGCGAAAATGGCTGCCGCGCATGAGTTTATAGAAAGACTGCCAGAAGGCTATCAATCCTTCCTGGGTGAACGCGGTGTGCGCCTGTCTGGCGGGCAAAAACAAAGGATAGCAATTGCCCGTGCCCTGCTGAAAACCCCGCCGCTACTCTTGTTGGACGAAGCAACGAGCGCACTCGATGCAGAATCAGAACGTCTGGTACAAGGTGCACTGGAAGTAGCCATGCAGGGGCGCACCACCCTGATCATTGCCCACAGGCTGGCAACAGTGCAACGTGCCAACCGCATCATCGTCATGGAACATGGCCGAATTGTGGAAACAGGTACCCATGCCTCACTGGTAGAGCAAGGTGGCGTCTATGCCAAATTGGCAGCGCTACAATTTGATTTGCATAGAAACGAAGAATAAAACGTGGCAAAATAGCCAACTCACCAGTAACTTACACCAAGGAGACCATGATGATAGGCTACATTACTCTGGGCACGAATGATGTTGAGCGTGCGGCCACTTTTTACGATGCGCTGCTGGCAGAAATTGGTGCCAAACGCACGATGGAATCAGAAGGTTTCGTCGCCTGGGGAGTCAGCCCCAAACATCCCGCGCTAGGCATTATCACGCCGTTTAATGGCGAAGCGGCGACTGTAGGCAATGGCAGCATGGCGGCACTGGTAGTCAAAACCAAAGAGCAGGTTCAAGCCCTGCATAACAAGGCTCTGGAACTCGGTGGTAAAGATGAAGGTGCGCCAGGACCGAGGGGTGACAGCGGCTTTTACGCTGCTTATTTCCGCGACCTGGATGGCAATAAATTGAATGCCTTTTGCATGGGCGGCTAGAGTTTCGGCGAGCTGTTGCAACTCGTTCTGATTTGCAGCAGCCTGCTTTGCAACACCTACTATAGGCATTTAGTCCCCCGCAGTTTCAAGTGCTGTCGCGACCGCACCAAGAATGCGTCGGGAGAATTCTTCATCTTCCGCCACTCGCGCCAGCACTACCGCGCCCACCATGCTGGCCAAAGCCAGCATGGCCTTGTCTTCTCTTTTTTCTTTCGTTTCACCAGGCAGTAAGTCCACCAGGACAGCCATCAGGTCATGCGCGCCTTTGTCGGCAGCTTTGCGCACTGTCTCGTTTTGCCTGGCCATGTCTGATCCCAGAGCAGCAAGGGCACAACCCCTGCCTGGCTTGTCCCTGTGTGCAGGAGACAGGTAATCATTGGCAATACGCGACAAGGCTGTGTCTGGAGATTCTGCCTGCCACTTCTTCCAGCGCTCTGCCGAGCGACCCAGGCTAAGTGCGCAGGTTTGCGCAATCAGGTCTTCTTTGGAAGAAAAGTTTCCATAAAAGCCGCCATGGGTCAGACCAGCGCCTTTCATCAGATCGACCACGCTGACCCCGTCATAGCCGCGCTCCCGGAATAGCTGTGAGGCTACATCAAGGATGCGCTGGCGATTTTCATTTGCCTGCTCTCTGCTGACTTTCATGACACTACTCCATCAATAAATTCTCTTGACATTATATATTATAAACGTAATATATATAATAATTATGATCATCATTTAAAATCATGTCCACCCTTTCAATCACGGAAAACAATATGGATACCAAGAACAATCTATTGAACAAATACCCAGCTATCTGGCTGGTGCTGCTGGGTACAGCTGGCACTTTTGCCCTGACCATGGGTACAAGGCAAAGCATGGGCCTGTTCTTAAGCCCCATGAATACCTCAACAGGCCTGGGCGTAGGCAATATCAGCCTGGCTTTCGCCTTTGGGCAATTGTGGTGGGGTTTGACACAGCCATTCGCTGGCGCCTTTGCCGACAAAATGGGGGCTGGCCGCGTCTTGTGCGCTGGTATTGTCCTGGTGGCGCTGGGTACTTTCATCACGCCACTGATGACGACCACGGCAGGCCTGATCTTTGCCATAGGCATGCTGGCGGCAGGCGGTGCTGGCATGGCGGGGCCTGCGGTGTTGATGGCAACTGCTACTCGCATGATCCCAGCAGAAAAGCGTGGCATTGCTACTGGTATCGTGAATGCTGGCGGCTCTTTTGGTCAGTTCCTGATGGCACCAATCGCTATAACGCTCATGGGTTTGTATGGCTGGAATAATGCCATGCAGATCATGGGCGTACTGGTGTTGCTGGCCCTGCCCGCTGCCTATCTGTTACGTGGCAAACCTGTGCAAGCTGTCAGTGCAGGGCAAGGACCAGTCAGCACGTCCAAAGCGATCTCCATCGCCCTGAAAAATCCCAGTTACCTGATGCTGGCTGCAGGCTTTTTTGTATGCGGCTTCCATGTGGCTTTTCTGGCCACCCATTTACCCGGCGTAATCAGCCTGTGCGGCTTGCCCGCAGAATTTGGCGGCTGGGCGCTGGCCATGCTGGGTTTGTTCAATATTATAGGCAGCATCTCCATGGGTTGGGCAGTCGGCAAATGGCGCATGAAATCGCTGCTGTCCTTGTTGTACGCGACACGCGCACTGGCCGTCATCCTGTTTTTGCTGGCGCCTAAAACTGGCGCTGTCGTACTGGTGTTTGCTGCCGTGATGGGCCTGACCTTCCTGTCCACCGTGCCACCGACAGCTGGTCTGGTAGCGAAGTTCTTTGGACCTGCAAATATGGCCAGCCTGTTTGGCATCGTCATGCTGACACATCAATTAGGTGGTTTCCTGGGTGTCTGGCTGGGTGGCAAGGTGCTTGAGGCAAATCGCAATTTTAATGTGCTCTGGTATATCGATATCACACTCGCAGTGGCTGCGGCATTGGTACATTTGCCTATACAGGAAAAGCAATTGCAACTGCAGGCGGCATAAACCGCACTGCAATCATCATAAAAGCTGGGTTTATCTAGTGGCTGAATAAACCTGCTTGCCTGCTACCCAGGTTTGCAAGACCTTGATCTTGTAAATATCCTTGGCGGGCATATTTAGCATATCCTGGTCGATGAGGATAAAGTCAGCCCATTTGCCGGCTTCCAGCGTTCCAATCGTACTTTCCTGATGTGCAGCATAGGCAGCATCAAGGGTAAAGCAACGCAAGGCTTCCTGCACAGTCATGGCTTGATTGGTATACCAGCCTTGCGCAGGTTTGCCCATCATATCCTGACGGGTGACCGCTGCATGGACGCCCCAGAATGGATTAGGGGATTCTATCGGGAAGTCAGAGCCACAGGCAATGCGTGAGCCTTGCTGCAAGAAACTGCGCCAGGCATAAGCCCCCTTGATGCGCTCCGCGCCCACTCTGTCCTCGGCCATATTCATGTCCGATGTCGCATGGGTGGGCTGCATGGAGGGCAAGATGCCCAGTTGTTTGAAACGTGGAATATCATCCAGCGCCACGACTTGCGCATGCTCTATGCGATGGCGCAAGTTGGCAGATGTCGCTGGCAAGCGGGCAAAGCCATCCAGTATCTGGTGGTTACCGGCATCGCCTATCGCATGCACATTCACCTGATAGCCCTTGCTGGCAGCTTTTTCTATCATGGTGTGCATCTCATCTGTAGTTTTGAACAGCAGGCCATGGGTATGTGGCGCATCTGAATACGGTGCCATCAAGGCCGCGCCACGACTGCCTAGCGCACCATCAGCAAACAGTTTGACTGCACGCAGAGAATAAAAATCTTGTCCATACGTCAGTAAAGGGCCTTGCTGTGAGACCTTGTCGAAATAGCCATCGGTGCCACGTAACATGCCATAGATGCGTGTCGTCAACTTGCCCTTGTCTGCATATTCACGGAACAATTTATCGACAGATTCTGAAACGCCAGCATCGTGCACACTGGTGACACCGACCTTGGCTAATTCCAACAAGGCCAGATCCAGGGCAGTTCTTTGCTCAGCATTCGATGCTGGCGGCACTACCTTGCTAACCAGACTCATGGCCGCATCAATGAGTATGCCGTTGGGCTTACCGTGAGCATCTTTTTCTATTTTTCCGCCGCTAGGATCTGGTGTATTTTCAGTTATGCCTGCCAACTGCAAAGCCTTGCTATTCGCCCAACCGGCATGACCATCTACCCTTGATAGCCAGACTGGTCGATCTTTTACCACTGCATCAATTTCCTGCGCAGTTGGAAAGCGACCCAGCTTCCAGTTAGCCTGATTCCATTCGCCACCGATGATCCATTGATTCAAGGGGAAGCGGCGCGCGTAGTCAGCAATTGTCTTTTGCGCTTCCGCCAGGTTGGCGGTGGCACGCAAACCCAGCTGCATCTGACTCGCGCCCAAACTAAGCACATGACCATGGGCATCGATCATGCCTGGCAATAAGGTTTTACCCCCACCATCCACACGCTTGGCCTTGGGGAGCCTGGCGGCCAATTCTGCTGATTTTCCTGTTGCAATGATCTTGCCAGCATCATCAAAAGCCAGCGCTTGAAATTGCAGTAATTGAGTCCCGCTCAGAGTATAGCCAAGGACATTATCGATAATCGTATCGGCCGTTGCTATGCCTGCGCTCCAACTCATTATTACCAATACCAAGTACTTCAATTTGGTGCACATAAATCAGGCCCGAAAAATAAAGAAAGAAGATACATTGTATTTCAATATGCATTGGCAATTTAGATATAGCAAAGCACAACGCAGACCTGACTTCATTGTTGTCATATGATAAAGCAGCATAGTATTACCACAAAGAAAATACATACTTAACAACCATTGAGCGATCTTGACGAATTTTTATATCAATTTAAATGAACTTAACATCACTTCCCACAAAGAAAAAGTGAAATCCTGGGACGTATCCATGTAACAGATGTAAAACTTGTCATATAACTGACATTTACCTTGACGCTGCAAACAGCACTTGCGTACACTCACACGATTCTGCAATCCACGTCGACCATGGTCGATTAGACAATTAATTGCCTATGAAACGATTCCGACTTAACGCACCAAGCATATTGACCGCCGCCTTACTAGCTGGCCTGGCTCCTCAAATGTGTCTTGCCGATGTCCCCTCTCCTGTTTTCGCCCTAGTCTCTGCACCGGAAACCACCAACTCAGCACAAGTTACCGCCAGTCAAGCAGGCAATCTGGAATTGCCCGCTGACGTAGCCAATTTTGATTACACTGATAAAACGACTGACCTGTGGGAGCGAGTACGCGCAGGTTATGCCATACCCGACCTGGAAAACCAACTGGTGGCAAATCAACTGGCCTGGTATGGCACACGCACTGAATATATTTTGCGTACAGTGCAACGTGGCTCCCGCTATCTCTATCATGTAGTGGAAGAGCTTGAAAAGCGCGGCATGCCGACCGAACTGGCCCTGCTACCATTCATAGAATCTGCATTTAATCCACAAGCGATTTCCACTGCCAAGGCAACTGGCATGTGGCAATTCATGGCGGCGACAGGTAGGGACTTCAACCTCAAGCAAACCATGTTCAAGGATGACAGACGTGGTGTGTTGGACTCCACTGATGCCGCCCTGAATTACCTGGAAAAGCTGTATGGCATGTTCGGCGACTGGCAGCTGGCGCTGGCAGCCTACAACTGGGGCGAAGGATCAGTCCAGCGCGCCATCAAGAAACAACAGGCACTGGGCTTGCCGATAGACTTCCAGAGTCTGTCCGTGCATATGCCGAATGAAACTAAAAACTACCTGCCAAAGCTGCAGGCCGTCAAAAACATCATAGGCAATCCAGAGCAATTCAATCTAGCCCTGCCCAAGCTGAATAATCAACCCTACTTTGTCAGTGTTGAAAAGACCCGCGATATTGATGTACGTGTTGCAGCGCAACTGGCTGAGTTGCCCATGGATGAATTTACAGCACTGAATCCGCAATTCAGCCGCCCTGTCATTGCCGGCGGCAGTAACACCAAGATCCTGCTACCCACCGACAATGCTGCTCTGTTCAAAGAAAATCTGAATAAGTGGCAAGGCCCGCTTTCGAGCTGGTCTGCCCATACTGTTCAAAAGACCGAGCGCGTTGAAGCACTAGCGACCAAACTGGGACTCAAACCTGAGGTTGTGCGCGAAGTGAATTTCATTCCGGCAAAAATGATGGTCAAGGCAGGCTCGACCTTGCTAGTGCCAAAATCCTCGAAAACTCCAGACCATGATATCTCGTTGGAAATCGCAGAAAAAGCGCAGCTCGTCATAGAAAAAAATTCGACCCGCCAGGTCAGCTACAAGGTCAGCAAACACGATAACCTGGCTGGTATTGCCAAGCGCTTCCGCGTCAGCGTCGCCGAGTTAAAGTCCTGGAATCAACTGAAACGTGACAGTGTTGCCAATGGCCAGACCTTGCGCATACAAACCCCTGTCGTCACGCAAGTAAATCAGACTAGCATCCTGGCAAGCACCCATCGTGGAAGCTCACCCAAAATTGTTCGTCACACAGCCACACCGACACGCAATGGTAAAACCATCGTAGCAAACCTGAAGGCAACACGTTTCAAATAGCAGTCTTCTAGTTTTGTACAGCACCAATAAGAAAAGGGGTTCCAATTTACATTGGAACCCCTTTTTACTTCTGAAGCAGCTTCTTAGAAACTGTAGCCCAGTGCCACGCAATAAACAACAGGACGGAAATCGATCGTCGTTTTACGTTCGATACTGCCAGTCGTCGCCGTCATGTCAGTTTTGACTTTGGCAGCTGCGATAGTACCAGTGACCGACCAACGCTCATTGAACTGATATTTTACGCCCATCTGACCAGCCAGACCTATCGAATCCTTCAAATCAATCTTGGTTGGTCCACCGGTTGCAATATTACCTATCGCAGTAGACTTCGCATCGAAGAACTGTGTGTAATTCAAACCAAGGCCTACAAAAGGACGCCAGCTATCAGTCGGCTTACCAAAACTGTAATTGACGAATAAAGTAGGTGCACGTTGTTTTACTTTGGAAATCACTCCGTAAGGCGCTAAAGTGCCGCGACCTACTACTTCGTGTTCTGGCGGGATACCCGCAACGAAATCTAATTCAAAATGATCATTGATACGGCGAGAGTAGCCCAAAGCCAGCGTGTTTGCGTTCTGAACCACCAAACCGGCTGGTTGTGGTGTCAGGAATGCGGGGCCATTGCTGGTAAAGTCAGGTGATTCAGAATGCACCTGTACATTGATGAAACCGGCACGCACTGTATTTTCATAGGCATGCGCGGAGAGACAAGCCAGGCCGAACAAGGCACTGACGGCGAAATGAATTTTTTTCATGATGGCATCCTCTCTTATTTAGCCAAAACTTGCTGGAAGAAGGCGCGGGATGCGGCGTGACAGAACGGTGGAACCAGGGTGCCGTGATAAACAGCAGCAACCGCTGCTGCAGGGTCCTGCTTGGCAGCTAAGGCTGCATTAATCGTAGCTGTTTTGCTTTGACCAAACCCTACTTTTGCTGCGGCAAATGGATCAGCAGCACTCGTAGGCGAAGAATCCACATCCAGCACCGTCAACGCTGCTGCAGGCAAACCCTTGGCCTGGAAGAAGCCTGCTGTTGCCTGGGTGCTTGCAAAGAAGACCGTAGGGTCAGCATTACCGCCGCACAGGAAAACCGGCACATTAGGAACATAATTGCGCAAATCATTTTTCACGCCAGCCTTGCGGAAAGGATTGGCAGGCGTGCAGCTCAAAGGATCAGCTGGATTGACGTTACAAGGATTTTTCTGCGCATCGGCTAAATAAGCATTGCGATAGCTGGATTTGATCAGATTGCCGTCGCCAAAAAAAGCGCCAAATGCTGGAGAAGATGGGCCTGGCAATGAGTCCTTGGCAAACATCGCATATGCCGGCAACTTGCCGGTAGTGAACAATTCGTTGAAAGTCAAGGCGCCTGGCAACAGAGACTCTATACCAGCAGCATATTTGTCTTCAAAGACTTCATTCGGACTAGTGTACAGACCACCATAGGATTTTTGCCAGCTGGATGTCAACAAAGGCAGCAACACTGTACCGCCTGCGTTGGGACTACCTGCAAAAGTTGCATCACCCAACAAGGACATTGCATAAGGACCGGACATGCCAGCCAATGCAGCTACCTTGAACTCTGATGCGTAGGTTGTTTGCATGGCGCGTTGGGTAGCCATGGCCACATGACCGCCCTGAGAATAACCACTGACCACCAGCTTGCCAGAATCCTGTGCGCCGATCGTAGCGAAAGCCTTACGTGCAGCACGCAGGGAATCAACCATATCATTGGCTTGTTGCTCTGCATTCAGGTAAGGATGATATGTCAGTGCAGAAGTGTCATAACCGGCATAATTAGGAGCAACGACGATGAAACCTTGCGCTGCGTACATGGCGGCCAACAAAGTAGACTCTGAGTTATCCCGCAGGTTTGCCATATTGAAGGATTTTTCTACGGTCGTACCATGCGCGTACAGAATAACAGGACGCGGGCCGGAACATGCTGGATCGCTACCCGATGGCACCATGATGGCACCGGTCGCGTCTGTCATTTCATTCGCACCGCCGACGGTGATGTACTTCATGTAATAAGTACTGATTTCGCATTTTGGCGCACCGGTAAGCTGTGTCAGGCCTGGTTTGGCTGCATCCAGAGAAGCTTTGAAAACGACAGGGTCAAGCTTGGTCAATGCCGGGCCACTAGCCTGTGGGATAGGCACCAGTACTGGTGGGTTGGCGACCAGCGTGCCGCGGGTAGGTGTATTGTCGATGACTGGACCAGCACTACCGCCACCACCGCAAGCCGATAAAACGGCAGCGGACAGCAAGCCCAGCGCTACATGAATTTGACGCATTGTTGTCTCCTGTTAAGTATTTTTATGCAAGTCATTAGAACCCTCATAGCCATCTTCAAAAATGGAACGAGCGTTCTAAAACTCAGCAAGTAGTATGTCATTTACGCAATTTGCTGAATAGCTAAAACTACGCAACTAGAGTAAACACTCTTAAAAAATTTGTCTGAATTTGCCCCGGTTTTTTTTCATGAGGGACAAATACAACATTCCTGAAAGTTCTGGAGAAAGATTAAATAATTTACGGCCTTTTTCCGGGCGGCAAGTATAACCTCTATATACCAATGTGCAAGACTCAACACATAAATTTTAATGGTTCGCCGCCTTTGTTTTTACGGTAGCCGGGGTCAAGACTTTCTCTGGCTCATCTTGAGCAAAATAAGTTTTTGCCTTTTTGCCAAAGTTATCCAGATAAGTATAGGCGATCGGCACCACCAGCAAAGTCAGAAGCGTCGATGTAATTATGCCACCGATGACTGCTCTGCCCATGGGCGCTTGAGTCTCTGCGCCATCACTGATACCCATGGCCATCGGCATCATGCCAAATATCATCGCCAATGTTGTCATCAAGATGGGGCGCAAGCGTACCTGACCAGCGGCCAGCACGGCATCAAACTGGCTCATACCCTGTTTTTGCGCCTGATTGATAAAATCAACCAGCAAAATCGAATTTTTGGTTACCAGGCCCATCAGCATAATGAAACCGATGATGGAGAAAATATTCAGGGTGCTGCCAGTGATCAACAACGCCAGCAATACACCAATCAGGGAAAAAGGTAGCGCCGTCATGATGGCCAATGGTTGCAGGAAGCTGCCGAATTGCGAAGCCAGTATCAGGTAAATGAAGATGACTGCTATGCCAAGCGCAGCCACGGCAGCACTAAACGATTCTTGCATTTCCCGGGTCTGGCCTCCAATATCAAAACGATAACCCGGTGGTAGTTCTATCGTTTTCACCAGATTTTGCACCTCGGTACCTACGTCGCCAGCAGGCCGCCCCTCTACGTTTGCATAAATGGCTGCCCTGCGCTGCAAGTCCTGGCGCTTGATGACGCGCGGACTAGTGCTAGGCAAGAATTGCACCACTTGACGCAAAGGCACCATCATTGGCTTACCATTCGCATCCAGCCTGCTACTGGCCAGTGAGAGATCGGCCAGGTCAGAAATTTTTTGCCTGCCTGACTTGGGCAACTGCACATTGATTTCATAATTTTGGCCGTCTGGTGCGAGCCATTGACCCAAGGTATCGCCGGCAATAAAGGGGCGCAAGGCTGCACCGATTTGTTGTACCGACAAACCCAGATCATTTGCCAATTCATTATTGACCTTGATCAGCACAGTCGGGTTGGCACCGGTCAGACTACTCTCCAGATCGGTAATACCCTTGATAGTCGCCATTTTTTTCATGACGCCATCAATCACATTCTGCAATTTGTCAGCATCCGGCCCAAGTATGGCCACATAGATGGGCTTGTCAAAACCCACGGCCATTTCTATGCCTGGTATGCTTTTCAAACGCTCGCGAATTTGCATCTCTATCTGTTTTTGAGATTTACGGTGAGAAACACGCTTCTCGCTGAGCTTCATATTAATTTCTGCGGCATTTCTCTCATTCTCTACGCCGACCGAGGTATTAATGGTCTCGATATCTTTCATCTCTTTAAGAATAGCTTCAACCTGTCGGGTTTTATCGTCCGTGTATTGCAGACTGGAGCCAACCGGAGTTTTCAGAGTGATGGTGATCTGACCTTCGTCCGCCGCTGGTACAAATTCAGTACCGATCAAGGGCAGCAAAAAGAAGCTGCCGATGAACAAGGAAAATGCCAGCAACAAGGTGGGCTTACGTTTGCGTAAAACCACTTGCAATAATTTTCCATAAATCACATGTAGCTTCTCTATGCCATGCTCTATACCATCCATGAATTTCGCCAACCAAGGCAAACGCTTGAAGCGGTTTTCTTCCGGGTCGCGCCATACTGATGACAGCATGGGGTCCAGAGTAAAACTGACAAACAGCGACACCAGCACAGCCACGGTAACCGTAATGCCAAACTGGAAAAAGAATTTACCGATCATGCCCTGCATGAAAGCCACGGGCACAAATACGGCAACAATGGCAAAGGTAGTGGCCGTAACAGCCAGGCCAATTTCATTTGTACCGTCTTCTGCTGCCTGCTTGTGTCCTTTTCCCATTCCGAGGTGGCGTACAATGTTTTCGCGTACCACAATCGCATCATCAATCAGCAAGCCTATGCAAAGGGACAAGGCCATCATGGTCAGGAAATTCAGGGTAAAACCAAAAACCTTGAGTGCAATGAAGGTAGCGATGACCGAAATAGGCAGGGTCAAACCAGTGATGATGGTACTACGCCAGGAATGCAGGAACAGGAAGACAATCAGCACAGTCAGTCCTGCACCTTCAAGTATGGTTTCTTTCACACCATTAAGAGAGCGCTTGACAAAATCAGCATTGTTTTCACTGACTGTCATTTGCACATCTTTGGGTAAGCGTGTTTTGAGATCAGCAATCGCTTCAATGATACCGTCACCAACCTGGACGACATTGGCATCCTGTATCTTGCTGACTGCGATGGCGACCGACCTTTGCCCATTCACCCTCGAGATGGAGTATTCTTCTCTTTCACCATCCATCACCTCAGCAACCTGCTCCAGATAAACTGGCGCACCGGCACGGCGGGCAACTATGATCTTATTAAAACCGGGCGTGTCCGCGATTTTTGCTTCCAGCCTGACTAGTTGATCTTGCGCGCCACGTGTAATCAAACCTGCGGGCATGTTTTGATTGGTACTTTGTATCGCTGCCAGGACTTCATTGACACCAATGTGATTTGCCGCCATACGATCAGGCAAGAGCTTGACCTGGACCTGACGCACAACGGCACCACGCACATCCACCCGCCCCACGCCTGGCACGCTCTGCAATTTCTTGACGATAATCTGATCTGTCATATTCGACAAATCACGCAAGCTGCGCTCGCCAGAACTAATGGCCATTTGTACGATCGGACGACCATTTTCATTGCCGCCCTTGACGATAAAGGGGTCTTTCACATCCTTAGGAAAACTGGGGCGTATCTGGGCAACCTTGTCACGCACTTCCTGCAAGACCTTGTCCCCATTCACTGACAAATGAAACTCTATCCAGATGCCAGCACGGCCTTCATACGAGCTGGCCATGATGCGCTTGACACCACTAATGGTATTGACGACATTTTCTACCGGCTTGGTGATATCGTTCTCGACAATCTCTGGCGAAGCCCCCGGATACATGACTTCCATCCAGACACCTGGCGACTCTACATTGGGCATATTTTCCAGGCCCAAGCCTTTGTAGGAAAAAATACCCAGCACCATCAGGCCGACCATCACCATGGTGGCGAAGACCGGGTTTTGTATACTAACTTTGGTCATCCACATGGCTTAACCTTTTGTCGCTGCATTTGCCGAAGGCATCTTTACCTTGCTACCGGCTTTGACACTATCGAGACGTGCAGAAATCACTACGGCCCCTGCTTCCAGCCCTTGCACTATCTGCACCCGCCCCTCATCTTCGCTAAGCAATCCCAGTTTGACGGTCTGCATCTTAACCAGATTGTTGACAATTTGATAGACCACGTCCGCACCATTCACTCGCCTGATCGCCGTCAGTGGCACAGTCGTGCTTGCAGCTGTTTTCTCCAGCACCAGTTTACCCTTGGCGAACATGCCGCCTTTCAACGCAGCGTCGGCATTGTCAACAGCGATATATACCATCAAGGAACGAGAACCAGCCTCTGTGGCTGGATTAATACGTGCGACCTTCCCCTGAAATTCGCGACTGCCATAGCCATCAACGTGAAACACGACTTTTTGTCCGGTCTTCACCCTGGGAATTTCACTGGCTGGCACTTGCGCTTCCAGAGTCAGACGACTCAGATTGACGATGCTATACAACGCGCTATCTGGCGACACTTTTTCACCCGGCTGCACATGACGCTTGCTGATGACACCATCCAGCGGCGAGCGTACCAGCGTATCCGCCAGGGCCAATTGTGCGACCTGTTTTTGCGACAGCGCTGACTTCAGGCTGGCTTGTGCCAGTTCCAGGCCGTTGTGGGTCGTGTCGTATGCGTTTTGTGAAATGTAATTTTGCTTTAGCAATGCTTCATTGGAGGTACGATTTTTTTGTGCCAAACCCAGTTTGGCTTGGGCCTCATCCACTGCTGCTTCCTGAGTTGTAAGTCGCGCATGTAAGTCATTAGCAGTAAAACGGGCGATGAGCTGGCCTTTTTGAACTGCGACGCCTTCCTGCAACGCAGCTTCTGCCACTTCTGCACTAACTTTGGCGCGTACAGTTACCTGACTTTCGGGAACCAGTGAACCAGAGATGGGTAATTGTGCCGACAATTCCATGATCTGCGCACTGGCGATATCTGCCGTCGCCAACTCATAGATCACGTCTTTTTCAGTCAGTTTTTTTTCATTGGTACTGGCCTGCACCGTCGTTTTATTGGAATAGAGAAACCACAGTGCAAAAAAAATTACCAATACAACAAGCACCATAACAGGTGTGCGCCATAGAAATTGACCTTGAGCATTGCGGAAGTAAAATTTGTTTTGCATGATGAATTTAAACCAGTGAGATTCTGCGCTATATCCGCTCTGCCGCCAGGCAGGCCAGACTTTGTTTTGCATTGGACAGAACTAATGATAATTAGTTCACCACGGAATCGCCACAAAAAAAGGCCCGGTTTTGCCGGGCCCTGATTAATCATCCTCTATTTGCTACGCAGTTTGCTTGCTGCTCAGATTATTTGCTGCTTGCCAGCATTTAACCATGCATCAAGTGACAACTTGCCGGGACCAAAACTGACCAGCACCAGCAATAGAATCCCCCAATAGAAATGCGAATCCACTGCGGCCTGGCACTCCAGCTCAAACAACTGCGGGTAAGAAATGACGGCCATCAGATTCACAACAAACAAAGCCAAGGCAGCTGGGCGGGAAAATATTCCCAACACCAGCAAGACAGGTAGAACCAACTCCCCCCCTGTCCCCATCCAGGCCGCCAGCTCCGGCGGAATGACAGGCACCATATATTCTTCGCGAAACAGTGCCAGTGTGGATTGCCAATCGGCTATTTTCACCAGACCAGCTTTGAAAAACTGCCAGCCGACAAATAGCCGCAGTGCCAGGCTAAGGACAGACCCGCCCCAGACACTCAGCTTGTCATCAAAGCGGGTGCTTAAGCCATGAAAGTATTGCAGGGTGTTATACATCGATATTCTCCAGTGATCTCCTGCATCTTAGTCAGCTTGCTAAGGGCTTTCCTTACAACTTATCTTCAGGAAATCTGAACTGGACAAACAATCCCGCAGAAAACCAGGACTGCAGGCTGGCATTGATCGCAAAGTCTGCATCAGCCTCGAGGGCAAGTTCCAGCGCATCACCCAGGTTGCAGCCTTGCTGCAAAGCCCTTAATGCCAACCAGCCTGCTTTACTTATTCTTTGTACTTCGACCAACCACTCGCTTCTGGCAACCAGCGCAAAACTGGCATTCCTGACATCATCAGGAAATCCCGATTCAGAATTTAACTGATGTGCATACCAGATCCTTACACTATCCCACGCCGAGTGATACAAACTGGCTGCCGGATGAAACGTCAATTGCATGGCCTGTGCATCCTGCCCACCAGCAGAAATCGCCTGCAACACTTCATGCAGACTGACGACCTCTGCATCAGCAGCATAGTAGGAAGCATGTACCTGCCATTCCAGGGCAGCGACGTCTGAAAAATAAGGATAATCCACTGTATCTGGTATCGTCTTCAGAAACTCAGGAAGTTTTGCGCCAAACTGGTTCAGGTCGCCAGATTCAGATGGATAGGCGCGACCAAAGGCACGCGCCACTTGCTCGAAATATTCTTCACCCACCAGTTGGTGCAGGACAGGATAAGCATTCTTTAGTGCTGAAATCCAGATGGCGGTCAGGTTTCCCCGATACAAAGCCAATCTGTCGTCCTGGTAGGGGTGCGTATTAAATAAGGCAGCAGCTTGTGCCGCCGAGGAAGGCTGCAACAATGCATGTGCAAATTGCTCTTGAATTTCTGCGAGCGTATGAGAAACCATCACGCAGCCACTCTACTTTGTGCAGTCGACGCTACCAGGATTTCCCTGGCCTTATGCGCCTCATTCAATAATACGGGCAAGTCCGGGATGGCTGTATCCCATTCTATCAACACTGGAATACCTGCAGGTAGGGTCTGCACTGCTTGTCTGAATAATTCCCACACCGGGTCAGCCACCTGGCTACCATGATCATCGACCAGGCAGATATCTGTCTGCAAGTGACCGGCAAGGTGTATTTCACCTATCGCGCCGACTGGCAAGCCTGCCATGATACTCAATGCCTGCTGTGCATCTTCACGGTGGTTATGTTGATTCACATACAGATTGTTAATATCCATCAAGATACCGCAGCCAGTACGCTTGACCAGAGCCGCAAGAAATTCTGCTTCCGACATATCGTCTTGGACAAAGCGCAGATAAGTGGAGACGTTTTCTATTAACACCTGTCTTTGCAAGCGACTCTGCAGCTCATCCACACGTTGAACCACCAGATCAAGCGCGCTTTGCATCAAGGGCAAAGGCAAGAGGTCATTCAAATGTCTGCCCGCAATAGCCCCCCAGCACAAGTGCTCAGAGACCAAAGCAGGTTCGGTACGTTCGATCAAACGCTGCAGACGGGCAATGTGGCGCTCAGAAAAGCCCTGAGCTGATCCCAGGCCCATGCCAACACCATGCAGGCTTACAGGATAATCACGGCGCAAGGTTTGCAGTACATGCAAATCATAGCCGCCGTCACTAAAATAATTTTCTGAATGTACCTCCAGCCAGTCGGCAGGTGCTGGTTCCGTTGCAGATGCATGCAGAAAATCACGGTAGTGTGGAGTCCGCAAACCCACGCCTGCCCCTTGCAGAGCAGTCGTGGGTTGAGAGTTTGTGCGAGCCGTATGAGTCAAAATAAATTAGTCAACATCGAACAACATAATATGGCTCTCTCAAAGCGAAATGCTCAGGATTTAGGTGAATTCAGTTTGCCACCCATTTTTTCGCATGAACCAGCCGGGACTTTTTTCCATTCCGCTGGATCATTGTCTTTTTTGGATTGTCCAGCGCAAGAATGGGAACCTGATACGGTTGCGCAGTCATTTTGACCAGCCTTGGCAATCCCAAAGCATTTCTCTGTCTTGGCTGGCTCTGCGGCCATTGCCATGCTGGAACTCAACAAACCTGCCAGTGCGACTGCAACCATTGCTTTATTACTCATGTCTATCTCCTGTTAATTGATTAAATGTGCTACTCAGCAAAACATCCCACCTGGGAAAATGTGAAACTACAGCTTATAGTCGATGCAGATAGGGCAAACTTACAAAGTTTCTGAAAAATATTTTAAGTCGCGCTACCCACACAAACTTATACGTCCTGCATTTTCGATTGGATTCAAGCCGCGATCAGATTATCCTACTAGCTTATGATATTTTTTCAAGTTAAAAGTTTCTATATGCTCAAGTTCATCGAAGAATTGCAACAAAGCCTCCAGGATTTATCTGCAAAACAAATCAATATCAACCGCTTTTGTAAAATCTGGCGCGGTCAGACTGAATTATTAATAGCCTTGCCGCCACAGTTTGGTGAAGTTATGGAAAATCTCTTGAGTCGCCTTGAGTCAGGCAGCCTGTTTACTGAGGAAAGTTGCTCTTTTAGCCAGGCAGACTTGATTGCCCAGTTGAGAATGTGGCTGGATAAAGCAAATGCAGCCGTCACTCGCCTACCACCTGGAGAAATAGTGTAAGCTGCGTGCCTTTTATTGCAGCATCAAAGGGATTTATATGCAAAGCCTGAGTTTTAGCCTGGAAGGCGAATATGTAGAACTGAACCAGTTATTGAAACTGGTTGGTCTGTGCGAGAGTGGCGGCGCTGGCAAAATGATTGTTGCCAGCGGTGACGTCAGTGTGGATGGTGAACAGGAATTGCGCAAGACTGCAAAAATCCGTGCTGGACAGGTCGTCAGCCTGGGCGATATAGAAATCCGGGTTCAGGCTGGCTGAGTTTGCACAGCATTGACAGTAGCATCGGCAAGCTTTTCCGGATTGCTTGCCATGAAGCGAGCCAGCATATTATCCATGGTATCGACATGGTGCTCGAACCATAATGGCAACTCTTCAGCCAGGCGCGTCGCCAAATCAGCTTCACCCAACTCCACCCTGCGCCTGACTTCCTGCATGACTTCCAACACAGCCTCATGTTCTTGTCTGTGGCAACCAGCTGGAGGGAAGGCGGCTTCCGCCATCCATTGATTTTCTTGTTCGAAATGGGCGATAGAATGCACGATCAGTGCATCCAGTCTGGCCAGAAAGGTAGCAGGATTATCTTCAGACAAGGCCGCACAGAGCTCCACAAACTCTTTGTGAGTATCGTCCATAGGTTCGTAGCTGAGGCTAAGGCGTTCTGACCAGCCCCAAGAATTTTGTTCCATACTGAAATCCTGATATTAAGAGAGCGAATAGGCGAGATTATCGCTGATAGGCAAACAACTTGCTTGCGTTAAATCAGCCTGCCATCGCAAAGAAATCAAAAGGAACCCAGATAAACCCAAGAACAAAAAAGCGCGCCAACAGCGCGCCTCCTGACATTTTTGTTTGAATATCTACTTACCAAATACCTGAAAGGTAAACAACAAAATCACGCAGTGGTATTGATATTCCTACCTAGATTAGGTGGCAAATTGGCAATAGACTTATTATCTGGTATAGCCTCTATCAGTGCCGTTGCACTTTCAGCCGAAATATCGATGGCTTTTTTCAGCACCGCAATACTTACAGCCTGACTAGTACCCACATCAGCCAATGTTGTTGCCGCGTTGGCAATACCGGTTACGTCCATGACATTTCTCCTTATCCGTCTACGTCAATTAACGACTGCTTTTGAGAAGTCTTTAGGAATATTTCAGATTTTTTTGAAAATCTTGTTTTGCATCGCAGCAACTATCCACTCCAGCACCAGCTGCGGCTGATTCAAGTCCAGCCATTGCAAACCAGGTCGCAAATTTGTCGGGGCTGGAGCGTCGGAAGCGACCAGCAAGACATGGCCATCTTCAGGATAAATAGCTGATTTACCAAGAGATGGCCGAAAGACTTCAATTTTTGGCATGGCTTCCCACTTATAACCTTCTACTAGCGTCAAATCTGCTGGCGAGAGACGTGTCAAGAGTTCATCCAGCGATGGTTCAGCCTGTTGTCGCAGCTCATGCGCAATCACATATCGATAAGGCGACACCAGCAATACCTCCTGAGCGCCAGCAAGACGCAAACGTGAACTGTCTTTTTGTGGTGGCTCGATGATGACATCGTGATGACTATGTTTGACCACGTTGATCTTGTGGCCTATTAATGTCAATTCGGCAACCAGATATTCAAGCAAGCTGGTTTTGCCACTACCTGACCATCCTATGACACCCAATATTTGTCCAGTCGTCACTACAAAACCCTCCCATCTACAGAACCGAATATAAACATATAACTTACAAATATTAGCCAGCTGAAAGCCGCGTCATTCCATAGTCATAATTAAATGTAACAATTGTTACATTGCAATATTTCAAAGGTAATCAGTATGTTTTCCCTAGTCAGACTCTGGACTTTCTGCTTTGCCCTGCTATGCAGTCTATTTGCTTTGAATGTACAAGCCCAAGGGAACACCATCGTCGTTGGACAGGCTATCGACTTGTCCGGACCGAATGGTAGCATTGGCCGTGACTATGTGGCAGGTATCACCACTTACTTTGATAGCATCAATGTGAATGGTGGCGTGGGTGGCAAACGGATTAAGTATCTGGTACGTGATGATCAGGGCAATCCTGCACAATCAGCTCTAGCAATCAGCGACTTACTGGAAAAAGACAAGGCAGACTACCTGCTGGGTGGCATTGGATCTGCCGTGACTGACGCAGTACTGGGCAACGCCAAGTTTGCGCAGAGCGGGCTGACTTTATTTGCCCCCCTGATTGCCTCAGTCAAGACCTACAATTCCCGTGTCTTGTTCTGGCGTCCAAGCCCGGAACAAGAAATGCAGTATATTTTCTCGTACTTCGATAAACTCGGCATCAAAAGCGTAGGTATTGCTTATCAGGAAAATGCCTTGAATCAGGACATGTATCAATACGTCGTCGCAGAGTTGCGCAAGCGCAATATGCTCATGAACGGCCTGGTGCGCATCGGCACTTCTGCAACTGACATGGAAAGAGAATCAGCCATCCTGGCCAAATCCAATCCTGGCATCGTCATTGCCATTGCAGATACCCTGGGCACAGGCATATTTCTGAAAGAATTCAGAAAACAGGCACCGCGCACCTTTGTGGCTGGCATGTCATTGATTAACCTGGAAACCCTGGCTGAAGTTGCAGGACCCAAGGCATTGGAGTGGACGGTTTTTTCACAGGTGGTACCAAATCCCCTGAGCAAAAAATCCCTGGTACAGATAGATCATAGCAATATGATGAAAAAATTCAGGGATGAAGACTTGTCTGCGCTGACCTTTGAAGGTTTCATGGTAGCAAAGACACTGGTCAAAGCCATACAGACCGGCAAACCAGGACGCGATGCCTTGCAAGCCCTTGCTGCACAGAAGAGCGTCATCGATCTGGGCGGCGTCACCCTTGCTCCTTCAGACACTACACATCGCATGTCCAATTATGTTGATATGGCACTTTTCAGAAAAGGTGGCGGCTTACTATTTTAAATGCAACGAATTGTTTTCCATGCATACATATCGAAAACTGTATGTATGATTGGAAATCAAATAAGGTTTTTTGACATTTTGATGATTTTAGAATAAAATTTTGCACTGCAACATCAGAATTTCACATTTGTTTGTTTGACATATGAAGAAATCACTGTTGCTCTATCTAAAATCAATCAGGTACAACATGTTAAATAAAAAAATTATCGCCGCTGCTCTGGCAATCTCTGGTCTGTTCGCTGGCGCTACAGCAAGTGCACAAGTTTATGTTGGTGCTACAGTTGGTCAAGCTCGCTGGAATATGGACTGTGCTGGCACAAGCAGCTGCAAAACTAATGACACATCCTTCAATATCCTGGGTGGTTACAATCTGAATTCCAACTGGGGTGTAGAAGCAAGTTACTACTCTCTGGGCACAGTCAAAGCAAGCGCCGGTGGTCTGTCTGCAGAACTGAAAGCGACTGGCATCGATCTGGCTGGCGTATACCGTGCGCAATTGAATACCAACTGGGGTGTGTTCACTAAACTGGGCCTGGCCTACTCCAAAGGCGAAGCAACTGCTTCCTTCGGCAACCTGCGGGGCTCCACAAGCGAGAATTCTGCGCAAGTTATGGCTGGCGTAGGCGTGACTTATGCATTCACTCCTAATTTTGCAGCTCGCGCTGAAATCACTACACGTAAAGTTGATTTCGTTGGTTCAAGCGGCAACATCACAAATCTGAATGTAGGCGTTCAAGCTGCATTCTGATTTTGCGCTTGACTTGACCAGTTTTGGCTCAAGTTAAAGCTCAATAAGCAGGGCTTATGCAAAATATTCCAACGCAAAGAGCTGGTAATGGTTATACCAATTGCTGCTCCAGGGTTGCACGGGTTTTGCATAGGCCCTTTTATTTCCAGTCCAGGCTTTGCAAGTACATACTCAGCACCTGCCAACTCTTCAAGCAGATATCAATATCTAACTACCTTATCGCCTGAGTAAAGTTCGTTTTTTAATATTCCCCATCCTCTACTTAGTATCCTGACTAGCCTGATTCTTAGTCACAAGCTCCCTTCTCTTACGAAGCCCTTACGGCAACTATTTACAATTCGCAATTTGCTTGCCTGATTGTCAGTTCTGTCGCTTTGCTTTCAGCAACATCATACAGCTCATGAAATGGTGCCCCGCTATCTCATTGCTGCCATGCCTGCATTTGTTTCCTATCCAAGAAATTGCTCACCATGACCCTGTTCCCCCACACCAATTCGAAAGAGGAAAAAACTGGCGTTGACCCGCAATTGCCTACCCAATTGTCAATGCCCCTGGCTACTTCAAATGCAAAGGCTTCTGCGCTAAACATTGATCAACATTTACAGTCAGCAGTTGTGCAAAAGTCCATGATTTTCATAGATAGCCGCTTGCCTGACTTCCAGCAAATCGTTGATGCCGTCGAGCCCGGTTCGACGATCGTGGTGCTGGACAAAGACCAGGATGGCGTACAGCAGATTGCCGATGCACTCAAAAATCACAAAAATGTGGACTCCATCACCATCATCTCGCATGGTGACGATGGCGTCATGCTACTGGGTAGCGCCGTTTTGCACGCGGGCAATATGGCAGCTTATCAAAGTCAACTGCAATCCATAGGCGCATCCCTGAAGCCAGGTGGAGACCTTTTGCTGTATGGCTGCAATGTAGGTGCTGGCAATAATGGGCAAAGCTTTATCAAAGACCTGGCAGCGATAACTGGAGCTGATGTGGCGGCATCCACAAATGACACCGGGACTGCTGGGCGTGCTGGTGACTGGGTACTGGAAATTTCTACCAATAGCATAGCAAGCACTTCATCAGTTCTGGATACACAAAAGCTGGCAAACTGGAATCATCTTGCCGCAACACTGTCGGCATCTGACCTGGCCAGCCTGCAGGCTGCCATGGCAACCGCGAATTCCAACGGTGCCGATGACATTTTGACACTGACCAGTGATATCCTATTTACGTCAAGCAGTAACACGATCAACATCGCCGCTGATTCTGGGCATTCTCTCGCTGTCATTGGCAGCAAGAACAATGCAGGCGGGGTAGTCACCATTGATGCAGGGAATTTAACACGCGTTATTGATGTCTCCGCAGGAGCGACGGCAACACTGCAAAACCTGACCATCACCAATGGCCTGGCAGCTGGAAACGGTGGAGATAATACGGGCAACCTGGAGGGGCCTGGCAGAGCCGGTCTTGATGGCGCAGGCGGCGGGATACGCAACGCTGGTACTTTAACCATCAGCAACAGTACGATCACTGCCAACAAAGCGTCAGGCGGTGGTGGTACAGGTGGTGGCTACCCTAAAGGCGGCGGCGGCGGTGGTGGTGGTGGCTATGGCGCTGGCTTGGGTGGTATTGGCGGAATGGACCGGATTGGCGAAGCACCCACAGCACCAAGTGCTGGTCATGGGGGTAACGGCTCTGGCACATCTGGCGGGCAACGTGGCGGTTACGGCGGCAGTACCGCGGGCGGTGCGGGCGGCGGCGCGCACGTGCAGTTTCTCGGTTCATCCTATACATTGGGAGGTGCGGGAGCGTCGGCAAGCAACGGCGCGATCTCTATTGGTGGCGGCGGTGGCGGAAGTGGCGGCATTTATGTTGGAGGGACCGGCGGCAATGCGGTTGGCGGTATCTTTAACAGCGGAACATTAAGGATAACAAGTAGCGTCATCACCAATAACCTTGCTGCCGGAGGTGGTGGCGGTGGCGGCGCAGCCTCCAACTATACAAATCACGGCAACGGTGGTCCTGGCGGAAACGGCATAGGTGGTATCTGGTCAACCGGCACCCTATTGATGGATACAGCATCAGTCGCCAGTTTAAGTACTGGAAACAAAGGTGCTGGTGGCTTTGGCGGCACCGCTTCGGGAACTGGCAATATTACTGGCACCAATGGCAGCAGTATTGATGCCAGTTTGGGCACGATTACTGCCTATAGTACCCCCGCGACTGTGAATATAGCTTTGTCCAAACCCACCCTGAAGGCTGGCGATACGCAAGATGTGACATTTACATTCTCCGAAGCCGTCTCTGACTTTGGAACCGCCGATATCTATATTGCCAACGGCATACTGTCAGGCTTGCAAACCGCCGACAACATCACTTTCACAGCAACTTTTACACCGAATACCAATTTTGAAAGCGCCAGCAACGTCATTTCAGTCAATTTGCCTGGTACCTATAATTCGACTCATACGCCCGGCGTAGGCATCACCAGCAGCAGCAATTTCGTTGTAGACACCAAGGCGCCAACACTTATCATCAGCAGCAACGTCAGCACTCTCAAAGCTGGCGAAACGGCGACAATTAGCTTCGCCTTCAGCGAAGTTCCAACTGGTTTTACTGCGGTTGACATTTCGGTTGCAGGCGGTAGTTTAGGCAGTCTCAATGGTACCGGCACAACGCGCACTGCGACATTCACACCAGACCCGGCAACCAATGCCAGCACAGCCAGCATCAACGTTGCGTCAGGCACCTATACCGATGCGGCAGGTAATAGCGGTGGTGGTGGCAACAGCCCTGCACTGACTTTTGACACGGGCATACCTGCTGTCAACGCGGTCAGCGTACCGGCAAATGCAACCTATGCAACCGCACAAAATTTGAACTTCACCGTCAACTTTAGTGAAGCCGTGACGGTGACTGGCACACCCAGCCTGCCAGTCGCGTTGGACACTGGTGGCAACGTTGCGGCTACTTATATCAGTGGCAGCGGCAGCAGCTCACTTCTATTTGGCTATACCATCGTTGATGGCAATCAGGACAGCAACGGTATTTCTGTCGGCGGCAGCGTCACCCTCAATGGCGGTACCATCAAAGATGGTGCAGGCAATAATGCTGCTCTTAACTTGAATGGAATAGCCAGCACAGCCGCAGTCAATGTTGATGGCATTGCCCCTGCAGTCAGTACTGTCACAGTTCCCGCCAACGCCACTTATGCGCCAGGACAAGGCCTGAATTTTACGGTTAATTTTAATGAAGTCGTCAACGTTACGGGAACACCAACTATTCCAGTGACGCTCGATACCGGTGGCACCGTAGCAGCTTCTTACGTGAGCGGAAGTGGCACTTCCGCACTCGTATTCAGCTATACGGTTGTCAGCGGCAACCTCGATACCAATGGCATCAGTCTGGGTAGCAGTATTACTTTGAACAGTGGCAGCATCAAAGACACTGTAGGAAATAATGCTGCTCTCATTCTGAATATTGTCGGCAGCACGAATGCTGTCATGGTGGACGGCGTAGCCCCAACTATCAGTACTGTCGCAGTTCCCGCCAACGCCACCTATGCGCCTGGACAGGGCCTGGATTTTGCGGTTAATTTTAATGAAATCGTCAACGTTATAGGAACACCAACCATTCCAGTAACGCTCGATACCGGTGGTACTGTAGCGGCTACTTATGTGAGTGGAAGTGGCACTTCCGCACTTGTATTCCGTTATACGGTTGCCAGCGGTAACCTTGATACAAATGGCATCAGTCTGGGTAGCAGTATTGCTTTGAATAGTGGCAGCATCAAAGATACTGTAGGGAACAATGCTGTTCTCAATCTGAATGGTGTCAGCAGTACGACTTCTGTCTTGGTTGACGGCGTTGCGCCTACCATCACCAGCATCAACCGTGCGTCAGCCAGCCCCAGCAACAGCAGCTTTGTTGATTTCCAGGTCAATTTCTCGGAGAACCTGGCAAATGGTGGATTGGACATTTCCGATTTTTCGCTGGTGACGACAGGCACAGCCAGCGGAAACATTGCGTCACTATCAGAGCCAATTGGCAACGTCTGGACCGTACGGGTTAACACTATCAGTGGTGACGGCACCTTAAGGCTGGATTTCAAGAACAGCGGCACTGGTGTCACCGACATTGCTAGCAATGCCATCGTTGGCGGGCATACTGGCGACCAGTTCTATACACTGGACAACAGTGGCCCTCTGGTAACGAATGTCAGCTCCAGCGCAGCAAATACCACCTATGCCGCAGGCACAGTCATACCGGTCACCATCACCTTCAATGAAACCGTCAATGTCACCGGGACACCTCAACTGACAATGGAAACTGGCACCATAGATCGGGTAATTAATTATGTCAGCGGTTCGGGCACTAACACGATCACCTTTAATTACACCGTACAGGTAGGTGATGTCAGCGCCGATCTCGATTACCAGAACAGTACTGCTTTGCGGTTGAATGGCGGTACTATCAAGGATTCGCTGGGCAATAATGCCACATTGACGCTGGCTGCGCTCGGTGCGGCCAATTCGCTCGGCAGCAACAAAGCCATCGCCATATATACCAATTCCCTCCCCGTCATCGGCGGTGTCGTCGCTGGCCAGACTGTGACCGAAACCACCACGGTTTCTCCGTTCACCGGTGTCACCATCACCGATCCTGACGTGGGTGCTTCCGAAACCATCATCATCAGCCTCGATACCGCCGCC
>Ga0187843_10000575_pt1 | contig 25688 bp, 26 predicted proteins | sample SpaLakP09_SKY_43_FD_134516 | JGI IMG/M metagenome (GOLD analysis project Ga0187843, IMG submission 134516) | Oligotrophic lake water microbial communities from Sparkling Lake, Wisconsin, USA - SP09_SKY_43 | ecosystem: Environmental > Aquatic > Freshwater > Lake | place: USA: Sparkling Lake...
AACGAGTCGGCAACGCCGAATCGCCCCGCAAATCTCCCCGGCCCTTCGGGTTGGGCCTGCAAGGGGGCTGATCCGTCGTTGCAAATGCTCGCTGGACATCGAGTCCAGCTCCGCTTTGCGCCTCGGCTGAGCCCCCTTGCAGGCCCAACGCGCACCCGTCCAAAAGCCCGACAGCCTCCTAGAACCGGTGGCGCATGCCCACCGAGTAGCTGTTGCCGTTGCTCAGGCCGGCGATCTTGTCGCTCATGGCCATGGCGTACAGGTCGGTGCGCTTGGACAGGAAGTAGTCGTAGCCCACCGTCCAGGTCTTGCGGCCCGCGCCCTTGTTGGGGCTGATCTGGCCGTACTGGGCCAGCACCTTGCCCTGGCCGACGGGAACGGCGACGCCGGCCTCGTAGATCTTGTAGTCGATCTTCTTGGTGTCGTTGGTGGCCTTGGCGTATTGGCCGAACAGCTTGACCACGCCGAAGTCGTAGGAGCCATTGCCGGACCACACGGTCGTGTCGTCCACGGGCGTCGCGCCACCGTCCTTCTGCACCTTCTGGTAGACCAGCGCGCCGGCCAGCGGGCCGCTCACGTAGGTGCCTGTGGCCGCCACGTTGCGCCCGCCCTGGCCTTCGCCGGCGGCGACAAAGGCGGTGGCCGTGAAGCCGCCCATGTTGGGCGTTGTGTAGAGCACCGAATCGCTCCAGCCCGAGTCGCCGGTCACGGTGTTGCTGGTGAAGATGTGGCGCACGCTGGGCGAATAGCCGAAGGAGTCGCCGAAGGCGTTGAAGTTGATCGTGGCGAGGAACAGCGTCGTCGTGTTGCGGCCGACGCGCAGGCTCCCCCACTCCTTGCTCGTGAGGCCGACGTTGGCGGCGCGGGCCCAGTAGTTGTCGGTGTTCGAGCGCCCGCTCGCACCGATGTCCGCGCGCAGGAAGCCTTCCAGGTTGAACGTGGCGGCCAGGCCGCCGCCGAGGTCTTCCACGCCGCGGAAGCCGTAGTAGCTCGTGGTCATCTTGCCGCTGTCGGCGCTCTTGATGGCGGCGGCTGCGCCGGCTGCCTTGCTGCTGCCGACGCTCAGGTCGATGAGGCCGTAGGCGGTCACGCTGCTCTGGGCCAGTGCGGGGCCAGCGACGCAGGCGATCAGGGCGGCCAACAGGGTCTTCTTGTTCATCAGTGTGTTCTCCTCGTTGTTGAAACTAGTTTTGGCCGCGATGCGCCCAGCCGGTCATGCGGCGCTCGACGACGGCGAAGAATTCGTACATGGCCATGGCCATCGCGCCCACCACCAGCAGGCCGGCGAAGGCCAGGCCCATCTGCATGGACGAGCCGGCCGAGATCAGCAGGTAGCCGATGCCCTCGTTGGAGGCAGTCATCTCGGACACCGTCGTGCCCACGAAGGCCAGCGTGATCGACACCTTCAGCGCGCCGAAGAAGTAGGGCATGGAGCGCGGCAGGCCCACCTTCCACAGCACGTCGGTGCGCTTGGCGCCCAGCACGCGCAGCACGTCTTCCAGCTCGGGCTCCAGCGTGGCCAGACCGGTGGCGATATTGACCATGATGGGGAAGAAGCTGATGAGAAAGGCCGTCAGCACGGCCGGCCCCACGCCGATGCCGAACCACACCACCAGGATGGGCACGAAGGCCGCCTTGGGCAGCGCGTTGAAGGCCGTCATCAACGGGTACATCGCGTCGTAGGCCAGGCGCGAGCTGCCCATCAGGCAGCCCAGCAGCACGCCCACGACGATGGAGATGCCGAAGCCCAGCATCGTCACCCACCAGGTGCGCCAGGCGTGGCCCAGGATGGTGGTGTGGTGCTCCCAGAACTGCTGCGCGATGCGCGACGGGCTGGGGAACAGGAACTCCGACACCTCGAACAGGCCGCACACGCTCTGCCAGATGACGAGGATGAGGGCGAGCAGGATCCAGTGCGCCTGGGCTTGCAGTCGGCGGGCCTTCATTGCGAGATCTCCATGCCGGCCTTCTTCAGCGCGCCGATGTGGCCGCGCAGCTCGTGGACGATCTCGCCGAACTCGGGCGTGTAGGTGATGTCCAGCTCGCGCGGACGCGGCAGGTTGACCTCGCGCTTCATCAGGAAGCGACCGGGGCTCTTGGTCATCACGTAGATCGTGTCGGCCAGGAAGACCGACTCGCGCAGGTCGTGTGTGACGAGGATGACGTTGAAGCCCTGAGCCGCCTGCAGGTCGCGCAGGATGCACCACAGCTCCTCGCGGGTGAAGGCGTCCAGCGCGCCGAAGGGCTCGTCCAGCAGCAGCAGCTGCGGCTCGTGGATGAGGGCGCGGCAGATGCTGGCGCGCTGCTGCATGCCGCCCGACAGCTGCCAGGGGAACTTGTCCTCATAGCCGGCCAGGCCCACGCGGGCCAGCAGCGCGCGGGCGCGGGCTTCGAACTCAGGCTTCTTCGTCTTCAGCTCGGAGCGGAAGGGCTCGACGATCTCCAGCGGCAGCATGACGTTGGCCAGCGTCGTGCGCCAGGGCAGCAGCGAGGCCGATTGGAAGGCCATGCCGCTGATCTTCAGCGGGCCGTGCACGGTCTTGCCGTCCACGCGGATCTCGCCCCGCGACGGCGGCTTCAGCCCTGTGGCCAGCTTCATGAAGGTGGACTTGCCGCAGCCCGACGGGCCGACGATGGCGATGAACTCGCCGCGGGCGACCTGCAGGTCGATGGCTTCGACGGCGAACTTGCCCTGGGCGAGCAGTTCGTCGTTGTAGGCCAGCCAGACGTCGCGGAAATCGACGAAAGGGGGGGCGGCCGCTGCTGTGCGGGAGCCGGCCGTGCTGCCGGCGCTGGCGCCGCCGGCCTCGGCCGGTCTTTCGACCGCACGCGGGCGGCCGTTGGGGCCATGCACCCTCATTTCTTCACCGGCGGCAGGACGTTCAGCTCAGCAGCGCTCGGCAGGAAGCCGCCGTTCCACACGGCCGTGGCGTCCACCCGCGTCTTGGTGCTGTAGGCGTCCGACACCTGGCTGGCCATCAGCGACAGGCGTGCCGCGTTCAGCTGGCCGAAGCCCTCGGCGCGCGCATCGGGGCTGGCAACGACGGCGTCGATGGCCATGCGCAGGCGGCGCTTTTCCAGGTCGACGTTGATGATGCCGTCGCGCTCCTTGACGAAGGCGATCGCGTCGTCCGGCTTGGCCAGCACGTCCTTGGCGCCCTTGGTGAAGGCGCGCAGGAAGGCTTTCAGGGCCTCGGGCTTTTCCTTGATGAACTTGGGCGTGGCGATGATGACGTTGCCGTACAGCTTCACGCCGTTCTCGGCATAGGGGAAGACGGCGACGTCAGCGGCCTTCACGCCGCGCGCTTCCAGGTTCAGCAGGGAGGTGAACGAGAAGCCGGTGATGGCGTCCACGTCGCCGCGCAGCAGCATGGTTTCGCGCAGCGGCGGGTCCATGCTGATCCAGGTCACCGCGCCCAGCTTGTTGGCCTTGGACAGGATGGGGAAACCGCGCCGACCAGCGTCGAACACCGGCGCGCCGAGCTTCTTGCCCGTCAGGTCGGCCAGCGTCTTGATGCCGCTCTTCTTCAGCGCCAGCACGGCGGCGGGCGTGTTGTTGTAGACCACCATGACGGCGACCGGCTTGTTCGGCGCGTCGGGGTTGTTGGCGTGGAACTCCATCAGCGCGGCCATGTCCGCAAAGCCGATGTCGTAGGCGCCGGAGGCCACGCGCGTGACCGCGCCGCCCGAGCCGTTGCCGGCGTCCACGGTCACGTCCAGCTTCTCGTCCTTGAAGTAACCCTTGGCCGCAGGCAGCAGGAAGAGGGCCGCCGGGCCTTCAAAGCGCCAGTCGAGCTGGAACTTGATGGGCGTCGTTGTCTGCGCCAATGCTGCAGAAGGGGCGGCACCCCAGGCAACAAGGGCAGCCGTCAGGGAGGCCAGGGCACGTCGGCTCAGTCGCATGCGATCTCCGTCAGCACCGGGCGCGGCAGTGCGCCCGTGGTGACGATTCAGCAAGGTCTGTGCCTACGTCCTAGGGGGTGGCGATGCACTCCCGCGCGGCGCGATGGCCGCGCCGCGTGCGTTCATGCACCGGAGCGGCGCTCCAGCAGCTCCGCCAGCGTGCGCGCCACCACCTGCGTGGCGCGCTTGAGATCGTCCAGCACCAAGTGCTCGTCCGCGCGCTTGGCATTGCTCTCCAGCACCGTGCGCGGCCCGGCGCCGTAGATGGCGGCCGGGATGCCTTGCGCGGTGTAGAGCCGCACGTCGGTGTACAGCGGCGTGCCCGAGGTCGGGATGGGCTCGCTGAAGACTGCCTCGCCGTGCTTTTGCAGCGCGGCGATCAGCGGCGCCGCGCCGGGCAGGGGCTTCATGGAGTTGGCGAGTAGCAGGCGCTTCATTTCCAGCCGGATGCCGGGGGACTGCGCCACGGTGCTTGCGATGAGCGCGCGCACCTCGGCCTCGACGGCGGCGGGGTTCTCCTCGGGGATCATGCGGCGGTCCAGCTTCAGCACCACCTTGCCGGGCACGACGTTGGTGTTGCTGCCCCCCTCGATACGGCCCACGTTCAGGTAGGGGTGGGTGATGCCCTCAACCTCGGAGCGGCGCGTCTTCAGCACATCGTTGTGGGCGTACAGCACTGTGAGCAGCTTGTTGGCGGCCTGCAGTGCGTCCACGCCCGTCTCCGGGTAGGCCGCATGCGAGGCCAGGCCATGCAGCGTCACCTCCATCTGCAGGCAGCCGTTGTGGGCCGTGACGACCTGGTAGCTGAAGCCGGCGGCGATCAGCAGGTCCGGCCGCGTGATGCCTTCGCGCAGCAACCAGCCCGGGCCCAGCTCGCCGCCGAACTCCTCGTCGTAGGTGAAGTGCAGCTCCACCGCACCGCGCAGCGGCAGGCCGGAGTTCTTCAGCGCCAGCAAGGCAAACGTGTAGGTGGCGAAGTCGCTCTTGCTGACGGCCGACGCGCGGCCGTAGAGCTTGCCGTCGACGATCTCTGCGCCATAGGGGTCGTGCGTCCAGCCTTCGCCTGGCGGGACGACGTCGCCGTGGGCGTTCAGCGCGATCTTGGGGCCGTAGGTGCCGAAGCGGTGGCGCACGATGAGGTTGGTGACGGACTCCATGCCGCCGCGCTTCACCACCGGCGTGGGCACGACATGCTTCTCGACGGTGAAGCCCAGCTCGGTCAGTAGCTCGGCCGTGCGGTCGGCGTGTGGGGCGTTGTTGCCGGGTGGGGTGTCGGTGGGGATGCGGACGAGTTGTTGGAGGAAGCGGACTTCGTCGTCGAAGTGGTCGGCGATCCAGGTGTCGGTGCTGGGCGAGGTGGAGGGCATGGTCAAAGAATCCTGAGCAAACGTTCAAACGCCTGGATGGCCAACTCCGCGTCATCCACGGTCACCGACTCCAACGGGTTGTGGCTGATGCCGCCATTGCCGCCGCGCACGAACAGCATGGCCTGGGGCAGCAGCTCGTGCATCTTCATCGCGTCGTGGCCGGCGCCCGAGGGCAGGCGGTGCAGCGGCAGGCCCAGTTCTGCGACGGCGGCCTCCCAGCGCTTTTGCCAGTCGGCATCGCTAGGCGCGGCGTTGGCGGCCACGGTGGGCTGCAGCGAGAAGCTCAGCCCCCGTCGGGCGCAGATCGCGTCCAGCTCGGCGCGCACGTCGGCGTCCAGCGCGTCGCGCGCCTCGTCTGTCGTGGCACGCAGGTCCAGGCTGAATCGGCAGCGGCCGGGGATGACATTGATGGAGCCTGAGGGCACTTCCAGCATGCCGACCGTGGCCACCACGTCGGGCACGGCCGCCGCGCGCTTCTCGGCAAACAGGATCAGCTCGGCCACACCCGCCGCCGCGTCGCGCCGCTGGCCCATGGGCGTGGTGCCTGCGTGGCTGGCCAGGCCAACGATCTCGCCGGTGTAGCGGCGGCTGCCGTTGATTGACGTGACGATGCCCAGCGGCAGGTCCAGGCTGTCCAGCACGGGGCCTTGCTCGATGTGGACTTCGACAAAGCCCAGGTAGCGGCTGCGGTCGCGGTGCAGCGCGGTGATGGCGGCCACCTTGCCCGGCAGGCCGGCCGAGCGCATCGCGTCGCGCATGCTGATGCCGTGGGCATCGGTCTGCTCCAGCCAGGTGGGGTCGAAGGCGCCGGTCAGCGCGCTGGAGGCGAGGAAGGTGGCGGCATAGCGCTGGCCCTCTTCCTCGGCGAAGCCGATGACTTCGAGGCCGAAGGGCAGGCGCTTGCCCGCACGGTGCAGCTCGCGCACAACCAGCATGGGCACGAAGATGCCCAGCCGCCCGTCGAAGCGGCCGGCGCGGCGCACGGTGTCGTAATGGCTGCCAGTGAGCAGATGCTGGTCCCCGGTGCCGTTGTAGACGCCGACGACATTGCCCACTGCGTCACGGCTCACGTCATCGAAGCCGCAGTCCCGCATCCAGGTCATCAACTGCTCGGCGACGGCGGTGTGCGCAGGCGACGCGTAGGTGCAGGTCAGGAAGTCCGCGTCCTCGCTGTGCCGGGCCAGCTCGGCGGCCCAGTCCCACAGCTGCTGCCCCAGCACGGGCGTGACGCCGAACTTGTCGTTGAGCCGGATCTCGGCAATCCGGTGGATCTGCCGCAGGCACTCGGCCCGCTCCACGTCCGGGTGGGCGCGCAGCCGGCGCTCGAAGGTCGCGATGATTTCCTGCCGCGTGAAGCCCGTCCCGCGCGGCCCGCGCACGGCCAGGATGAACGGGAAGCCGAAGCGCGCGTTGTAGTCGGCGTTGAGCTTCTGCAGCTTGGCGAACTCTTCCGGCGTGCAGGCCGTCAGCCCGGCCTTCTGCTGCTCGTTGGTCGATTCCGCCGTCAGCTCACCGGCGACGGCCGCCTTGCCGGCCAGCTCGGGGTGGGCGCGGATCAGGCCCAGTTGCTCGCCCACGCTGGCCTCGCGCACGACGCGGGCCAGCGCCACCTTCAGCGCGGCCAGGGTCTTGAACGGTCGCAGCGCCGCAGCGCGCTCGGCGATCCACGGCGAGTGTTCATACGTGCCGTCGAGCAGCACGACGAAGTCGGCGGCGCTGGAGTTGTTGAGGTCGTCGAGTTTCATCATTCCCAGACAAAGGCCGTGCGGGCCTCAAAGGGGTGGACGGTCTTCCAGTGCCGCGCGACGTCCAGCCGCCGGCACACCCAGACGCGGTCATGCGCCTCGATGTGGTCGAGAAACCGCTGCAGCGAGCGCATCCGCCCCGGGCGGCCCAGCAGCCGGCAGTGCATGCCGATGCTCATCATCTTGGGCGACTCCGCGCCTTCGGCGTAGAGCACATCGAACGTGTCCTTCAGGTACTCGAAGAAGGGCTCGCTGTGGCTGAAGCCCTGCGGCAGCGCGAAACGCATGTCGTTGCAATCCAGCGTGTAGGGCACGACGAGGTGGGGCGCCAGGTCGCCGTTGGTCTTGCGCACCTGCAGCCAGAAGGGCAGGTCGTCGCCGTAGTAGTCGCTGTCGTACTCAAAGCCGCCGAAGTCGGCCACCAGGCGCCGCGTGTTGGGGCTGTCGCGGCCGGTGTACCAGCCCAGGCCGTGCGGGTCGCGCCCCAGCGTCAGGCGCTTGAGCGAGGCCATGGCTTGCGCCATGTGGGCGCGCTCGGTGTCCTCGTCGATGTGCTGGTAATGCACCCAGCGCCAGCCGTGCGAGGCGATCTCGTGGTCCAGCTCGACGAAGGCCTGCGTCACGTCCGGGTGCCGCTCCAGCGCCATGCCGACGCCGAAGACGGTCAGCGGCAATGCGCGCTGCTCGAATTCCTTCAGCAGCCGCCACACGCCCACGCGTGAGCCGTATTCGTAGATGCCTTCCATGCTCAGGTGCCGCGCCGGAAAGCTGGGCGGGTTGAACATCTCCGACAGGAACTGCTCGCTGCCTGCATCGCCATGCAGCACCGAGTTCTCGCCGCCCTCTTCGTAGTTGAGGACGAACTGCACGGCCACGCGGGCCTGGCCCGGCCATTGCGCGTGAGGTGGGTTTTCGCCGTAGCCGATGAGGTCGCGGGGATAGCGTGCTGTGCTCATCCCTACACTTTGCATCAAGCCGTACCGAACCCGGAGCGCCCATGGGCAAACTGACAACACATGTACTCGACACCGCCAACGGCTGCCCCGCCGCCGGCATGGCCGTGCGCCTTTATCGCTTTGATGCAGAAGGCCCCAAATGGCTGCGCAGCCTGCACCTGAATGGGGATGGCCGCGCGGATGGGCCGCTGCTGGAGGGGGCTGATTTCCTGGCCGGGCGTTATCGGCTGGTGTTCGAGGTCGCCGCCTATTTCCGCGCGCTCGGCGCGGCAATGCCCGAGCCGGCCTTCCTGGATGAGGTGCCGCTGGACTTCGGCATCGCGGACCCGGACAGCCACTACCACGTGCCCCTGCTGGCGTCGCCCTGGGCTTACTCGACCTACCGTGGTAGCTAGAGACCCCGAGCCCTCCGGCATCGTTCGCTGGGTCTTCGGCCTGGGCGAGAGTGCCGCTGCATTCGCGCAACTGGCCGCGACATGTGGCTTTTGGGTGGGTGGTGCCGTGGCTGCTGCCTTGGGGCAGTTCCTGCTGGGCGGTGTGCTCGCCGCTTTGGGCATCGGTGTATTCCTGCGATTCAAGCGCCTTCGGCAAAGGTCCAGGCGATGAGCGCTTGTGTGCTTGTCGTCGTCTCCCGCACTAGCGGCAGCGTGCCGCGCGAGGTCGGCGCCTGGATGACGGTGACGGCGGGCGGCATCGACGGCACCGTCGGCGGCGGGCACCTGGAGTTCGACGCCATCGCCCGCGCCCGCACGGCGCTGGGCGGCGGTGAGCTAGAGGGCGAAGTGCGCTACCCGCTCGGCCCCGGCCTCGGCCAGTGCTGTGGCGGGGTCGTCTGGCTGCGCTTCGAGCACGTCGCGGCCGGCGACGATCTGCAGGCCCGACTGCCTGTCGAGCCGATGCGGCCGCTGGCCGTGTTCGGCGCCGGCCATGTGGGCCGCGCCATCGCCCGCATCGCACGCGACCTGCCGCTGGCCCTTCACTGGGTCGACAGCCGCGAGGACCAGTTCCCTGCCGAGCCGCCTGCGCCTCACTGGCGCCAGGAGGCGGTGGACCCCATCGCCGATGCCGTGCCCGACCTCGCCCCGGGCTCGGCCGTTCTGATCATGAGCTACAGCCATGCCGAGGACTTCAATCTCGTCGCCGCCTGCCTGAAGCGCCAGCGCGAGCGGGGCGACCTGGTCTTCATCGGCCTGATCGGCAGCCACACCAAGTGGGCAAGCTTTCGTCAGCGGCTGGTCGCGCGCGGGTTCACCTTGGACGAGCTGGCGCAGGTCGTCTGCCCGATTGGCGTGCCAGGTGTTGCCGGCAAGCAGCCGGCGGTCATTGCCGTCGCGGTGCTGGCGCAGATGCTGGCGCTACCGGCGTGATGGGCGTCAGGTTGAGGCTGCGGCCGGGCTGGGCCTGGATGCGGCTGTTCTGCTGGGCGGTCTGCCGCTCGTAGTCGGCCCAGGTCTGCTGGATCTCGCCGCGCTCGCGCATCCCGCGCAGCGCCTGCTCCAGCGGGGCCACCCAGGCGGCGTGCGATTCATGGACGCCGTGGAAGAGAGTGGCGCGGCTCAATGGCGCGGGAACCCGGCATAGCGTGCCGTGACGCGTGTCCACCGGTATTTCGGCCATCCAGGGTGTTGTCAACATCAAGGCGTAGTCGGCGGTGCCGGAGCTCACGTTGAGGAAGGCGTCGCTGGGCGTGTTGGCCGGCAAGCGCGCAGCCTCGGGGATGAGCGCCTCGGCCGCCACCATGCCGCGTTGGTAGGTGACGCGGTAGCGGGCCAGCTCCTCGGCGGGCAATGCGCTGGGGCAGGGCGGGCGGCCGTAGGCGTAGACCAGCAGGTTGAGCAGCGGCACGTCGACCTTGCGCACGAAGGGCTTCTGCTCGAAATACGCCTCCACGCGCATCGCCACGGCGTCGACGCGGCCGCTGCGCAGCTCCACCTGGGTGCGCGGCAGCGGCCAGGCCATGAACTCCACCGGCAGGCCGATCGACGCATAGGCCTTGCGCAGCAGCGCCTCGGCCGGCGGCATGTAGCTGCGCTCGACATTGGTGGCGATGTTCACCGTGGCGGGTTCCTGCGCGCGGGCCGGGCTGGCAGCCAGGGTCACGGCCGCGAGCAGCATCAGGCGGCGCCCCAGCGAGGCAGGTGTCCGTAGCGGGCAGGCGGGCATGGGGCGATTGTGCAGGCCAAGCGCGGCCCGCATGGCACGTTGCCTGCATACACTGCGGGCCAGTCGCAGCGGTGTCGGGCCCAGGGCCTGTCCACGTTACGGGAACGACCCATTGCCGTAGCGTGGACAGGCCCTGGCTCGCAGACGCGACGCCAGGGCCCCACAGCACCCGCCGTGGTGGGGTACCGACAAGACCACCGCGTCATGGACATCTACCTGCTCGACTGGGCCAACCTGCTGCTGCGCTGGCTGCACGTCATCACCGTCATCGCCTGGATAGGCGCGTCGTTCTACTTCGTCTGGCTGGACAACCACCTGGTCAAGCCTGTGGCCGACGACCTCAAGGCCAAGGGTGTGGACGGCGAGCTCTGGGCCGTGCACGGCGGCGGCTTCTACAACCCGCAGAAGTACATGGTGGCGCCGAGCAACCTGCCGCACGACCTCCACTGGTTCTACTGGGAGAGCTACTGGACGTGGATGAGCGGCTTCGCGCTGTTCGTCGTGCTCTACCTCTTCAACGCCAGCCAGATGCTGATCGATCCGCGCGTGTACGCGTGGGGGGCGCCCTGGCAGGCGGTGTGCGCGGCGCTGGGCTTTCTCGTCGTCGGCACTGCGGTGTACGACATCGCCTGCCAGGTGCTGGGCCGCACGCGGGACGGCAACATCGGCAACGATGGCCGCGTGATGGCCGTGGTGGTGGTCTTCGTGATCCTGGAAAGCTGGCTGGCCTGCCAGCTCTTTGCGGGCCGCGCGGCCTTCCTTCTGGTTGGCGCCACTCTGGCGACCATGATGACGGCGAACGTCGCGCACTGGATCATCCCGGGGCAAAAGAAGGTCATCGCGCAGATGCGCGCCGGCCAGAAGCCCGACCCCATCTACGGCCAGCGCGGCAAGCAGCGCAGCGTGCACAACACCTACTTCGGCCTGCCGGTGCTGATTGCCATGTTGAGCAATCACTACGGCATGCTTTACCAGCACCCGCACAACTGGGCGGTGCTGTGCGTGCTGATGGCGGCGGGCATCGCCATCCGCATCTTCTTCGTGAAGCGCCACAAGGGGGTCAACAGCTGGGGTGCCGTTGCGCTGGCGTTGGCGCTGCTGGCCGGCCTCATCGCCTGGATGGCGCCCAAGCCGCAGCCGGTGGTGGCAGCCGCCCCGCCGGTCACGCTGGAACAGGTGCAGGCCATCGCCACGCAGCGCTGCCTGGCCTGCCACATGGGCGAGGCGGCGCAGAAGGGCGTGCGGCTGGACTCGGCCGATGCGCTCACGAGCCGCAAGGCGCAGGTCTACCAGCAGGTCGTCGTTCAGCGCGCCATGCCGCTGAACAACGCGACCGGCTTGACCGAGGAAGAGCGCGCCCTGATGGGTCGTTGGGCGCAGCAGCCGTGACCTTGGACGCGCGCGCGCTGCTGCGCCAGCTCTACGAGGTGGCCGTGGCCAGTGCGCTGCCGGGCCGCGTGCTGGCGGCGCATCTGCCACCACCGCCCAAAGGCAGAACGCTGGTGCTTGGCGCTGGCAAGGCGGCCGGGGCAATGGCGCAGGCGCTGGAGGTGGCCTGGTCGCTCGACGCGCCGCTGTCGGGCCTCGTCATCACGCGCTACGGCCATCTGCCGCCGGGCTACAAGCCGCGCCGGCTGGAGGTCGTCGAAGCCGCCCACCCCGTGCCTGACGCCGCCGGTCTGGCCGCCACGAGCAAGCTGCTGTCGCTGACCCGCGGCCTCAGCGCCGACGACCTCGTCATCTGCCTGGTCTCCGGCGGCGGTTCGGCGCTACTGAGCCTGCCGGCGCCCGGCCTGACGCTGGCCGACAAGCAGGCCGTCAATCGTGCGCTCTTGAACAGTGGCGCCTCGATCACCGAAATGAACTGCGTGCGCAAGCACCTCTCAGCCATCAAGGGCGGGCGACTGGCTGCGGCCTGTGCGCCGGCGCGCGTGCTGACGCTGGCCATCAGCGATGTGCCGGGTGACGACCCTGCCGTCATCGCCTCGGGCCCGACGGTGGCCGATGCGTCCACCTGCACTGACGCGCTGGCCATTTGTCGGCGCTACCGGATCGACCTGCCCGCCGCAGCCCGGGCGGGCCTCACATCGGGTGAGTTCGAGACGCCCAAGCCCGGCGACTTCGCCCAAGCCGGCCATGAACTGGTGATGCTCGCCACGCCACAGATGAGCCTGGAGGCTGCCGCCGACGCGGCCCGCGCGCAAGGCATCGCCGCACACATCCTCAGCGACGAGGTCGAGGGTGAGTCGCGCTTCATCGGCGGCATGCACGCGGCGCTGGCGCGGGCCGTGGCACGCCGGGGCGAGCCGTTCGCCAGGCCGTGCGTCATCCTGTCCGGGGGGGAGACGACGGTCACAGTGGATGCGGCCAAGCCGACGGGGCAGGGCGGTCGCGCCACCGAGTTCCTGCTTGGGTGTGCGCTGGCCCTGCAGGGCGAGCCCGGCGTCTATGCGCTGGCAGCGGATACCGACGGCATCGACGGTGTCGGCCCCCACGCCGGCGCGCTGCTGACGCCCACCAGCCTGCCCCGCGCCCGAGCCCTCGGCCTCAACCCGCAGGCGCTGCTGGATGGGCATGACAGCGCCGGCTTCTTCGCGCCGCTGGGCGACCTGCTCACCCCTGGCCCGAGCTTCACCAATGTCAACGACTTCCGTGCATTGCTGATCATTTAGTGCCGGCAAAGCCCGTGGCGCGGCCGAATCCTTCGTCCTAGACTGCCCCGGCCACATCGCCAAAGGAGGCCAAAACATGAGTGCAGCTGCCGCAGAACGTTTCTTCGTCAAGCACAACGCCCTGCCCACCATGCCCGAAGTGGCGTCGAGGCTGCTCAAGAGTTTTGAAGACGACAACGTCGGCCTGGCCCAGATCGCGGCGCTGATCGAAAAGGACGGGGCGCTGACCGCCAAGGTGCTGCGCCTGGCCAACTCGGCCTACTACAGCCCGTCGCACCAGATCGCGTCCGTCATCGATGCCGCGCACGCGCTGGGCCTGGAGACGCTGCGCAACCTGGCCATGGCCGCCTGCCTGAGCGGCGCCTTCCCGCAGGTGCAGGGCCTGGACCGCACCGTGTTCTGGCGGCACAGCATTGCCACCGCCAACTACTCGCGCATCCTCTCCCGCATGCTGGGCGCCGACAGCGCCACCACCGACACTGCCTACCTGGCCGGCCTGATGCTGCGCACCGGCCAGTTGCTGATGGCCATTGACGAGCCTCGCCTGGTGGCGGATGTGGAAGCCCATGCGGCCGAGCCCGGCAGCCGCTTCTCGCTTGAGGAGCACCGCTTTGGTTGCACCCATGCCGACGTGACGGCGACGCTGGCCTCGCACTGGCATTTCCCGGCGCGCATGGTGGAGGCCTTCAAGGACGCCAACACGCCGCTGGAGATTCGCCCCTTCTCGCTGATCGCCGCCGTGCTGCATCTGGCCGAGGTGCTGGCCGACGCCGCCGAGCATCACGACGAGCCGGTGCATGCGCTTCAGACCGCCGTGCCTGAATTGATCGAGCATCTGCACCTGGATCTTGACTTGCTGGCGGCCAAGGTGGCCGCAGCGGGTGACCCGGCAGCCGAGGTGGAGCAGATGCTGCGCTAGGGTCTGTCAGAGGCAGTGATCTTTTGGCTCGGCACTGGGCGCGCCATAGCTGAACTGCGCCGACTTCGGCGGCTCGACGGCGGGCTGCAACACGAAGACGTGGTGAAAGCTCGTCTCACAGAGGTCTGGCAGTTTCGGGCCGCCTAGAGCGGCCAGCACGGCCGTGACCGTGTTGCTGTGACCGACGACGAGCACGACGCCGGCTTGCTCGCGCACGGCATTCGCTACCGCCTGCACATGGCCGCTCTTGGTGTCGATGATCTGCGGCAGGATGCCCAGCGCCTTCGCCAGCGGCGCCGCCGTGTCGCGCGTGCGGCGGTATTGCGTGGTCACGATGGCGTTGACGCGCAACCCCGCCAGCGCCTGCGCCAAGGCCTGGGCGCGCTGCTCGCCAGCCGCGGTCAGCGCCGGGTCGCCCGCCGGTTCCGTGGTGCGCTCCGCGTGGCGGACGAGGACGACCAGATCAGGCATGGCAACCGCCGGCGAGGCGAGGGCGGCTGTTGTCAGCAACAACGCCGCCGGCAGGACAGACAAGGGCTTCATCACGTCTCCAGAGAAGGGCTCACGCCATTCTCGTCACGGGCCGCCAGTTACCATGCCGGCCCCATGCCGTATGCCTTTGCCCCGCCCCATGTCCCTGCCGTTTGAACTCCAGGTCGGCTGGCGCTACGTCCGCGCCGGCCGTGGCGGGCGGCGCAACCGCTTCATCAGCTTCATCTCCGGCGCGTCCATGATCGGCATCGCGCTGGGCGTGATGGCGCTGATCGTCGTGCTGTCGGTCATGAACGGCTTCCAGCAGGAGGTGCGCGACCGCATGCTCAACGTCATCGCCCACGTCGAGTTGCTGGACTACGCCGGCCAGGGGCTGCCCGACTGGCAGGCCACGGCGGCCAAGGCGCGGCAGATGCCCGAGGTCATAGCCGCGGCGCCCTTCGTCGCCAGCCAGAGCCTCATCGCGCGCGGTGAAGACATGCGCGGCGCCGTCATCCGCGGCATCTCGCCGGCCGAGGAAGCCACCGTCACCGGCCTGGGCGCCCAGCTCAAGGACACGGCCTACGCCAAGCTCGTGCCCGGCGCCTGGAACATCGTGCTGGGCGCCGAGCTGGCTCGGCAGTTGAATGTGGGCGAGGGCGACAAGATCACCGTCGTCGCTCCCGGTGGACAGGTCACGCCGGCCGGGGTCGTGCCGCGCCTCAAGAGCTTCAACGTCGTCGGCATCTTCAATTCCGGCCACTACGAATACGACTCCGGCCTGGCGCTCGTCCATGTGGAAGACGCAGCCAAGCTGTTCCGCACCGGCGGCCCGACCGGCGTGCAGCTCAAGCTGAGCGACGTGCATGACGCCCGCCGCGTGGCCGCCGAACTGGCCGGCCGCATGGGCCCGGACATTCGCGTGCGCGACTGGACGCGCTCCAACGCGACCTGGTTCGATGCCGTGCAGATCGAGAAACGCATGATGAGCATCGTGCTGACGCTGATCGTCGCGGTGGCGGCCTTCAATCTGGTGTCGACGCTGGTGATGACGGTGACCGACAAGCAGAGCGACATCGCCATCCTGCGCACGCTGGGCGCCAGCCCGCGTTCCATCATGAGCATCTTCATCGTGCAGGGCGCGGTGTCGGGCGTCATCGGCACGCTGGCCGGCGTCGTGCTGGGGCTGCTCATTGCCTTCAACATCGACATCATCGTGCCGGCCATCGAACACCTGCTCAACGTCAGCTTCCTGCCGGGCAGCATCTATCTCATCAGCCAGATGCCCAGCGACCCGCAGCAGGCCGACATCGTGCCCATCGCCATCGGCTCGCTGAGCCTGGCCTTCCTCGCCACGCTCTACCCGAGCTGGCGCGCCAGCCGCGTGCAGCCGGCGGAGGCGCTGCGCTATGAGTGATTTGATTCTTCAAGCCACCGGGCTGACCCGCCGCTTCGAGGAAGGCGGCCTGGACGTGACCGTGCTGCGCGGCGTCGACCTGAACGTGAAGAAGGGCGAGACGCTGGCCATCGTCGGCGCGTCGGGCTCCGGCAAATCCACGCTGCTGCATCTGCTTGGTGGTCTGGATTCGCCGACGCAGGGCAGCGTCACCTTGATGGGCAAGTCGTTCGCGTCCATGGACGAGGCCGCGCGCGGCCGCTGGCGCAACCAGCAGCTGGGCTTCGTCTACCAGTTCCACCATCTGCTGCCCGAGTTCAGCGCGCTGGACAACGTCGCCATGCCGCTGCGCATCCGCCGCCAACCGCAGGCGCAAGCGCGCGAGGTGGCGGCCGAGATGCTGGCCCGCGTCGGGCTCAAGGAACGCGTGCTGCACCGCCCGTCGGAGCTGTCCGGCGGTGAACGTCAACGCGTGGCCATCGCCCGTGCCCTCGTCACCCGCCCGGCCTGTGTGCTGGCGGATGAGCCCACCGGCAACCTCGATCGCGACACCGCCAACGGCGTGTTCGCGTTGATGCTGGAGCGCGCCCGTGAGCTGGGCACCGCCTTCGTCCTCGTCACTCACGACCGCGACCTCGCGGCGCGCTGCGACCGGCAGCTGCTGCTCGTCGCCGGTCAATTCCAAACGACTTCCGCATGACCCCGCGTTTCGTTCTCAAGCTCTCCTGCCCCGACCGCGCTGGCATCGTTCATGCCGTCACCGGCATGCTGCTGCAGCAGGGCGGCAACATCCTGACCTCGCACCAGCACGGCGACGCCGATCACTCGCGCTTCTTCATGCGCATCGAGTTTGAGGCTCAAGCTGAAGAGACCGCGCTGCAGGCTGCCTTCACGCCGCTGGCCGCCGAGTTCGGCATGGACTGGGAACTGGTCGCCCGCGCACGCAAGACGCGCGTGCTGCTGCTGGTGTCCAAGCTCGGCCACTGCCTGAACGATCTGCTGTTCCGCGTGCAGACGGGCCACCTGCCCATCGAGATCCCGGCCATCGTGTCCAACCACCGCGACTTCTACCAGCTCGCGGCCTCGCACAACATTCCCTTCCACCACTTCCCGCTGCTCGGTGCCACCGACGCGCAGAAGGCGGCGCAGGAAGACAAGATCCGCGAAGTGGTGGCGGACAACAAGATCGACCTCGTTGTGCTGGCGCGCTACATGCAGATCCTGTCGCCCGAGCTGTGCCGCGACCTGAGTGGCAAGGCCATCAACATCCACCACAGCTTCCTGCCCAGCTTCAAGGGCGCCAAGCCCTACCACCAGGCCTATGAGCGCGGTGTGAAGCTCATCGGCGCGACGGCCCACTACGTGACCAGCGACCTCGACGAAGGGCCGATCATTGAGCAGGAAGTGGCCCGCATCGACCACAGCATGCCGCCCGAGCAACTGGTGGGCATCGGCCGCGACATGGAATGCGTGGCGCTGGCCCGGGCCATCCAGTGGCATGCGGAGCATCGGGTGCTGTTGAACGGCAACCGGACGGTGGTGTTCCGTTGAGGCAGCGAATCAGGGATCACTATGGCCATCACATTCAAGGATCTGGCGGTCGCCTTCGACCCCGGCCAGCGGGACAGCCTGCTGGCGGAATGGCATTGGCTGATTGGTGAACAGCGACTGCCCATCCTCATCGCTGCAATCGGAAATGCTTTTGTCCAGGATGCGCAGGATGGCTCGGTGCACCTGCTGGACGCCGGCGAGGGATCACTGACGCAGGTCTCGGATTCGGTGGATGAGTTCCGCGACCTGCTCAATGACGAAGATTTCGTCGCGGCCTACTTTGACGTGGAAGCCGTTGCAGAGATGAAGTCGGCCGGCCGTGTGCTGGAACCCGGGCAGGTTTGGGGCTTCATCCGGCCGCCGGTGCTGGGCGGTGCATTCGGCACCGACAACTATGAGCCAATGGACCTGGAGGTCCACCTCTCGATTCAAGGTCAGATTCATCGTCAGGTGAAGGACCTGCCACCTGGCACCCCGATCAGTTCGATCAAGCTGAAATAGCGGCGGTCGTTTTCGAGCCCGCGCCGTGTTCTGGATAGACACCCACTGCCACCTCGACGCGGCCGAGTTCGACGCCGACCGTGACGCCGTTGTCGCGCGTGCCAAGGCCTCGGGCGTCGGGCAGATCGTCATTCCGGCCGTCGAAGCGGGCAACTTCGACACGGTGCGCCTGCTCGCCATAGAGCATGGTTTTTCATATGCGCTGGGCATCCATCCGCTGTGCGTGATGCGCGCTGCAGGAGGTGATCTCGACAAGCTGGCCGAGGCGCTGCAAACGCATCACATCGACCCGCGCCTGGTCGCCGTCGGCGAGATCGGCCTGGACTTCTTCGTGCCGGGCATTGACCCCGACACCCAGCAGCACTTCTACGTCGAGCAGCTCAAGCTCGCCAAGCGGTTTGGCCTGCCGGTGCTGCTTCATGTGCGCCGCAGCGCTGACAAGCTGCTTGCCGGCCTGCGTCGCGTCGGCTTTGCGCATGGCGGCATCGCCCATGCGTTCAATGGCAGCGAGCAGCAGGCCCAGGCTTTTATCGACCTCGGCTTCAAGCTCGGCTTCGGCGGCACGCTGACCTTTGAGCGCTCCCTGCAGATCCGCCGCATCGCGGCGACCGTGCCGGAGACAGCGCTGGTGATGGAGACCGACGCGCCGGACATTCCGCCGCATTGGCTCTACAAGACGGCCATCGAGCGAGGGGCGGATGCGGCCCAGGGGCGCAACGAGCCGTCGGAGCTGCCACGCATCGCCGCGAGCCTCGGCGAGCTGCGTGGCTGGTCGGCCGAGAAGACTGCAGCGATCACGTCGGCCAACGCGCGTGCTGCGCTGCCCAGGCTGCCTTAGCCGTCAGCCGAAGTTCAGGCCCAGGTCCACGCGGTCGCCCACGCGCAGTGTGCCTGCGCCGGCCCCTTGCACATAGATGCCGAAGTGCACCGCCGAGCCCGGGGCGCGTTCGGCAGAGAGCTGCGCGAGCGCCTGCAGCACGGGCGGCTGCGGCTCGGCGGTGGTCGGGTCCACGGTGGTCATGAGGCATCGCTCGCAGGGGCCAGTGCGGCGCAGCACCAGACCGCCGATACGGGCCTCGTTCACCAGGTCCTCGATGAAGGGCGGCAGCTCGCCGTCGTCAACGGCGGCCAGCAGGACATTGGGCCGAACCCGCTCCCGGAACCCGGCGAACGCTTGGGGCAGCGCCTCCTGCCAGGCCTGCAGGGAGGCATCGCTCACCACGTGCAAAGCGTTCAGGAAGGGCCGGCGCTGCGATGCGATCCCCAGCCGCACGAGCCGCAAGCGTTCTCCCGTCGTGGCATGCAACAGCGCCGCGGCGGCGTCGCCGGCGTCCCAGGCTTCCAGCTCGTCGAAGCCGTTGCCGTTCCAGCCCCGGGCTGCTACGGCCGCGCTGGGGTTGGGCAGTTCCAGGACCTGCCCGGCGGCTTCGAGGGCCAGTCCCGTGGGAGTCAGTCGCGCCCGCACCAGAGCCAGACGGTGGAAGGCACCCATCCAGGTCAGTTCGCCGTCGGCGTTGATGACGCCCCAGCTGCGGTCGCCCTCGGGCCAGCCGTCGTCGCCGAGCTGCAAGCTGTCCACGGCCTCGCCGGCGCAGGATTTGACGGGGTAGCGCCACAGGCCGGCGATGCGGGCGGTGAGGTCAGACATGGTGGGTGGCGGAGTCAGCGGTTGCGCGGCGCAATGGGCGTTTCGGGCACCGGGTAGCCGGCTGCACCGAACGTGGTCACCACGGCCTTGTGCACGTCGAAGTAGACCTGCCAGTAGTGGTCGGTGTGGCAATAGGGCCGCACGCACAGCAAGGGGCCTTCCGGCGTGAATTGCAGGATCTCGATGTCGGGCGCCGGGGTGGCCAGCACATTGGGAATGGCCGCGATGGCGGGGCGCAGCCGCGCGATGGCGTCCAGCGGGTCCACGCTGTTGGCGACCTTTGCGACGCAGTCGACGCGGCGGAAGGCCAGCGCCGAGTAGTTCTGGATGGCGCTGCTGAACACGGTGTTGTTGCCCACCAGGGTGTGCACGTTGTCCGGCGTGTTGATGGTGGTGCCGAACAGGCCGATCTCGGTAACCGTGCCGGTCACGCCGCCGGCCTGCACGAAGTCGCCGACCTTGAACGGCCGCAGCACCTGCATGAAGACACCCGCCGCAAAGTGAGTCAGCAGCCCACCCCAGGCCGTGCCGATGGCCAGGCCGGCGCCGGCCAGCAGCGCGGCGAACGAGGTGGTCTTGACGCCGAAGATGTCCAGGATCGCGAGGATGAGGACGAGGTTCAGCAGCACGCTCAGGATGGAGCGCAGATAGGTGGCCAGCGTCGAGTCGATGCGCTTGCCGCGCTCCAGCGCTGCGGAGAAGACGCGCAGCGCGATTGAGATGAGCCACCGGCCGACGACCCAGGCGGCGATGGCCGCGAGAATCTTCAGGCCGAAATCCACGCCCTGGGTGCTAAGAAACAGCCAGATGGCTTCCGTATTCATCATGTCGAATCACTCCCGTTGAAAACCCGCACATCGTCGCAGCCACCGGCTGTGCTTGCCAAGTCTGCAAACCCAGAAATCGAGCGTCTTGTCGGCCTCGCGCCGGTCTTTGACGCGCAAGCCCGGCTGCTCGTGCTTGGCAGCTTCCCCGGCGCGGCCTCTCTGCAGGCGGCGCAGTACTACGCGCATCCGCGAAACGCTTTCTGGCCGGTGATGGGTGCGCTGCTCGGCGAGGTCGACCTGCCCATGCGGCCTTATGGCGAGCGCCTGCAGACGCTGCGCCGCCGCCATGTCGCGCTCTGGGATGCCGTAGCCACCTGCCGCCGGGAGGGCAGTCTGGATGCCGCCATCGAGGCCGCCGAGCCCAGCGATCTGCGTGACCTCGTCGCCCGGCTGCCCAAGCTGCGCGCCATCGCGTGCAACGGCGCGCTGTCGCACAAGCAGACGCTGCTGGCGCTCGGCCACATCGATCTGCCCGTGCTGCGCTTGCCATCTACCAGCCCGGCGCACGCGGGCCTGAGCCTGGCCACCAAGACCGAGGCCTGGCGTGCAGCCGTGCAGCTTTACCTGTCTGCCGACTGAAAGACGCCTGCTCTGCTCGGCGAGCCGCCGACCTTGGCCTAGGATCCTCCGCCAATGAAATCCAAGACACCCACCTGGGGCCCGGCCACGCTGAGCGAGTTCGACGGTGTGCGCTTCCTGCACCTGGACTCGATCTGGGTCCAGGGTGCCATGCGCATCCGCAAGCCCGACCAGCTCGAACTCGAATACATCCAGCGCATGTGCGCCTGGATGCTTTGGCGCGACCCGACCTCCCTCGGCGAAGGGCATGCGGTGCAGCTGGGCCTGGGCGCTGCAGCGCTGACCCGCTTCTGCCATGGCCAGTTGAAGATGCGCACCACGGCGGTCGAGATCAACCCCGAGGTCATTGCCGCGTGCCGGCAGTGGTTCCGGCTACCGACCAACGACGCGCGGCTTGATGTCGTCAATGATGACGCCAGCCGCTGGGTCAACGACGACGCTCAACTGCAGACCGTGGACGTGCTCAACGTCGACCTCTACGACCATGAGGCCGCCTCGCCCGTGCTGGATGACGAAGCCTTCTATGCCGCCTGCCGTGGCGTGCTGGCGGACGGCGGGCTGATGACGGTCAACCTCTTCGGCCGTAGCGCCAGCTTTGCGCGCAGCGCTTTGCGCATCGCCCGCGCCTTCGGGTCGGACCAGGTCTGGAGCCTGGCGCCTACCAAGGAGGGCAACACCATCGTCGTCGCAGCCCGCGGCGTGCAGGTGCCGCACCGCGAGGTGCTGGAGCAGCGCGCGGCTAATATCGAATCGCGCTTCAAGCTGCCGGCCCAAAAGTGGCTGCGCCTCGTCAGGCCGCTGCCTGTGAGCATCCTGCAAGCGCTTTGAACAAGACGCCGATGACCTCCAAGCCCAAACCAGTGCCAGCGACACCGTCCAAGCCCGAAGGCCGCCTGGAATGGCGACAGTTGCTGAAGTGGCTGCTCAAGGACGGTCTCATCGACGAGGCTCAGTCCCAGCGCACCGAACAGCGCTTTGCGGCGGGCGACAGTTCACTGCACCCGCTGGTGCGCCTGGGCCACGCCGGCCTTGTGCGTCTGACCACGGGCAAGCCGCTGGACGTGGACGCACTGTCCGAATGGCTGGCCGTGCGCGTGGGCATGCCCTATCTGCGCATCGACCCGTTGAAGGTCGATGTCGGCCGCGTGGGCGATGTGATGTCCATCGGCTATGCCGAGGCCAAGCGCTGCCTGCCGGTGCAGTTCGGCATCAATGACGTGACCATCGCGACGTCCGAGCCCTTCGACACCGGCTGGGTGCCCCAGATCGAGTCGCATGTGCGCAAGCCCATCAAGCTCGTCATCGCCAACCCGCTGGACATCGCGCGCTACACGACCGAGTTCTTCACGCTCGCCCGCTCCGTGCGCCAGGCAGCCAAGGCCGGCGAGCAGAGCCAGGTGGCGAGCTTCGAGCAACTCGTCGAGCTGGGCAGGAACAACAAGCAGCTCGACGCCAACGACCAGGGCGTCGTGCAGGTGGTCGACTGGCTGTGGCAATACGCCTTCGACCAGCGCGCGAGCGACATCCACCTGGAGCCGCGCCGCGAGATGGGCGTCATCCGCTTTCGCATCGACGGCGTGCTGCACACGGTCTACCAACTGCCGCCCACCGTGATGGCAGCGATGACGTCACGCATCAAGCTGCTGGGCCGCATGGATGTCGTCGAGAAGCGCCGCCCGCTGGATGGCCGCATCAAGACGCGCAACCCGGCCGGCGACGAAGTCGAAATGCGGCTGTCGACGCTGCCCACCGCCTTCGGCGAGAAGATGGTCATGCGCATCTTCGACCCGGACACGGCGGTCAAGGACCTGGCCTCGCTGGGCTTCGGCAGTCACGACTCCGACCGCTGGGAGGCCCTGGTCAAGCAGCCCCACGGCATCATCCTTGTCACCGGGCCGACGGGTAGTGGCAAGACGACGACGCTCTATTCCACGCTCAAGCGCCTGGCCACCGATGAGGTCAACGTCACCACCATCGAAGACCCGATCGAAATGATCGAGCCGGCCTTCAACCAGACCCAGGTGCAGAACGTCCTCGACTTCGGTTTCGCCGAAGGCCTGCGCGCCTTGATGCGGCAGGACCCGGACATCATCATGGTCGGCGAAATCCGCGACCTGGAGACGGCCGAGATGGCCATACAGGCGGCGCTGACGGGCCACCTCGTCTTCAGCACGCTCCACACCAACGATTCGGTCTCGGCCATCACCCGCCTGCTGGACCTGGGTGTGCCGAGCTACCTGCTCAGCGCCACCATCATCGGCGTGCTGGCTCAGCGCCTGGTGCGCACGCTCTGCCCGCATTGCAAGGAGCCTGATCCGCTGGTCACGCGTGAAAGCCTGAACGAGCTGGTGAAGCACTGGCGTCTGGGTGGTGGCGTCAAGCCATACAAGCCCGTCGGCTGCCTCGAATGCCGCAACACGGGCTTCCGTGGCCGCGCTGGTCTTTACGAGTTGCTGTCGGTCACCGAAGGGGTGAAGTCGACGCTGAGTGATCTCACGGCGCTGCGCCGCCAAGCCATGCAGGAGGGCCTGCGGCCGCTCCGGCTCGCAGGCGCGATGAAGGTGGCCGAGGGCGTGACGACGGTGGAAGAAGTGCTACGCAGCACGCCGGCCTGGGAGGGCTAGGAAGAGGCTGCTGGCTTACGTGTAATCCACAGCGCGCCGGCCGTTCCCCGCTGCCAGAATTCTCGCCACAACAGATCGCGCCCTCCCGCGGCGCCGGAGACAAGACGCGATGAAGATCAAGAGCCAGCGGGACTTCTGGTCGGGACTGATGTTCCTGGCGATAGGTGTGGCATTCGCCTGGGGCGCCACCGACTATTCCTTCGGGTCCTCGGCACGCCCTGGCCCTGCCTACTTCCCCTTCGGTCTCGGCATTCTGCTGGCCCTGCTCGGGGGCCTCGTGCTGTTCCAGGCGCTGACGCTGGAGTCCGAAGGCGGCGACCCCATAGGCGCCATTGCCTGGCGACCGCTGCTCATCATCATCCTGGCCATCACCGTCTTCGGCCTCGCGCTTCCGCGGCTCGGGCTTTCGTGCACGCTGCCTCTGACCATCGTGCTGTCCACCTTGGCCGGTCGTGAGTTCCATTGGCGCGGTGTCCTTGTCAGTTGTGTGCTGCTGACCGTGGGCAGCTGGGCTCTCTTCATCGTGGGCCTGAAGCTGACCATTCCGCTTTGGCCCATCTATTTCACCGGCTGAGGCGACGACATGGACCTGCTCAACAACCTCGCCCTCGGCTTCCAGACGGCGCTGAACCTACAGAACCTGGCCTATGCCTTCTTCGGCACCGTACTGGGCACACTGATCGGCGTGCTGCCGGGCCTCGGGCCTGTCGCGACCATCGCGATGCTGCTGCCCTCCATCTACACGCTGGACGCCACGCCCGCCCTCATCATGCTGGCCGGCATCTATTACGGTGCCCAGTACGGCGGCTCAACGACCGCCATCCTGATCAACGTGCCCGGCGAATCCAGCTCGGTGGTCACCGCCATCGACGGCTACCAGATGGCTCGCCGCGGCCGCGCCGGCGCCGCGCTCGCTGCTGCCGGCCTGGGCAGCTTCTTCGCCGGTTGTGTTGGCACCATCATCATTGCGGCCTTCGCCCCGCCGCTCACTGAGCTGGCCTTCAAGTTCGGCTCGGCTGAATACTTCTCGTTGATGGTGCTGGGGCTGGTTGGCGCCGTCGTGCTGGCTTCCGGCTCGCTGGTCAAGGCCATTTCAATGATCGTCCTGGGCCTGTTGCTCGGCCAGGTCAACACCGATGTCATCACCGGCGCCGCCCGCTTCTCCTTCGACATCCCCGAACTGACCGACGGCATCGGCTTTGTCGTCATCGCGATGGGCATTTTTGGCTTCGGCGAGATCATTGCCAACCTCGGTCAGCCCGAGGAGCAGCGCGAGGTCTTCACCAAGGAGGTCAAGGGCCTGTGGCCCACGCGCGAGGACTTCCAGGACGCCTGGCCGTCCGTGCTGCGCGGCACCGCCCTGGGCTCTATCCTGGGTGTGCTCCCCGGCGGCGGCGCGCTGCTGGCCTCGTTCGCCTCGTACACGTTGGAGAAGAAGGTCGTCCGCAACCCTCGTGTGCCTTTCGGCAAGGGCGCCATCCAGGGCGTGGCTGGCCCCGAGAGCGCCAACAACGCCGGCGCACAGACCAGCTTCATCCCGATGCTCACGCTGGGCATCCCGCCCAACGCCGTGATGGCGCTGATGGTCGGTGCCATGACCATCAAGGGCATCCAGCCCGGGCCGCAGGTCATGACCAGCAACCCTGAGCTCTTTTGGGGGCTGATCGCATCGATGTGGATAGGCAACCTGATGCTCATCGTGCTGAACCTGCCCCTGATCGGTATCTGGATCAAGCTGCTGACGGTGCCCTACCGCTTCTTGTTCCCGGCCATTGTTGTGTTCTGCTGCATCGGCACCTACTCGCTGAACAACAACAACTTCGACGTCTTCATGACCGCCGGCTTCGCGCTGCTGGGCTACATCTTTTACAAGCTCAGTTGCGAGCCCGCGCCGTTGCTGCTTGGCTTCATCCTCGGCCCCATGATGGAAGAGAACCTTCGGCGCGCACTGCTGTTGGCGCGCGGCGACTGGAGCACGTTCCTGACTCGCCCGCTGTCCGCAGGCCTGTTGATCGCCGCTGCACTGATGATCGTGGTCGTCATGCTCCCGTCGATCAAGCACAAGCGCGAGGAAGCATTTCAGGAAGAGGCCTGAGACGGGTGGTGGCGCTGGCTATTCGACATTTGCGGCGGCGATGCGCTCAGCTGCTGGATGTATCCACATAGGGCAGCGGCAGCCCTGGCGCTGCTCTAGAGAGAGCGGACAAACTGTCCCGCAGACTTCTACAAGATATGCACGCAACGCTTGCCTTGCTCCAAAAACCTGTGCTACAGTCGTGGGCTTCGCTGATGACAAAGCGCTGAGTGATCTGGAGACGGGTTGCGGGGCGTAGAGAAGTTGGTAGAGCGGGTTGAAAGACCCGGGC
>Ga0187843_10000577_pt1 | contig 25671 bp, 25 predicted proteins | sample SpaLakP09_SKY_43_FD_134516 | JGI IMG/M metagenome (GOLD analysis project Ga0187843, IMG submission 134516) | Oligotrophic lake water microbial communities from Sparkling Lake, Wisconsin, USA - SP09_SKY_43 | ecosystem: Environmental > Aquatic > Freshwater > Lake | place: USA: Sparkling Lake...
ACGTTTGCTCGGTGAAGATGTGCCGTTCCGTTTTCTCAATGTTGAGAAAAAAGGCTTATTTAAACGGATTTTTGGAGGCTAATACATGTCGTTACTCGACTATTTCCGCTCATCCAAGAAAAACACTGCTTCGCAGGCCAAAGAACGTCTGCAAATTATCGTGGCGCACGAACGTCGTCGCCGCACCAGCCCAGACTATCTGCCGCAACTGGAACGCGATATTTTAGAAGTGATCCGTAAGTATGTGGATATTGCCGACGATCAAGTGTCGGTGACCTTAGAGAAAAGTTCTGATGAATTGTCAGTACTGGAATTAAACGTCACCTTCCCGGAAGATAAACGCGGTTAATCGCCAATCCCTTACGAAAAAGCCGAAACGTGTCATGTGTTTCGGCTTTTTTATTTTGTTTGTTTATTGATGGTGTTTTGCTGGTTAATCTAGCTTGCTCACTAACATGTCAGCGTTCCGCACGAGTAACTTACGCTGCAGTTTGCTGCACTAAAGTCGCTACATGGGCCGGCACTGGCAAATGCGGCAGTAACACCGCACGACGCCAACCAGTCAAAAACTCTGGAATTGGCAATAACTGACGCTCGTCATCGCTGATGCGCCAACACCAATTCAGATATTCATTGAGTTGCCGCTTTACCGACAAAATACTTGCAGGGATGCCTGCAGCTTGCGCGGCCGTGCCAATGGCATCTGTCAGCTGTTGCTGCACGACTTTATAGCCTGGGAAAGTATCTAAATGATAAAAGGTTTGCGGGCAGGCTAAGGGCGCTAGCTCACGACAAGCTTTAATCATACCCAGCCATAATTGACCATGCCGACGAATATCACGATGGTGCATTCCTTCGATTTGACTAAGCGCTTCAAGTGAAGCCGGTTTACGCCGAGCCAATTCGTACATTAAGGCATCTTTGAGCACTAACGACAAAGCCATATCTTTTTCTACGGCAAATCGCTGACGCCACGCCATTAGATCACGCAAAATCGCCAATTCTCGACCTTGGAACTGCCAACTATTCTTCAACTCTAAATAGCGATACTGCTGCGGCAAATGTTTATGCCGACGCGAAATCAATTGTTGTCCTTCCGCCAATAACAACTCTAGGCTGTTTTTGGCAGTTAGATGCGCACTGAGTTGCGGCAATAGCGGTAATAGATAGCGGACATCATTCGCCGCATAAGCCAGCTGCGTTTCAGCAAGTGGCCGCGCCAGCCAATCAGTGCGCGATTCACTTTTATCTAACTGCTGTCCGGTCATCTGCTCTACTAATTTCGCGTAACCAAGACTTCCGCCCCACCCAATCAACTCTGCGGCTAGTTGAGTATCAAACAACGGGGTTAACTCTGTAAGTCCCACTGAGGCTAAAGCCTCCAAATCCTCGGTACACGAATGTAATAACTTCATCACCGCAGAATTAGCCAATAACGCCTGCAGCGGTTGCCAATCTGTGATAGTTAATGGATCGACCAACACCACTTGCAGTCCATCAAACAGCTGGATCAAACCGAGTTTCGGTAATAGTGTAGAAACTCGAACAAATTCGGTATCCACCGCAAGTGCGGGTTGTTGACTTGCCTGCTGGCAAAACGCCGCAAGTGCCGCGTTTTCAGTGATCATCTGATAAGACATGTTCAACTCCATTGTCTAAATTCGCCCTAATAAAAAACCGGCGTAAAGCCGGTTTTTCAAAAAAGCTCAGGATCTTTGCAGATCACTGCCCTTTTAACTCTCGGCGCAAAATTTTGCCAACGTTGGTTTTTGGCAATTCTGTGCGGAATTCTACCAGCTTCGGTACCTTATAGCCCGTTAATCGCTCTTTACAATGTGCAATCAACTCGTGATCGGTCAAGCTTTGGTCTTTCTTGACGACAAATATCTTCACCGCTTCGCCAGTCGATTCATTCGGAATACCGACTGCCGCAACTTCCAAGACTTTGTCATTCATCGCAACAACTTCTTCAATCTCGTTAGGATACACATTAAAACCTGAAACCAAGATCATGTCTTTCTTGCGATCTACGATGTAGAAAAAGCCGAGTTCATCCATCCGAGCAATGTCGCCAGTGTAGAGCCAGCCATCTTTGAGCACTTTGTCAGTTTCTTCTTGGCGATTTAAGTAGCCAAGCATCACTTGCGGCCCTTGTACTAACATTTCACCCGATGCACCAGGAGCCACATCCACGCCATCGTCGTCAACTAAGCGGATTAAAGTTGATGGTGCAGGTAAACCAATAGAGCCGTTAAATCCCTCTAAATCAAAAGGACTAACGGTGACCAGGGGCGCACATTCGGTCAAACCATAACCTTCAACTAACCGAGAATGAGTCACTTTTTGCCAACGTTCAGCAACCGGTTTTTGAACCGCCATGCCACCACCTAGAGACAGTTTTAACCGACTAAAATCCAAATCAGCAAAACCTGGGCAGTTTAATAAACCATTAAACAAGGTGTTGACGCCGGTAATTGCAGTAAACGGATATTTGCCAAGTTCTTTGACAAACGCGGGCATGTCACGTGGATTGGTGATTAATAAGTTGGTGCCGCCATATTTCATGAAAGTTAGGCAGTTCGCAGTTAACGCGAAAATGTGATAAAGCGGCAAAGCAGTCACAATAAACTCTTTGCCAGGGCTTAAGATTGGACCGATGCAGCCGGCCACTTGTTCTAAATTTGCCACCATATTGCGGTGCGTTAACATGGCGCCTTTAGAGACACCCGTCGTACCACCTGTGTATTGCAAGAATGCCAAATCGCTGCCAACCACCGTTGGCTTTTGATAGCTTAAACCTGCACCTTGTGACAGCACATCTTTAAAATTGATCGCAGTAGGTAGTGAATAAGCTGGGATCATTTTTTTGACGTTTTTAACGACAAAATTAACGATATTCCCTTTGAGGAAGCCGAGCATATCGCCCATTTTCGTCAACACAATATGCGACAATTTTACGTTCGGCAGCACATCCGTCAGGGTATGTGCAAAGTTGTCAACAATCACAATCGCTTTCGCTTGTGAGTCATTTAACTGATGCTGCAATTCGCGAGGGGTGTATAACGGATTCACGTTTACCACAACGCAACCTGCCCGCAACACCCCGAGGAGCGCAACTGGATATTGCAGTAAGTTCGGCATCATAATGGCAACAGCATCGCCTCTTTTCAGGCCAAGCCCCTGCTGAAGATAAGCAGCAAAAGCGGTACTCAGTGTATCAAGTTCTGCATAAGTGATTGATTTGCCCATGTTAATGTAGGCTGTTCTTTCACTAAAAGTTTTGATCGATTGTTCGAAGATATCTAATAATGAACTGTAGTGATCGGCATTGATCTCTGCCGGCACGCCGGTCGGGTAACGCTTTAACCAGACTTTATCCACCGTCCTCTCCTCGTCGTAAGCTCTTTTATTTTTATAGGTAGGTTCACTAGTATTTGCAAATTATCGGCAAGACTTTTACGCATTCACCAGCTGTTCTGAGTTTTTACTCTAATCCCCAATCATCCCACAAATGTGCTAGAAGCACAATTGTCATAAATCCGGCGGTATTTTTGCGTAATTTAAGATTTTAAGGTCTGATGCTTAACCTAGCAGCTGAAGACTGTTTTGTCAGGTATTTTTCATCGGTTTGCCAGGGACTCTGCGGCAAATTGGTACTCGAAGTAACGCTTTAACTACTTTTTGATACGGCGCAGAAATAGCTGTTACTGTGGAAGAGCGAGAAATGGTGTAATCGCCGCTGCCAGCACCCGTGCATTGGTCATATGTAAATGGTGACCACCAGACATATAATGCAACTGCAAATGCGGATAACTGGCTTGGTAGATGGCTAAATTTTCTTGCATCAATGCAATACCATCATTGGCCATCCATGCGAAGACCGGACATTGCAGGCGGTTGATCAGCGCTTTGGCTTGCTCGATACAAAGTCGCTGTGCCGACAACTCTCTTAGCCGTAAATCGGCGCTCCATGTGTAGACTAATGGCTCGCTCGACAACAAGAAACAACCGCGCTCTGCCAGAATAAGCGCGTGATGCAAGCTAAAATCACTTTGCGCTTGGCGCGCGACAGCGGCTTGTTCCACGCTATCATACTTAGGTTTGTGTTTTTGCAAGCGCCCCTGCCTCGATAGCATGGCTTTACGCAACTGGGTCGCTGTATCCGCAGGCTCTGTAGTCACAAAACCAAGACTATCTAGCAACAGCAATTTTTCGACCATCTCAGGCATTGCCGCAGCTAAAGCTGTTGCAACCATGCCGCCCATCGAATGACCGATAATTTGCAGTTTCGACCACCCTTGCTGCTGGATAAGTTCAACAAGATCAGCGACATAATCAAATAGATAATAATGTGCATCGCGACTGCGATGGCGAGAAAGCCCGTGTCCGGCCAAATCAAGCGCCAACAGACTTTGTTCAGGCATTGCCGCCGCCAATGGCAGAAAGCTATTGGCGTTATCTAACCAGCCATGCAAACACAAAATAGGCGTTGCAGTTGAGGGGCCAGATCGCCAGCCAGATAGACGAAGGTTGGTGAGTTGGTAGACCACAGGCTCTGCTGAGGCTTGTTGGATAAGTGCAGCACATGGCACTGAATTTGCTATGCGCTGCCAGTCGGTATCGATTTCTGCTGAAGTAAACTCGCTCATTGCGGCGTTTGTGGCTTACGGAAACGCAGAGTCATACGGTCACTTTCACCAATATTGAGGTATTTTTGGCGGTCAACATTGCCCATTGCCAAGGTTGGCGGCAACGCATAAACCCCTTTTGGATAATCTTTGCTATCCAGAGCATTGGCATTTATTTCTGAACGGTCTTCCAGCACAAACCCAGCCTGACGCGCGACAGAAATCACATAATATTCATCCAAATAACCTTCACCAGCCCGACTAGATATTTCTGACAACCGGCTCGAACGATGCTCCACTAAACCCAAAGTACCGCCTGGCTTTAATACATCGTAAAAGGCTCGGAAAACATCCAGCAAATAGCCCTGCTCATTCCAAATATGCGAATTTCTGAAACTCAACACCATATCATACTGATTGACGTTACCCAGGCCCATCAGGCCCGGCGGATCAAATTCAAGCACAGTCACATTGCCAAAATGTTCAGGGTTTTTGCCTATATCTTGGTCAAGTTTTAACGCTAAACGCGCCCAAAACTGTTTCTTTTCATCTTCAATAGTGCCGTCATTCTTGCGAAAGTTAGCAATAGTCAACTGTCCCTTAGCCTTTAAATAAGGTGCAAGGATCTCGGTATACCAGCCACGCGCAGGCCAGATTTCCAAGACTGACATGGTCGGTTTAATCCCCATAAAGCTTAAGGTTTCACCGGGGTGTCGATATTGATCCCGAGCTTTGTTTTCAAGACTGCGCACTGGACTGTCAATCCAAGTCTGTAATTCAGTCGCTGTTGTTGCATATGCGTCTGACGTCAAACCACAAACCAGCAACAGGCAACTTACGCTACTGCTGAACTTCGCTGGAACTTTGAACATTTGGTTGGCCTTGTGTTTGTGTTGCACCTGAAGGATGTGTTGTTCTTACGCGTACTGGTCCCCAGTACGGGTAATAAGGATTCCGCCACATTGGCCAAGTTTCAATTTCAACCCGAGTTTGCTCTTGCTGTTTTGGCCATAAATACACAGTGGCTTGATTAATAACGGGAAATACATACTGATACTTATCAACCATACCAGCCTCTGGTTGTGCCAGTGGGCCAAGCACAGTAATTTGCTTGCCTTGTTGATAGACCAAAGGATCTAAAAAGCTTGGTACATAAGCGACAAAACGGCCCGCAGTGTTATCTGTAACTTGGGGTCTGCCATTTGATTTCGCTGGAAAATAGACAATTTCCAAACGGGTATCTTTGGCATTATTGTCGACTTTCGCAATGACACCACTCCAACGAGCCGTGCCTTGGCTAATGCCGCCTTTTATTGCTGCTTCATAACTAACTAAAGAAGTCTCTTCACTTACGCGAACAGATTCGGGATAGGTTGCACAGCCGCCGAGCAGTAATGCCGATAAAGCCAACAAGGGTAATACTTTCATACAACGATATTCCTGTGTTAAAGACGGTGGTAATCCGACTTCACCGCACATACAAAATGATTGCGGATATTCAACGAACGCCAACAACCGTCTCAATGCACTTGCAAAACTAGTAATTAAACTAGTGCCCTGAATTCATTAAAATTTTGGTATTTGTTCGATAAAATTACTTAGTTCGAATACTCAGAATAAGAAAAGTTCATTTTTGTTGCAAAATACTTCAACAGAATTATCACCATAGGCGAGATAGCATTCAGTTGCAATATTAGTTTGAAGTCTGCTTGTTTTATGTCATATATCTTTCACATCATATAGTTAATCTCAAGCGCCTAATTTCACAATATACCCAAGCAACTTGAAGATGCGTTTTAAGCGGGAGATAAAAGTGCTTGAGGCAAGGCAGCGTTTGGAAGCTTTGGTTATTCCAAAGCGACAAGCGCTAACGCGGCTTCAGCTACTTTTAGCAACGCAAAGAGTGCGCTGCGCCATGCTGCTGGCTAGTGATTTTCAGGCAGCTCAACACCGAGTATCTCCAGGTTGTTTGGGTATATACCTTTGCGTTGTTTACTTTTACAATGCCTTCAACAATACCCTGTAAGACCTAAAGTCGTCTTCGTCAATTCGAGCCAAATCTAATGAAAAAAATGCAGCGTTTTATCAAAAGCACTTTATTGCTTAGTTTGTTTCCAGCAATGGCGCAAGCTGCGCCAAAAAATGTCATTTATATGATCGGTGATGGCATGGGCCCGGCTTATTTGGCCGCTTATCGCTATTACATGGACGACCCAAGCACCAAGAAAGTTGAATCAACCATTTATGATCAACTTTGGGTCGGGGTTGCCACCACTTACCCTGATGATGACACTATCGTCACAGACTCCGCTGCTGGTGCAACCGCCCTTGCAACTCGCATAAAAAGTTACAACGGTGCAATTTCGGTCGATCACGACCATAAACCGTTGACCACCATGTTGGAAATTGCCAAAGCCAAAGGCATGAAAACCGGCATCGTAGCGACGTCGCAAATCAACCATGCCACACCCGCCGCTTTTATGGCCCACAACAAAACACGTAAAGCATATAACGAAATTGCGGATGATTATGTTGATAACAAGGTCAACGGCAAATTTGTTGCCGATGTGATGTTTGGTGGTGGCATTAGCTTCTTTGAACGTAAAGATCGCAATTTATCTAATGAATTTAAAACTGCAGGCTTCCAATACGCCAACACATGGCAAGACTTTGCAAAAATCAACAAAACTCCTGCTATGGCGGTACTAGCCCCAGTTGGTTTTCCAAGCGCGTTGGATAATCCTGTTGCCGACCCTTTAGCAACGATGACTGATAAAGCATTAAAATTACTCAGCAATAAAAATGGCTTTGTCGTAATGATTGAAGGAAGCCAAATCGATTGGTGTGGTCATGCCAACGATATCGCCTGTGCGATGGCCGAAATGCACGATTTCGCCAAAGCAATTAAAGTGGCCAAAGACTATGTGGACGCGCATCCTGACACAGTGTTAGTGATTACAGCCGACCATGAAACCGGCGGTTTATCGCTAGGAGCCGATGGCATTTATGCCTGGGATCGCGACGTAATCAAAAAAGTGAAGCAAACAGCCCCGCTGCTCGCCAAGACATTAGTGAACACTGCGCCAACCGATTTGGCTAAAGTTTGGACAGCACAAACAGGGTTAACCGCCACGCCAGCCGAACTGACGTTACTCACCGAAAAAATTGCGAAAATTAAGCCTGAACTTGCCAAAATTGATATTAATAAAGTCGAAGATATCATGGAAGCCGAGGCCGATTTAATGGAACCACTGGCTAAAGAAATTAAACAGCTGGTTGACCATTATTCCAAAACCGGCTGGACTAGCGGTGCGCACACCGCAATCGATGTGCCAGTACTAGCTTGGGGTAAACAACGACAAGATTTTGCCGGTTTCCAAGACAATACTGATATTGCAACCAAGCTTATTCAGTACATCGAAGCAAACTAAATCAATTCATCTTGCAGTGAGCCGGTTTGTTATTTCGTTGACAAACTGGCCGCTTGCACCAATTGTTTACGCAGCTTGGGTGCGGAAGTGCTAGTAGATAACCAAATATCCAGAAATTCATCTGCAAACGCAACCTCATTAATACTGCCTAGATAGACGGTATTTAAGAAAAATTGCACTTCCCCTTGCTTTAACCGCTGACAACTTAAAGTGTCGCCTGTTTTAACATCCCGCCAAATCTCTGCTAATAACAATGACCACTGCTGGTGACGTTGCTTGATTTCACCATGCTGATGCTGCCATTGCTCTAAAGTCGCATCAATAAAGTCACTTTTGCTAATGTCACGCTGATATGTCAATGACAACACTAACGGCGCACTTTGTTGATAATCGACAAAAGTGCCATCGACAGTTTGTAATTGCGCATCATAAATATGCCAAAACAGATATTTAAAACTGCCTTTGCCAACTGCGGGTAAATCGATGAGTTGGCTTGGCAAAATATTTGGATTTTTAGGATCGGGGACGTCTATCGCAGCAGCGACTGGCGCGGGTACACCAGTTGGATCTGCACCAGCTATCGCCATACTGCAACTAAAATACAGCGCTAAACTCAATAATTGAGTAGTGTTACGCATTTGAATTCCTCTGACGCCAGATCAACATCAGCACCCCAAGCCCTAACCAACAAATGCTGTGGATCAGGGTAAACTGCATGCTCTGCGGGTAAATCAGTTGATCACTTAACAAGGCACCGCCACGATATGCCAGCGGCCCACCAATACTGCAAAAAATCAAAACTTGCCAGCGCTGCTGCAACCATCGCGAAAACACTTGCAGCCATGCCCAGATAAACCAGCCCCAAAGCAAAGCAAGCCATATCGGCATCGGTTGTTGCGTGGCTGTTTGCAGAAACCCCACAGTAATGAGTGAGGCATCAAGCGCCATACCAACCACCGAAAGAGCCAACCAACGAATACGGTCGCTGGCCTCTAATTGGGTCAATTGCCACAACAACAGGATTGCGACCGGCACAACCGCATAATTGGGCACCATCACAAGGCCAAACCAGCCAATTTTAAACAACAATAACAACAACCAAGGTTGCTTCATGGCGTTTTCATCCGTGCAGCGACGCGTTGGCGCAAGGTATAAGGCAATAGATTTAGCAGCGACAAGCTAAATACCAAACGTTTAGGAAAACGATAACGTAAAGCACCTTTGCCAATAGCAGTGGCAATTCTTTTGGCAGACTCCTCTGCTTTAAGCATAAATGGCATAGCAAAATCATTCACTTGGGTCAGTGGCGTATCGATAAAACCAGGTTCAACTAACGTCACTTGCAAGCCGGAACCGGCCAGATCTACCCGCAAACTATCGGTAAAATAACTAAGCGCAGCTTTGCTAGCGCCGTAGGCTTCGGCGCGGGTAAACGGGAAATAATGGGCAAGGCTACTAACAATCGCCAGTTTTGGCGCTGTTGCACGCTGCAGCATTGGTAACAGCTTGGGAACCATCATCGCAACTGCATGAAAATTCAAGGCAAAGGTGCGTTCAAAAGCAGCTAGCGGCCAGTCAGGAACGACAACATACTCACAGGTGCCGGCGTTTAAAATCACTAAATCCAACTGCGGTACAAGCGCAGCAATCTGCAGCATGACAGTATCAACCGCCTGGTGATCGGTAACGTCTACACTGATAGGTACAATTTGCGCATTCGGATTGATGGCGGCACTGGCGTTAACAAGCTCAGTTAAACGCTCGATGTTGCGAGCTATTGCTATAACTTTCCAGCCTCGAGCCGCATACTCCAAAGCCATAGCGCGGCCAAGTCCAGAACTTGCGCCAGTAATTAAACAGATAGGTTGCATATTGCCTCACGTTCACAAGCATCTGTGTCTATGTACGCAACAAAGAGATAATTGGATTATTTTTTGAAGACTTGCAACGCGGTAAGCGCGATTTGTTGCAAAGTGCTGACATCAGCACCGCTTGTTGCTTGAATTGCCATGCCTTGAAGTACCGTCGAAAGAAACCCCGCTAAAGCTTTAGCATCGGCGTCTGCCGCCAAATCGCCCTCAGTTTTCGCCCGTTCAAAACGTTCAATAAGTAACAATGTTCCAGCCTGGCGTTTAGCAATCAACGCTTCTTTCACGACATTACCACTGTCACTGCAAGCGATTGCGCCCTGCACGACGACACAACCGCGCGGCGCGTCAGGATCCGCACTGGCAGCAGCAGCGCCAAGCAGCATAAACTCAGCCACTTGATACGCGGTCGGTTGCGCTAAAGCGGGCTGAAAAAAACCACAAGGTCGTTGCTCATAAAGCTCGATTGCTTTTAAAAATAGCTGTTCTTTATTGCCAAAAGCAGCATAGAGACTGGGCTTGTTAATGCCCATCGCTTGGGTTAAATCAGGTAATGAAGTGCCTTCATAGCCTTTGCGCCAAAATACTTCTAACGCTTTTTCCAAAGCAACATCCACGTCAAATGCTCGTGGGCGGCCCACCGACGGTGTTGATGATGACATTTTAAGCGACTCCGAAACCCTGATACCCTAACGCTGCTAAGGGTAATCAATCTGACGTCAACAGTAAACCCAGAAGCATAGATATCAAAGTGGATTTATTACCAAACGGTACGATTTGTTGCCAGGCCGATGGCACTAACAATATTACTGAGCACAATCCTTATTCCATGGCCAGTTCGGCTGACAAAACTAATAGATCTCGGGCAGGCTGGGAGCAGGCAGAAATTAGAAGAAGACGGCGCGTGCAAAATGCAAGAAGCCAGAAGCCAGAAGCCAGAAGCAAGAAGCCAAGTTCGACAGTATTCGCCTCAGTATTTTTCAAAGTCGGGTTATTAGGCGTACAAATCCACACTGAGCAGCTGTTGCAGCTGTTCTCGTTTTTGTTGGCTTGCCAGCGCTTGATATGCATTTAACGCTTTTTGCGTGCGGCCGTCCGGTTCATCATAAAACGTGGATTCCGGCTCATCACCTGCTGATGGTTTGCGCTGCGCATCAAGAAGCGCAACGACGTCATTAGAGGCAGTGATACCTTTACCATTTGGCGTTTGACTCGCCGGTTTCTCAACAGAGTCTTGCACTGATCTCGAGGTGCGCACAGCTGCACCACTCAAAACCTGAGTGATGGCCGGGTTCTTATTAATATCCTGACTTAATGTCACAGTCATTGATAATGATCCGCTGCTGCTATTATTGGCATTATAACGCCATTTTTGCTGATGCCAAGTGCATGCGCAAAAATGCGCCTCGCCTTGTCAGACTAGGTGTACAGCAAAATAAAAAGCGGCAATTTTCTGCCGCTTTTATTCGCTTTTATTCGCATTTGTTGTCTACTTTAAGTTCGCAACCAGCATCGTCGTTACTGAAAACGTTGTTGATGCTGCTTGATCACCTGATTAAATATGCCAACCCAAAATTCATCGAAGGCTTTACCAATTTGGTGATTTATTTCAACAACAGCTTTCACCATGGCGCGCTTACCTTCAGCTTGGGCACCGACTTCGTTAGTTCGAGCGTCAAACATATCGGCGATAGCTAAAATTTTTGCTCCATCGGCGATTTCATCCGAAGCAAGTTGGTCCGGTAAACCACTGCCATCGACAGCTTCATGATGTTGCCAAATCATCGCCGCGGCATCTTGCCAACGTGGCGAACTAGCAAGCATGCCTGCGCAGTGCTCCGGATGACGCTCCCATAAACTGCGCTGAGCTGGATCTGGCTGACCATGTTCATCCAACACGCTCGATGGTAAAAACGACATCCCAAGATCATGTAATAACACCGCAACCGCGAGTTGCTCAGGGTCAACCTTTTGCCCAGAAAAACGATTCATTTCCATGCATAAAAACAATTGCCGCGCAGTTCTGCCGTGCCAATTGGTATGTCGATTTTCTAATGCTTGCGCCAAACTGACAAAAAACACCAGATCTTCGTCGAGAGTTAAACCATAGTGCTGTAATAACCTCGCACTCGCAGCCATTACAGGAGTTGGCGCGGCAGCGGGTGCTGTCGGGGCTACCACAGCCGAATCATCATCTGCCGGCAAACCATCGACATTGTGGGTTGGATCCAGTAATAAAATAACTCTGCGAATATGGCGAAGACGGGTTTGACCGCTCACTTGCATTAAGTTACTCAGCAACTCACAGATCTGTTGCATCGCTTCACGACTTAGCGGCGGCTGATGATTCTCAAGTTTAGCTTCAACTAATTGCTTGGTACGATCTAGAGTCAATTGAATGACATCACATAATGCGCTGTCATAATCCATTTGCCCTTTGCGAATGTTATCAAGCACATCCTCCATACTTTGCAGTAGCGGAATGAGTGAAAACAAACCAATAAAGCCTAGATTCCCCTTGATGGTATGCACGACGCGGAAAATACTATTGAGCAACTCAGGCTCTTTGGGCCGTTGCTCCAAGTCAATCAGCACAGCTTCGCAATTCTCGTATGCTTCGCGAAAATCTTCGAAGAAATCGGCAACCGAATCATGTTGGATATCATCCGGACGATCTAAATCGATACTGCTCATGCCAAATTGCTCATTTATTTGATAAATAACCAGTGTAGAACAGATTTTGCGACTATGTAACGGCAAATTTTAGTCGCCCTTAAAACGCAAGTGTAAGCTTGCGTTTCCGCGATAGCTAAATTAGCCATGGGGCATATGCTGGCAGCTCTTAGCGGCCCGGTAATTTTTGCCAAGTTACTTCATCACGCACATAAATCGGTTCGGCCAACTCTGCAGCGATAAACGCACCAGCTTGCCAAGCTGGTATTGCCAACATCAACATATCTTGCGCAGATGGATAAAGCACATCGGAGCAGACGCGTAATGGCGCCCAAGCGCTAAATTGCGCGGCATAAGTGACAAATCCAGTTCCCACAGCAACACCATTAGCTTCGACTAAGCATTCAGGTAACTCTGCTGGTTTGCGTGCAACTTCTTCAGCGAATGGCAGCATCAGCCCAGCCTCTGACAAGCGATATTGGGCAAAATATACTTCGGCCATTCGAGCATCAATCGCTGCAACGACTTCCGTCGCTTGATGCAAACGATGCGCCGCTTGCGCCATGGCAGCCAACGTCGACACACCGAACACCGGCAAATCCGCGCCAAACGCTAAACCTTGGCAGACGCCAACCCCTATCCGCACCCCAGTGAAACTGCCAGGACCGCGGCCGAACACAATGCCATCCAGATCTTGCAGGGAGATGCCCGCAGTTGCCAACAGTTGCTGAACCATTGGTAAGATCCGCTTGCTATGTTGTTGCGGGCACACTTCATCAAGCGCCAAGATTGCGCCATCTTGGTATAAGGCAACCGAACAAGCTTCGGTTGAGGTATCAAGTGCCAGAAGTTTCACTGTTATCTCCATGAATTAATTTCAAAAATTCAATCGCCTCGCCAATATCACGACTGCGTCGCATCGGTGGCAGGGACTTTAAAAATACTTCGCCATAAGGCCGACTTACTAAACGATTATCGCCAATTACTAACACCCCGCGATCGGAGACATCCCGGATCAATCGCCCTACGCCTTGTTTTAAAGTAATCACCGCTTGCGGCAACTGCACTTTGGCAAATGGATCGTCACCCCGTAAACGAGCGTCCTCACTTCTTGCTTGCAACAACGGCTCATCCGGCGAGGCAAACGGCAGTTTATCAATAATCACACAACTCAAAGTATCACCGCGCACGTCAACACCTTCCCAGAACGAGCTGGTGCCTAACAACACAGTGTGTTTTAACGCGACAAACTGCTCTAGCAAAACGCGTTTGCTGGTTGTGCCTTGCACCAATACTGGCAAATTGATGCGCTCAGGTAAGGCTTTCGCCATCCACTGCAACATTCGATGACTGGTAAATAGAAAAAAACAGCGGCCGTTGTTGGCGGTAATTAGTGGGATAGCAAGTTCCAGCAAGGCCTGATTGATCCGAGGATCGGTCGGTTCAGGCAAATACCGCGGCACCACCAACATCGCTTGCTTGGGATAATCAAATGGACTATCCAGCTGCAGTGTTCGAGCTTCTTGCAAGCCCATCTGGCTGGTAAAATGACTAAAACCTGCATCGACCGACAAGGTTGCCGACGTGAATATCCAGCTGCGTTTTTGCCCAAACACTAAGCTATTAAATTTGTCAGCGATGCTCAGCGGTGTGTAATGCAAGCTGATGTGACGCCGACTGGTTTCATACCAAAAACTAATGCCGCTTTTGCCGACATCCAACAATTTCTCTAACCTCGAGCGAGCAGTCGCCAGACGTTCATAACAATTATCGACTAAATCGGCGCGCCCCAAACTACCTTTAAGCACTTGATATAACAGCTGCATCGCATCGTTAATGCGCGTCATCGCTTGTTGCTGCGCCGCCGATTGATATAAATCGCGCCAATTGCCTTTTTGTGGATCATCCGGCAGCAGCAAACGCCAATCACGGACTTGTGCAGCGAGTTTATCAGCGATTTTGGCCAACTGCGGATGATCGCGAAGCTCAGTTTTACACGCCATGTCGACATCTCGACATAACTCAAGCAACAAACTACTGGATAACGATTCGCCAAAGTACTCACTGGCAATGTCAGGAATTTGGTGGGCTTCATCGAAAATCACTACATCCATTTGCGGCAATAACTCACCAAAGCCGGTGTCTTTAAGCGCCATATCGGCAAAAAACAAATGGTGATTCACCACCACAACGTCCGCGTTCATCGCTTTTTTGCGGGCAATTAACAGATGACATTCACTAAAATCAGGACAATCTTTACCCAGGCAGTTATCGACGGTACTTGTGACATAAGGCAGCGCTTTCGAATCCTCTGCAATATAAGTCAGCTCACCAATATCGCCAGTTTGTGTTTCGGTGGACCATTTTTTAATCAGACTTAAATCTTGGATCAATAGCGGATCCGCGACTGGCACATGTTGATAATGTTGAGTGAGCCGGAATAAACACAGATAATTGGCGCGGCCTTTAAGCAAGGCGGTTTGAATTGGACTGGCGAGCGCAGCGGTAATTTTCGGTAAATCCCGCAGATATAATTGCTCTTGTAAGTTTTTAGTGCCGGTCGACAGAATGACTTTTTTGCCCGAAAGCAGCGCCGGTACTAAATAGGCATAAGTTTTGCCGGTACCAGTACCCGCTTCAACAACTAGCGGCAAACCATCTTGCATGCTATCTGCAATCGCCAACGCCATTTCAGTTTGCGCTGCGCGTGCATGAAACCCAGTGATGGCATTCGACAACGCACCACCAGGGGCAAAAGCTTGTTTTATTTCAGCATGCATGAAAACAAATCCGCTCGTTCAAGGCTCACGCAGACCAAAGCGGTGCTGGCAAGGGCAAATTGGGCGGCTATTATGACCCGAGTCGCAAGTTGGCGCAAAACATAAGCGTGGGTTTAATTTTGGCTAAACGTCACTTCGCAAGCGACTTCCGTAGTTTCAACGCCTAAACTCATCCAGTTCTTAAATTACGCCTCGAATCGCAAACGAACTCGGTGGATCCCCTTATTCCTTGAAGATTCGGGATTTTTGCCTTCGCGCCTTCGCGCTTTCGCCGCAGTCACATCGCTCACTATGCTCCTACGGTCTCACTCACTCGCTGCCTACCCGAATATTCAATGGCTTTAGGTATTTACTGGGTATGGCCTGTAAGTCGACAAACTGGTAGCAACCGCTTAGATATAAATATCCAGATGTCCTTCTTCATCAGCATGCTGCTCTGCCTCGGGCGTTACCGCATGTCCGCTTGCTAACCAATGAGATTCTGGCTCAACAGGTGTTTTGTCATCGTTCGAATGCGCAGATTGTTGTCGTTGTTGTTGACGTCTTGCAGGATCTTGCCAGCCGATGCGATGCTGATGTTGCTGTTTTTGCTCGCCTGCGATCCGAGTATATTTCATCACTGGTGAAATAAGCTCATTGTGCACATGTTCAGCCAAATCAGCGGGTTTTGCTCGTGCTAAAAACGGATATATAGCGTCCATAAAGGTTCCTCCTTAGTTTCCTATCGGCGGCACAAGCCAAAACTAAAATATCATCGGATGCCAGAGCTGCGATTCGCGGTGACAGCGCGCTAAAACCAGTCCCCCGCTAACCAGACCTATAACATTGCCCACACGCACAACTATACAACATGCTCGTTTTTTAATCTATTTAGTGATAATTTGTCCCACCTTCTGAAAATATTTATCATGGCAAAAAGCCGAAACAATTTAATTTAAGTTGATGATATTTATTGAATTAAAAAATACAAACCTGCATTTAAATGAGAGAAAATACAAATAACCCCCTCTTGTCACCGCGCTAAAATAACGGTAACTTGTATACATCAACGCAAACAGAGCCAAAGGCAAGCGTCAACCAAAATGATTAAGAACATCACCCTGCATCATCACCATCATTTTTCATAGCCTGTCAGGATCTGTCACTGGGAGGCTACGATATGGGTAGCTCCGGTGAACAAAGTGTTCAACAAAACCCCGGAGCAATCTGGGGTTTTTGTTTTTATAGTTTTTAATTTTAAGGAATAACACCATGTCAGCATTGATTGATACCAAAAGATTACGTATTGCCATTCAAAAATCTGGTCGTTTATCACAAGACTCCCAAGCCTTGCTGACCAGCTGTGGTTTAAAAATCAATCTGCGCGAACAACGCTTAATTGCACATGTCGAAAATATGGATATTGATTTGTTGCGAGTGCGTGATGATGACATTCCAGGGCTGGTGATGGATGGTGTTTGCGATTTAGGCATCATTGGTGAGAACGTTCTAGAAGAAATGTCGCTGCAACGTCAGCTGGATAATGAAACCTACGATTACACAGTGCTGGCGCGTTTAGATTTTGGTGGTTGTCGGTTGTCTATTGCCGTGCCGCAAGAAGAAACTTACCAATCGGTGAAAGATTTAGAAGGTCGTACTATTGCGACAACCTATCCACGTTTACTCAATCGGTATTTAAAACAAAATGGCGTGAATGCACGGATCGTTAACTTAAAAGGCTCCGTAGAAGTAGCACCACGCGCCGGTTTAGCCGATGCGATTTGCGATTTGGTATCAACTGGCGCGACCCTTGAAGCTAACGGCTTAAAAGAGGTGGAAGTCATTTATCGGTCGAAAGCAGTGCTGATCCAGCGCCGTGATCTGGCAGATGATGCGCAGTTGCGTTTAATCAAAAAGTTGATGCCACGCATTCAAGGTGTCATGCAAGCGAATGAAAGTAAGTACATCATGCTACATGCACCGCGCTCAAAGCTCGCAGATGTGATAGCTTTGTTGCCAGGCGCAGAGAATCCGACATTGTTGCCACTGGCTGGCAATGATGATCTGGTCGCGTTGCACGTAGTCAGCAGCGAAACTTTGTTCTGGGAAACCATGGAACAGTTAAAAGCGCTGGGAGCAAGTTCTATACTGGTGTTACCGATCGAAAAAATGATGGAGTAAATCATGCTTGAGGTCAGAATCAGCCGCTGGGCTGAACTGGATGAAAGTGGCAAAAAACGGGTGTTGTCACGGCCCAATTTAAAAAATTCTGCCGACTTGCCAGAGCAAGTCAGCACCATTATTAAGGCTGTGCGCAATACCGGCGACAAAGCCCTAAAATTTTATAGCCAAAAATTCGACAACGTCGATAGCAATGACATTCAGCTTACGGAAGCTCAACAACAGCAATTGCTGTTAAAGCTGACTGAAGAACGACGCAAAGCTATCGATCTGGCATATCAAAACATCCGCAAATTTCATGCGGCGCAATTGCCAAAAGATATTGTGGTTGAAACCACGCCAGGTGTTGTTTGTGAGTTAAAACATGCGCCGTTGGAAGCTGTCGGTTTATATATTCCAGGCGGCAGCGCGCCACTGCCATCAACAGTGTTGATGTTAGGGGTGCCTGCACAACTTGCTGGGTGTCGTCGTGTGGTACTAGTTACGCCACCAGGCCAACCTTTAGCAAGCGACATCGCGCCGGAAATCATTTATGCCGCGCAGCTGTGTGGTATTCGGGAAATGTATACGGTTGGCGGTGCGCAGGCGATTGCAGCCTTAGCTTATGGCACAGATACTATCGCTAAGGTCGATAAAATCTATGGCCCAGGCAATCGATATGTGACTGAAGCTAAACAACAAGTCAGCCGAGATCCGGCGGCTGCCGCCATTGATATGCCAGCTGGCCCATCTGAGGTGTTAGTGATTGCCGATGAAACGGCAACCGCGGCGTTTGTCGCCTCTGACTTGCTGTCACAAGCCGAGCACGGGATCGATTCCCAAGTTGTGTTTCTGTCCGACAGCGAGAAAATGTTGAGATCAGTAATTGGCGCGATGGAAGATCAATTATTGGTATTACCAAGAGCCATTATTGCGAAAAAAGCCATTGACCATAGCCGGTTTATTGTTACTGAAAGCATGGCGCAAGCGGTTGAAATTTCTAACTTATATGCACCTGAGCATTTAATTTTACAAACTAAACAAGACGAAGCACTGCTCGGCAAAGTTCGTAACGCTGCCAGTATATTTGTTGGCGCATGGACACCAGAATCGGCCGGCGATTATGCCAGCGGCACGAACCATGTGTTACCGACTTATGGTTTTAGTCGAAATCACAGCAGCTTGTCTTTATTAGACTTTTACCGGCGCTACACAGTGCAAACCGCCACAGCCAAAGGCTTACAAGCGATAGGCCCAGCGATTGTTACTTTAGCCACAGCAGAAGGCCTAATGGCGCATGCAAATGCAGTAAAAATTCGGTTAAAAACTTTAGAGAAACGCCTGCAAGAGCAAGAAGAATTTGCTGCAGTGCCAGATGATTTAAAATAAATAAGGTTATGAGATGAGTGGTATCAATAATTTAGCGCGTGATTCTGTCAAAGCAATCACGCCCTACGCCTCAGCACGACGCAGTATGAGTGGTGGTTCGGTTTGGCTCAATGCCAATGAAAATGCCTTGGCGACTGAGTACCACTTGCACGGCGCTTACAACCGTTATCCTGAATGCCAGCCGCCAGCGTTAATCGGTGCTTATGCCAATTACGCCGGTGTCGACACAACTCAGGTGTTGGTCAGTCGTGGTGCTGATGAAGGCATTGAACTACTCATCCGTAGCTTTTGCGAACCTGGTCAAGACCGCGTAGTGATTTGTCCGCCAACTTACGGCATGTACGCCATTAGCGCACAGAGCAATCAAGTCGAATGTTCAGTGGTGCCACTTCGCGCCGATTTCACCTTGGATGTTGCGGCAATTAAAGCAACTGAACAAACCAAACTGGTGTTTATTTGTAGCCCAAATAACCCAACGGGTGATTTGATCCCGCGCGAGCAAATTGTTGAAGTGCTAGAGTTTTTTAAAGAAACCGCTTTAGTGGTGTTGGATGAAGCTTACATCGAGTTTGCGCCTGCAGCGACCACCATCGATTTACTCGCCACTTATCCGAACTTAGTGATCCTGCGCACTCTCTCTAAAGCCTTTGCACTTGCCGGCCTGCGCTGTGGTTTCACCATTGCTGCGGCAAACATCATTAACGCTTTAAAACAGATGATTGCGCCGTACCCATTGGCTGCACCTGTGGCGGAAATTGCCGTGCAAGCACTGTCGCAGCAAGGTCGACAACGCATGTTACAAAGCGTGAATGTTATCAATGAATTACGTGATGATTTTATGGCGTTTGCTCGAACACTTTCGGCTTTCAAGCAGGTTTATGCCAGCAACGCCAACTACGTGTTATTGCAAGTGCACGACGCGGCTGCGTGGGTGAATGCAATCGCAGCCGATGGCATTTTGGTGCGAAATCAATCAAGCCAACTCGGCTTGTCTGAAGTCATTCGGGTATCAATTGGTAACCCTGATGAAATGCAATTACTGAAAACCTCTATTCAACGTTACGCAGGAACTCTTTAATGTCTGGCCAAGCTATTTTATTTATTGACCGTGATGGCACTATGGTGGAAGAGCCACCAATTGATAAACAATTGGATTCTTTAGAGAAGTTGGCTTACGAGCCAGGCTTAGTCCCAGCATTATTGCAATTGCAAGCCGCAGGTTTTCGTTTGGTGATGGTCACCAACCAAGATGGTCTCGGCACTGCAAGTTTCCCACGCGACACTTTTGATGCGCCGCAGAACAAAATGATGCAGCTGTTAACTTCACAAGGCATTAAGTTTGATGACGTGCTGATTTGCCCGCATTTTGATAGCGACAACTGCAGTTGCCGCAAGCCAAAACTTGGCTTAGTGAAGGATTATCTGCAACAAGGTCGCATAGATTTTACCCGTTCTTACGTGATTGGCGACCGTCTAACTGACGTATTACTTGCAGAAAACATGGGCTTGCCAAGCTTTCGCTACGACCGTGAAACCTTAGGCTGGGCGAAAATCACCCAACAACTTTTGGCTAAAGGCCGCAAAGCAACGGTAAAGCGCACCACTCGCGAAACAGATATAAGCGTGACAGTCGATTTGGACAGCAAAGGTAGCAACCAAATTAGCACTGGCATTGGCTTTTTTGATCATATGCTTGATCAAATCGCCACTCATGGCGGTTTTTTGCTGCAACTCAACTGTGCCGGTGTCTTACACATCGATGATCACCACAGCGTGGAAGATGTCGCGTTAGCGCTTGGACAAGCATTACGGCAAGCCATCGGCGACAAACGTGGCATCAACCGTTTTGGTTTTGTGCTGCCGATGGATGAGTGTCGCGCTGAAGCAGTGTTAGATTTATCCGGCCGTCCACTGCTGAAGTTCTCTGCTGAACTCGGTAGCGGTAAAGTGGGTGAACTCGAATTAGAAATGGTTGAACACTTTTTCAGAAGCCTAAGCGATACCATGCTGATGACGTTGCATTTATCGGTAAGCCCAGGCAACAAACACCACATGGTAGAAGGTTTGTTTAAAGTATTTGGTCGCGCTTTAGGTCAAGCAATTTTAGTCACCGGCACTAGCCTACCGAGCTCAAAAGGTGTGTTGTAATGTCCGGATCTGAAAGTTTTGCCAAAGGTAATGTGGTTATTGTCGACACCGGCTGCGCCAACATTACTTCAGTGTTTTGTGCTTTTGAACGTTTAGGTGCTGATGTCAGTATCAGCGCTGATGTCAACGTTATTCGCGCCGCCAGCAAAGTGGTGATCCCAGGTGTAGGTACTGCCGTGCAAGCGATGGCCAATATCAAGGCTAAAGGCTTAATTGAAGTATTACAACAGCTTACCCAACCGACTTTAGGGATTTGTTTGGGCATGCAACTAATGACCGAACTCAGTTTGGAAAATCCAACACTGGAGGATTCCGCGAGCAATGACACTGCGGTCATATGTTTAGGTGTGATCCCAGGCCAAGTGGAACCGCTCGAAAGTGCTGGTCTGCGCTTGCCGCATATGGGCTGGAATACCTTGAAGAAGACACGCGAGCACGCGATTCTGGCCGGCATTAAAGATACCGACTATGTCTACTTTGTGCATAGCTTTGCGGTAAAGCCTTCCAGCCACACCCTAGCATCATGTGAATACGGCACTGAATTTTCAGCAATTATTGGTAAAGCTAACTTTATTGGTATGCAATTTCATCCGGAACGTTCAAGCACTGTGGGTCGGCAGCTATTGGCGAATTTTTTAGCCGCAACGCCAGAAGAGCTTTGGGTTTAAACCCAAGATTGCCATCCAAAACTGTTCAGGATCTGAGCAAGGACTTTAGCAAGGAATTACCGACGTGATTATCCCAGCAATTGATTTAATTGACGGTCAAACCGTCCGGCTTTATCAGGGTAGCTACGAGCAAACGACTCGTTATAGCCAAACACCTTTTGAGTTACGTGATTTATACGCCAGTGCCGGCGCCGGAGTCTTACATTTGGTCGATTTAAGCGGCGCCAAAGATGCCAGTAAACGCCAACTCGGTTTGTTAAAAGAATTGATGGCAGCAAGTCCGTTACCGGTGCAAGTCGGTGGTGGTGTGCGCAGCGAGCAGGATGTCGTCGACTTTTTAGAGGCTGGCGCCAGCCGCGTGGTAATTGGTAGTTTAGCCATTCGCGAGCCGAAGTTAGTCCAACAATGGCTGCAAACCTACGGTGGCGAACGCATTGTCTTGGCACTTGATGTGTCAATAAACGAGCAAGGCGAAAAAACCTTGCCAAGCCATGGTTGGATTGCCGCGTCAAACATCACTATCGAACAAATTCTCGACGGCAGTAATGACGATGCTGGCATGCTCAAAGCTGGCGCTAAACACGTTCTTTGCACCGACATTAGTCGAGATGGCACTTTGCAAGGGCCAAACGTCGAGCTCTACCGTGAACTCGCGGCTAAATATCCAAACATTCACTGGCAAGCCAGCGGCGGTGTTGGCAATTTGGCACACATTGAGAGTTTACGCGGCAGCGGCGTGAAAGGCGTTATTTTGGGCCGCGCGTTACTAGAAGGCAAATTCACTATCGCGGAGGCTATCGCATGTTGGCAAAACGGATAATTCCTTGTTTAGACGTGCGAGATGGCATGGTGGTTAAAGGTGTGCAGTTTCGCAACCACGAAATCATCGGTGACATAGTGCCCCTAGCACAACGTTACGCCGAAGAAGGTGCTGACGAGTTGGTGTTTTACGATATTACTGCCTCAGCTGATGGCCGAGTCGTCGATAAAAGCTGGGTGCGCCGTATTGCCGAGGTCATCGACATTCCGTTTTGCGTCGCTGGTGGTATCAAATCTATTGAAGATGCGGCCAATATTCTCGCACTTGGTGCTGATAAGATTTCGGTGAATAGCCCTGCCCTGCAACGACCAGAACTAATCAGCGAGCTCACCAGAGCCTTTGGTCAGCAATGCGTGGTTGTTGGTATCGATAGCTTTTTTGATAAAGAAAGTCAGCAATATCAAGTATTTCAGTTTACCGGCGATGAAAGCCGCACACAAAAAACCCGTTGGCTCACGCTTGATTGGGTGGAAGAAGTGCAGCGCCGTGGCGCCGGCGAAATTGTCCTCAATTGCATGAACCAAGATGGCGTGCGCCAAGGCTATGATTTAGAACAGCTCTTGGCTGTACGCAACAGCTGTAACGTGCCATTAATCGCCTCTGGCGGCGCTGGCGCTCGCGAACACTTTTTAGAGGTGTTTCGCCAAGCAGATGTGGACGGTGCATTAGCCGCCAGCGTATTTCATAAAGGCATCATCAACATTGGTGAACTAAAGCAGTATTTAATCGCCGAAGCGGTGGAGATCAGACCATGAACATCCTTGATAACAATGCGATTGATGCATTGAAATGGCCGGAAAATGGCCTGCTACCGGTGATTGTGCAACATGCGATTTCCGGCAAAGTTTTGATGCAAGGCTATGCCAATGCTGAAGCGCTGCGAGTCACCTTGAGCTCCAAGCAAGTCACTTTTTATAGCCGCAGCAAACAACGGCTCTGGACCAAAGGTGAAAGCTCTGGCCATGTATTAACACTACAAAGCATGGTGGCTGATTGTGATCTGGATAGCATTTTGCTGTTAGCTTTACCGCATGGTCCAACTTGTCATGTTGGCACAGAAACATGCTGGCACGACGAAAGCCGCAACAGCCCTGCACTTAGCTTTTTAGCTGATTTAGAACAAGTGATCGCAGACCGCCAAGGTGCAGATCCAAAAAGTAGCTATACCGCGTCATTATTTGCTCGTGGCGTCAAACGGATCGCGCAAAAAGTCGGTGAAGAAGGCGTGGAGTCCGCGTTAGCAGCAATGGCGGGCGACAAAGAAGAGCTGAAAAACGAAGCCGCTGATTTGATTTTCCATTTATTGGTATTGCTCAGAAGCCAAGATTTAGAGTTAAACGATGTGATTGATGTACTGAAAGCTCGTCACGCGAAATAATTAATGACGTATTTTTAGGCAAAAAAACAGCTGTAACTTACAGCTGTTTTGTTTTTTGTCCAACCAAAATGTTACGAAGCGTCTTAGTGAGAAAAAAGGCCAAGACAAAACTCTTGGCCAAAGGGACTAAATTCTCAAACAGACTAGTTACGGATCAAGTAATCAAAAGCACCGAGCGACGCCGTAGCACCAGAGCCCATCGCGATAATAATTTGCTTAAATGGCGTGTTAGTCGCATCCCCGGCAGCAAACACGCCTTTCATCGAGGTTTGGCCATGGCTATCCACAATGATTTCACCGCGGTTAGTTAATTCCAAGGTGCCACGCAACCATTCGGTGTTTGGTACTAAACCGATTTGCACAAAGATCCCCGCAAGTGCTACATGCTTGGCATCACCAGTCACGCGGTCGGTGTAGTTGATCCCACTCACGCGGTTGCCATCACCTAACACTTCAGTGCTTTGCGCATTCAAAATGATGTCGATATTGCCCATTGAGTTGGCTTTTTTCACCAACACCGCATCTGCACGCAGTTTTGAATCAAACTCAAGTACAGTTACGTGCTCAACGATACCCGCCAAGTCAATCGCCGCTTCAATGCCTGAGTTACCACCACCAATCACCGCCACACGTTTGCCTTTAAATAGCGGACCATCACAATGTGGACAGTAAGCCACTCCACGACCCCGATATTCTTTCTCGCCTGGCACGTTCATTTCACGCCATCTTGCACCAGTTGATAAAATCACGGTTTTGGCTTTTAAGGTCGCGCCGTTCGCCAATTCCACAGAAAAACCGTCGTCTTGGGTCAGTTTCACTGCTTTTTGGTTATTCATGATGTCGACTTCATAGTGACGAACATGCGCTTCTAAGTTGGCGACCAGTTTTGGCCCTTCGGTTTCTTTCACCGAAATAAAGTTTTCAATACCGACAGTATCGGCCACTTGACCACCAAAACGTTCGGCTAATACGCCGGTGTTTAAGCCCTTACGTGCTGCGTAAATTGCTGCAGAAGCACCTGCTGGGCCACCACCGATAACCAGTACATCGAATTTCTCTTTGCTGGCTAATGCTTCAGCTTGGCGTGATGCTGCACTTGCATCCACTTTATTTAAGATATTGCCAAGCGCAATCGCGCCTTGAGAAAACTGCTCGCCGTTCAAAAATACGGTCGGCACGGCCATAATGTTGCGATCTGCCACTTCTTGTGGGAACACTGCACCATCAATCATATTGGTGGTGATTTTTGGATTCACTGCCGCCATTAAATTCAACGCTTGCACCACTTCCGGACATGTTTGGCAGCTTAACGACACGTAAATTTCAAAATGCAGCGGGCCTGGTAATGCCGCGATTTGCGCAAGCACAGACGCTTCTTCTTTAATTGGGTGACCGCCAGAGTGCAACAACGCCAACACTAACGAGGTGAATTCATGGCCCATTGGCACACCAGCAAAAGTAATGGCTGTGCCTTTACTTTCTGAGTGTACAACCATTGAAGGCACTCGCGTTGGGTTTGGATTGTCTTTAAGCACTACCATCGATGACAAACTAGCTATATCCGCAGCGAGCGCTTTTAACTCTTGGCCTTTTTCGCTCTGGTCAGTTGCTAACAACAACGCCACTGGCGTTTTTAAGTTCTGTAAATACCCTTGTAAAGCCGCTTTCAAATTGTTGTCTAACATAGTCGTGCTCCTTAGAACATGCTGAAATTAATCGGGAACTGGTTGTCCCTGCTGAATCAATGAA